>Ga0207671_10002487_pt1 | contig 19684 bp, 21 predicted proteins | sample KBSC24metaG_FD_184352 | JGI IMG/M metagenome (GOLD analysis project Ga0207671, IMG submission 184352) | Corn rhizosphere microbial communities from Kellogg Biological Station, Michigan, USA - KBS C2-4 metaG (SPAdes) (version 2) | ecosystem: Host-associated > Plants > Roots > Rhizosphere > Soil... | reverse complement strand
CTCTCCCATAAACTTTCCTGCCCTGTGCTTTATCTGCCCGGACAAGTCAGCATTCGGAATATCAAAAATGTTATTTTGCCTGTAAAACAGGCTTTGCCCGCAGGCAAGCTAGTGCTGGCAGTCCAACTGGCAAAGTTATGCAAGGCAAAGATCCACCTTGTCGGCGTTGCAAACTATATTAAGACTGCAAAGAAAGATCGATACCTTTTTAAAGCCTGTCAACTGCTTAGAAATAATACAAACCTGGAAGTGGAATGTAAAATGTTAAAAGGAGTGGGTTTGGCCCGTGCGACTGCGAAATATGTAATAACGGTGGATGCCGGGCTTATCCTGGTTTGCACCGGCAAAAAGTCGCTACTCCTGGCCGTTGCCTGTTCATTATTAACTCACCCTGCATCCGGCTTGGCGAAGACATCGATAATGACAGTTCCGCCGGAGCAATTGTATGTCCTGTGATCGGCCAGCCGAAGATTGGCGAGGGGCCATTCGCCGGCACTGACTACCAATGACCTGGCCATCCTGGGAAACGGGAAGGGCCCGCGAAGGCAATTACCGGCGAAGGACTCTCTTATAATGTGGCACCCGCGCGTGCAGGTGATGATGTGAATAGGTAAAATAGATAAGTAGGAGGATATAAAGGATTAAAAGTTTCGGGGAAAATCATACATTTTTCATCAACCCCTTAATTAATTACAGCATGTATCCAACGATCTCAGATTTGCTAAAGGACTTATTTGGCTTCTATCTGCCTTTGCCAATCCAGACATTTGGTTTCTTTGTCGCACTGGCCTTCCTGGCGGGTGCGTTTGTCCTCACCATGGAACTAAAGCGAAGAGAAAAGGCAGGATGGCTTTCGCCCGTATATGAAACGAGATGGCTAGGAAGGCCAGCTACAGTATATGACCTTGTAAGGCATGGTTTATTCGGTTTTATTATAGGATATAAGCTCGGATACATTCTGCTTCACTGGACAGTATTTGCAATGAATGCCCCGGCTGTCCTTGTTTCCTCGAAGGGCAGCATTCTCGCAGGCTTGGTTTGCGGATACCTGCTCTCGTATCTTAAATACAGGGATAGCAAAAAGAAGGCGGTGGCGGGTGAAAAAGAGATCCGTGAAGAGATATGGCCGCATCAGCGGGTTGGCGCCATTATTGGCATTGCAGCTGTAGCCGGATTTGCGGGCGCAAAGTTATTTGACGGGCTTGAGAACTGGAAAAGCTACATGGACGATCCACTTGGCAGTTTCCTCTCCTTTAGCGGACTAACCTATTATGGAGGGCTTATCGTGGCTGCGGCCGGGATCTTATGGTATGCTCGCAAAAAAGCGATTAATGGCTGGCACCTGGCAGACAGCGTCTCTCCGGCTCTTATGCTTTCCTATGGAATGGGCAGGATTGGCTGTCATATGGCCGGCGACGGGGATTGGGGGATAGTTAATATACATTCCAAGCCATTTGCTTCCCTACCCGATTGGTTGTGGAGCTACAGGTACCCACACAATATAAGCAATGAAGGACAACCCATTCCAGGATGCCAGGGACTGCATTGTTTTGAGTTGCCACAGGGAGTGTATCCAACTTCCGTTTTTGAATCTCTATTATGCTTTGCCCTCTTTTTGGTGCTATGGAGCATACGGAAAAAAATAAAGCTTCCCGGCCTGATATTCGGCATTTACCTCGCTATGAATGGGGCTGAGCGTTTTTTCATCGAATTAATACGCGTTAATAACAAGTATGTCTTTGGAGGCATAGCGGTGACACAAGCAGAACTGATCTCTTTAGCCCTCTTTTTGTCAGGGTCTATTATTATCATGCTGATATTCCGCCGCACAAGAAAGAGTTTATTCGAACCAAATTAAAACAGGGTTAAATATTTTCGTCTGCAACGATAGAACGCAATATTAACAAAGCCCTTTTAATTATCAGCTTACCTTTGTCTAAAAGATACCACTCTAAAAATATTAAACTCTCTCACAAGCAGTCAATTTTCTCATAAGCAGTTAGTTTTGGTTACGACCCCTGTTTCTACAGGGGTTTACTTTATGCGCCTAATTTAACAAATATTCTAAGAGATTAAAATTCACAATTGAGCAAGTTTCGCTTGAGAGACATTTATTTTTCTTTGCGCCTGGGAAATTTGCTGCCGGGATTGTGACAATTATAGGATGACTATCCCTAAATAGAATTTTCAGTTATTTGTAAAATTTTCGATCTTTCATCTGGACATTCCAAAACCCTTGGATCGCTCCTCCTTTATTGACACCGTTTTATAAGGTTTATTGGCTGCAATAATGTCAAGGTCACGTTTATCGAGCCGCTGCTGCCGGTATGCCTCCTCTGCAAATTTCTGAACATAGGTGAGGTCATTAGCAACGTACTCCATTAGTTTCTCTTTCTCAAACCGCATGATCAACTGGTTATTGTTTCTCTCACCTGTGTAGATAAAATAGGATTCATGGAAATAAGGGAAATATCTGGAGACATTCTTGAAGTTCTCAATAAAATTATGTTCTACATTGCCAGGAGAAATGACCAGGCCTCCCTCAAATGCCCGGCGGGCGGCTACCCTTTCAAACGACTGTGCGGGACTTTTTAGGAACAATACAATGAAGGTAGCGTCATAGCCGGCGTTATTGGCCTGGTCGATAAGATCTTTAAAGGCTTCGTCATTGAAGGGCGTTTCCAGGATAATATTTTTCCGGCTTTTGATCGTATCGGAAAAGACCTGACGAGACCGCGCTTTATATACATCTGTCATGATCACTTCGTAATCCTTAAACTCGCTGAGATGGCTTCGGATCAGGCTGGATTTCCCGGCAGCGTTACACCCTGTAACAAATAATGGTTCCGGACTGACCATGCTATTGAATCCTTTTTATGACGTTATCCTTGAAGTGGTAAGAATCATTGGAGGCTGGAGTGATGTCGACAGTGACGAGGCAAATCTCACCCGTTGGGAGTGTCGGAATAGTTTGGCCTGACTCCAATCTACCGAAAGTAGGAGCATAGACCGTAAATCTATGTAATGGAAATTAGGAAGCAGTTAGATCGGGATTAGAAACTAATTAGAAATTGAAATTTCGGACCTGTTGCGAGATAGTGGAGGAGCTCCGGCAAGAAATAAAAAAAGAAGCCATCTTTTAAAGATGACTTCTTCTCTGCACGTGGATAAATGCCGGTTAATTGGCTGAATACTTTCTATAATCCAAGCCTAGCTTTTCCAATAACCACAAAAATATCGTTCGAAACTGTCATATACTTTTGTAGTATATCTTTAACATAAGTGCTCGCTAGTTTGAACGAATTATTTATTCTAATATTTTTCTAATTCGTCTCTAATGGTGCTTTAAGAAACCGTAGCTAACTTTTGAGATTAAATTATTTTTATGCTGAACGATCAGGATAACATGTTCACCAAGGCGATGATGACCGGCTTATTCGTCGGTATCTTTGATACAGTTATTTGTCTTGTCTATAATATCGGCTACCGGGACTTTACCGGCTATCTACCCTCCTCGCTTGTCAACGTCTCTTCCCTGATCTTTGCCGTCAATCTGCTATTGTTGCTAACTGGCATGCTTTATTTTTTGTTTAGGAAAGTTTTTGGAGGAAGGGACAATTTTTATATAGTTATGGGTGTCCTTTTTACGACGTTCTTAGCCTGGAAGACGGAGACCGGCCACCGATTTGCCGATGCAACTGTTAACGCCGAATCCAAAGGTCTTTTGCTGGGTATCGTGCTTATTCTGGGTGTCAGCGCGATCTTACTACCTTTCTTTTACCGGAGCAAATTCTTTGATAAGTACATACTGTAGGGCGGCGATGACGAAGACTGTTTGTACAATATACAGTTGCATATGTACTAAAATAAGATAAAAAGATGTCTGTTTAGTATCGCCCCTGCAAGGCCGGTATGGGTCAGCAGGTCGGACAACCGTAGATTCTTATGATGAACAGGACAAGGATGGCAAGTAGTCCAATAACGATCACAGTGGTGTGTTTGGAGAAGAAGGAAAATACGGTCATAGCAAACAGCGCGATGGAGGCGACCAATGCACCGGTGATATATGGTTTTAGCATCTCATAGGTCAACGGTAGGGAAGAATAATGCTGTAGGCGAAATGGTTCCGAAAGAGCGCGGATAAGAGCCAAGAAGACGGTGACAGTGCTGATCCGAGCCAGTATGATGTTATTTTTGATGACGGCGGACTTCATTGTTGGGTGTTTTGTGCCGATAGTGATAAATGTACGATATTTGGCTCAGTAGTACATTATCCAATGCGTTTATCTTCCTGCAGGAAAACTCTTACAAAAAAGACTACTATCAATCCAATAAAAAAGAGTGTCTCTAAAAATGCCATCACCGCATCTGTCATGAAAGTGTTTCCGAGGTTCATGTTTTTTATAATTTTTGCTGTTAAACAATTATAACAACCTCAGGATCCGGAATATTTGCAACAGTTGCCTCAGGGGAGTCTTTAGCAATATACCGCTGGAAGCTTAAAATTGCATTAGAACCACATTAGAATTTAATACCCAATCATTTTCCCCGTTCCGGCTTTAAATTAAGAGGTGCAGATTTACAAAAGTACACTGGGTTGATCCTGCACACAAGCATCACATCGGCTTTGATACGCCCTGGAAAATGATGCACTAGGCGGTGATCGAAGCGGTTCCCTGGACCGGTCTTGTAAAGAATACCAGGGCCTTTCGTGCTATAATCGAGCCTCGATGCTTTTGCGATTTTGCCAGCGGAACATATACGCCAAGGTGGCCAATAAACAAGCCGCGATCTATTCCGCCAGATTACCTGCCGAAGGACTACGAGGCGCCGACTTTCACGATGCGCCAAAAGGGTAGTGAAAAAAATAATTTCAAGGCCGTTCATTCCCTTCTTCTCTCAGGATCTTTCCAATGTGGAATTGGACGAAACCGTCCATCGAATCGATCCGCTTGGTGTTTGCGGTGTAATTCAACGGCTTGATAAGGTACCCCGCTATCCCCAGCCGCTCGGTCTCGATCCGGTCAGGCTGATCCCCGGAGGTCGTCATGATAAAAACCTTGATCGGTTTAAACAACGGATATGTTCTCAATATCTTCAAAAATTCGATGCCATTCATCCTCGGCATATTGATATCAAGCAAGATAATGTCCGGCAGCGGCGCCATTGGTGGACGCCCTTCTTTTCCCCTAAGCATGTCCAGCGCTTCGATGCCGTTAAAGGCCGTGTGCAGCTCGTAAGGGAGGTCGAGCTTGCGTAGCGATCGTTCGACACTGATAACATCCAGACGATCGTCTTCGATCAAAAGAATTACTTTATTTTTCATACTCCTTCTTTTGGCCAGGTAAAGATAAAACTAGTCCCGCCGGCGGGCGAAGAAACAACTTTTATGGTGCCATGCTTTTCTTCAATGATCTTTTTTACGATGGCAAGGCCGACTCCCGTGCTCTCGCTGTCATTCTTTTCCCGCAAGGTCTGGAAGATGACAAAGATCCTCTCATGGTATTGCTCCGGGATGCCGGGTCCATTATCACTGACATCAAATTCGTAGTATTCCTCTTTCTCGTTGGCGGAGATGGTTATCTGACCTCGGCCATATTTGACTGCATTGCTGATGAGATTGCCAAGCACCTGCTGTAAAAGGAGTCGCTCGGTATATAGTTCCGGCAGATTTTTGTAGGTTAGAATATATTCCTTCGGTACTATCACGTCGGCCAAATCGGACACCAGTTGGCTGACATTCACCCATTCTTTCAGCAACTGATCGCGCCCGATGCGCGCATATTCCAGCAGGCCGTCGATGAGATTCTCCATGCGCCCGATCCGCTCGGGGATGATGTCGAGGTATCGCCGCATCCTGGGCGAGATTTCTTCCGAAAGGTCTTCTTCTATCCACTGAATGACATTGGCGATCCCCCTTGCAGGGGCTTTCAGGTCATGAGACACGACATAGGCAAATTGATCCAGTTCGTCGTTCTTCTTCTGCAGGGTGCTGATATTCTTGCTGAGTCTGGACGACATCGTATCCAGGGACAGCGATAAGCTGCTGAGCTCGTCGTTCTTGTCGTCGTTGACACGCGAAAAATTACCGCGAGAGATATTCTCTGCCAGGCTTACCAGCCTCTGAATTCGCCTGGAGATCTTCAGCACCAGGAAGACGGCCGTTCCGGTGCTGATCAGGATCATTGCGATACTGAATAAAAGGGAAAACCTTTCTGTCTGCCGGATCGATCGGGTGAGTGTTGACCGCCGCTGCTCGCGAACAGCATATTCATACTGGTCGAATGAATTGAAAATCTGTGCGATCTGGTCGTTATAGCTTTTGCCAACTTCTTTTTTTAATTGTGTTTCAAAGAGATAATTATATTCTTTGTTGGCCGCGGAATCGAACAAAGATCGTTTTTTGGCGTCGATCAGGGAATCCGCGAAGGAAACCCATTGCCGGTGCAGCAGTTCGATCGAGTCGATCTTTTCACGTTGTCCAGGGACGGAAGCAGCCTCCATTTCTTCTTTTAACAGAGAGGGGATCGTTCGCAAGCCATTGTAATAGTCGGCAAGAAAATGCGCGTCGCTCGTCAGCAGATACCCCCTGAAAGAACTTTGCATGTCGGTTATTTTTTTATTCGTTGCAGCGGATTTTCGGATCACTACTTCGCTCTGCGTCAGGAAGTGGGTGTCATTGTTTACCTTCAAGGTGAGCCTGTAGTTGAAATAGGAGTCGAGCAGATCGATGGAGATCGCTATTAAGAATCCGATGGAAATTTGTGTCGACAATTTCATAAGGACTAAGGTACACTCACATGACCATTTTTTCGTAAATTACTTCGCTGTGAAATACATTGCTGCCGTTCATTTACTTCTTGCTTTGTTTTTTGCGGCACTCGTCCCAAGGGTAAAATGAGAAAGACCCTTATCGATATAGTTTTTTTGCGATCCTGCCGATCGTCAGTCCCTGGACCAGAATGGAGAACAGAACGATAATGTAGGTGACGCTTACAAACTCTGCCCGATGGAATGCGGCGGGCAACGACAGCGCCAGGGCGACAGATATCCCACCGCGCAGACCTCCCCAGGTGAGAACGCCGATGGCATGGCGCTCAAATGGGACAAATCGTCTCAATACCGTCACCGGCGCGAGAACCGACAGCCATCTGGCCAGCAGGACCACCAGGATCATGATTCCTCCGATGAAGAGGATCGCGTGATCGATCTTCACGATAAGCATTTCCAGACCGATCAACAGAAAAAGGACGGCGTTGAGGATCTCATCCACCAACTCCCAGAACTTTGACAGATAGTCTCTTGTCCTGTCGGACATTGCATGCTTTTTCGCCTCGTTGCCCGTGATGATCCCTGCCACCACCATCGCCAGTGGACCGGAGACATGCAGCACATCTGCAAAAGAATAGCCGGCCATGACGATGGCTATCGTAATGAGGATCTCCACTTTGTAGTTGTCCACGGTTTTTAACACCCTGTAACCCAGCCATCCGAGGGTCAGACCGTACAAAATACCACCGCCGGCCTCTTTTAAAAAAAGCAGGCTGATCCCACCGAACGACAGGGGCTGTCCGGGGGATTCAGCCAGTTCCAGCACTGTCAGGAAAATGACGATCGCCACGCCGTCATTGAAAAGAGACTCTCCGGCTATTTTTAGCTCGAGGGATTGTGGGATGCCGGCGTCTTTCAGAATGCCCAGCACCGCGATGGGGTCGGTGGGCGAAATGATGGCCCCGAACAGCAGGCAATGAATAAAGGGGATTGGAAAGCCAAACAGCTGCAAAGTATAGTAAACGAGACCGCCTACTATAAACGTCGACGTGATGGTCCCCACCGTTGCGAGGACAATCACCGGCAGGCCCTGTTCTTTCAAACAGTTGGCGTCAATGTGAAATCCGCCCGCAAAAAGCAGGAAGCCGAGCATAATCTTCATCAGGATCGTATTGAAATCGATACCCGCTACTCCGTTGCTGATCAGCTCCAGAGATTCAAAATGAGGACCGAGAAAGACAATCAGCAGGGATGTCAGAAGCGAAATGACCATAATGCCGATGGTCTGCGGCCATTTTATCAGTTTATAGTTGAGGTAACTGAATATCGCCGCGAGCAGGATCAAAACGGAAAGTAGTTGATAGAAGGTCATATTCTTCGTTTTTGTCAGGAGTAGACGAAATTACAACGATAAGAGAATTTGTCGGTTTCGGAAGATTGCTTTTTTCGTATCTTAATATAGATTTATGCCCAGGAATTTCATGTTCATCAGCTCGCCGGGGGAACGATTCACCTATAAAGTGGAGGAACTGGGCGGTGTAAGACTCATCCTTTGAAGAGATGTGCGGCCATCACGCGGTCGTGCCCATAAATATCCTTGGCGAAATGCAACAGACCTTCTTTATCAACCCACGATGTAAAGTAAACGATGTACACGGGAACGGGCTTTTCCAGCGTAACCCATTTTTCGTGGGAGCGGTTCATAGCCTGCCGGATCTTCCTGTCGTCCCAGCCTGGCACTCCCGTCAGAAGCAATTTTGCAAGTCCGAAAGGATTTTGCAGCCGGATGCAACCATGACTGAAAGCTCTCTGGTAATCTGACCATCAACCAGGGTGCACTCAGCAACTGGTCCGGCTTTCTACCGAGGAATTGAAGATACGGGTGGTGAATGGCGGGCCTAACATGCCAGCTTATGGAGGGTTGTTGAAAAAAGAAGATTTGTCCGCTATAGCCGCTTTCCTGGAAACGAGAAAATAAGCGAGCGTCGTGTGTCGGAAAGTAAAAAATTATTCCTCGCCCCTGATATCTTTATCTGTCAGGTATAGTTTCGGATGGCCTGCAAAAAAAGGGATTAGAAAAGCTGCCATCAATCCTTCAATCAATTCTAATCCGAAAAGCAATCCCCTGAACTTTATGGCGTCAGGATTAGTTTGCGGGCCAGTAAGTTCAGTGACAAAGGCAATTATTGCCGTTACAAGCAATGTAATGGCGGTATACAATAGCCGTCCCTTTCTTAAATGGCCGATAAAGAGAAAATAAATTCCACCGGCAATGAGATTGATCAAAGGAAAAGCCAGAAATATGCTAACGGGCATGACGATTGCATAAGCGATCAGATCTGTAGCGTTGCGGTAGACAACATTGAAGATAACCACGATTAAAGCTATGATGAGTCCTGTAAAAAGGCCGGCCAATAAACACCTGGACAGTATGATGGGGGGATCGGGTGGTTTCATGATGTTTTTATTGTTGACAATGCAATAAGCGGTGATGAAAGCAAAGGAGAAAAAGCAGGAGCCGCCTGATAAGGGAAAACCTTTTTGGCAAAGCGTCGCCATTGGCGCCTTGCATTGCGGCAGCGGTTGTGCGTTGGGCGATATGGTTTCCGAATTGCTCCTTTTCTTTTTTCCTTTGGTCATATTTGGAAGGGAATTGTATGGCGCATGGGTGGTTGATTTTGCATTTGCATTTGGATTAGGCATCTTATTCCAGTATTATTCTGTCAAGCCCATGAGAAATCTTTCGGTAAGGGAGGGAATTAAAACCGCCCTAAAAGCTGATACATTGTCATTAACCTTTTGGCAAGTCGGCATGTACGGATGGATGGCTGTTACTACGTTTCTCATTTTCGATCATCCTTTGAAGGCGGGTGATCCGGTGTTTTGGCTAATGATGCAAATTGGAATGCTTTGCGGCTTTCTAACCGCATATCCAATTAATTGGTGGCTGATCAGGAAGAAAATAAAGGACGTTATGTAAGGATAAACATCTTCCCCCAAATTGTTAACCAAGGGTTAAATGACAATTTAAAATCACCTTCTAATTCGATTATAATGCTTTTCTAATAAGCGCGGCTAATTTAGTATGAGCTTAACCAATAAAGCGTGATTATGCATTTTGTCAATATCCTTGTACCTGTCAACCTTCATCTAAAGGATGACCAGGCCGCCAAATTAGCCATTCATATAGCGGATCCGAGGTACTGCGTGATTCATTTAATATCCGTCGTAAAGCCGGGTAGCCTGTTATCCGTGTTCGAAAGAAATAAGATATGCCAGGAAATCTCCGGTATTGGTCTTCGTCGGTTTGTCAAGGGTATGATCTATTTGAGTGAAATAAAGGCGATGATCGAAATGCAAAAGCCCTCTGCCATCGTTAAAACGCATATTTGCAGGAGTAATCATTTTCCGCGGGCGATTGTCTGGTACGCCAATAGGCTGGCAGCCCAGGTAGTTATTATTCCTGAAACGGAAAATAAGAGAAGGTGTCTATTCGCAAGAAGCGTTCCGGCCGAGTATGTTGCGGGCCGAACAAACTGCAAGGTAGTAACATGTAGCCAGGGAATCTTTTCTCTCTACGAAAAGAGGGATTCATTTGTCAAGTATTTTCAATATGGCAACGGGGATCAGGTGGTAAACACCATCGGCAACTATTTCGCCGAAAATTAAGAAGGCAGCTCTTTTGCAATAACCTTTTATTTAATCAGTTATCAATTCTAATGATATTCTAATATCAGTCTCATGTTATTCTTTATCCATAGGGGTAATTTTACGGACTCCTGAATGAAAACCTATGCATTATGCTGAGTAAGAATGCTGAGCGGGTCTTTATTGTTACCTACCAACTGCCTTTGAGGATCGAAGCCGGAACGGAAAAGATAAACCTGTATTCCAGGAAGAGTGATTTAGTAAGCGCCGTGAAGTCGTTTGCGACTCAGGTGCCTGACCATTCCAAAGCTTTATGTAACGAGGTTTTCTGGGCAGGGATGCCCGGATGCTCCACGGGGACCTGGTCTCAGGCAAGGACGGCAATCCCGTCATTTACGTTCCGACTATGTCCTGTCTTTATCCGACCGGAGGTAGATCAAGCGTTGCCTGAGCTGTTCTTTTTCGAAGAGTTGACGCAGGACGCGTATCTGCATATCAACAGGGAATTTTCGGGTTCCCTGGAGCGCTATATCCGGCCCAACGATACCCTCTGGATACCCGATCACCGGCTATTAGCATTGGCTGCCAGGATGCGGGAAAGGATCCCGGAGATCAACATCGGTAGTTTCATATCTTTCCCATTTCCTGTTTATGAGACGATGAAGCGGCTCCCTGCCGGCCAGCGGGACGAGGTATTAAGGGGGATCCTGGGAGCTGACCTTGTCGTTTTTCAGCGGGAAGAGGATAGGGGCAATTTCCTACAATGCGTGCAGATGCTATTAGGCATGGAGAACGACGACAATGTCATCAGAAATGAGGCCCGGCTTGTGTCCACCAGTGTGATTCCCCTCGCGGGAAATGAAGAGCTGGATCAGGAATGGTTGCGCAAAGGGCTTTCCGCCTTACGGATATCGAAGGAGGTACAGGCTCGCTTCCAGGTACGGTTTTTTGACCTACATTCGAGAAACGGGTTGCTCGACAGATATCGCAGCGCTCAAAAGCGTCTTTTTTTATTGGACTATGACGGAACCCTGACACCTTTTTTTAACCTGCCTGCCCTCGCCAGGCCTGATAATCTCTTGTTGGATATTCTCACCAACATTGGCAGCAACCCCCGTAATTCAGTATATATTGTCAGTGGACGCGACAGCCGGACCCTCGATAGCTGGCTGGGTCATTTACCCGTCAATATCATCGCGGAGCATGGCGCCAAGGTTCGCTATTATCAGGGGCAATGGGAGGAAAAAGCGGTGCCGGCGGCGAAATGGAGAGCGGAGGTGGAACAATTGATGCAGCGGTATTCGGATAGATGTCCTCATTCTTTTATAGAATATAAGGACTTTTCTATTGTGTGGCATTACAGGAATTCACCTTTGGAGCAGGTAATGGAGGTGAAGCTGGAATTGTATGCGGGCTTATGCGGGATAGCAGAGGCTCTTGAATTACAGGTAATGATGGGCAACAAGATCATCGAAGTGAGGAATGGGGAGACGAATAAGGGAGCCGCCATCCGGCATGTGCTGGCCAGGGAAGCAGTGAATTTCATACTGGCCGTAGGGGATGATCGCACCGACGAAGATATGTTCAGGATGCTGACAAAAGTGGATAACGCATTCACCATAAAAGTGGGCGCTGAAGCATCTTTTGCCCAATTCAACATGCACACGCCGCAGATGGTGATATCTTTATTGGGTAACATGGTGTTCCTGGATGGGAAGGGCACAAAATAAATGATATCGCCTGCGGAAGGTAAATATTTCAATGATAGATGGATGCCAGGGTTCTAAGTAACTGAGCAGCCCAGGAAAAAATGTTGTGTTCCACCAGGGCCTGTCTCATCTTTTGCATCCGTTGCTGCTGTTCCTCCGGAGACATTTCCAGGCCCTCCTTGATAGCATCGGCCATTTTTTCTATATCATAAGGGTTGACGATGAGTGCGCCCTGCAATTCCTGGGAAGCTCCTGCAAAACGGCTAAGGATCAAGGCCCCATCGTTCTCGCCCCGCGCTGCTATGAATTCCTTTGCTACGAGGTTCATTCCATCGTGAAGTGATGTGACCATGCAAAGGTTGGCAGAAGCATAAAAAGGAGTGATCTCTTCATGGCTGTGATGTTTTTTCAGCAGGAGAATAGGTTTCCAGTTCCTGGATTTGAAGCGCCAGTTAATGCGGTTTGCCTCGTTTTCTACGGCACTGATTGTATCCGCATAGCTTTTCAGGAGGGTTCGGCTGGGAGCGCCTATCTGGACGAATGTGAATTGACCGATGTAGGAAGGGTTCTTTTCCAAAAAGCGTTCGATGGCGAGGAATTTTTCGATGATCCCCTTCGTATAGTCAATGCGATCTACGCCTACACCCATGAACCGGCACGTGATGCCGTGATCGGCAAGCAGCCGGTCGAAATCGGTCTTGGGAATATTTGAATCGTAGTCTTTGAGTGTAAAGGCGATGCTGATGGGAAAAGGCTTGACGACGGTGGTGGCAGCGCCGATCCTGACCGAATAGTTCTCCCAGATAACCCTGGATTCCAGCGCTGTATTGACCGTCTGGAGAAAGTTGTTGCAGTGGAACTGGGTGTGGAATCCGATGAGATCTGCGCCAAGCATGCCTTTAAGGATTTCCCGTTGCCAGGGACATATACCGAACGATTCGGCGTTGGGCCAGGGTATATGCCAGAAGATGGCGATCTTCGCATCGGGGCGTTCTTTCCTGATGAGTTCAGGCAGCAATGCGAAATGGTAATCCTGGATCAATACCAGCGGTTGCTCTTCGCCTTTTAATTCCTGCACTACAGCCCGCGCGAAATCCTCATTTACTTTCTTATAATAGTCCCAATCTTCCTTCCTGAAGATAGGGCGGGTATGAGCGATGTGACAAAGAGGCCATAGCCCTTCGTTGGAAAAGCCATAGTAGAAATGGTCTTCTTCTTCTTTAGTAAGCCACAAGCGACGAAGGGTATATTCGGGTGCGGCCGGAGGAACCCGGATCTTATCGTGCTTATCTACCGTTTCTTTATCGGCGTCCCCCATACCCGATGCGATCCATAGCCCTCCACAGGCCTTGAGGATGGGTTCCATGGCCGTGATCATGCCGCTGGCCGGAACGATGCATTGAATCTCTCTGCCCGAGTGAATATGCATGTAAGGTTCCCGGTTGGATACCACTACGATCTTTCTTTCCTGCAGCAGGTTGCTCACTTCTATCCTCAATCGTTCGGGTGTCCAGACGGCTTCGGCATTCGATCGAAGAAGCGCCTCTTCTTCGGCGATGGCTTTGGCTTCCTGTACTTTCCTGGCAATGTGAACGATCTCCTTGTGCAACGGGGCCAGGAAGTTGGTAGGGGAAAGTTGTTTTAATTTCTCAAGGTTACCTGTGCCGGCTTCCCGCAACCAGAGAACTATCTTATTCAAAGGCCCGAAAATACTCCATCTAATGACAATGATGGTGACGAACGAGATGATCAGTACCTGGAGGAACCACCTGAAAAAGTTGCGAAGCCATATATTGCCGATGATGTGGTCTATGTAAGATGCATCAGTATAAAATACAAGTGCGGCATTGGAAATATCCGTCTTTTTTACTGGTCGAATGTATTGATAAAAATTTCTTCCGTTGGCTTTCCTGAAGTTACCAATGGCGCTGTCGGCAGCGATGGCTTGGGCAATATAGTCCAGGGAGTAATTGACCAGGGGCCTGACGGAGGTGTCGGGGGTGACAATGCTATCGGTGTTGTAGTATATGGCTATGCCCAGCAGCCTGTAGTCTTTGCTGATGCTGTCGGAAAATCGCTTGAGGCCGGTACTGTCTTCCTGCAACAGGTGTATCAGGTCTGTCCGGCTATAGGCGTCGGCGATGCGTGCAGTACGATCCTTTAATTCTTCTCTTAGTGTACTCTTTTCGCTGGAGATCTGGAAATAAGTAAAAGCTCCTGCTACAATGGTCATTGCCAGGATGATGGAGAGCACCAGCGTAAAATTGATCTTTAGTTTCATAGCCGCGGGTAAGATACGAATTAATGCGTGTAGAATCCAGGAATGGAAATTCTAATGACTTTTTAATATGGCCTTTGTATATGTTTAACACCTCATGCAAAACGATGGTACGGCATAACTGTTATATATGTGTAAACAAGATCAATCACTTTAAAATAATAATGCAATGAAAATGAGAACAGGCGTGATCCTTTCAGGTATCGCCGTTACAGCAGCAGTGGGGTTTTTCTTTGTCCGTGGAGAAAATCCTTACAACAGCATATTGAGCGAGCCGAAGACTCCTATCATAAAGACAGCGTATGCTACGGATGCAACGAACCAGCCAGTGGATTTCGAGAAAGCCGCTTCGGCGTCCGTGCCATCAGTGGTGCATATACGAACTTCCGTGATCCTATTTCTAAAACCTCTTATTCTGTGCCAATCAATATTCGGATGCTGGTCCCTTATTTCTTCTGGTAAACGATTTGCAGCTTCTCCTATAATCTCAAAATTTCTGATCACTGCATCAATTGTTTTTTCATCGCCTAGAAACTGTTCATAGGAAAGGCCTACTGTATAGACCAAAATCTTACTTGCACTTTGCAATATGTCTTCCAATAAAAGTTGGGGAGTTCTTTTAGACATAAAGAATATCGGACTCTATTGCCTGATAATATTGCGGTCGAATGCCGGCCCTCGATACCAGATCAACCTTTCTTTTAAGCAAAATTTCCAGTTCTTCAGCAAGATCAATAAACTCGACTCCTATAGGTTGACTAAAATCAACTACGATGTCAATGTCACTTTCCGGCGTGAAATCGGTTCTAACTATCGAGCCAAATAATCCAATGGAGTTGACATGATATTTCTCAGATAATTTAGGTTTTATCTGGCGAAGTTTATCTTGTATATTTGATAAATAACTCACTGCAGCAAATATACAATAAGTTTCCAGGGTCTCAGACTGTTTAGTATTGTTTTTAATGCTTGATTATCAAATGATTGAAATTTTAAGTCATTATTGCCAACGCCGCTAACCGTTTCAAATCCATCTTAGAATAGCAGTTCGAATCTGCTCACTCTTTCAAATGACGGCGCTGGACTTTTTAGGAACAATACAATGCATGTAGTGTCATAGCCGGCGTTATTGGCCTAGTCGATAAGGCCTTTAAAAGCTTCGTCATTGAAGGGCGATTCCAGGATAATGCTCTTCCGGCTTTTGATAGTATCGGAAAAGACCTGACGGGACCGTGCTTTATAAACATCGGTCATGATCACTTCGTAATCCTTAAACTCGCTGAGATGGCTTCGGATCAGGCTGGATTTCCCGGCAGCGTTACACCCTGTAACAAATAATAGTTCCGGACTGACCATGCTATTGGATCCTTTTTACGATGTTATCCTTAAATTGTCGGTACCTTTTCTGACGGAGATCGGTAATCTGTTTATATCCCGCGCCGAACCCAAAGGACTTTTGCCGGGTATTTTGTCCAATTGTAATCCACTCGACATTTCGTTTGCCCGCCTGTTGCCACTTTTGTGTTGAAAAACACTTTAAATGAACAACCTATTTACGAGGATGAACCTTCGGGTTCTCATGACGATTCTGGGACTGCTGCTCATGCGATCTACCCAGGCACAACAGTTCAAAGGGAAATATTATAATAACCTTGATAGTAAAGGAGTGATCCTCGACGGTTATGACCCAGTCGCGTTCTTCACCGATAACAAGCCGGTGAAAGGAGATCCTGCCAACTATTTCACTTACCAGGATGCCACTTACTATTTTGCGAACCCGGAGCACTTAAAGTTATTCCAGGACAACCCTGAGAAATACAAACCGCAGTTTGGTGGTTGGTGCGCATATGCTGTCTCCCTGGGGCGCGTTGCGCCGATCGACGTTAGCACTTTCTCGATCGTGGATGGCAGGCTGGTCCTGCAACATAATAACCGGGCCGTGAACGGTTGGAATAAGGACGTTTCGGGCAATCTGCAAAAAGCAGATAAGTACTGGCCAGCTGTTTCCGGGGGTGGCGGCAAGCAGATCGTCACCGACGAAGAAAGAGGATTTCTCAACAACACCGATGCCAACGGCCTGATCCTTCAGGGCTATGACGTTGTGGCCTACTTCACGGATAACAAAGCGGTGAAAGGTGACCCTTCCCACGAAGCCCGCTACAACGGTGCGACCTACTGGTTTGTGTCCGAAGAACATGCATCGATGTTCAAGGACAACCCGGCCAAGTACGTGCCTCAATATGGCGGGTTCTGCGGCTATGCAATGAGCCTCAACAAGCTCCGGCCCATCGATCCAACAATTTTTCAATTCGTGGACGGCCGGCTTATCCTCCAACATACACAGGATGCATATATACAGTTCAACAAGGACGTGGCCGGCAATACCAGGAAAGCTGATGTAAACTGGCCCAACCAGGAAAAGAAGCACGCCGGGAAAAAGCATGTCCAATTCGATGCTCCGGCAGAGCCCGCTAAATAAGAAGGTCAATAAACCACTCATAATCATTCAACATGATAAATAGATCCCTTTTCATGATCGTGCTATGCTTCATAGCTGTCAACATGCACGCACAAGTTCTCTCAACAAAGAATATTTCGCTGGATGGCGCAAAAAAGATCGTAACCGAAGCGGTAAAGTACGCTCATAGCGTAAATGCCCCAGGAGGAGCCATCTCAGTGGTAGATGCAGGCGGCGCCCTGGTTTATCTCGAACGGCTCGATAACACCTTTTCGGCTGCGGCTGAAGTCTCCATAAAAAAGGCCAGCACCTCTGCTGCATTTAAAGCGCCTTCGTCGAAGCTCGAAAACGCTATTAACGGCGGTCGGCAGGCGCTGATCACAGTGGGCCATACCTTTCTGCAGGGTGGGGTACCTATACTTCTCGACGGGCAGATCATCGGCGCCATTGGAGTAAGCGGAAGTGCCAGCGCACAGCAGGATGAAGATATTGCCAACGCGGGAGCAAAGACCGCTTTAAACTAAAGAACAGCATACATTTCATCATAAACCCCGATCTCCATGCTTCATCCAAAATGCAAGAAGTTTTTGGTGCTGGTCACCTTCCTTTCAGGGGGCATGCTTCATGCACAGGAACTCCGTGAACTGGCGCCGGATAAGCCGCAAGCTATTGCTGATCTACGGAATGCCGGTGGCGCGGCGGCCCTCAACGCCCAATGGTACGTGCAATGGGCGGATTTCATAAAGACGGACTTCCGGCTGCCGGGTCCATCGTCGACAGACCCACTCCCGTTGTATCCAACAAGTGCGCCGGTAAAGACAGCCTACCTGCATCCGCAGATCGGGGCACCGGACTTTGATCGCAATTTCAAACCGGTAAGTCCGGCGGAGCTTGAAAAACGCCAGGGAACAGGACTCGTCTCTGCAGTATGGTATAAGGTTGAATTAATGATCCCTCAGCAACTCGGTAACTGGGATCCCACAGGATCCACGGCGGTATTCGAGATCGTGATGGATGATTATAGCGAAGTCTGGGTGAATGGCAAACAGGCGCATGGATTCGGGCAGGTCGGCAACGGACTCATCTCGGGCTACAACGCGGCCAACCGGGTTATCCTTACCGACCATGCCCATCCCGGTGACAAATTCACCATTGCTATCCTGGGAATAAACGGACCGCTGGGAATGATCCCGGATAATTATATCTGGGTCCGCAACGCTGTTGTAGACTTTTATACCTCCCTCCCTGAAGACCCTGTCTGGAAAGACATCGGGCACATCTATCGGATTAGCGACGGTCTTGATAAGATACTGCCCCAGAACAGTCATGTGGATAAGGTCGCCGGTGGTTTCCGATTTACGGAAGGTCCCGTATGGCATCCGGACGGCTACCTGCTTTTCAGCGACCCGAATACCAACGTCATTTATCGATATGATCCCGCCGACCACGATGTTACCATCTATATGAGCCACAGCGGCTATACTGGCCCTGACATCGGCGAATACGGCCAGCCCGGTTCCAACGGTCTGGCCATCGATAAAGAAGGCCGGCTGATCGCCGACCAACACGGCAACCGTCGGGTAGCGCGTTTCGAAAAGAAGGGTCCGGTCACGGTCCTGGCTGATCGTTTCGAGGGCAAACGGCTCAACAGCCCTAATGACATCGTCCTGCGTAGCGATGGGACAGTATATTTTACAGATCCACCCTACGGTCTGCCCAACTTTTTTAAAGATACCCGCAAGGAATTGGATTTCTCGGGAGTATTCATGGTGCGCGAAGGCAAGACGAAGTTGGTGGCCAAAGACCTGGGCGGTCCTAATGGTATCGCGTTCTCGCCGGATGAGAAATGGCTCTATGTAACCAACTGGGATATCCGCGATATACACCACACTAAAACGATCTGGCGCTATGCCGTCAACCCGGATGGAACGCTCCGTGACGGAGCCGTCTTCTTCAACTGCAACCAAACGGAAGATGAGGAAGCGCTTGACGGTATGAAGGTGGACAAAGAGGGAAACCTTTTCGTTTCTGCGCCGGGTGGTGTCTGGATCTTGTCACCTGAGGGTCAACTTCTGGGAAAGATAGTCACACCCGAACGTCCTGCCAACATGGCCTGGGGCGATACGGATGGCAAAACGCTCTACCTGACGGCTCATACGAGCCTCTATAAGATACGAGTGGCAACAGGCGGTAAGTTCAGCTGGCAATGAGAACATGTATCGTTAGTATTCTTGTCTGCATTGGGAGCTGGAAGGGACTCCCTGCTCAATCTTTGCCGAACTTCCGGCAGGTGCGATGGGACAACAATATTCCTTCCAGCTGGCGGGTGATCATTGGCAAGGGCCTTGAGAGATATCCGGAACTGGCTCACACCCGTATCCGTTTCAGGGTGCGTCATGCCCGAAGTCCGCTAACAACCAATCGCGACTGGGTGGCGTTTTTGCTACATTTTGGCCGGCAAGCTTATATTGTCACTATTAGCGACCGCACCATCCCCAAATTGTCCCCGATCCTTTTCGACAGTCTTGACGAAGGCGCGAAACTGGGCGTCATCGGGCATGAACTAGGCCATGTAAGCGATTTCTCCCGGCGCAATTTATCCGGCTGGCTCAGCCTCGGCCTCGGGCACTTGTCCTCCCGGTATCTCGACAGGATGGAATTTGCGACGGACAGCCTTTGTATAGCGCATGGGCTCGGTAAAAAGCCCCGCGAACGCTATATGAACCCGGAAACCATTATTGCACGCCTCGCAGGACCCTGCGAATGAATTTCGCCTTTCCAGTCAATTGCCCGACAATTATCGCCACCGACAATTCTTCT
>Ga0207671_10002483_pt1 | contig 19710 bp, 25 predicted proteins | sample KBSC24metaG_FD_184352 | JGI IMG/M metagenome (GOLD analysis project Ga0207671, IMG submission 184352) | Corn rhizosphere microbial communities from Kellogg Biological Station, Michigan, USA - KBS C2-4 metaG (SPAdes) (version 2) | ecosystem: Host-associated > Plants > Roots > Rhizosphere > Soil... | reverse complement strand
CATAAGCAGTTGTGTAATTGAGCAGGGAACTGTTTTTAAAGACGGCTCGATGCTTTTTGAAAACAAAGGCGCCGATCTTGCTGAGTTCTTGCTTTCTATTTACCAGCATTTTCAGCTGAATTATCCCAAATTTTACAAGATGGATAATTTAAGCAAACTGGGTTGGCTGGCCTCGGAAGTATTGCTGCAAGATAGCTTTGCCGGAGATAGCTATCAGTCCGAAGAAGTAGGGGTAGTCTTAGCCAATGCAAACTCGAGCCTGGATAATGACCTTAAATATTTTGACACGATAAAAGATGTCCCGAGCCCGTCTGTGTTTGTTTACACCCTGCCCAATATCGTGATCGGCGAGATAAGTATCCGCAATAAATTTAAAGGCGAGCACGCGTTTTTTATACAAGATACCTTCGATGCTGATTTTATCGAAAAGCAGGTAAGTTACCTATTGGATAAAAATATTTTGCAGGCCTGTATTTGTGGTTGGGTGGATGTTTTGGAGCAAGATTATAAAGCAGTATTATTTTTGGTCGAAAAGAATAAAAAGGAATTATCCATATTGTTTTCAGCAGAAAATATGGACAAGATATTTAAAGATAATTAATCGTAGAGACGCAAATTTTGCATCTCCGAATAAGGTTATAAAAAATGAGTTCATCAGTATACATAGCAGGCACAGGCGTGATTTCAGCGATAGGTAATAATGTCGCCGAACACCTGGCCGCCTTCGAACGCGAAGAAGCAGGTATGGGGAAGATTACTACCCTCAATACCATTCACCGTGGCGAATTGCCTGTTGCCGAAGTGAAAATAAGCAACGATGAACTGGAACAACTATCCGGCCTGCCCGCGGGCACAAGCCGCACTGCCCTTTTAAGTTACATGGCTGCCAATGAAGCATTGACTGACGCCGCAATTCCAAACTTTGATTCCCTGCGCACGGGCTTGGTTTCGGCGAACTCAGTCGGCGGCATGGATAAAAGCGAAGATTTTTTCGTTGAGTTTTTGGCCGACAACAGCAAGGGAAAATTAAGAAATGTCTTCGATCACGAGTGCGGCAGTAAAACCGAGATCGTGGCGGATAAACTGGGCATCAGCGATTACATGACGACCATCAGTACGGCCTGTTCATCATCTGCCAATGCGATTTTCTATGGTGCACGCCTGATAAAAAACAATATCCTTGATGTGGTAATAGCCGGCGGAACGGATTCGCTCACAAAATTTACCCTCAACGGTTTCAATACCCTGATGATATTGGACAAAGCGTTTTGCAAGCCCTTCGATGAAAACCGCCAGGGCCTTAATTTAGGCGAAGGCGCGGGTTACCTGGTGCTGGTATCTGAAAAGGTAGCCCAAATATTGAGCAAGCCCTTGTATTGCAAATTAAGCGGCTATAATAACAGCAACGACGCCTATCATCAAACGGCCTCATCACCGGATGGTACTGGATCGTACCTCGCCATGAAAGGTGCCCTGAAAAAAAGCGGACTGCAGCCATCCGACATTGATTACATCAACCTGCATGGCACCGGCACACCAAATAACGATAGCGCTGAAGGTACTGCGATCAAAAGAATATTTGATCCCGAATACCCGCCGATGAGTTCCACCAAATCATACACCGGCCATACTCTTGGCGCAAGCGGTGGGATAGAGGCGGTATTTTCCGTATTGGCCATTAAGCATCATTTGATCTATCCAAACCTCCGGTTCGAAACACGTATGAGCGAATTGCCATTTGAGCCCGAAAAACATTTTTTGAAGGATCAGGATATCAAGCACGTGATGTCCAACTCGTTTGGCTTTGGCGGTAATTGTACATCTTTAATATTTTCGGCCATCTGATATGAAAATATATATCCGCTCGTCCTCCTGTATATCGCCGCAAAAAACTTTCGGCACCAGTGAGTTTTTGACCGAAGTGGTTGAATATACCGGCACGCGTCTCAAAGCCATTGAGCCGGATTACAAGGAGTTTATCGACCCCAAGCAGATCCGCCGCATGAGCCACGTCATTAAGATGGGTGTTGCTGCCGCGAAAGACTGTTTGAATCAAGGCCAAACCGAAATGCCCGGTGCCATTATTACCGGCACCGCGTTCGGCTGTATGGAAGATACAGTAACCTTCTTAACCCGGATAGTGGAACAGGATGAGGAACTGCTTCCGCCTACGGCGTTCATCCAATCTACACACAATACCGTAGCCGCACAGATTGCCCTGATGCTGAAATGCCACGCCTATAACAATACTTTTGTACACAAGGGCATTTCCTTTGAAAGTGCCCTGTTTGACGCGATAATGTTGCTTAACGAAGGAGAAACAAATAATATCCTGGTTGGTGGAACGGAAGAAATGGTCGACACCAGCTTTAAAGTATTAACCCGGCTCGGGCTATACAAACGCTGGCCGGTTTCCAATCTTTCGCTGCTGTCCACCGAATCCAAAGGCACCATGGGTGGCGAGGGCGCAGTATTTTTTCTGCTAAGCGATCAATCTTCATCTGATAACTTAGCAGAGTTAACCGCGATAAAAACCCTTTACAAGCCAAAGGATATCGAAACAGCGATAGTCTCTCTCTTAAAAGACAATTCATTAAATATCGATGATGTCGACTTAATTATCACCGGCAAAAACGGCGATACCCGTAATGATGAAGTCTACAAGCAGTTGGCCTCATCCATCTTCAAAAATAAGGCACTGGCAAACTACAAACACCTCTGCGGCGATTACTCCACATCATCAGCATTTGCGCTGTGGCTGGCATCCAATATCATAAAAAGAGGCACAGTGCCGGATGCGGTAGTGGAAAGAAAAAAAAGCGGTTCAGCCCCTAAAAAGATATTGGTCTACAACCACTATCAAAACAAGTATCATTCACTCATGCTGGTTTCCACCATTTAAGCCAACGTCATGCCCGCTGTAAATAATGATCTTTTCCGTATTGAGAATATAACCTGTGAGGCAGGCGTCATCACAGCGACACTCACGATCAATAAGGACAGCGAAATACTAAAAGGCCATTTCCCCGGCCACCCGGTAGTTCCCGGTGTTTGTATGTTGCAGGTAGCAAAAGAAAGCCTGGAATCAGCTTTGCAAATTTCTGTCCGGCTAAAAAAAGCCGTCAACCTTAAATTCATGACCATGATCGATCCGGCTAACACCCCCACGGTACAGTTGGACATCACCTATAAATTTGCGGATGATGGCACGATCAGCGCAACTGCCAGATTGAGCAATGCTGAAACCATCTATTTCAAATTCCAGGGAAGCTTTATCATACTGCGCCCATCTGCGACTTGATATATACCCAAATGTTCTAATTTAATATTATTTGGAAAAGCCGCTCCGTTAGGAGCGAAACGTTGGTAGAACAATAACATAAACCCTTTTTACGTGCCGTAGGTACGAAACTAATAGTTAGAACATTAAACCCACAGCTATTGATTTGAAAAACTGAATATGTGATGTACCTACGGCAAATGGAATTATTTTAATTTGTATTTCTACCAACGTTTGACCCCGCTGGGGTCGATAAAAGATATGGGTGCACGGTAGACCATGACCGAATGCTTAACATGGGCCAGCGATTGCATCGCGACTAAATAAAAAATAATTTGCAAATGCTAATTATTTTAGCTATCTTAGCATTTCCAGATCGTCCGGTCTGCACAGGCTTTTAAAGCCTACCAATCAAAATTTTTCTAATATTCCATGCCCGGCAAGCACAGGCATTCCATCATATACAATCGCGCATTAAATCGTCGCGATGAAAAATCCTTCCGCTTATTTGTGAAAATTAACGGAACACGTTCTCTGAAATCTTATCACAGGGTCATGCTGAACCTGCCTATCGGCAGACAGGCTTGTCTCAGCACCCCACAGGACACGTAGCCAGTTTGAAGTAACTGACTAAGTAGCGAGAAGGTATTACAACCTCGCAATCTCTCGAATGGTCTTCTCCGACAACCTTGCCCGAAAATCCTCGTCGATCTCGCCCTGGCCCACTTCGTCGTAGCAATCGTCATAAACCAGTTCGATGTTTTCTACCTCGTGTTTGGTAATGTGTTTTTCTTCGCCGCTATCGATCTTATCGCATAGCAGTTTGATGATCTTAGCTCTATAAACGCTCATAAAATTGTAATAAAGGTTTTATTACGTTAAATTTAATGAGCAGGTTTTCATCCGGCAATAATACAAATGGAGTATTCGCTCAGGTATCACTGGCCTCAGTCTGCGACTGAAAGCCCACAGATAAAGAAAGTTTGCGACTTTTCGGAGCGGGTTTGTAGTTTATGCTATGATGCCTTCTTGCCAAATTTATTCACGACTGCAGTCAGAACAATATAGATAATTAGGGCATATAGTAATGTAAAGTTTGGATCGTTTACTGATCTCGGTCTGGTAGGGTCACCTGTTGCAAGAAATATTATCTCGCTTGTCATACCCCCGGCTAACAAGCTTATAATAACTCTTACCCAAACTTTTCTAAGATAGATCATACTGGTTTACGATCCCGTTACTAATGTTTATTCAACATATTTATGAGGATATGAAAAAGCCTATTTCGTCCGGTTCTTCTCAATATACTCCGCCATGGTATTCACGTCCACCAGCACCTTACGACCTTCTTTTGGGTCCTGAATATTGATGCCATATTCGCGCTTTAGCAACACGATCAGCTCCAGCGAGTCGATAGAATCCAACCCAAGCCCATCGCCGAACAAAGGCTCATCGTCCTTAATATCCGCGGGGGTAAGGTCGGTCAGGTTTAAAAATAATATGATCTGGCTTTTTAATTTCTCTTTCAGCTCCGTCGTTTCCATCAGGTAATGTTATAGTTTTTTAACGATTAAATATAATCTAAATCCCCGCCTTTGTTGGTGTTGTCACCAACAAACCCTTGCCTCTGTTAGCGTTGTCACCAACAAACCGCAATTATATTAAATTTTTTCCTTTCAGGCCGATAAAGGTGATCAGTTGAAACACCAAAATAATGCCGATCAGCGGCACCAGGTTACCGAGCACGTCTTTCAACCGGCCGCCTTCCAAAAACAACCCGTAATAAGCCTGCAGGCACCAGTGCATTGGCGATACATTGGCAAAAGTTTTAAGCGAGGTGTCCATCGTAAAGGTAGGCACCATCAACCCGCCGATAGCCGCTAATATCACAATAGATATCGCGCCAAAGCCGTTGCTTTGCTGGTGAGTTTCAGCAAACACACCCACGCAGATCGCATAACTTACCGCGCACCAGCCGCAAACGAGTGTCACCACAAACAACCCAAAAATATCTGACGGCAAATTCAGTCCCGGCAGGCCCACCAAAGGGAATACCCATATACCCAATGAGAAAATCACGATAGCTTGAAACACGGTAACCACCACGTAAGTGATCTGCTTGGATAACAACCCAACCACATAATTGGTCGGCAGGGTTTTCAGCCTGATAAAGCTGCCGCTTACTTTTTCTCTTACCACGCTACCACCCAGCGACATGATCACAAAAAACATTGCAAATATTGTCCACGACGGCACATTATGTTGCGCTGCGTTAGGAGCTTTCAAACTGCCGTCCTTTGAAACCGGTATCTCGTTGATTACCGCTTTGTTATTCAGCATCTCATCTTCCAATTGGGCAGGCAAGGGTTTTTCGTTGATCGAGAAGTATAAACTCCGCAAGGTCTCGCGACTCTCCACCAATTGCAGCGCGCTTTGCAATCCGCCCTTTACCGAAAGCCTGAGCGACTCCTGCAACACAGGGTTATAATACAAAATCAACGGGTCAACTTCACCCACATTTTTTTGGATCGAATCGGCCTGCAAGCCAAAACTGGTGAGCGCTTTGCCCGCCACACTTTTGGACTTCGCTTTAACCCTCACCGTGAAATTCTCTGGTATCACCACGCTCAGCAAAGCTTCCTTCGCCTTCATGGAATCCGTGATGGTGTTTTTATCCTGGTTCTTTGGTAATTGTGACACTTTAAACATCCCGATCTTGTTGATCGCCTCGATCAACTGCTTGCTGGATTGCCCGGTGTCCCGGTTGCAGATCAATATTGGCAGCTTGTTTTTATTGATAAGGTTGAATGTACTGTTCTGGATGTCGGTCACCACAAAAACCAGCACAATGGGCATAATAAACATCAGGGCCAGCCCAATGCCGTCGCGCACCAGCACCCTGAAATCTTTTAATATGGAGGCCCAGAGTTTAAACATCAGTTTCGGTACGCTTTACCCGTTAAATTCAAAAACAGATCCTCCAGGGTTTCCTGGTCATGATCTTTAAGCAGATCGGTTAACTTATCCTGTACGATGATCTTGCCTTCGTCAATCAACGCTACATCCTCGCACAATTCTTCGGCTTCGCTTAATTGGTGCGAGGTGTATATAAGCGTAGTCCCGTTCTTATTAAGCTCGAGCAAATAATTGATAATGGCGTGCCCGGTTTGCACATCAACACCCACGGTAGGCTCATCCAAAAACAATATCTGCGGATTATGGATCACGCCGATAGCCAGGTTCACCCTGCGTTTCATCCCGCCTGAGAATTTTTCCACCCGCTTATCCCGAACCTGTTCCAATCCCAAGATATGTAGTAGCTCATTTGTTCTTTTTTTAATGGTCTGCCGGTCCAATCCTGACCATGCTCCAAAAAACTCCAAATTTTCCGCCGGACTCAATTCCTGGTAAAAGGAAAAATCCTGTGGCACAAAGCCGAACAGCTTATTTACCGCGTTCTCATTTTTTTTGCCGATCTCATGCCCCAACAATTTGATATGGCCTTCATCAGCCGAAAGCAAACCCGTCATTAAGCTGATCAGTGTGGTTTTGCCCGCCCCATTCGGACCGAACAAGCCGAAACGTTCCCCTTTAGCAATTTTAAGACTGAGATTGGAGAATGAGACATCTGCGTTCCCCGGATACCGGAAAGCGATATTCTCCACATCAATAGCTAAAGGGCTGCTCAGTTCCATTTTATATTCTTTAAAGCCGTGAAAGCTTCTTTTTCCAATACGGATATTTCGATCAGATAGTCACCCATCACATCAAAATCTTTTTGACTGCCGATGCGCCCTTTATAGATCCCTGCTGCCTGCACAGCTGCTGTGCGCCAAAGGTCGCCGGCCTGTGTAAACATTTTAGATATCTCCAACAACTCATCCTTTTGCACGTAAGCATAGGCTTCCTGTAAAAACGCCGCGTAAATATACCTGAATCCGCCGCCACCCGTACCTATTTCTTCCTGCATGCGCACCAGTTGAGCTAAGTAGGAACCGGCCTTCTGCAAACCAAGCTTATCCCGCCACCTTTTTATTTTTTCACCGGTGTATTTAATGCCTCTGATGCCTGCAAAGCTGCCCGGTATGCGCAGCATCTGGTTTACATTATTTTTGATTCCGCTGATGATGGCTTTCCTTATCCTCTCGTCTGTGATTTCCACATCTTCTTTCGGATAATAAAGCTGCCCTCTGGGTGCCAGCGCTCCTTTGGCGAAGCGTACCCTTTCCAGCTCATAGCTGGTCAGTGTAGTAGTAGTTTCCATCACCGGGTCGCTGATGAGGTAATTATCATCTTCCTTGCCGAACACGATCAGGTTATGCGCATTAAAATGAAAACGGTATTCCCGCGGGAAATATGAAAGGTAATAAACACCTACCTGGCATCCCACAGGATGCCCTTCGTCAAGCCGCTGTTTTAAGTAATCCTCGGCCTGATCTTTCGATCGGAACTTCTTCCTGATCACCGGAATGCCCAAAGCATTACAGGTGCGCTTAAAGATCAAGCCCGGAAAAGTGCGGAAGGCGATAGCCGGCCCGTTATTTATTTTGATGAGCGGGATATAACAAAAGAACAAGCCCGCGCCGATGCCAAAGGCAAGCGGCTCGGTTATTTTACCCCCCGAATTTTTTCTCAATAAACTGCTGGTAACCCCTGATTCGCAATGTGCAGACTGGAGGTGTTCGAAATCAAGCTTCATGCACGGTCATGGTTTTTAAGTCTTCCACGGTTACGTTGAAGGCTTCAGCATATTTTTGCAGTTTTTTGTCTGATAAGTTTTTAAACACGTTAGGTTTTAAATGTCTTTTGATCTGCCATTTCCAAAAGCCGGTATAGTCGGCTAATATTCCCGGGTCCATCAGCCTGTATTCCATAAAAAACAAAAGCGGACTGGCCTCCTCATTCAAAACCTGCGCCTTTGCCTTGGCAATACGTTCTTCCACATCTTTCCAGGCCACGTCCAGCGCGTTGATCTTCACATCCCAGCCGCTACTCAACTCCTTCACATATTTGCCAGAGCTATCAGTCGCGTAGCAAACCTCCTTCGTGATCTTCCCGAGCGCACTCACATCCTGCGGCACATTTTCCTTCTTCATATCACTTTGGAAAAACCTAACATTTTTAATTCTAACTATTGTCGCCTTTGTTGGTGTTGTCACCAACAAATCGTGGATATTTAACTAATCTCTAATTAACCAATCTCTAATCACTAAACAACAGTCAACATCGCATACATATATGAAAAACGTGCGCTTTCCGGAACAAGCAGCAATATCCGCTCACCCTTTTTCAATCTTCCGCTATGAAAAAGCTCGTTGATCATCAAATAAACCGATGCTGCGCCCACGTTCCCCACCGTATACAGGTTGATAAACCATTTTTCATAAGGGATACCGCCGCCGTAAAACTCTACGAGGTCATAGATCTTGCTCTTGAAAAAATCGCTGGAGATGTGCGGTAAAAAGTAATCCACGTCGTCGGAGGTAAGCTTCCTCCTGTCCATGATCTCTTTTATTTTCTTACCGCCCAAATGCACAATATTATCACTCAGCAAAGTAATATCCTGTTTTATGCTGAAGATGGACTTGTTCATCACCTCCTCAGGAGTGTAATCCATAAAGCCTTTCAGTGAACCGTCTTCCATCTTTTCACCGCCCATATACATGCAGGTATCCATTTCGTTGGCGAATGAAACTCCTTCTATCCAATCCAACCGTAGGCTAATCCCGGCCTCATTAGGTTTATCCGACATCAAAAATGCCGACGCGCCATCCGATAGCATCCACCTCAAAAAATCCTTCTGGAAAGCGATGAAAGGGTTCTCTTCCATCTCTTTAAGCTTCTGCGCTTCTTCTTCAAAAACATCCGAAACGAGGAGCCCTGAAAATCTTTCCGAGCCAGTAGCCACTGCCAATTTTGTCTCGCCCGATTTGATAGCGAGATAAGCATATTTAATCGCATGCATCCCCGCACAGCAAACGCCGGAGGGCGAAACCACTTCTATCGCCTCAGCTTCGGGCAACCAGCCGTGGGTCATTACCCCATGACTCGGCATTACCTGGTCGGGTGACGAAGTACCGCATGATAACAGTTCAATTTCCTTTATTTTTTCAGGGTGATCCTTAAACAATTCTTTCACTGCCAAAGCAGTCATTTCGGCATTGGTATGGGTCGATTTTCCATTCTTATCCAAAGCATAATAGCGGTTAATAATGCCGTTGTTACGCAACACGATCTTTTTGGATTTGGAAGGCCTTCCGTCTATATATCCCAAATATTCCTCCATTTCATCATTCGAAACAGGGTCATTAGGGAAAAAGGCGGAAGTAGAATTTATATATACCTGTGGGGTGGACATAATTATATGACTTGTAAATAGTGTTGTTTTTTAGTGTTAATTCTTTTGGATGAAAATGGTCTTATAAAGATAGCATCTAAAGTTAAAAGTATAGGCGCGCCGAGGAATAAGGCGATAAAAAGATAATACTTAAACGCCGATATCCAGGGTGCTTTATTCTTCCGTTTAGCAATGAACTTTGCCCAGGCCGCGAAAATAAATTTTGCCTTCCCCTCTATAAACATCAGCGGATATTTTACGATCACCGCTTTTTGCTCAAGAAGTTCGTCCTGCAGACCATCCCAGTCGCCGCTAAGCAGGTGAGGGGCTATGGTTTCACCAAATATCCTGGTGTTGGTAATATCTTCTTCGGCCACGCCGGGTTTCGGGAAGATGTTCAGGTAGCGTTCCTTCTTGCCCGTTAGCATCCAATAAAATATGGTGATGAAGCTAACCGGGTTAGGGTGCTTATCCACCAGCGCTACATTGCCTACCAGGGTTGCCCCCGCGTCATTTAATGACTTCCTGATCCTATCAAAAGCGTTCAGCCACATGTTCCTGCCGGCACTGATGGTGATCACGGGCGTATCTTTTAATACCGCCTTAAAATCCGGGTGGTTAAGCAACGAGTTTGATGGGATGCTTGGCGATAAAAACCAGGGCTGGTAACCTAATATGATCAGGTCGTATTTCTTTTCTTTCAGATCGAAGGGCTGTAACGCGGTCGGGACGCTCAAAACACAATCCGGCATCACCGCGAAGAACTTGTTTCCAGTCCATGGAAAGGTATATTCGGCAACAGGTTTGATCAGCACTTGTTCAACCACAGCGCCGGCGTCTGTGAGCGGAGACGTAAACGAATCGATGATTTGCCCCATTTGCCCCGATTGCGTGTAATAAATTGCCAAAATCTTCTTGTCCATTTTGCGCAAAGTTAAAAATCTTCCTTATGCAACACTTTTGAATTTTTACAGTAATCCAAAATGGCATGCTGCACAGCAGGTGACAAATTTTTAAAGTTTTTTAGCACGATCGCTTTATCCTTCTCTATATCCGAATGGTACTTCACAATTTTAGGTGCGTGTTCCTCAATAGCCAGCCGTAAAAAGTGGAACTCAGTATTATCATTATCGGCAAGTATAGCGGTTTCCAGCTTTATACGTCCCTGTTTAAAAAAGCTGAGCCGTTCTTTTGGTCTTTTAAGCAGGCCCGCTTTTTTCATCAGCAAGGCTCCCTCATAACCATCCCTTTCTTTTGCAGGGGCATCTTTTATCAGTTCCAGTTCATTTTCAACAGCAGCTTTATCATCCGTTTTCATCACTTCGTAGAAAGCCGCTTTATCGAATTTTTGAGGCAGGGTTTTACCGTTCGCTAACCCTGTGGTTATCAAAAAACCCAATACAAAAACGATGATCCCTCTCATAAAAATAGTTTAAACGATACCAAACATAATAAATATTAAATGCCTCCGCAACAGTCATAAAATGCCCAAAAACTCTAATATCTTTTGATAACAAACTATTAAACAGCAGTTATTATCTGATATTATGCTTTAAAACTAATTTACTTTTGCTTACTTTGAGGCTGCAATTTTTTTACTAACTAATTTTGTTGCTTCAAACAATACCCTGTTAAGACAAGCTTAGGTTATAAAAGTTTAAAATTAAGTTGAGGTGGATAAAAACAAACCGTTTTCGGGTTTATGGGCAGTTATTTTGGGAGGATCGAGCGGCTTTGGATTTGCCTCGGCTGAAAAGCTGGCGCAAAACGGTATGAACATCGCCGTGCTTTACCGCGAAACGGCTATTACCGAAAAATCCCTTTTAACTAAATTTTCGAATATAGCTTCAGCAAACGCGATAACTATTTTGCCATATAACGTGAATGCGCTTAACCAGGCAGGCAGAGATACTTTTATACAGCAATTTACCGAATCGGCTGGTGGGGCAGAACATAAGGTGAAACTTTTATTGCATTCCATAGCAAGGGGGAACTTAAAACCTTTAGTGGTGGAAGGAGAAACAGATGCTGATTTCGATTTGCTTTCGGCGGAGGATATTCAGTTTACTACCTACGCCATGTCAAATAGCCTGCTCGACTGGACAAGAGCGCTTTTAAAAGCCGGCCTTTTTCACCCGGATGCAAGGATTATCGGATTGACGAGCGAGGGCGCCCATAAACATTGGGATGGCTACGCGGCGGTTTCCATTGCCAAAGCATCGCTGGAGAGCCTTGCAAAATATATGGCGGTGGAATTTGCACCGTTTGGCTTAAAAACGAATTTGATACAGGCCGGTATTACCGAAACATCATCATTAAAGATGATACCGGGAAGCGAAAAGCTGCTGGAGATTGCAAACACCCGAAACCCAATGGGCCGGATGACGCAACCCGAAGACGTAGCCAAAGTGATTTACCTGTTATGCACTGATGATGCTTTCTGGGTAAACGGTTCATTGATTCATGTTGATGGAGGAGAACACTGCCGATAGTGACAAGTAAATTCTAAATGTGTAAATGAAGACTAAGGATATAGATCAAAAAGCAACCAATTGTATAAACGTCGAAAGCGTTCATGCCATTTTCATCTATATCTCCGAAATTTGCACATATGCAAATCATTTTATCATCCGCACATCCGAAATCCGCACATTTGCACATTAATAATATGTACGACGATATACTCAACCACTTACCCTACAAATCATCCTTCCGCTTCGTGGATAACATCTCGGAGCTGAGCGAGGACGGGGTTGTTGGTGAATATACTCTGCGGCCGGATGCCTTTTTTTATGAGGATCATTTTGTAGGTAACCCGGTTACACCCGGCGTTATCATCACCGAAATTATGGCGCAGATAGGTTTGGTGGTATTGGGCATATTTTTATTATCAAAGGATCCCGGGGTTTACTCGGCAGCGGATGAAGCAGCATTTCCGTTGTTTACCTCTACCGAGATTTCTTTTCACAAGATCGTTTTACCCGGCGAAAAAGTAAAAGTTATATCAGAAAAACAATATTTTCGTTTTGGCAAGTTGAAATGCTATGTAGAAATGATGGACAGTGCAGGCGATGTAGTAGCGAAGGGAATGTTCTCTGGCTTTATAAAAAGGATGGATGTAAAAAATGAGTAGGCGTGTTGTGATCACAGGTTTAGGGGTTGTCGCTCCTAACGGTATTGGAGTTCCTGCTTTTTTAAACGCTATCCAAAACGGAATATCAGGAATAAAATTTGTTCCGCTTTACCAGGAACTCAACATGAGTTGCCAGGTAGCCGGCCGCCCTGAATTTGAATGGGATAGTTTAAGAAAGTATATCTCGGAGGTCAGCTTTCATGGGTTGAAAGGTACCAATATTGGTTATGGTATTACAGCCGCGCTGGACGCCTGGACGGATGCCGGTTTTGAATTTGATACAGATGAGCCCCGTTGGGAAACAGGCTGCGTTTTTGGAAACAGCGCCCCGGATACCGACGCGATGAAAATCGTGATCAACCGCGTAGATAATCACGAAGCAAAAAAATTAGGCTCGCGGGTAATAGAACAAACCATGAACAGCGGGGTTACCTCTTATATATCCGGCCGTTTAGGGCTTGGCAATAAGGTGACTACTAACTCGGCAGCGTGCGCTACAGGCACTCAATCTATTTTAATGGGCTATGAGTATATCAGGCATGGCTATGCAAAACGCATGGTAGTAGGAAGCAGTGAGCATGTTGATCCCTACGTTTTTGGCACTTTTGACTCGATGCGGGTACTATCACGTAAATTTAATGACCGCCCCGAACAGGCCTCAAGGCCGATGAGTTCGACAGCTGGCGGTTTCGTTCCCGGTTCAGGCGCTGCGGCTTTGATTTTGGAAGACCTGGAATTTGCCCTGGAGCGCAATGCCAGGATCTATGCTGAAGTGCTTGGCGGCTCAAGCAATTCGGGCGGTCAGCGCGGTAACGGATCGATGACGGCCGCAAACTCTGCCGGTGTGGTACGGTGTATTGAAGAAGCGATAAATAATTCGGGCATTCACCCGGATGATATCGACCTGATAAGCGGTCACCTCACAGCCACCATGGCCGACAGGCAGGAGATACAGAACTGGAGCCAGGTATTGGGCAGAAAAGGAAAAGACTTCCCCTTAACCAATTCATTAAAATCAATGATAGGCCACTCCCTTAGCGCAGCAGGGTCAATTGAATCTGTGGCATCAGTATTGCAGATAGTACATCAATTTGTGCATCCAAATATTAACTTAGAGGATCCAAACCCTGAAATAACTAACATGGTGAGCATAGAAAGCTTGCCAACAACTATGATAAAAAAAGAAATTAACATCGTGGCAAAGGCAAATTTCGGCTTTGGCGACGTTAATTCCTGTTTAATATTTTCAAAATTTAACAACTAATGACCAGACAAGAAACTTTAAATGAACTTAAAACGGTTATCGCCCCTTATACTATCAACAAGGAATTGCTGAGCAGCATTAACGATGAGACGGACCTGATAAGGGATTTAAAAATTAATTCGGCCAATTTGGTTGACATTATTATTGACGCTGAAGCTAAATACGATATAGAGATTGATTACGATTCTGCTGATAAAATGACTAATGTGGGTACCTGTATCGATGTGATCACCGAAAAGCTTGATCAGAAAAAATGACCAGCACGGGCAATGATATTGTAGCATTAAAGGCTATAAATGTTGCCCGCACCAAAGAGTTTAAGTTTTATTCAAAGATCATTGCTGCTATTGAAAAAGATATTTTCGATAAGCAAGATCATGGCGATTTAGCGTTCGAAACTTTTGTTTGGCTGCTATGGTCAATAAAAGAGTCTGCCTACAAATACCTGCAAAGGCGTATGCCTGAATTGGTGTTTTCTCCAACTAAAACTCTTGTACAAAGGATTCAATTTTCTGCATCGAGCCTCGTCCAAGAATTTGAAGGGACAGGTTTTGAAGGTAAACCGGTTTATAAAGGCACAGTGAGCTTTGGGAGTGATCTTCTATTTTTCAGATCGATGATATCCGGGGAGTTTATTTTTTCAGTTGTAAACGGGGAAGATGATTTTGAAAACACATCCTGGGGTATCCGGTTAATAGATTCTGCCGATCCCGCTGATCAGTCTAAACAAGTAAGGGCTTTTTTAATCGCCAGGTTGAATAAACAACTACCAGGTACTAATTTGCAGATTAGTAAGAGTCCAGATGGCGTCCCTATACTTTTAAATGGTGTAGAAGAAATTGACATCCCAATTTCACTGGCACATCATGATCATTATGTTGCATACTCCTTTAAGGTATATGGAGAAGGTAAACCCTATTAGTGATTAATTATCAGTTAATTATAATTACTTTATTTGCTCAATCACAAAACAATTTTGTTTAACTATTACTTAATAGGTAAGAGCCGGTCCGTCATTCAGCGATTTCTGCGTTATCCACTCTTTGTAAGAAGAAAATTCAACTGAATTCTAAACGGGTGGAATTATTATGAGCAAACTGATAATGATTGATGACGATGCCATGTATCATAAGATCATTCAATTGATGCTGAAATCAAGGTACCCGAATGAAGAAACCGTTTTCAGTTATGATGGAAGAGAGATCATAAAATTCCTTAGTCGTAATAAAACAAAAAGTGACCTGCTGCCCGATTGTATCCTGGTTGACCTCAATATGCCGGAATTTGATGGATGGGATTTCCTGAACAGTTTTGGAAAGATATATAAATCGATCAAAAAGAAAATTGCCGTTTATGTGGTGTCGTCATCTATTGATCCGCACGAAATAGCCCGCACCCAAACGTACCCTTTTGTTAATTCCTATATTATCAAACCATTAACAATGGATCTTTTGGACAGAATCGTGCACTAAAATATAAACCATAGTCCCATCTGGTCATCTATTCCGTTGTTTCCCTAAAAAATCCGTAATTTCAGCTAAATAATCTCCGGATGAAAAATCAGTCGAACACGCGTCGTAACTTTATTAAAGGTACGGCTGCCGGCATAGGCCTGTTAACCTTGCCGCAGCTACTGCACGCCAACCCTGTGGGTGCTGCTGAAAAGAAAAAAATATTATGCTTTGGAGGCCACCCGGACGACCCCGAAAGCGGTTGCGGCGGTACTTTAGCCAAACTGGCCAACAACGGCCATAAAGTTACCATCGTTTACCTTACCCTGGGCGAAGCCGGCATCACAGGAAAAAGTCACAACGATGCAGCTGCTATACGCAGGCAGGAGGCTATAAAAGCCTGTGCCATCTTAAAAGCCAAGCCTGTATTTGTAGGCCAGATTGACGGCGACACCGTTGTGGATAATTCATGGCTGGGTAAAGTGCAGCAAATAACAACCGATGAAAACCCCGACCTGGTTTTTACCCACTGGCCCATTGACAGCCACAAGGATCACCAGTCTGCCAGTTTGCTGATGATACAAACTTGGGTACGCTCCAAACAAAAGTTTCCGCTTTACTTCTTTGAGGTATGTGCAGGAGAGCAATCTATGGGCTTCCGTCCGACTGACTATGTAGATATTACAGCAACGCAGGAACAAAAAAGAAAAGCCGTTTATTGTCATGTAAGCCAGGACCCTCCGGGTATCTATGGTTGCGGCCATGCCGCGATGGAAGATTTCAGAGGGCGCGAACTTGGGGTAAAGGCTGCCGAGGCCTTTGTTTATATGACCGGCAAAGGCAACGGTTCAATAATTTCTAATATATAAAATAAGTTATTTTTTGTCGAAAAATAAAAAGCCCCCTTTCACTCGCTGATTGGGGGCTTTACCTAAACCTTATCACATCGTAACAAGAATGTTACTATGATCTACAATGATATAAAAAATATTTAAGTAATTAAAGTTAATGTGTTGATTTGACACGAAAAAATTATAACTTTTTTATCATAATTCCCAATGGTTGAATTTATGATGATTTTGGGAAATATTATTTCTTTAAATTAAATAATAACTAAAAAAATAGTAGAAAATAACCCGCGAAAACCTAATTATTGAAGTGATACAAGAAGACAACTTCCCCGGTGTAAGCCGGCTTTTTCTCACCTTCAATTTCCATCTCGACGCCTATGGTGGCTTTGGTGATCCCTCTTAAATTTACGATAGCCGCCAACTTTGCTTTTAGCCTTACCCGGCTGTCAACAACTACCGGTTGCGAAAATTTAATTCCCTCTATACCGTAATTGATCTGCATCTTTAGGTTCTGCACATCCGCTATTTGGTGCCAGAAAAACGGCAGCAGCGACACAGTTAAATACCCATGCGCGATGGTGGCTTTAAAAGGGCTTTCGGTTTGCGCCCTCTCTGGATCGGTATGAATCCATTGGTGATCAATGGTAGCATCCGCAAACTTGTCGATTTGCTGCTGGGTAATCACATGCCAGCCGGATACGCCAAGCTCCTGGCCCAGGTAGGATTCGAATTCGGGGTAGTTTTGAATAACGATCATAGCTTAATTACGAGAGTTTTTGCAGGTGCAGTTTACAAATTCCGGCGTAAAATTAATAAACAGGAGGGGATTACAAAATCAATCGTTAATACGACACGCCATCCTGGTGTAATTTATTGCTGAATTATTAGTCGACTTTATAACTGACAATGGTTAATATATCATAAATATACCCCGCATTGCTTTTGTCAATTTCAATAAGGCCGATACCTGGGGAAAAGTAGAAGTCATAGGTTTGAATGTTCATATAATACCCGTTAAATGCTTCTTCTACATCAACGCTGGTATGAATTACGTTTTTATAAGTTTTGCCATTTATTGTTTTGCTTATGTTAGTCCCAAGTATTGTCATTGTTGAAAGTCTCGGTGTGGGATCGTTTGAATAAGCGATTGAATCTTTTGTCGTAACCGAATAGCCTTCGTACGCTGAAGCATCGAGTATAGGACTGATGAAACCGGGCCCCAAATCTGTATAGACTATTGTATAATACAAATCTCCTTCCTGCGAATAATACATACCACCTTCTCCGCTATTTACGACAGTATAAAATGCTTGAAATCCTTGTGAGAAGCTATCTCCCTCTACTTTAGTTATAACCGTGTCTTGGACATTCTTATTGTGAATATAGGTCCAGGTGTTCCCCGTTTTTAAAGGCAAATAGGAGTTGGCATAATCGTAACCCGGTTCTGGCAGATCCGTTTCGCGATGGCAGCTTGTCATAAATAGAATAATTATTGCAAGTAAGATTATATATTTTGACATGGTTAAGGTTTGGTGTAAATACTTAAGTGCTTTTTATTTTGACTATTACGTAAGGATAAAGTTTAGCGTTGCGGCATTTCTAGGTAATTATTTGATCCTCCCTACTAGCCATATTACAACTTTTTAAATAGATTTTAAAAGAGGGTAATAGGACCAGCTTTACAACTTTTCAGCATCGCCCCAAGCACGCTCTCAATCAACCTATTTCAAATAATCAACTAAACTCAAATTCTATTTGTAAATAATAGTAAAACCCGTATCTTTGCAGTCCCGAAATTACGGGGGTATAGTAAACGTTTAATTAATTAAATAAAAGCAAGTGAATACGTTAAGTTACAAAACTGTCTCAGCCAATAAAAAGACCGTTAACAAAGAATGGGTTGTTGTTGACGCTCAAGGTGAGATTTTGGGGCGCTTGTCCACTAAGATCGCAATGATGATCCGTGGAAAACACAAGCCAGGGTTCACCCCACACGTAGACTGCGGAGATAATGTAATAGTTATTAATGCAGACAAGGTAAAACTGACCGGAAACAAATTCAGCGAAAAGCAGTATGTTTCTTATACCGGTTATCCGGGTGGTCAGCGTTTCATTTCTCCTAAGGAGTTAATGGCAAAGCATCCTACCAGAGTGGTTGAAAAAGCCGTTCGTGGTATGCTACCTAAAAATCGTTTGGGCCGAGCATTATTTGGTAACCTGCATGTTTATGCAGGCGCCGAGCATCCTCATGCAGCACAAAACCCTAAAGCCGTTTAACAAATTAATTTAAAAGAGAAAAGAAAATGCCAACAACTAACACTTCAGGCAGAAGAAAAACTGCAGTTGCCCGCATCTATCTGAGCGAAGGCAACGGCGCCATTACCGTTAACGGTAAAGATTACAAAGAGTACTTCCCTACATTGCCATTGCAATACATCGTTATGCAAAGCACCGAAGTTTCTGGCTCGACCGGAAAGTTTGATGTATTGGTAAACGTTGCAGGTGGTGGTGTAAAGGGACAGGCAGAAGCCGTTCGTTTAGCTATCGCTAAAGCTATTGTTGAACTGGATGCTGAAAAGAAACCTGCACTGCGCGCCAAAGGTATTATGACCCGCGATGACCGTATGGTTGAGCGTAAAAAACCAGGACGCAAGAAAGCACGCAAGAGATTCCAATTCAGTAAACGTTAATCACAAAGGAGGACAAAACAATGGCAAGAACAACATATCAGGATTTACTGGATGCAGGTGTACACTTTGGTCACCTTACCCGCAAATGGGACCCGAAAATGTCACAGTACATTTTTATGGAGCGCAACGGTATCCACATTATCGATCTAAACAAAACCTTAAATAAGGTTGAAGAAGCTGCTGCAGCTATAAAACAAATTGTAAAATCAGGCCGTAAGGTATTATTCGTAGCTACAAAGAAACAAGCGAAAGATATCGTAGCTGAATATGCAAAAGGAGTGAACATGCCTTTCGTAACCGAACGTTGGTTAGGTGGTATGTTAACTAACTTCGCTACCGTGCGCAAGTCGATCAAAAAGATGTCAAACATCGATAAGTTGACTAAAGACGGTACTTACAGCAACCTTTCTAAAAAAGAAAGACTGATGATTCAGCGTGAGCGTATTAAATTAGAAACCCTTTTAGGTGGTATCTCTGATTTGAACCGTTTACCTGCAGCACTGTTCCTGATCGACGTAAAGAAAGAACACATCGCGGTTTCAGAAGCGTTAAAATTAAACATCCCGACTTTCGCGATGGTTGATACCAACTCTGATCCGTCAAATATCGATTTCCCTATCCCGGCGAATGATGATGCAACCAAATCAATTTCATTGATCACTGGCATTATCATCAAAGCGATAGAAGAAGGTTTGGATGAGCGC
>Ga0207671_10002482_pt1 | contig 19710 bp, 17 predicted proteins | sample KBSC24metaG_FD_184352 | JGI IMG/M metagenome (GOLD analysis project Ga0207671, IMG submission 184352) | Corn rhizosphere microbial communities from Kellogg Biological Station, Michigan, USA - KBS C2-4 metaG (SPAdes) (version 2) | ecosystem: Host-associated > Plants > Roots > Rhizosphere > Soil... | reverse complement strand
CGGCGACTGCGTCGGCGTCTGGTCAGTCTCGGACGCTGACGCCCCAACCAACAACGGACCACTCACCATGAACTCCATGATTCCCGTCTCATTGCCATCCGGCAGCGCGGACGCCGGCGCGCCCGCGGCTCAGCGCAACCGCGTGTTGCGCAACACCTACTGGCTGCTGGCGCTGTCGATGGTACCCACCGTGCTGGGTGCCTGGATCGGCGTTTCGACCGGCATCGCCAGCGCGATGTCGCCAGGCCTCGGCCTGATCGTCTTCCTGGGCGGCGCATTCGCCTTCATGTTCGCGATCGAGAAGACCAAGAACTCGGCAGCCGGCGTGCCGGTGCTGCTGGGATTCACCTTCTTCATGGGCTTGATGCTGTCGCGACTGGTGGGCCAGGTGCTGGGGCTGGCGAACGGCGCCAACCTGGTGATGCTCGCGTTCGCCGGCACGGGCGCGATCTTCCTGGGCATGGCGACCCTGTCGTCGCTGATCAAGCGCGACCTGTCATCGATGGGCAAATTCCTCTTCATCGGTGCGGTCATGCTGCTGGTGGCGGGCATCGCCAACTTCTTCATCCAGTCGAGCGCGCTGATGATCACGCTGTCGGTGCTGGCCATCGGGATCTTTTCCGCGTTCATCCTGTATGACCTGAAGCGTGTGCAGGACGGTTTCGAGACCAACTACATCAGCGCCACGCTGGGCGTTTATCTCAGCATCTACAACGTCTTCCAGTCGCTGTTGGCCGTGTTCGGCCTGACGTCCGGCCGAGACGAATGACGGCGTGCTCCCTCCCCGAGTTCCGCCAAAGAGAGGATTCCTTTGAAGTGCCCTCACTGCCCCAACGAGACCCTTGTCATGTCAGACCGACAAGGCGTCGAGATCGACTACTGTCCGGCATGCCGCGGTGTCTGGCTCGACCGCGGCGAGCTCGACAAGTTGCTTGAACGATCCGCGGCGCAGGATCCACGTCGGCCGGCTATCGCCGACGCTCCCTCGTGTCGCCCCGATTTCGTCGACTCGCACCCCCCTGTTCCCACCGGCTCCTGCACCCATGGGCACCGGCGCAGGAAGTCGGCCTTGCTCTGGGTACCGCGGACGACCAGTGCCGGGCAGGTCGATCCCAGCCACTGGGTCCAGTAACTAGTGTCCTGAATTGGAAGTTCGTTGATGAATCCTGTCGAGAAACACCCGGATCCGTCGTTGCGGTGCTCGCGAGGCATTGAGCCTCGCTGCGCGCCGCGCCTAGGCTGCGGGCGTTTTCGACAGGATTCGGCTGTGCAGGAGCGCTTCGCCGACTTTGTTCAACGAACCTCCAACTCAGGACACTAGGCATCAGTAGACCTGACTTGCGGTTCCAGCGAGATAGCGGCGCTCTCGAACAGCATGACGCGGTTGCGACCGGCCTGCCTTGCGCTGTACAGCGCCTGGTCGGCCTCGTCGATCAGGGCTTCCAGGCTGCACGCACCACCGCTCAGCGAGGCCAAGCCGAAGCTCGCCGTGATCGGCATCACATCGGCGTCTCGAACGGCGCCGCGGGCCGTTGCCTCGATGTCGGAGCGAATGCGCTCCGCGACGGCGAGCACGACGGCCGCCGTCTGAGGCACGTGAACGTGACAGCCCATCCGAGCGCTGCCTGGACGCTGCAGCAGATGAGAGAAGTGGCGTCGGACACCGATGACTCCCGGTACCTCCTTCATGACCGGGGACAGCATCTTTGCGAAGCACCTGGACGATTCGATCCGAGCGTTGGACCTCACGGTCCTGCGCTCGCCGTTCCGAAGTCCGAAGGCGAGCGCAATTTTGTGAGCGAGTGATCGGCTCCATCCAGCGCGAGTGCCTGGACCGGGTGATCCCGCTGTCCGAGGCGCATCTGCGCTCCATCCTGGGTGAGTGGGTGTCACATTACAACAGCGGACGTCCTCACAGCGCGCTGGGTCCTGGCATACCGGGACCTCCGGCAGCACTGGCGCTCGGTTCGAAGCCTGAACCCCGACACCGCTGGGTGCCGGGTGCGCCGGTGCGAGCGAGGTCTGTGCTGGGCGGATTGCACCACGAATATGGGCCGGTGATGGCGCCGTTGAGCGCGTAGTCAGGGTCGACCGGATCTTTCGGTAGCGGAAGACAGCCCTTCTGAACGCGCTGCCAGCAGGCTGCGCGATGATTCGGACGACATTCTTGCGGACCACACCGGCATCCTGGAAGCCATGGCGGCCGGGCAGGCGCAGGGCCTCGGGCCGACCGGCCCGTGGTTCGCTCACCACCGCGAGATCACGGCGGAGCGCTTCGACTTCGACATCTGCGTGCCGGTGTCCGCGTCGGTCGACGCCGTCGGCCGCGTGAGACCGTGGAAGCGTCCTGCACTTGACGTCGTGCGCACCGTGTACCAGGGCCCCTACAAGGGCTTGGGCGACGCGCGGCAGGCATTCGACGACTGGATCGCCACTAACACTAACGGCGTGCAGGACCCATCGGACGTGGACGAACGCTACTTGGTCGGGCCTGAGTCCACGCCCGATGCGACGCAATACCGGACGGAACTGAGCTCCGCTTCCCCATGGAAGCTTCCGTTCGTTTTGAACGCCTTCAACGAGCGCGTGACCAGCGAGGTGTTGTGCGTGTGAATCACGGACCACGCCGGACGGCTACCTTGCGATGGCCGCATAGATGCGCCGATGCGGCGTGATCGTCTTCGGCAAACCTGGAACAAACCTAGAAATCAGCCACCTTGCCCCACATCGACTCCTTGAACCGGGCCGGGTCGAAAGGCGCGGGATCGAAGATCGGCTTGGCCCCAGTCACCAGGTCGGCGATCAGGTGGCCTGCGCCGGGCCCGATGCCGAAGCCGTGGCCCGAGAAGCCCGCAGCCAGGATGAGCCCGGGAACCTGCGGCAGTTCGCCGATGCCGGGAACGCCGTCAGGCGTGCTGTCGATGTAGCCGGCCCAGGTATTGACGATGCTGGCCTCGCGAAGCGCAGGCAACAGATCGACGGCACGGCGATGGATTTCGCGCACACCCGCGGGGTCGGGCTTCGGGTCGAGGATGCGCGCCCGTTCCATGGGTGTGGGAGCGTCCAGCTTCCACTTTGCCCGGGACTCGTGACCCCAACGCACGCCTTCCAGTCCGCCGGGAAACACGTTGCGCCATCGCTTGGCGAACATCGGCAGGAACTGTGGCGCGAAGCGCACCAGTTGCGCCGTGGGGTCGGCGCGCCCTCGCCCGCTGATGGCCAGGACGTAGTGGCCGTCGGGGCGGCGCGTGATGGCCACGCGTGGGCTGGTCAGGGCGGCAGGCAGGCTCTGCTGCACCGGCGCCAGGCGCACGATCGATTGGCGAATCGTGGCGACCGGAAACTGCACGCCGAGCTGGTTGCAGAACGAGGACGCCCACGCACCGCCTGCGAGCACCGCGGTGCGGGCCTTGATGGTCCCCGCTTCGGTCACGACGCCGCAGAGCCGGCCGCCTTCCGTCTCGACGCCACGCGCGGCGCAGTTCTGGTGCACGGTGCCGCCGAGTTTGATGAGCGCGGAAGCCACCGCCGGCGCCGCCTTGGCCGGATCGGCCGTGCCGTCGCTGGGTGAGAAGACGCCGCCTTTCCAGGTGCGGCCGGTCGCCTGGCCACGCTCCGAGGCCTCGCGCCCGCTGAGCATGTGCGTGGTCACGCCAACCGTCTTAGCGAATTCACGCCACTTGGCCCAGCCGGCGATCTGGGTTTCGTCATCGCTCAGGTACAACAAGCCGCAGCGAGTGAAGCCCGTGTCTTCGCCGCTTTCTGCGGCAAACTGTTCCCACAGTTCGAGGCTCCTCGTCGCCATCGGCAGTTCGCGCGCGTCGCGATTCTGCTGGCGGCACCAACCCCAGTTGCGGCTCGATTGTTCGGCGCCGATGCGGCCCTTCTCAACCACGGCGACCGACAGCCCGCGCTGGGCCAGGTAATAGGCGGTGAAGACACCGATGATCCCGCCGCCGATCACGACGACGTCGGCACGGGCTGGCAGGTTGGGCGAGGTCTCAACGTGACGCAGTGGCACGGACATGGCTGGGCTCTGTCGTCGCTTCACGCTGGGACGCTTTGGCACACGTAGAACTTCGCCACACGATCGCTGCTTTCCCAGCCGATCGGTGCGCCCTGTGGCACGAACAGCGCATCGCCGGTGACGGCGGACAGCACGCTGCCATCAGGGGCCGCAAACCGCACGCTGCCGTCCAGCAGGTACATGAACTCGTTGAGACGGTGGTCGCGAACGATGCGGTGGTAGGGTGTCGAGTCCCAGGCGCCGGCGACGACTCCCGTCAACTCGTCCTTGAAGACGTTGTCGCTGCGGCACTGCGGGGCCGGGCCCAGCAGAATCTCGGCCGGCAGCGAGTTGGACGGCTTGAAGTCCGCGTCGGCACGCAGCGGCGTGATGCCGGGCTGGTTGGCCAGTTCGGCCGCGGCGGCACAGAACACGAACAGGCTGCGTGCTGCGGCCCGGATGCGAAGGGCCGTGCCGCGGGCGATGACGGCGCCTTCGCCACGGCCCAACGCCAGCGGCGCGGCGTCGGCAGCGATCAGACTGAGCGTGCCCTCCACGACGACGATCGTCTCGGTGTGGGGAAAGTGCGCGACGTCGACTTCACCGATGAAGCTGACCCGGCCGGCGCTCATCGCGCCCGGTCCTTCCCAGGCGATTTCTCGGTTGAGCGCAAACGGATCGGCCGGGCCGAAGGCGGCCCTGCGGAAAGAGGTCGATGGCGATGCGCCATCGGCGCGGTGCAGCAGCAGGGCCACGGTCATGGTCGTTGTTCCTTTGAGTTTCGGGTATTTGTCTGCGTTGGCGCCCTCATGTGGCAGCAGGCGCCGGGCCTTCCGTGTAGCCGAGGATGGCCTTGGTCTCGAGGCACCCCCAGGCCTTCGACGCCGTACTCGCGTCCGTTGCCCGAGCGCTTGTAGCCGCCGGAGGGCACATCGGGGCTGGATGACATTGGGCGACTTGCCGCCCAGTTCCTGCGCCAAGCGCTTGACGGTCGGTGCGGCCGCCTGCGCCACCACCACGCCAGCCCGGGCGGAGCCGGTGATCGAGATCATGTCCACGTCAGAGTGGGTTGCCGGCGCGGTGCCGACCTCCGGCCCCTGGCCATTGACCAGGTGGAACACCCCCGCCGGAATGCTTCATGGGGTGGGCCGTGATCAGAGGCCGACGACGCCGGGCAGGCCGCCGATGCCCTTGATCTCGACGTAGCGGTAGGCGGGGTTGCCCGGACCGTGGCCGCGGTTGACGAAGACCTTGTTGACGATGCCCATGTCGTCGGCCGGCATCAGGTCATAGCGCAGGCTCGACGAGACGTGCAGCACGTCTTCTGGGTTGCAGCCGAGCGAATCGAACATGAACTCGAAGGCCTGCAGACGCGGCTTGTAGGCCTGAGCCTGCTGTGCCGTGTAGACGCGGTGGAACGGCGCGCCGAGCAGGGCGACGTTCTTCTGGATCTGGCTGTCCATGGCGTTGGAAAGGATCACCAGCGGGATCTCCTTGGCAACCCTGGCCAGGCCCACCGGCACGTCGTCGTGCGGGCCCCAGGCGGGCACCGCGTCGCAGTACTGCTGCGCCTCGGCGTCCAGGTACTGCAGCGTCCACTTGCAGCACAGGCGGCGCACCGCATTCTTCAGCACCACGTCGTAGGGCTGCCAGTCACGTAGCACTTCGTCGAAGCGGTAGTTGCTGAAGTCGGCGATGAATTGCTCCATGCGCTCGGCAGGGACGCGGTCGGCAAAGATCTTGCGCGAGATTTCATCCATGCGAAAGCGCGTCAGAGTGCCGTAGCAATCGAAGGTGATGTACTTGGGGTTGATAGTCATGGTCTGTCTCGCTGTCTCCATAGATTGAAGCCGGTGCGTGCAGATGTCATTGCAGCACGCAGCCACTGATCTTTGATCGTAAATACGGGCATCCGACAAGAGGAAGCTGCCGTTTCCCGGTCGCTGCACGGCATGCTGTTTGGGGCTGCCTGACCTGCCGTAGAGGATCGAAAAGGCAACGTGGTCGGCAGGAGGTCATGCAGAAATCGTAGTTGCAGCGGCTTGGCATTTGCGGTCGTTCAGCCCGGCCGATGCAGCGCTTCGTTGCGATCCGGTCGGCATCACGAGCGCAAGCTGCGGAATCGAGGGTGAACCCTGGCATCGGCCGTTGTCGTAAAGCGGTCTTGCAGCCACCGATGCGGCGACGGTGATCGGGCGGAGCGCGCCGATGTTGCACGGCCCCGGCATCCGGCCAAGTCGATCTTGCGGGGTTGGCCAACGCGGGCAGGGTCGCGCCGCCAGAGCATCATCTGCCAAGACGCGCTCGAAAACAGCAGGACGGTCGGCGTGGAGCCCGAATTCCGGCATCACGAAGCGGCGGGGTGAAAGTACTCTCGTCAGCGCGGTCACAGCGCCGCAACCGGCGGGGCATGCCGATGGTCGCGCTGACGGGTTCAGTGGCGGGAACCGTCGGGCAGAGCCCTTGATTCATAGAGAGATCACACCGATGACGACACTGTTGCTGAACAAACAAGATGTAGGAGGCCTGATATCCATGAAGGAAGTCATCGCAACGGTGGAGGAGGCGTACAAGGCCTTCAACAGCGGCCAGGTGAATCAACCGCCATATACATGCATTCACCTCCCGCCACCCCGGGGCGAAATCGACTTCAAATTGGGATACTGCGAGGCCAACGAGATCATCTCGATGAAGGCCTCGTCCGGGGGATTCCCGAACAACCCCACCGAGCACGGGGTACCCAGCGGCATGGGAACCATCCTGCTGTTCGACGCCAGAACGTGCGCGCTCATCTGCGTGATGGATGGCAGCCTCATCACCGGCCTGAGGACAGGCGCCGCCGGAGCCGTTTCGGTCAAGGCGCTGGCCCGCAAGAACGCAAAGACCATCACCTCGATCGGGACTGGCAATCAGGCCCGGATGCAGATCCGCGCGATCCGGGAGGTGATGACGATCGAAGCCATCCATGCCTGGGACCACCACCCCCAGACACTTGCCCGATACAAGGCCGACATCGAGCACGAGTTCGGCATCCCAGTGGTGATGGCGGGCTCTAAACAAGACGCAGTGAAACAGGCGGACATCCTCGTCACAACCACCCGCGGCAAAGGCTCGCTGGTGGAAGCTGCCTGGGTCCGACCCGGCACGCACATCGTCGCCATCGGCACGGATACCCAAGGCAAGCAGGAACTGGAGCCGGAGATCTTCCGCAACGCCAAGATCGTCAACGATTCGATCGCGCAGTGCGTCGAAAAGGGCGAAACCTGGCACCCGCTGCACAAGAACATCATCAGCAAGGGCGACATCCACGCGGAGATCGGCGAGATCCTACTGGGCAAGAAGTCGGGGCGCGAGTCCGACGACGAGATCACGATCTTCGACTCGACGGGGATGGCCATCCAGGACAATACGACGTCGAACCTGATCTATTGCAACGCTATCGCCAGCAACACCGGCACGACCTTCGAGTTCATTCGATCATGACGCCCCTGCTTGAACACCCCACCCTTCGCGACATCCACCAAGCGCGGGATCGGCTGAAACCGCACATCCGTCACACGCCCTTGCTGCGCGCCGAGAAGATGGAGGCCCCCCTTGGCTGCGAGCTGTACCTCAAACCCGAGACGCTGCAGATCACCGGGGCCTTCAAGATCCGGGGCGCTCTGAACAAGGCCCTGTCGATGCCCCGCGAAGCCATCGCCAACGGCATCATCGCCACGTCTTCAGGCAACCATGCCCAGGGGCTGGCCTACGCAGCGCGGATGCTGGGTGTCAAGGCGGTTCTGGTGGTGCCCGTCACCACGCCAAACATCAAGGTGGAGAACACCCGGGCGCTCGGCGCCGAGGTGATTCTGTTTGACGGCGACACCGCGGCGCGATGGAAACGGGTCTACGAGATTGCGGCAGCGAACCACTACGCCGTGGTCCACGCATTCGAGGACCCTCTGGTCATGGCGGGCCAGGGAACCATTGGCTGCGAAATCCTGGACGACCTGGGCGACGTGGACACTGTCATCGTCCCCATGGGCGGCGGGGGTCTCATCTCCGGCATTGCAACCGCCATCAAGCAAACCAAACCCTCCGTGCGTGTGGTGGGGGCGGAACCGGCGCTGACCCCGAAGTACTTCCACAGCCGCATCAACAAGGAGCGCACCTCACTGCCGCTGAAGAACACGATTGCCGACGGTTTGCGAATCAGTGTGCCGGGCCAAAACCCCTACCCCATCATCGAAAGGTACGTCGATGAGATCGTGCTGGTGGAGGACGAACACATCATCGAGGGCGTGCGCATGCTGGCCAAGGACGCCAAGCTGATCGCAGAGCCGGCTGCCGCGATCGGCATTGGTGCCTTGCTGTCGAGCGGACTCAAAGTGACGCCGCAAGAAAAGGTCTGTGTGGTGTTGACGGGCGGCAACTGGGATCTTTGCGACCTTGCCGAAGTCTTTCAACGCGTTGAATGATCGCTCTCGAGCTTTGGGCGTGCTTGCGATGGGAGGGCAGCGCCGCCACCTCCTCTTGCGGTGAGCTCATCTTTCCGGCGGAGTAGCTCATGGCATGAGCTACTTCCTGGGAAGGCTGAACTTTCTTGATAATCAGGATTCGTTTTGAATCGAGAGTCGGAGAGCCCGAGGCAGCCTGCTTCGGAGCGCACCCAAGGGGAAACACGTGAACCCAGCCGAGATCGTCAATGCGCAACTCGTTGCCTTCAATGCGCACGACATGGATTCCTTTGCCGCGACCTATGCGGATGGCGCCTGCGTCTACCGCATGCCGCACGCGAAGCTCGTATGCCGAGGCAAGGCGCAGCTCATTGAGAACTACGGGAGAGCTTTTAAGAACGAAGGCTTGCATGCCGAAGTGCCGGCCCGTCTGGTCATCGGCAACAAGGTCATCGACCACGAAAAGACATGGGGACTGACGCCGGAACCGCTCGAATTCGTCGTCGTCTACGAGGTCCATGAAAGCCTCATCCACGCCGTCTGGCTGTACCAGGCCGACCAACTCTCGGCGCCGCCGGCCGACGCCTGACCGCCTCATCGATAGAACAGGATGAGCACGCAGGTCGCCAGGCACATCAGCGCGTTGCCGCCGGTCACCGCGATGGCCTTGTTGAGGCGGCGGCCGTTGTTCTCGTAGAGCCAGGCGGCCATCGTCGCGTTCGAACCGACCCAGCCTACCCATGTGAGCAACGAATGCTGGCTCGAATCGGCGCTGGTGTGAATGGCCCACAGCATCGGCAAGTAGGTCAGCAGGCGAATCGAATTGAAGGCGACGAAGGTCCAGTTCAGCAAGTTCGCGTAGAAAATCCCCGGCGAGCCGGGGTGACGGGCGGGCCGAGCGCCGTCGGCCCGAGTGCTTGCATCACCAGCGGTATCGAGTTGAATTCGCATCTCGGTCTCCGAATAAGGCATCCACCGGCATCGGTCGATCCCGTCTCGCCAGACGCACTGGTCGGCCGCAACCGGACAGGCGCGGCAACCCTGTCCGGTCCCGACCGCAAAATGCGTCTGTGGAGGCGCATACCCGGAAAAAGACATGCCGCTGAACCCATCCGATGTGTCGACCTTGAGCCGCCTGCTCGACGAGGCGATGGACCTGCCGTCGGCCGAGATCGAGCCCTGGCTGCTGGCACTTCCGGAAGAACATGTCGCGCTGCTGCCGCAGTTGCGCCGACTGCTGGCCGAGCACACCGGGAAGGCGAACTTCCTGGCCAGCGTGCCAAGCCTCGGCGGACACGACGAGTCGTTGGCCCACGAGGGAGATCGGGTCGGCGCCTACCGGCTGATCCGCGAAATCGGCCAGGGCGGCATGGGTGCCGTCTGGCTCGCCGAGCGCGCCGACGGCAGCCTCAAGCGCAACGTGGCCTTGAAGCTGCCGCGGCTCGCCTGGGGCGCGGGCCTGGTCGAGCGCATGACCCGCGAGCGCGACATCGGCGCCCTGCTGGAGCACCCGCACATCGCCCGGCTCTACGACGCCGGTGTCGACGACAAGGGCCGGCCTTTCCTGGCGCTCGAATACATCGACGGCATGCCGCTCGACCAGTGGTGCAGAGAGAAGAGCCCGCCGATTTCCGAGCGGCTGCGTCTCTTCGTCCAGATCGCCAGGGCCGTCGCGTATGCGCATGGCCGGCTTGTCGTGCACCGCGACCTCAAACCTTCCAACGTGCTCGTCTCGCCGGACGGCCAGACGCACCTGCTCGACTTCGGCATTGCCAAGCTGCTGGACGACTCGGCACGAGACAACAACCTCACCCAGGAGCAGGGCCGCGTGCTGACGCTGCACTATGCGTCGCCGGAGCAGATCGAAGGCAAGGCGATCACGGTCGCCTCGGACGTCTACTCGCTCGGCGTCCTGCTCTACGAGATCCTGACGGCCAGGCGGCCGTATGACACCGGGCGCTCGACCCGCGGCGCCGTCGAGCAGGCGATCCTGCAGGGCGAGCCGCCCTTGCCCAGCAGCCACGCCGCCGACAAGGCGACGGCTCGCAAGCTGCGTGGCGAGCTCGACGCGATCGTCGTCAAGGCGCTGAAGCGCGAGCCGGCCGATCGCTATGCCACGGCCGATGCCTTCGCCGAGGACGTGCAGCGCTACGCGAGCGGCGAACGCGTGCTGGCGCAACCCGACAGCCTCGCCTACCGCATGCGCAAGGCCGCCCGCCGGCACTGGCTCGGCATGACGGCAACGGCCTGCGTGCTGCTGGCCATCGTCGGCGGCGCCACGGCGATGGCGATCCAGGCGCAGCGGGCCATGAAGGCCGCCGAACGCGAGCGCATCGTCAAGGACTTCGTGACCGACGTGTTCAAGTCCGACGGCCGGGCGCGCACCGGCGCGGCGAAGTCGTCGCCGGTGAGCTTTGTCGAGGGCGGCGCGCAGCTCATCGAGACACGCTTCAAGGACCAACCCGACCTGCAGGCGGAGCTGTACGGCGTGGTGTCGGTTGTCTTCCTCGACATGGGCGCCAACTCGCTGGCGGCGGACTACGCGAGCCGGCAGCTCGCGTCGCTGCTGAAGACAGCGAAGTCCGGCGACGCGGAGCGCGAGCGAGCGTCGCTTCGCTTGGCCAAGGCCTTGTTCGAGGAGGAGCGCTTCGGCGAAGCCGAGCAGATCGTGCAGCCTCTGGTTGCTCGCCAGAAGACATTGCGTCTGTCGGACGACGCGCCGGTCTTGCTGGCGCGAATCCTGTTCTCGATGGCGAGAATGGCAGAGCTCGACGGCTTGCTTCGTCGCATCGACCTCGCGGTCGCCGCAGCGAACGGCGCACCTTCGACGGCGAAAGCCTGGTCACAAGCCATTCGCGCAGACATCGGCGCCGAGGGTGACTTGGCCGGCAGCGTCGCCAGGTTCGAAGAGGCCATTGAGACAGCTCTGCGGGCCGAAGGCGCGCACTCGGCGACAGCGGTCGAGATCCGCTTGCGGGCTGCCTGGACTGTCTTTCGCAACGCCGACGCCGATGTTTCCGAGCCCTTCTTCGAGGCGGCCGTCGCCGAGCTGTCGGCGCGCGGAGGCGCTTTTGCGAACAGGGCGGCACTGGAACGAGCCAAATACCGTTGGGCCCGAGCGAAGCTTGAAAAAGGAAGCCGGGCGCTGGCGTTGCGTGTGATCGAGCAAAGCCGCGCGGAGTTGCTGTCCAGCCCGATCGCCACGCCACGCCGCATCTTTACTCGGCTCGATTGCTGGTCTGCGGGGTTGAAGACTCTCTACGGTGACCTCTCGGTGCTGCCGCTGCTGGAAAAGACCACGCTCGCGTTGAACGAAACCTATCAGTCGCCTCGTCAACGGTATTCGTTGGCGATGGACCTCGGCCAAGCGCTGTCGTTTGCCGGTCGTCACGACGATGCCGACAAATGGCTCGGCCAGGCGCTCGATCTGCTGCAGACCCAGGTCGGGCGAAGGAATCCCGCCGTCTCAGTCGTCTACGTGTCCATCGCCAACAACCACCTGATGGCGGGGCGCGCCGCGGCCGCGCTCGGCACGCTCGACGAGGCCGACCGCGAACTTTCGGATGACGGCGAACCGCGCTTCGTGAACTTCGCGCGCGATGTCCTCGCCGGCACGCGGGCGGCGGCTCTGTTGCTGCAGGGTCGCGCCGCGATGGCGCGCGACGTGCTTGCGCCGCGATTCCGTGGAGACTCCCACTCGGATGATATTTGGCGACAGAACGTCGATCTGCTCTACATGGGCGAACCGTATGGCGAAGCGCTGTGCGAACTCCGCCGCTTCGACGAAGGCCTGCGTCACCTGGATGCAGCCATCCGGCATCGGGAGAAAAGCGAATACGAACCCTACGTACCGGACCTGGCCCGCGTCCGTGCCGTCGCCGGCCTTTGCGCGCTCGAAGCGGGCCATGCAGCCCGGGCAAAGCGTCTCGCGGCCCAGTCGCGAGAAGCCTTCGAGTCGCAGCCGGGCGTGAGCCCCTATTTCAAGAAACCGCTGGACGATCTGCTGGCACAGCTGAAGCGGGCGGGCCTCGCATGACCGCCGGCCCCTCCCGAGGCTGAGATGCAGCTGACCCCCGCCGACCTGTCGACCCTGAGCCGCCTGCTCGACGAGGCGATGGACCTCCCGCCCGCCGAGGTGGAGCCCTGGTTGTCGCGCCTTCCGGCCGAGCAAGCGCATCTGATCGATCAGCTGCGCCGGCTCCTGACCGAGCGCACCGGACAAGCGAGCTTCATGGCCGGCATGCCCAGCGTCGAACACCGGGACGATTCGGTGGCACACGAGGGAGATCGGGTCGGCGCCTACCGGCTCATCCGCGAGATCGGCCAGGGCGGCATGGGCGCGGTGTGGCTGGCCGAGCGGGTCGACGGCCGCTTGAAGCGTAGGGTGGCGCTCAAGCTGCCGCGGCTTGCCTGGGGCTCCGGCCTGACCGAGCGCATGGAGCGCGAGCGCGACATCGGCGCCCTGCTCGAGCATCCGAACATCGCCCGCCTCTACGACGCCGGCGTGGACGACAAGGGCCGGCCGTTCCTCGCCCTCGAGTACATCGACGGTGTGCCACTCGACGATTGGTGCAGGGAACGGCGGCCCGCGCTGCCCGAGCGACTGCGCCTCTTCCTGCAGGTCGCGCGTGCCGTGGCCTATGCGCACGGGCGGCTGGTCGTGCACCGCGACCTCAAGCCTTCGAACGTGCTGGTCAGTGCCGACGGGCAGGCGCATCTGCTGGACTTCGGCATCGCCAAGCTGCTCGACGAAGCAGCGCCGAGGGACTTGACGCAACGAGAAGGCCGGGTTCTCACGCCCCGCTACGCCTCGCCGGAGCAGATCGAGGGCAAGGCGATCACCGTGGCGTCGGACGTCTACTCGCTCGGCGTTCTGCTCTATGAGCTGCTCACCGGCAAGCGGCCACACGAGGCCCGGCGCGACAGCATCGGGGCGGTGGAAGAAGCCATCCTCGGCGGCGAGCCCGCGCTGGCCAGCAACCGGGTCGAAGGCCGCGCCGCTGCGAAGGCGCTGCGCGGCGAACTGGACGCCATTCTCGCCAAGGCCTTGAAGCGCGAGCCCGGCCACCGCTATGCCACCGCCGACGCCTTCGCCGACGACGTCGAGCGCCACTTGCAGGGCGAGCGCGTGCTGGCGCAGCCGGACAGCTCGGCCTACCGCTTCCGGAGGCTGCTGCGCCGGCACTGGATCGGCCTGCTCGCGACCGGCTGCGTCGTGCTGGCAGTGCTCGGCGGCGCCACGGTGGCCGTGGTGCAGGCGCGCCGCGCCGTGGAGGCGGCCGAGCGGGAGCGAACGGTCAAGCACTTCGTGGCCGACCTGTTCAAGGCCGAGACGCGCGATCGCTACCGGGCTTCTTCGGACAAGGCCTCGCTGCTCGACGGCGGCGTTTCGTTGATCGAGACGCGGTTTTCCGATCAGCCCGAGTTGCGGGCCGAGCTCTACGGCGTGATCTCGACGGTCTACATGGACATGGGCGCGAACTCGTCCGCCGCGGACTACGCACGCCGTCAACTCTCGGTGCTGCAGTCGATGCCGGCGGCACGCGAGCAACAGGCCGGCGTGTTACTGCGGCTGGCCCGCGCGCTCTATGAAGACGAGGCCTACGAGCAGGCCGGGCAGCAGGTGCTCGCCGCCCAGGCCGCTGCCGGCACCGACAGTGCGGCCGGCATCGACGCGCTAATCCTGCTGGCTCGCGTGCGGTATGCGATGCGTCGCTTGGACGAGGTCAAGAGCTTGCTGGCGCGCATCGACCGGCTCGTCGATACGGGCGAACCAGGCCCCTCGACTGCCAAGGCCTGGGCGCTCGAGCTGCACGCCAGCCTTCAGGCCGAGGATCGAGTCGACACAGCCGTGCCCTTGTTCAACAAGGCGATCGACATGGCGGAAAGCGCCGAAGGCAAGCTCTCGACGACGGCGATAGCGATCCGGCTTACCGTGGCGCAGTGGCTGATCGGCGCACGCGACCCCGAGGAATCCAAGCCCTTCTTCACCGCGGCGATCGCGGCGCTGTCGGCGCTCGGCGGACCGCACGCCACCCGGGCTTCGTTCGAGAAGGCGAGGCATGCGTACACCCGCGCGTGGCTCGGCAAAGGCAAGCGCGCCGACGCCTTCGGAGCGATCGCCCAGAGCCGGCAGGAATTGCTGGCAAGTTCGATCGCCATTCCGGACTGGTTCGTCCCGCAGCTCGATTTCTGGCGCGCCAACCTGGATACGTTCTTCGGCGACGTGACCCGGCTCCCGGCGCTGCTGGCCAGTGCATCGTTGCTGAGCCAGTCGCACCCGTACATCTCGTACCAGATGAACATCGCCTGGTCGCTGGGCGTTTCGCTGATGCACGCCGGTCGCCATGACGAGGCCGACCACTGGCTGCGCGAGGTGGTGCGCCTGACGGCGCTCGGCCGTCTGGGAATGGACGGAATGGCGTCGTCCTACGCGGCTTGGAACCTGATCATGCAAGGCCGCCCCGACGAGGCACTACGGGTGCTCGATGCAACCCCCCGGCCCCCGGCGCAAGCGGACCCGCGGCTGGTCGCCATGGACACTGGAGCTGTGCTGAACGGCCGCACTGAAGCCTTGCTGCTGAAAGGACAAGCGGATCGTGTCATCCCGCTGGTGGAAGCGTATCTGAAGGATGCACCACAGACCGATTCCTGGGATGCCAGCGTCGTCAGCGAGAACCAGCGCGTGCTCGGGGAGGCGCAGTGCGCCGTGGGCCGCTTCGCCGAAGGCCGGCGCCACCTGAAGGAGTTTCTCGACTACATGGCATCGATCGAGCAGCCGTCTTTCGGCCCCGAATGGGCACGCGCCCGGGCCGTCGCCGGGCTCTGTGCCCTAGACCAGGGGGACCGGGCCGAAGCCGACCGGCTCCTCCTGTTGGCGCGCGGAGCCTTCACCATCCAGGCCGGTGTCAGCGACTACTACAAGGCGCCGTGGCGCGTCCTCGAAGCGCGATTGGCCGAACGCTCAGGGCGCGAGCATCGCCGATAAGAGCATCCGCGCCTTGTCCCAGTCGCGCCGCACCGTGCGCTCGGTGACACCCATCGTCTCGGCAATCTCCGCTTCGGTGTAGCCGCCGAAGTAGCGCATCTCCACGACTTTGGCGAGTCGGGGCTCGGCCTGCGCCAGCACGTCGAGCGCCTCGTCGACCTGCAGCAGTTCGTTCTCGCCGGCCGGCAGCTTCTCCTGCAACTGGGTATCGAGTGTCAGGCGCTGCAGGTCGCCGCCCCGGCGCTCGGCCTGTCGCTCGCGCACCGCATCGATGATCACCGAGCGCATCACGCGCGCCGCATAGGCGAAGAAGGCGCGCCGGTCTTCGCTTCGCAACTGGCCACCGCTCACGAAGCGGAGATAGGACTCGTGCACCAGCGCGGTGGTGTCGAGCACGGTATTGCGACCACCGGAGCGCAGGCGTGAACGCGCCAGTTGGCGCAACTCGGCATAGGCGGCGGCGAAGAGCCGGTCCTGCGCGCCGGAATCGCCGGCGTTGACACTTCGGATGAGTTCGCTGATGTCGCTCATGCAACCGCCCTTCGCATCCTGACTGAGGCCGATGCTACCCGACGCCTTCAGTGCGTTGTCGGCGATCTCTTGGCGATGCTGCAGCTCGCGAGCGGCGCCCTGCGTAGCCTGCCATTCAGCCACGCAAGGCAACAGCAGGCAAGCAAGACCGCGACGGGCAGCGCCACCCCGAGACCCGACCGGGTCACCATGGCGGCGAAGCTTGCGTGGAAGACGACCCTCGCGCTGATACCCAAGAGGTAGCCCTGCAGAAAGCGCGCCACTGGCGAAGGCCCCGCCGACGGACACTCCCGCGCCAGCGGGGCGGAACGCACGATCGGCGACATGGCCCAGAGGCAAGCGAGCAGCGGACCGACCTCCACTCCCAGCGCCAGGACGGCGGCGCCGATGGCACCCGCGACGACGAACGGTTCCATCGTGCGTCGCTTCCCCGCCGATATCGGGCCATTCGGAATCAGGCGGTCGGGCAAACGCGCCAAGGCGAGCGCGCAAGCTGCGAGCGAAAGGAAGAGCACCTCGACCAGCGACGGACGCATCCAATGCGTCAGCGCAAACACCAGCGGCGGCGTCGCTGCCGACCATGCAAGCGCGCGCCATCGGCCCGAGCGTCGCGTGCCATGTTCGAAGACGACGCCGAAAATCGCCACGATGCCGCAGCCGACCACGCCGCCCTGCGCCATGCGTGCCGCGAGATCGGGCCCTTGCGTTAGAGCCACCCCGATCAGGGCGGGCAAGGTAGCGACCGGCAGCGCGTGAAATAGCTCAGCCACGCGATGGCTGCGCCGCCGACACGTGGGACCCGCTGTCATATGCCCCTCCTGCGATTCGCGTCGGTGGGGGCGGCGGCCTCCCGATCCGCCTGCATGACCGGCTGCCTTGCCCGTGCCAGCGCGATCGCCGCCTCGCTGGACCGCAGCTCGAACAGACTCAACACGCTACCGAGCAGGGTCGCGCTGATGGTGACTGACACGATGCCAGCACCCAGCCGCGTCGTCCAAACGGACGTGGCGAATGAGGAACTTGCCTGCTTCGGATCGATGTGTGGCATGACGGACTCCGTGAAGAAGGGATCGAATGGGATGCGGCACACCGCCGCAGTGGAAAAGACGCGGCGCGGAGGCAAAACCGGTCATAGGACGGCCGCGGTTGGGTGTCCTGCTCTCGCTTCGCGAAACCAACCTCAGCCCGACTCTGATGGCGGCGTGCGGATGCGCTGTACGCAATGACGGCGAACGGCACAGTCGGCGCCGATGTCCGCTTTCGGACGCGATTCGCGTCATGACCATTGACTTGCATGCCCTGCCGTCGGCAGACGCACGGCAAGGCCATCTTCAGGAGCTTCGGATGCTGAACGCCACTCCACTTCAACCCTGGACCGAAGACAGAGCGCTGTTTCTCGACCGATCCTATGACGAGCTCGTGTCGACAGCCGACTGCGGCGAGGCGATGGAACGTCTCAGCGGTGGCCTGTGGTGGTATCGCCGTGCGGATCCGTCAGGATGGAGGTCCTGGGTTCAAGAATGGGCACTCCGGCACCCGCTACGCGACCTGCTTCACAACGATCCATTCACTCATCGCTCCTACAGCAAGCCGCGGGGGTTCGCAGGTGACGCCAAGATGATCGACCTGGTGTACTTCGACCAGGGCTGGGCCAATCTCGTTGGTGTCAGCAATCTCGGCCGCCGCCTCTACTGGCGCAATCGCGCCTCGCCCGGGCCCAAGGCCGTCCGGGAACGACGCGACCACATGGCCGCGATGCTTGACCGAGTCGCGCTTCGTAAGCCCGGTGCCGCTGTCATGTCGATCGCCGCCGGTCACATGCGAGAAGCCCTGATCAGCAAGGCAGTCCTTGCGGGGACGTTTCGGGAGATCGTCGCGTTCGATCAGGACAAAGAAGCGCTGGCGGCCATTCCGGCAGCGATGGGCGAGCGCGTCAAATGCGTCCACGGCAACATTCGCTCGATCGCGGACGGAGAGTGGCACGGCCAGCGGTACGACTTCATTTATGCCGCCGGCCTCTACGACTACCTTCCGGCGTCCAGGGCGACTCGCCTGACGGCTCGGTTGTTCGATCTTCTGGACGAAGGTGGCGAACTTCTCGTTGTCAATTTCATGCCCGATACCTACGACGCCGGCTACATGGAATCATTCATGGACTGGACGTTGGTGTGCCGGACGCCGGATCAACTCTTTGCGCTTTCCGAAGCGCTGCCTCCGAGCGCTCGCAGTGCAGCGTCGATTTACTTTCTGGGCGCTCCGGAACTCGTCTACATGAAGTTGACCCGGGGGTGATGATCCGTTTCCAGATGCAGCGATCCTCGGTTGCTGCTCTTGTCAGGCGTCACGCAATGCTTGCGAATCCGAGCAGTGATCTGCTCGCCCAAATTGCCAGCGGTAGAATGATTCCAACCCGGTCGCAGTACGGCGGTGAGCGTCGCATGGTTCCACTGCACGTTCAACTGACAAACTCGACGCCTTGGTAGCCGGCAGCGGTACGAGCATCGAGCTTCGACAGTCCAAGTACTTGAACAACCTCGTCGAGCAGGATCACCGCGCCGTCAAGAGGCGAACTCGGCCGATGATGGGCGTCAAGTCTTTCAGGTCGGCCGTCCGGCTCATAGCAGGCATCGAGACCATGCATATGGTCGGTCCAGGAGGTTTGGCATTTTCGCCAGCTGACTACTTCTACAGCCTCGCCACCGAATAAGCCGCCTTGAGGTCGCCTTGCCAAAGCCAGCCGACCCTACTGCGACAGAACCGGCTGGCGACGATCCGCGAGTACATCGACACGCAGGCCATGGCGTGGGCCGCACGGATGGACGCGTCGGGGCCGGCATAGCGAAGCCTCACCGCTCGGGTTTGGCAGGTCGCTTGGCGACACCGTGACTCGGCAGATTCGGAAGGATGGCGCTGGCGACGATGCGGGATAGATGATCGGCCCGCGGCGCGAACGCCGGCAGGTCGACAAGCCAACCGAGCGCCGACATCAGGCCGAACAGGTCGTCCCCATTCATGTCGGTGCGCGCCTGCCCGCCGGCCTGTGCGCGAAGCAGCAGGCGCGCGCTCGCTGAGTGCACCGCCGCACAGGCGGCATACAGAGCGGACTCCGGGTTCGCGTGGGCGGCCGCCATCATGGCGACAACGCCTCGATAGCTCTGCGCGAACGCCATCCATTCGCGGAACCATGAAACGAGCGCCTCACCGGGTGCAGCCGACTTCTCGAGTCCGCCTGCCGTCTGTACCAGTGCGTCCAGGTGCGTGCACAGCAGCGCTTCGAACAAGGCTTCCCGCGTCGGGAAATGACGAAGCAGCGTGGCCAATCCGACCTCGGCCCGGCGCGCTATATCGCGCATGGACGCGTTGACACCGTGCTCGGCGACGACCTCTCGCGCGACCGCAAGGAGATGGGTTCGATTCTTCTGGGCGTCGGCTCGCATAGGTTCCTTGACAAACGGATCATTGATCCGTATATTTGGATCACTGGTTCGGATGCTCTGAATTTGGATTTGGATCGGTGATCCAAATGGTACAGCGCCTTTGTACCCATCGGTACGGCGGCGCTGCGTCACGCCACAAACGAAAGGTGAAAGATTGTGAAGAAACTAGAAGGTAAGATTGCCGTCGTCACGGGCGGGAGCAGCGGCATTGGCTTGGCCACAGCCAAGCGCTTCGTGGAAGAAGGTGCGCACGTCGTGATCACTGGGCGACGAGAAAAAGAGCTGGCGGAGGCCGCCGCCTCCATCAAG
>Ga0207671_10002481_pt1 | contig 19718 bp, 7 predicted proteins | sample KBSC24metaG_FD_184352 | JGI IMG/M metagenome (GOLD analysis project Ga0207671, IMG submission 184352) | Corn rhizosphere microbial communities from Kellogg Biological Station, Michigan, USA - KBS C2-4 metaG (SPAdes) (version 2) | ecosystem: Host-associated > Plants > Roots > Rhizosphere > Soil... | reverse complement strand
TTTGCGCAACAAATAATTGTCAACATGCAAAGCATCATCACAATTGAGTTAGGAACCAACGGGGTAAGGGTCTTTGCCTTCGACCTCGATGGCCGTGTCATCGGTTCGATGAAAGGCTACCATCCTACCTTCCACACTGAACCCGACTACAGCGAGCAGGACCCTGAACAGATATTCATTACCACCCTCTATCTGTTAAAAAACCTGCTTAACGAGTACATCCATCCGAAAAAATACAAAGTAGCCTCCATCTGCTTCTGCGCCTCCATGCATAGTGTGCTGGCCGTCGACAAGAATGGAAACCCGCTCGGCAATGCCATTACATGGGCTGACAACAGAGCCAGACGGGAAGCACAGGAGTTACGTGGATCGGCCCTTGGGAAAAGCCTGTATACAGCCACAGGCACGCCTATCCATCCCATGTCGCCACTGCTGAAGATAGCATGGATCAGGCACCATGATAAAGAGCGTTTCATGCTCGCCGCGAAATTTCTGTCCATCAAGAGCTATATCATACATCAGCTCACGGGCGAGTATAAGGTGGATTACAGCATCGCCTCGGCTACTGGTCTGATGAATATACATACCATTGGCTGGGAGGCCGATGCGCTGAAGTATGCAGGCATTACGCCCGACAGGCTGCCTGATCTTGCACCGATCTTTACCTCCGGCGGGAGATTAAAAAAGGCTTATCAGCAATCCCTGAACCTGCCTGCCGAAACAAAAATACTCATCGGCTCCAGTGATGGCTGTCTGGCCACGCTTGGGGACGGGGTATTGGGCGAAGGCAAGGCTACCATAACCATAGAGGACAGCGGCGCGGTAAGAGTAATGGGGCCTACGGTGTTGAAAGACGAACAGATGCGCTTCTTCAACTATCTGCTCACTGAGAATTGCTATGTTTCAGGCGGTCCTACCAACAACGGAGGCAATATCTTCGAATGGTTTACCCGGCAGTTCGGAGATTTCTCGAATCCTTACGATATCGAAAACAGCATGCAGCTGCTGATCGAAGAGGCATCCAAAGTGCCGCCGGGTTCCGACGGTCTGCTGTTCCTGCCTTATCTGCTTGGCGAACGTGCGCCCATCTGGAATGCCGATGCCCGCGGCGCCTATTTTGGCCTCAACATCAAGCACGAACGCCAGCATTTTGTCCGCGCCACCATCGAAGGCATCCTGTACGAGATGTACAGCATTGGCAAGATCCTCGGTGAACAGCGCGATATCAAAAGCCTCTCGGTGAATGGGACATTCGGCGTAATTCCTTTCTGGACCCAGATGATGGCCGATATGTTTAACAGACCGGTGCGAACCCGGCAAAGATCGCATAGCGTCAGCTTTGGCGCCTTCCTCCTGAGCGCCACCGAAATGGGTATCTACAAATCCCTGGATGAGGCTGCCCGCACGGTGGAGCTGCCGGACGTTTACAGGCCGGACAAACAACACCACGCCATCTATGCCGACTACTTTGCTGTTTTTGAAAAGCTAAGCACCCGGCTGGGCGAAGAATTTGAAGCCATCAGCGCCCTGCAGCGAAAACACGCGCTGCCACAATCATCACTTACACTAACCCCTCCCCGCTGATCTTGAAGGTAAAAGCATAGTCACCGGGCTGACGCCCGGGCAGCATGATCCTCAATCCTTCTGCCACACGCTGGAATTCCACCTTGCCATGGCCCAGCAGCTGTACGTCCGCAATGGTCGCTTCCCTGTGGGAACCTCCCGAACCCAGGGGTCTGATCACGACCTGTCCCCCATTGTCGGGCCAGCCCATGATAAAGGCGTATAATGTCTTGCCCTTGGTAGTGAACCGTACATCCTCACAGGTCATATCTTTTCGCTTCTCTTCATTGAAGGCAGCTCCCTCTTTGCTTTTAGCCCCATCCGTCGAAGGCCCCTCGCCAAATATTTTCCACGGCCTCGTCGCATAGATACCCTCGCTGTTCACCGCCATCCACCGGGTGATCCCATCCAGCACCGTCAGCTCGTCGCTGTCCAGCATGCCGCTGGCCGGTAAAGGGAAGTTCAACATCAGGTTGCCGTTGCGGCTGACAATATCCACCAACAGGTCGATCACGGTCTTGGGACTCTTATAATTCCCTATCCGCTCTTTGTTATAATGCCAGTCGCCGATACAGGTATCGGTCTGCCACGGCGAGGGCCAGATGGACTCCACGACGCCACGTTCCACATCAAAGACACAAATCCCGGTGCCTTCGGCAGAATCCTCAGGCCGCTTGCTCGTATATACGGCCTGCGTCACCCCCCCGTGCTGGCCCGCGCTCTTGTTGTACAAATGCGCCAGGATGGAAAGTCCATGCTCCTCAAAAGGCATATGCCCATCGCAATACAACAGGTCGGGCTCGTACCTGTCCACCAGGTCCTTGATCCTGTCAAACCAATGCTGTTTCCAGACTTCGGGGATCCAGTTCTCCTGCCATTCCAGGTTCCTGAACACTTCCTCGCACTTTCCATAGTATTCGAAATTCTTCGGATCGGCCCCGTCATAGGCCGCCCCGGCAAAAGGCCCGGTCTTATCGCTGCCCTTGCTGGTGGAGAACCATTTGTAGCTGATCCAGAGATGATCGCTGATCCCGAATTTAAGTCCGTGCTTTTGCGCCGCCTGTTTCCACATGCCTACGATGTCCTTGCGGGGCCCCATTTTTACGGCATTCCAGGGGTTGAACTTCGAATCCCACAGATCGAAATTGTCATGGTGTACCCCCATGCTCATAAAATATTTGGCGCCGGCCTTCTTATACAAACCCATCAGGTAGTCCGGATCGAACTTCTCCGCCTTCCAGGCAGGGATGGTATCCTTAAATCCGAACTTCGATGGATGACCATAGGTCTTCAGATGATATTCGTATTGCTTCTCTCCCTGCATATACATGTTACGGGCATACCAGTCGCCATACTCGACGGCCGACTGCGGTCCCCAATGCGCCCAGATGCCGAATTTCGCATCCCGGAACCAGTCGGGTATCTTATACGCACGCAGGGACGCCCTTGTGCCCTCGAACGGGCCGGCGGCTATAGGGGGAAGTGCGCCGGGAGTACTGCCATTCAACGACAGACCGGCAGGCCCAAGTTTTAAGATAGGAAAACCCAGCGCAATACTTTTCAGGAGATTTCTTCTGGAGAATGACATAGCAGGCAATTTCTACAAATATATCACCAGCCCCGCCCGGCAGCCTTGTACCAAAAAGACTTTCTTTTATACAAATCCGACTTTTTGGCGCCTTCCCAAAGGGTAGATCCGGGCAGGGGGGCATTCTATTCCTCCCTCTTTATGATCTTATTACCCAAAGGCTTTCTGTAACGCCTGATAAATTCGGAGGGCGTCATTCCAAATAATTTCGAGAATTGCTCTCTAAAATATCTAAGGTCGTTAAACCCTGTGATGTAAGTGACCTCTACAATCGTCTTGCTCGTGTTGATCAATAGTTCCGCCGCCTTCCTCAATCGCAGGTACCTTATAAAGACATTTACCGTCAACCCTGAAATGGCCTTGATCTTTTTGTACAAGGTTGGATGGCTCATGCCTATCTCCTGGCAAAAGGTATGGACACTGAAATCCGGATTGTCCATATACTGTTCCACAATTTCAATACATCTTTCAAGAAAAAACTTTTGCTCGGCCCCGATGCTCGAAGTTGGCTTTAGCGTAATAGTATTGAAAAAATACTGTTGAAGCCTGTTCCTGGATCTCAGGATGTTCTGAACACGCGCGACAATCAATTCTTTGCTAAAAGGCTTATTCACATAGTCCTCCGCGCCACATTCCAATCCCTTTAGTTTCGACTGTTCAGACGAACTCCCTGTCAATAGTATTATCGGAATATGCGCCAGAAAAGCATTTTCCTTAACCTTACGGCACAACTCGATACCATCCATTTTACCCATTACCACATCGCTGATCACAATATCCGGCACTTCCTTACCGATGAGATCAAAAGCGGATTCACCATCATCTGTTTCATATATATTGAACTGGTTGCTGAATACCTCTTTTATATAGCCTCTCAGCTCCGAATCATCATCCACGATCACCATCGTCGGAAGTCCCGAAATGATCTTGTCGATGACCTTTGACTTATTATCTGTATCCTTATCCCCGTCTGCGTGGATCTCATCGACCAGCTCATGAATTATACTTGGACGATCGCTCTTCGTTCCCTCTTTGCCATACTCGTTTGAAGTAGTTTTATTTATCGGAAGGCCCAGGGTGAAAGTGGTACCTTCCCCTTCCCGGCTTATGTAGGACAATGCACCACCATGGGCCATCGCCAGTCTTTGTGAAACATATAACCCTATACCGAATCCGGTCTGCGACGCCTTCTCAGCATTGTTGGCCTGGTAAAATGCATCAAAAAGCCGGTGACTTATGTCCTCAGCGATCCCACACCCCGTGTCTCTGACAACGACACGTAGCTGCCCTTCCTCTTCCTCCACCGATAATTCAACTTTCCCGCCTGCGGGAGTATACTTCAACGCATTCGAAAGAAGGTTAAATAAAATTATCTCGAACTTTTCTTTGTCTCCGCAAAAGAAAAGATCATTTGAAGGTTTCTCAAACGAAAAATTGATATTTTTAGACACCGCCCGTTGTGTAAAGCTTAGGAAGACCTCGTTGCATGTTTCTGTGACATCAAAATTTGAAACAAAGAGCTGTTGCTCTATCGATTCAACTTTTCTGAATAGTAGCAGTTGATCGACCAAACTCAACAGACGCCGGGCATTTCGATGCACAGTCGACAATTTTTTCTGAATGTGCCCCGAAGTCGCTTCCGTCATAAGGTCCTGGAGAGGGTTCACGATCAATGTAAGCGGCGTCCGGAACTCATGGGAAATGTCCGTAAAAAAAGATATCTTTCTTTCGGCAAGTTCTTTTTCCTTTTGTTTTTCAACCAATGCAAGCCTTATTTCGTAGCGCAATCTTTCCTGCCGCCGGTAATAATAAAGGGCCGCATAGACCGCGCCAGCCAGAAAAACCAGACAAAGCAAATATGCCCACCAGGTCCTGTACCATGGCGGCAACACGGTAACGGACAGCAATTGGACTTCTTCGTTCCAAATACCATCCGCATTCATCAGTCTGACGTAAAATTTATACTCGCCCTCATGTAAATGGCTATAGTTAGCCGTTCTCAAATTGCCCGCGCTACCCCAATCCTTGTCCCAGCCTTTTAGATAATACGCGTATTTCAGGTTATCCGCATTCGAATATTGCAATGCCGTAAAATCAAACGAAAGGATTGCCCTGTCAAACGGGATCGTTATGCTGGTAATAATATCCTTATTGCGCGCGGTAACGTACTTCGTTTCCGTCTCCACCGGAGAGTTGTCGATCTTCAGTCCTGTGAGAAATAGCCGGGTAATGTTCCGCTTGTCATAAACACTATCCGGATAAAAGATATTAAAACCCTTGATGCCTCCAAACAGGAATTCTCCGCTCCGGGAGACCAGGGCGGCATTAAAACTGAATTGGTTGCTTTGTAAACCATCTGCCGGTGTAAAATTCCTATACGTTCTGTACACCGTATTGTACCGGCACAACCCATAGTAGGTACTGAGCCAAAGGCTGCCCTTATTATCCTCCAGTATCCTCAATATCGCATTGTTTGGCAGGCCCTCCTTCGTCGTCATTTGCTTGAATCTACCGCTTCGCCTATCGAATAACAATAAACCTCCCCCTTCCGTGCCAACCCAAAAATTATGGTCCTTGTCTTCGTGAATACTCCTGATAGGGTAGCCGATAGGATATATCTTATGTTTTTTATTTTCGGGATCGACCTTTATTAATGAAGTGTAATTACCACCCCATAGATTGCCGGACCTGTCTTCCGTCAAAACCTGAAAATCAAAAAGAGAATTATCAAAAAGCACAAACTTATCTGCTACCCTGTCATACAAATACAGATGCCCCCTATTGCTGGCACATGCCCATAATCGCTTCTTCCCGTCTTCGTAGATCTGCCAAACGTTGCGCTCGTCAATTTTTTGAACAGGGTTATAACAGCTGTAATGACTGAACGTGTTGTTCGACTTATTGAGCTTGTTTATCCCTCCAAACCAGGTAGAGATCCAGATATCGTTCTTAAAGTCCCGGGTGACATAAGTAACAAAGTTGCTGCTGATCGAATTGGGGTCCGGCGAATGTACGTATTCCGAAAATGTGTTTTTCCGCCTGTTCCAGTATCTTAACCCCGCACCATCCGTTCCGATCCAAAGATTCGCACGATCGTCTTCGCAAAAAGACAATATAAAATCATTTGCGTCTTCGGCCTTCCCTTTGTGATACGATATTGTTTTGAACAGGCTGTTATTCCTCTCCAGGATATTCACCCCGCCCCTTAATGTCCCGATCCATTCGCGGCCTTCCGCATCGATGTAGATATCATAGATCGAATTACTGTTGATCGGCCGGCCGGCCGGGTATATTGGCTGTACCTTGCTGCCTCCCGGTGGTAAATACCACAAACCATTCCCGTCGGTAGCTATCCACAATGCGCCCTTCGGGTCCTCCGCGATATCTCTTACGGTGACTTCAGGAATTGGGTCAAAGCGGACAAATGTATTTTTGAAAACTTTAAATACCCCCGACTCGTTTGCAACAAACAGATCCCCGTTGGATCGCTTAAAAATGGAGGTGCCTTGTGTTATCCCTGAAGCAACCCGGGATACTTTCTCAGTCCCGATGTCATATTTGTATAAGCCAAGATCGCTGATAAATATCCATGCCTCATGCCGGATCGAATCGTATTCAATAGCCGGTACATTATAGGTCGCATCGGCGCCACCGGGGAGTAAAATTTGCCTGCCTTGCGTCCTGCTATCGCTAAAAGCTATAAGCCCATTATGCGCAGTGCCAACCAACATCACACTGCCGACATTTTTTATCGACAATACAGCATCTGCCAAAGGAATACTTTCCGGACTATTCGCCTTTCTGAAACAAGGAGTGAAAAAAGAAGACCGGCACGGATCATAAACACTCACCCCCTTACTTTCCCCTATCCAGATCTTATTTTCTTTATCGGAGTTGATACAATAAACATGATTATCCGTTAAGGAGGTAGAATCCCCTATAATATTTCGGAAAATGCGAAACGAATACCCGTCGTATCTGTTCAACCCGTCATAGGTCCCGAACCACATAAAACCATTATGATCCTTGTAAATACAGGTTACTGCATTGTTCGAAAGCCCCTGTTCCATGCCTAGATATCTTACAGACAATGTATCGGAAGCAAGACATTTGGCAGCCCCAAAAAGGACGTATAAGTAGATCGCGAATTTCATGTGTAATATCAGGCCTTGCTTAAAAGTAATGAATTAATTACATATTGGCATTATTGTGTATATTTTAAGGTCCTGAGCTCCCCTTTCGAGTTTCTGATCGTTATAGACCGGACATTACTATCGACTAAAATAAATCGCGAAGACTGAGACAAAAAGGAATTCCCATAATAAAACTCCTCCTTTCGGCTTCTGCTATTCCTGCCATTGATCACTGCGCTGACATCATCCGGACCGACCCTCATAGCTTTTATCTTTCTTTTCAATTGATACAGTTTCAACGCATCCAGATGCTGGCTGCCGGCGACCAGATAATCTCCCGACGACCCTATCAGCTTCACCAGGGCTTTTCCATCGTGAGGAATGTATATACCGCTGTTTTGAATAGATTGAGCGGAAAAATTGCCTTTCCCGTCCCCTTTTAACAGCAAACCATTCAACGCATCATATCTACCGGCAGCGACCTCGGTCCCAAAATCATTTCCATTGATCAATACGTCCAGGTTGCCGTCGCCGTCGAGATCATCAACCACCATTGCATTGATCACCGAAACCTGGGCGTCCTGCGGCAAAGGGATAAAAGTAAATTTACCGGCGCCATCGTTTCGCAAATAGCAGGATTGAAGGGTCTTGGCCTGCAGGCGAACTGCCCCATTGCGTTGTTCCGGTGTAAGTATGTCATTCATGGTTGCCAGGGCAAATGGCTTGTACGTCGCATATTTCTTCTTTATGGCGGGAAACTGTCTGGCAATATCGTCCCTTCCAAAAGCGGGGAATTCCTGCCTTTGGCCCTGCTGGTCCAAAAGGTAAAGTGACGTTATGGCAATATACGCGCCATTGTTCTCAAAATCCTTTGCGGTGATAGACAGAGGGTATTTTTCATCGCCTTTGTAAAAGCTGTTTAGGCCCAGATTGCCGACGATGTAATCCATCCTTCCGGTGTTCCTGAAATCCCCCGCAGCGATGCTGGTCCACCAGCCCGTCTTATCAGCGATGCCCAGCTGCGATGTAACGTTCCTAAATTTCCCTCCCTCATTTTTTAGAAAAGTTACCGGCATCCATTCACCGACGACAATAAGATCGCTGCGCCCGTCATTGTCAAAGTCGGTAAAAAGGGCGTCGCAGATCATCCCAATGTCTTTCAGATCAGGAGCGACCTCGGCCGTTACATCCGTGAATTTGATATGGCCATTTTCAGAGTCATTCCGAAGAATGAAACTACTGACAGGTTTTGGATACTGCCCGGGCGCCACACGTCCCGAGACAAAGAGGTCCAGTCTGCCATCGTTGTTAAGATCAAAGGCTCTTACGCACAATTTGCTGGTATGATTCACCGGCAACGCGTCAGGCTCCTCCTTAAAGCTACCCTTACCATCGTTGATATATAACTTATCCTCGTAATTAATACTGTCGGATGCGGTCGAATAGCCACCGCTGGCTATGTATAGATCGGGCTTGCCATCACCATTCGCGTCGAATAGCAGGATACCTTCGTCTTTCGCCTGGTTCACTACAACAGGCAGGCCTGGCATTAGATCCCGCTGGCTGAATTTCCCATTTTTTTGCTGCAATAAGATCTTTGCGTGATTGATCGAGTTTCCGCCGACTACAATATCATCGAGACCATCCCCATCAATATCTCCCGACGCCAACGCAGGATTGTACTCTGAGAGCTTGTGCGGCAATAATGTCTGGATATTGAAATCCATAAGTGGCACATCGGTGTGAGCATACGTGATCCCCGCGTCTGCGCTCACCTCCCTGAATAAGGAATGCTGTGCGATCGCCGGCTGGACAAAGGAGCAGTCATCCGTTGCGGCCCCCATATTTACGATGATGGACTGATCAGCCTTTACATTCCTTATGGTTTGCTTTTTCCCGTTGTACCATTTTATCACGATGGAGTCGACCATATCTGTTTTGCCCAGACCAAAATGCGCCATGCATTGAACAGACGACAGATACCCCCGAAATGGATTGTTATCATATGCCTGTTGTTTGCCGCGGTCGTAATATATGCTGGCTGCAGCCCCGATGCCATTGACATTTTCCCTTCCGCCCCTGAATTGTATATTCAGGTAGTGCGTGGAAAGTTTGTCCTTATCTCTCGAAGTATTCCTGTACAACAATGCCTCATCATCGATGTTATTGATAACCAGGTCCATTGCCCCGTCGTTGTCAAAGTCTGCATAAGCGGCGCCATTGGAAAAAGTGGGCAAGGTCAATCCCCAGCCATCGGATACATCCGTAAAACCTGCAGCCCCATTATTTCTAAAAGCATAGTTGTGCAATTTCACCTGCGGGATCATGTCGAGCATCTTCATGTTACCCACGAGCCCGCCGGACCCTTGCCGGTAGGCGATAAAATCATGATCAGACCAATCTCTCGGGAAGCCGTTGGTGATGACCATGTCGCGATAACTATCATTATCAAGATCAACCACCAACGGGTCCCAGCTCCAGTCTGTTTGTGACATGCCACTCATAAAGCCGACCTCACTGAATGCCGGGATACCTATCGAGTCATCTTGTCCTACGGACGGCCCCTGGTTCAACTGCAACGTATTACGCACATATTGATATTGATATCCGTAATTTGCAAAATTCTGGTAGGTGTTGGTGTTGTTGGCATTCGACATCATTTTCTTTCGATAGTTGTCTTCAGCGCTCATGTCCAGCTCTACCACATCCGGAAGGCCGTCGTTGTTAATGTCGACAACATCCTGCCCCATGCTGTTGTAGGAGGTGTGTTTGAAATATTCTTTGACCCTGTTCGTAAAGGTGCCGTCATGGTTGTTGATGTAAAGGATATCATTCGAAATAAAATCATCAGATACATATATATCCTTCCATCCGTCATTATTGAGATCGCAGATACTTGCCGCATGCCCGTATCCTTCAAACTGGATCCCTGCCGCATCCGAAACATCATGAAAAACAGGATGACCTGAGCGGGGGTCCAAATCATTTCTATAAAGCCTTCCCCTGTTAGGTCCCGATGATGGCCTGTCCTGACCCGTGAACACCGATGATACATAATCGCTTGATGCCTCGTTAACAGTCAGGTACATGTCCAGATCGCCATCATTGTCATAATCAAAAAAACTGGCCATCGTCGACTGGACATGGATATCCAGGCCATACTCCGCTGCCATGTCTGAAAAGTGGGGAATGCCGTCTTTATCCGTGCCACGATTAATATAAAGGATATTTCTTCTTTTGAGAGGGTCTTTATACAGGGTATTACAAATATAGATGTCCATCAACCCGTCGTTATTGATATCCACTACCGATACACCTCTTGCCCATCTCCCCAACCCTTCCACTCCTGCCTTGGCTGTAACATCTTCGAATTTGAAATTCCCTTTATTGATATATAGTTTGCTGGGCACCATCCCGCCTGTAAAAAAAATATCCTGCAGCCCGTCGTTGTTAAAATCACCGATGCCAACGCCGCCGCCGCTATAGATGTTGACCACAGACAGCGGATTTATTGAATCATTCTCGACGATGTTATTATTAAACCCGATGCCGGAATGTGAGGAAGAAACTACTTCGAAGAGATGATGGCTACGGTTGCAGGATAAGAGAATGGCAATAGACAAAATGGAGACCATCGCCCGAACTGGATGCTGAATTAGAGAAAGACTATAATTCATCACAACTGGTTTGCGTCAAAAATAGGTTCAATATCCGAGGGACTCATCTTTTTCCTGCAACTTGTTTAGAGATGGTTTTTCAATGCTCCTTAAAATTTCCTGCTGCGGCTTTATCAACTCAAGTACGACAACTTCATTATTGCCGGGCTTCAACCATTCACCCGGGACATATAAAGTTTGTTGCGGACCGATATTCCAGTACCTTCCGAGATTATATCCATTCACCCAGACAACGCCCTTACCCCATTTGCTCATATCAAGATAGGCGTCGCCTATCCTGGTCAAATTGAAGTTGCCTCTGCGGATAACGGGAGCCTCTGCATTTCTGTTGACTACCGTACTTCTTTTGATAGCATTTATATCGTTGAATGGCAAAGAGAACATTTGCCAGTTCTCGAGATCCTGATTGTTAAAGATCACCTTTTGAGTAATCCCTTTTTTATTTTTCAATAGAAAAGGGCCAAAGTTTATGCGGCCAAGATTTTCAACCAGGATGTCAAGCGTAACTCTTCCCTTTGGCATTTCCACCATTATACTGCTGTCACCGAGCCGCCTGTCCAGGATACAGGCACGTCTTCCGTTGATAAATACCAGCGCATAATCGCGCAGACCATTCAATACAAGTTTGCCCTTTACACCGCCGTTTAGCCTTGTCCTATATAGTACGAACCCGTAGGCCTGATGCAGATCTTCAAACGTTAGAAGCCGTTGGCTTTTTTTCGGGGTTGAAAGGATGTTAAATATGCTTGTACTTTCTGTAAACTCAATATCATCGATGGACACTACAGGCTTGGCGGCAGGTACGTCAGGTAATGTCTCCCCGGGGAGCAGGTGCTTTTGAATGACTGACCTGAACGCCATAAATTTTGGAGTGGCGTTGCCCGCTTCATCCAGGGGCGCGTCGTAGTCATAACTGCTTGTCTGCGGCTCATATGGGTCTTTATTGTTGTAATTCGCCCCGTTCATAAAACCTCTGGTCGTACCGCCATGGAACATATACATATTTACAGAGATGCCCGCTGACAACATTCTATCCAATTGTTCAGCATATTTTTCCGGGGGAACAACATGATGTGATGTGCCCCACCAGTCAAACCAGGCAGGATACCATTCAGAGACATAATACGGACCCTTGCCATTATTATATTTATCGACCAGCTGTCTTATTTTTTGCGGGTTATCAACACCATTTATCGCAGGTAGAACCCCCGGCAAACAGCCTTTGGCGATGTCATTCGCCTGATCGCCGGTGAAGAGCAAGCCATCAAAACCCGCCTCGCGAAATATTTTTCTGTTTATTTCAAGATATTGTTTGTTGTCGCCGTAAGAGCCATATTCATTCTCTACCTGGATCATAAGAATATTGCCGCCGTGATTTACCTGGAGAGGCGCGAGCTGTTTACCCAGCGCCATCATGTAATGTTCATACTCGTTCAGGTATTTCTTTTCCTTACTGCGAACGACGAGGCCGTCTTCATTTTGCAGCCAGTATGGATATCCGCCAAATTCCCATTCGGCGCAAACATAGGGTGACGGTCTTAGTACAACCCATAATCCTTCCTGTTGAGCAGTTTTCACAAATGCGGCAATATCGCTGTTCCCCGAGAAGTCAAATTTCCCTCTTTCGGGTTCCTGCACATTCCAAAATACATAGGTGCCAATGGTGTTTAAGCCCATCGCCTTCGCCATTTTCATTCGCTGACGCCATGCCTCCCGCGGGATACGTGAGTAATGCATCTCGCCGCAGATCATCTGGAAAGGTCTTTTGTCCAGCAAAAAGACCGAATCCCCCAAAGCAAAGCTGTGTTGAGGCTGTGCATTGCCAGGTATGTCAAACGCCATGAAGAAAACGACTACTATGACATAAATTCTTTTCATAATCAATTCGTTGGCGGCTGCCGAATGGAAAAAATCAAGGCTCGCTGTAGAAATAGCGAGCCTTGATTGCAATTGTTTTATTAGTAAGAAGGGTTTTGGACCAGCTTCAAATTTTTATTCATTTCATCATAGGCTATCGGCAGGAAATAATATTTGGGATTCCATGCCCGGCCGCCGGAATAATCCAGGTTAGCATAGTTGCCTGCTCCGCTGACATTTGCCACTGGCGTGTAGACGGGGGTGCCCGAACCGTAGGCGGTCGATCCGTTATAAGGATAAAATATATGGATAGCCCACACATTGCTAAAGCCGGCCTTTTGCCCATATACTGCCGGGTCGCAGATCATCCAGCGGCGAATATCAAAATAGCGTAGCTCCTCAAAAGCCAATTCAATTTTCCTTTCATGCTGCAAGCTTGCCATGGTAGCGGAGCCGATGCCGGGCATACCTGCTCTTGTCCTTATCATGTTTATATAGGTCGTTGCGGTTGCTGCGTCATTCAATCCTAAACAGGCTTCGGCATAATTTAGCAAAACTTCCGTATAACGCATATAACGCCAGGGTGTCGATTGCAAAACTTTCAATGGGTCGATAGTAGGATCGCTCCATTTCCTCAAATAGTAGCCAGTCGGGGACCAGTTCCAGATATTTGCACCGGTAGGGGGATTATGCGTATCAAATCCACCCACCTCATACTGAATATCATCGGTTGTGGGATGGGTCGCCGAGGTGTTTTGATAACCCGTTTGCAGCTTACCCGTTGCTTCGTGTGGTAAAATGTCTGATGTCCTTTGCCGCCAGCTGGCGCCATCGTATAACACCGTGCCATAAAAACGGGGATCCCGGTTTTGATAGGGCGCTGCAGCCTGAGCCGGGTTGCTCCAGCTAAATGTACTGCCGTCATTCATCTCATACTCGTCGACGAATTGTTGTGTGGGAGCATCTACGCCCCAGCCCCAAAAACCATTGGGGTTATGAAAAAGCCCCGGACCATAGGTTTTCCCGTAGTCGTTCCAGTTGGCAACAGTATTCGTAGAAAAATATTTTACAAATATATCCTCCGGCGTGCTCATCTGTATGAATAGATTCCCATAATTGGTGGCGGCGTCACTTTGCGATGCAGGGTTTGGCATGTACAATGAATATTGCCCCAAATTTATTACAGCCAGGGCCGCATCTTTTGCTTTTTGCCAACGGGTCTGTCTGTCCGAGGCCGAAAAGGTCGGATATCTTACCAGTTCAGGATGTGAGAAACTTCCAAAGGGATCTGATACGGTGCCATTGCCTCCATTAAACAAGTCGCTGGCAGCAAATAACAAAACTCTGGACTTCAACGCAAGCGCCGCGCCCCTGGTGGCCCTGCCTAACTGTGACTGCTGCAAAGGGAGATATTGGGCGGCACTATCGCATTGGTCTGAAATAAATTGAATACAGTCGGCGTAAGTATTTCTCGCAACACTAAAACTATCCGTTAGTCCATATGCCTTTGTAATGATGGGTACGCCACCATAAAAAGACACCAGGTTTTGATACAGATATGCACGCTGGAAAAACACCTCCCCCATCAGTGCATGTTTGGTAGCCGTATCGATAGGCGAAGCATTTATTCTTGAAAAGAACAAATTGGTGGCCCTGATAAATGAATATTCATTCGACCAGTTAAAATGTTGCAATTCAGGGCAGTTGCCATTTGTAAACGGTCCCATGTTGCTGGGAGTTATCTGGCTTAACATGGCCATTTGCTGTCCGGCCCATGTGCATGCCTGCGTAAGGGCTTCATCGGTAAGGGAAGCCAGCATCGTCCAGTCGAAGCCATGCGGCAACCCCTGATAAATGTTATTTACATATGCCGTTAATAATCCCGGGTCGGTGGAATTGAAAACAGCGTCATCGGAAACCGCGCCCACGGGCGTTTGATCCAATGTTTTTTTATTGCATGAAATTTCGGAACCTAGTAAGGTAGCCGCTAGTAAGATCATGCAAACAATATTTCTTTTCATGTTTATTCTTTTAATTTGTTCAGCAATCAATAACTGCCCGTTATTAAAATGTCACAGTCAATCCCATTGAAACCACGCGTGACAATGGATAATTGCCACCAGAGATACCTGGTATAGCATTTTTCAGATCGGATGGAGCGGTATTTGCTCCCAGTTCCGGATCGAAGTCTTTCAGACCGGGACACCAGGTGAGCAAATTTTGTCCGCTCATATACACGCGCAGGAATTTAATACCCGACTTCTCAAGGCCTTTTGTATCGATGGTATAGCCGAACTGAAGGGTTTTCAGGCGTACATAATCCGTCTTATGAAGGAAGAAAGTATTGCCTGTGTTGTCCCAATAATAATTCCCGCGATTGGGTGTTCTTGGGATATTTCCGGTGGGGTTGGTTGGGGACCAGCGACCGTCCAACAAGCTTTTGCGGAAATTGGTGAATGTCCCCCCGTCTGAATTGACATACATAACAGCACCTGTCGCTCCCTGCAATAAAAACGCCAGATCGAAATTCTTATAGCTCAGGTTAACATATGATCCAAAAGTGAATGTGGGAATGCTGCTTTTGTAGATCCTGGTCTGCTGGCGGGAATCCATGGTATCGTTCTTCGCGATATCTACATACCTGATATCGCCGGGCGCCGGTGGCGTACTCAGGCCCCAGGATTTAAAGCTGCTGGCATATTCGAGGGAATCTTTTGAGTCGTGTATCAATCCATTGGCCACATAATACATTCCTGAACCCATGGGATGTCCTGTAGTTTGCTGCCATGCCGGAGCGCCAGGCGCCTCACCCCATTGTAACACTTTGTTTTGAGCGTAGCTTCCGTTGACCGATACGGAATAGCTGAACTTATGCCGGGTGGAATTAGCATAGGTGATCGAAAAGTCGAAACCCCGATTCTGTGCTTTACCATAGTTTACACTTGGTAGGGACAAACCCGCTGAAGAAGGAACTGTCGCATTTTGAGGCCACAAAATATTACTGCGCTTGTAATAAAAATAGTCGGCTTCAATGGTTAATTTATTATCCAAAAAACCAGCATTAAATCCGATATTGCTCTGGTTCGCAACCTCCCATGTGATGTTTGGGTTTGCAATAACGCTTTCATACACGGTCTGCAGCTCACTGAGCGCACTTGCAGCATCGACCACATAAGGATAATATTGCCCGGACGAATTATAATAGCTGCTGCCAAACAGGTATGAAGTCAGGTATTGAAAGTCAGCTACCCGGTCATTACCCGTTTTCCCCCATGATCCCCTCAGCTTGAAATAGTCAATAAATTTAATGTTGTCTTTAAAGAAATGTTCTTCCGAAGCAACCCAACCCGCGGACACGCCGGGAAAGAAGCCAAACCGGTGATTGGGAGCGAAAATGTATGAGCCGTCATACCTACCTACAAACTCGACCAGGTATTTATTGGCATAGCTATAATTGACCCGCCCAAAATAGCTCAGTCTCGAGTTTACGGACCCGGAACCTCCCGTGGCCTGATTGGCCGTTGTTCCGGCGAACATTTCCTGGACGGCGGTGGAAGCAAACAGATCGCGGTAGGCATTGAAGCTTTCCGTATTGCCTTTTGAAGTCTGTGCACCCACCATTAGTTTCAGACTGTGGTTGTCTCCAATAGTCGTTTGATAATTTAATAACCCATAAGCCAATTTTGAATAGTCGCTTTTAAAAGACTCGTATAAGGTGGGTGAATTGTTGGTACCTGCGCCGAAGACATTAGATGTAAGCACCGGTTTATTGTTGGCATCGACCGTTGCACCATCCCAGGAATATAATCGCCAGGGCTTAGTGAAATTCTTATCAAAATCAAAGCCCTGATCGAAAGATAAATTTGCGCTGAACGACAAGCCCTTTATCCAGGGAATGTTAGCTTCAACCCTTAAATTCGAATTTAAAGCATAATATTTGTCGTTATTGGTGCCAGTGGCGCCGGTGGAAATTACAACAGGGTTTTCGCCGTGCTCACGCGCAGGTCCGGGCAGTCCGCCGGGCCACCAGGCCACGGACGTCGGATAGGCTGATACCAGGTCGTTAAAAATGGTCCCTGCTGACTTTTGAGGGAAATGTCTATCTTCCAAACGTCCGTTGACATCTACAGCCACACGAACATCTTTGCCTATTTTACCATCGACATTGGAAGTAAACCCATATTGGTTGTAGTATGTGGCGCTATTTCTATATTGCCCGTCCTGGTGTTTCGTATCCAATGAAACAAAATATCTCATAGATTCAGTTCCCCCACTGACCGAAACGTTTGCATTGCTTTGCATCGACCTGGGCTTTAAAACTGTTTTAAACCAGTCGGTATTGGGATAACGCAAAGGATCGGAGCCATCTTTGAATTTCTGAACTTGTGCATCCGTATACGTCTGATTCAATCCGCCTGACGGATTGTTGTAATATGCAATTTCATTCAACGCCGTAGCATACAGCGGGGCATCCGCCATTTTAGGTATTTTCGTAGGTTGGTTGTAGCCATAATTCCCATTAAAGGTAATTTCAGGTTTCCCTGACTTCCCCCGTTTGGTTGTAACTAAAATAACGCCGTTGGCAGCTCTCGAGCCATAAATTGCCGCAGAAGCGTCTTTCAATACCGTTATACTTTCGATGCTGTATGGGTTGATTCTTTCCAGGCTTCTGTCCGGCACCCCGTCAATGACCACAAGCACACTGTTATCATTAAACGTGTTGCTGCCGCGGATCCGTAAGGTAGTGCCATCTTCGCCAGGCTCACCGCTGCTGGTCACCGCGACCAGGCCGGGCAGCCTTCCTGCCAATCCATTGGTCACATTGGTCACCGGGGCCTCGGTAATCTCTTTGGACTTGATCGAAGCGACAGCCCCTGTTAAAGTCGCCTTTTTTGCGGTTCCATAACCGACTACCACCACATCGTTCAATTGCTTGTCTCCCATACTGAGCCGGACGACGACATTGTCCTCGTGAGGGGTAACTTCAATAGAGGCATAACCAACGCTGGAAATGGATAAAACGACTTTTGAACGGTTTGCGGGGATCTGGATCCTGAACGCCCCTTTTTCATCCGCTGAAGCTCCGACTTTTGAGTTGAGGAGTTTTATAGAGGCTCCGGATATGGGTTCACCGGTCTTGGAATCCGTGACTGTCCCGGTAATAGTCCTGGTTTGAGCTGATACAGCAATGTTCAAAAATACTAATAAGCATATTAGTAAAAGTAACTTGATTTTTTTCATACAGCATTTGATAAAATGTTAAGAAACAATTAGTTTGGAGTTTTTTTGGCGGGAAAGTTTTGGCTAGGTTCTGTGCATGCAGCAATCATTTAAATGTTAAATAAATGCAAATATGCTATCTACCCCCCTGTTGAGTAGGGGGACAAATTGATAAAATAGGGGGGTAAGTTTGAAAGGATCTCTTTTTTTTAGCTTTTTTGAGCAAAAGAGGATTTTGCCGGACCGGACGCTGTCTATTGGCGTTGTATCAAAACGATTGGGTTTATACAAATCCGACTTTACCGGGGATATACGAGGCGATGCGGGCGCCGGCTAAAGCATTCCCGCCGAATGGTTTTGTTCGCGGTATTTACCGGGTGTAAGGCTCGTTTTTTTCTTGAAAACCTTTGAAAAATGAGGGACATTGTCAAATCCCGTTGCCTCCGCGATCTGAGAGAGGGACATGTCGGTGGTGACCATCAGGTACTGTGCCCTTTCAATACGCCGGGTGTGCACGTAAGACAAAAGCCTCTCCCCCGTAAGCTTTAAGAAAAGCCTTGAAAGATAGTCGGGGTGCTGGTTGACCATATTGGCAAGCTGTCTTACTTTCAATGGCTCCCCCAGGTTGAGCTGGATATATCCTAACAGATCGGCCACCTTCGACGGCATCCCTGTTACGTCGCCCTCCTTAAAGTTTTCCTGGTTCAAAAATTTTGAGATCAGTTGGAGCAGTATGCCCTGTGTCTCGAGAAAAAGCTCGTAACGCTGGTCATTGTTCAGCTGTTCGTATTCCCGGTAATAAATACTTTTCTCGTATACCTTCGGGTTGTCGGAACGATTGATCTTTCGAAATGGGTTGATGGCGAGCAGGCGTTTGAAATTGGCGATATCCATGTCGCTGGCGATTCTCTTGAATACCGTACGGCTATTGTGAAATAGCGAGATACCGTCAAGCGCATCTTCGAAACTGTGTATAAAATACTGGCCTAAATGACCCGAACACCGCAGATTGCACAAGGTGAAACTAGGTATCAGGTACATGAACCCGGGCTCGAGAATACATGTATCCTTACCTGCGGAAATACTACCACCCCCATCGTCGATGTAATAAATACGATAATAGGGACTAATCACATTCTTATAGTTCCATTTATCGTCCAGCTTTACGTAGTCTACGTTCAATAAGGAAAATGAATGCTTTAAAATTCTCCTTCCCATAGGCAATTTGTCGGATTTGTATAATGTAAAGCCTAAACTATGTAATATTTCCCATATATAGCGACGAAAGGGCGGTGACATGGTAATGTCCCGCCCTTATCCGATACATTTTGTTTATATCTCCTAGTGCGAATTATAATAATCCTGGCTCACATAGTTGTAAATACACCAGTCGTTGGCATCTTTTAAAGCAATGATCTCAAGCCCATCGGCCGTCAGCGACTTTATGGCCATTTTTGCATACCAGTTGGCGATTGCAGGCCCCTGGGTCGGGTCATGGATTAATTGTGCTCCGATGGTGGAAAGCTGGTTGGTGGCCGTATACAGCATGAAATGACCACTGGCCTGTCCCAGCGACGGCAGCATTAAATTATTGGAGCTGAAATTTGCATTGCCGATCAGATCAAAGGTCATCGTTCCATAAGTACTTGGATCACCCGCGGGGCAGATCCAGGAAGCCCA
>Ga0207671_10002480_pt1 | contig 19720 bp, 11 predicted proteins | sample KBSC24metaG_FD_184352 | JGI IMG/M metagenome (GOLD analysis project Ga0207671, IMG submission 184352) | Corn rhizosphere microbial communities from Kellogg Biological Station, Michigan, USA - KBS C2-4 metaG (SPAdes) (version 2) | ecosystem: Host-associated > Plants > Roots > Rhizosphere > Soil... | reverse complement strand
CTCCCGGCAAATTTGTCGAACCTGAGCACGGTTCGAACCTGAGTCCAAAACAAAACAAAAAGCCCGGCGCGAGGCCGGGCTTTTTGTTTTGGCTGGGGGACTAGGAATCTAACCTAGCCGGTAACAGGCTGAATCAAAAGAGATTTACGGTGCCGCGAATCTGCCTTACCCCAAGATGTTCCCCGCGAAAATTCCTGACGAAAACGAACCAAGATTTTGTCCGCAAAGATGTCCTACCTTGACTGGAGTTTCGCAGCCATCGCCACATAGATCAACTTGATTTAGCGCGATAGTCGTAGCCAATCTACGAGAGTCAAGACCTCATTCAAACTGTCGATCACGTCACGCGATCACGCGCTGCCGTACCTTATTTAGAGCGACTCGACAGTGGCGCGGCTAGCACGTCTATTCAGTGCTCGGCAAGAATTATTCGAACTCCCCAGCCCTCAAACATGGCTGTGTATATACTCACTCCCGCAAGTACCGCCCATTGCTGCACAGGACATGTCTTATGAAGAGCATGGTTCCGCTGCTAGCTGTGTCGACATCGCTTCTGGGCTGCGCGAGCCCCGTCATCAAGCCGATGACGACTCCACAAGAGTTCCTCTCCGCCGAATCGCTACCTTTATCCCCGGACTCCATTCCCGGTCTGCGCACCAACATCCAAAGCGCCGAAGACCGCACCGTCATCTTGTTTCTACATGGCATGGGCGATGCCTGCCCGGGATACGCCATCGATGAAAAGCTTGGATGGCTCTCGATCGATGTGGAGAAATCCCTTCATATACAGCGAAGCAGTCCAAACAGCGACCCGCACAAAGCCGACGATACGCTCACCATCCCTGATTTCGACACAAGTGATCCGAAGTCGACGCTGGTGGTCCAGCGCAATCGCTATACCTCGACCGACACCGGCAAAGAGGTCGACGCTGTCGAGGTCACCTGGTCTGGCCTTGATCGTTGGCTTAAAGACAATCAGCTCGGTTACGACATTTCCACACGCAGGTTGCCGTCCAAGCCACCCGACCAGCTCAACCGCGGCGACTCTATCTTGAACTGCGTCGATGCCGTCGGCGGCGGATATGATCAATCGCGCGTTCCGGTAAACCGCTTTTTCAAGGACGGCTTGATGGATCGCAACCTTGCTGACGTAGTCGTCTATGTCGGCAGCTACGGCCCCAAGATCATTCGCGAATTCGCCGACGCGATCTGCCGTGTGGTCAAAGATGATCCGCTGAACGGACAAGCGACAGAGAGGTGCGATTGGTCGAAGGCACCTTCGACATTCTCGACGCACTTCATGTTCGTCACACACAGTCTGGGTAGCCGGATCGTGTACGACACGCTTCTGGAGCTTTCTGGAAAGCACACGCGCCCCGATACCCTCGTGCTCGAACCCGATGGATTGGCAAAAGGGGGCGCAGCAATCCGCACACTGATGTCAAACACGAAGGCCATTTACATGATGGCGAATCAGCTGCCCATGCTAGGACTGGCTTATGCCTCTCCCAAGTTGACCTCGAGCGAGGGCCCGATCCGTCTTGAAGAAATCTCGCGACAAGCTTCATCCAGGACGGTACCGACCGAGGCGGCAACGTCGCTGCAGCCTTCTTCAGCAACTGCTGCGAAGCGACGGCAAGCGAAACGCCTCGCCATATCAAGCGCGAACGAACATTACGACGACCCGATTCTGAGTCTCGCAACAAGGCGTGCTGACACAGTCTCACAGGCAATACCGCTTTCGACTCCACCTCGCCTCGACATCGTTGCGTTCAGCGACGCTAACGATCTGCTGAGCTATTCGCTACCAGAGTGGTACAACGATTTGGCGGACGCTACCGGCGTCTATGTGACCAACGTTTTCGTGCACAACGGTATACGCTGGCTGTGGCTGTTGGAGAATCCACAGACTGCCCACCTCGGCTACATCACCAACCAGCGCGAGGTTTGGAAAGTCATTGCTTGCGGAGCGACGAAGAACCTCAAACCGTCTTGCGAAACGACCCGATAGGCTAGATTCGTTCTCAACTGATATTGGAGAACTCCATGAATGGCGCAACGCCGATCGATTCGATACTGCAACTGGCCCAACACTCGGCCATCGCGACCTATCAATGGAAGGACCGCGGCCAAGCCTATCCGGGTTATACCAAGGGCATGGCCGTGGCCTACGCCCGGGCATACTGCGCGCTGAAAGCTGGCAACCCTGTAGCACAAGAGATCGCGAAAGCCGACACCGGCGACCGACACAGGGATGCCTTGGCCTGGTATTCCGACGTGTTTGCCGGCTTAGGAATGGCTAACAATGCACCAGAAATTGACACGCTACGCCATACCTATGTCTTGCTGATCGGACTAGGCATGCGAGAGAGTTCCGGAAAATTCTGCGAAGGTCGGGACCAGGGTGCGAACAACATCGAGGCAGATACCGCCGAGGCTGGCCTATTCCAAACGAGCTACAACGCGCGCACGGCGAGTCCGCTCATGCCCCAACTGTTCCAGCAGTACAAGAACTCGACGCTACTCGCTGACATTTTCCACGAGGGCGTTCAATGTTCGGCAAGCAACCTCGAAAATTTTGGACAAGGCGATGGAGCAGAGTTTCAGCGATTGACCAAGGCTTGCCCCGCATTCGCCGTCGAGTTTGCCGCCGTCGGCCTGCGCAACGTGCGAACCCACTGGGGCCCCATTAATGGCCGTCAGGCAGAGGTTCGCCCCGAATGCGACAACCTCTTTATTCAAGTCCAGACGGAAATTGAGAATTCAGGGCTTTGCCCGTTCTTGACGTGAAAGCCGGCCAGGCAAGAGCTGGCCGGAACCACCGACAGTCTAGGCCCGTTATGGTGTTTTGGGGACGATCACATCGATCGCTGGCGATAAAGTTGAAGATTTTGCATCCGATATGAAGATGTAGTACTCAGCATCGGGCCCGGGTTTTAGTTTGGTTGCGTCGATGACTATCTTTGACCCATCTTGCGGATCCAACGTTGCAGAAAATCCCGAAGCCGAAGTCCCGGCGACTTTGGGGACTGGTAAAACAACATATGGCGAAGTTCCGCCACTGATTTGACCCGTGTACTTTTGAGCAGCCAGTTTGTTGGGCGCGATCGGTGGACCGCCTGCAGTCCAGTTTATTTTCAGATCTTGTGCGGATTGCGGCTTTGGTGGGGGAGCAAAGCTGACAATCGAACAAGCATTCAGCGCCTGGATGTAGTCCGAGCCGTATAGCGACGCTGCTTGCTCCTGCGCGTCGAGTTCAATTTTGACAGAATGGAGCGTGGCGAGACTGCTCTTCAGTTCCTTTTCAGCCGCGACCTGGTCCTCCTTTCCAACTCGCTTGACATCAATTTTTACTTTGTTCTCAAGAGTGCCGTTTTTTGCGCTTTGAGCTGCCTGGGCAACCATCGATTTATTGGGAGTAGCCCCGTCTCCTGATTTACCTTGTGGCTGAGGCACAGCAAAATGCCAGGAGCTCGCAAGATCGTGTGCGCTAACCAGCGTACCCAAAAGCGCGTCGTCGACTTCGCCAACGATGCGGCTCACAGTCTTGGCGAATGGAGCGTCGACTTGTCGTTTCAGATTTCTTGATCGCACACGAATTTCGTCCGCCAAGTCCTGAATCCCCAAAGCCGTTGGGCTTCCTTCCGCCACGTGTTGCAACGCCGTTCGGACGCCAGGCACTTCATCCGGCGCCATGTCGTCCGTGGGTAAAATCAAAATCCCGCCAGCAGAGCTGTAGGCATTTATCGAGCATTCCATGGCCTGGATGCCTTTGTTGTAGATATTGAGGCGGGAAGTGACGATGAGGGCATCGCTGAGAGAAAGTCCCACCAACCCCGTTGCGGCCATGGCTGCCGTCGCAGCCCCGTTGTGATTGCGGGCGGCGCGGTACGCTACCAGTGCACTCAACGAAGTAAGGCTGATTATCGAAGCCGTGTTTCCATGCTGGATATGTTGCCCGGCTTGATCCCAAAGGTATTCCTGCTCAAGAGCATACTGGTAAGGGTTGCGGGTGATTGAATTCGCCTTTTCAAGCTCCGACGGCTGCAAGTTGTTTCCGTAGCGCGATTCCATCGGCTGAGTGATTCCCGAACATGCCGAGAGACACGTCAGCACCATGAAAAAGAGAATCAAGGTTCGCGGTCGTGAGCCTGCGCAGCTCTTGCGCATAAGAAATCGCGTGAACACCATAGAACCCCCTCTGTCGTCTGTAGCTATGAAGTGGGAAAAGGCTTTGTCATACAAAAATTTATGGGAGCAAGAATGGAGCAAACGACCGTCTGATCGCCTGTTGGCAGACCATGCAAAAAGGATGTCCCAACTGTCGCATGCGGCAGTTGTACGATCCCCTGTACAACCCACAGTGAAAGTATCCGGCCCCCTCGAATGCGCCGACGTAGTCGTCTGACTTTGGATTCGGTTGAGGGTCGCATTGGGAACAGTCGGGATTGGACGTGGTCGGCAACGGATCAAGCTTATTGCTCAGCACATCCTTCCACTTGATTTGTTCCAGCGTTGTGTCGACCGTGATGTTTGGCTCGACCGGCTCTGGCTGACCGGCCCGATCATGACCGGCGTCCGCTCGGTCGCACCCCGCGTAATACTCGTACTCATCTGCGAACCCAAACGCTGTGTGCCCGATTTCATGCAATGCGATCTCGACCGAAGATGGATGAGCCGATACCGTTGCGACTTGCCCGCCGGACCCGCCGTACTCCTCGGTGTTGACGATGAGCATCGTCATGTGAGCTTCAGGAACGGCGGCTTGCGCTGCGTTCAACACGTCCTGCGAATTACACGTGAGGAGCCGGCGGATTTGCCCGTCACCGCAGAACGTCGAATCAAAATAGGTTCTTGTTTGTTTGCCGGACCCCACACTTTGGTCGCCACACGTCAACGGATCCAGAGCCCCGCTATCAATGGAAACGACATCGACCCGATAGATGTTTATCGCCGGCCAAAGCGAGTCGAATGGTGCTGCGGCTTTAAACGCGTCGATGAACTTCGCCACATGAACTGCAAAGCCCGGAAGTTCCGACCGAAGATAGCCATCGCCAAGGATCACCAAATTGAAGCGTTTGGAAGCTGGACCATTGTCGATGACCTTTTGGACACCAACGACACCGCCATCGCCCGATGTCATGAAACGTCTCCCGGCAGCCCGCCTTGTGCCAAACGCCGAAGATCATCGACGCTCAGCTGGACCAGAGGAACACTCGATTGAGTCTGAGCGGCAAGAGCTCGGTCTCCCGCCACGCTTAAAACGGACAAGGTTTGAACCGATGGCCCATGTAAGGAGAAACTCTGGGCTTGAGCGCTATCGGGGACCAACACGCCGATTGTCGATTGAAGGGTTTGCGCCGCATGGCGTCGCATCGGATCGCCCGGGCGATCTCCGAACGATTCGATGTGCTGCTGGGTAGGGAAAGATAGCGGGAAGTGGTAGATCACCCTCCCCACTGAGTCTCGGACATCAAACCAGAAGCCGCTGCGAAAGCCAGTCGGGAGAGGAGCTGACGGCGCGGGAAGTCGCATTTCCAAGCGGCGGACACTTTTGACGCTCACCCCGGCATCTGACACGCTCAGATTTACGCGAAAGGCAAAACCCGTGTCGCCGTATCCTGCAGAAGAACTGGCCATTCGAGAGCCCCTCTGATACTTTCGACCCAGTTACAACGGTTCTTGGCAGATGAGTCATCGGCATGTCAGAACAGAAAACAACCCACTATCACCCGCAGACCAACAATCAATTGTTTCTTAAGCTCTAGAAACTCCCAAAGCACCAGTTTCTCGGCCGTCTCACCGTTGCACGCATTGAACGACGTCCTGGCGATCAGAACCCGTTTGCGTCCAGTACGGCGCAATTGTCTGCACTGTGCTGCACGCGGCCCATTGTCGAAAATCTGCATCTTCGCGAAGTCTTTCCCACTCTCCCGCGACATGGGCAGGAGACTTATCGGACCCATCTTGCAAAAAGATGTAGCCGTCCACTTGCGCGAGCCTTCTCTCTTCACGCGCAACAAAATCGCCTACGACAGGTTCACTCGAGGCAAATCGAGTATCGGCCTCACACATCGCCGTCGAATCCTTGTTCAGGATCGATTGCAGTTTGTGCCTCCAGTCTCCGCAATGCTCGATGCTCGAATATGCGCGACTGATTGTGTCGATTTCACCAGACGCCGGCGCACCCTTGACTTGCATTCTGTTGAGTAGTGCACCCTCGGCGCGCGCTTGATTGAGTTGCGCGTAATAAGGTCCATCGTTGCCCTTCACCTTGGGCTCGACCTGAGCCTCGACACTGTCGAAGTTACTCGTCGGCAGCGACGCGTTTCTTCTATCTGTGCAGCCAAGAAACGTCTCGTCGATTTCGATTGGCGTATAGGTAACCATCACCTTGCCGTCATGCACTTCGAACCAGACCTTCGCAAAACCACTCGGGCGCGAGTGATTCTGATCGGTTCTTCCGGCCGAATCGATCACGGAATCCACATTGACTTCTCGAAATTCAGGCTCCGCATCGAACGGTTTGCGTAGACACCCCTGATGGATGTGCGCCGTGAAGATCGTTGCCACGCCGCCGAGGCGAATTTCCTCGAGAAGCCAATCCTTATCCGCCTGTTGCCAATCCGCGACGGGATGGTGCGCGAACAACAGAACAGGCACACCTTCTCCTTCTCGTCGGCTCTCTTCGATAAGAGCTGAGGCATGTCGCCTCTGCTCCAGGCCCAATCCACCGGCACTTCCCGCGTTCAGACATCGCTTCAAGAAAATAACGTCGCTACCGACAAAGCAAGGAGCTTCGTCGTACACACTGGAGTCGAGAAAGATGAAATCTACCGGCCCCGTTTGATTTGATCGCCTGACCTTCTGAAGAATAAAAGCCTTATAGGCTGGACGCTCTGGTGCGGCCTCCATATATGTGCACCAAAGAATTTGCCGAGATCGTGATGCAGTACCAAATAATTGATGGCAGCCTGCCTGGAGATCGACACGGGTCATCACGCTCGTATTCAGCAACGGCGGAGTCACGAGTGCTTCAACGTATCCGGTGGCGAACTCCTTAAGTTCCGACGAGGCTTCGTTCTTGGCATGTTGTGACTCGAGTTTTTCGTCTTCTGGAACGACGCTTACGGTGACCCCCTCTGCTCCCGTCGATTTCCTCACAACATGAGAGGCGCAGTCACGGTTCCATGTCCAACGATCTCGTCCATAGTCAGGGCTCGAAATTCCCCGAGTATTGTGAAAATTACGCTCCGGCAGCGTTACACCGGTGAAAAAGCCATCGTGATTGCCCGGCAAGGTAAGCCATTCGCCGGGCCAATTTTTTACGACGGCTCGGTAGCGCTCGAGTTCGGATTCGCAGGACAAATTGAGGGCGTCCCCAAGGAACACGATCGGAATGTCTCCTCGATTCGATGCGACTAGGGCCGTCTGCTTTAACAGCATGTCGGAGAACGTGGTCTGCTGTACCGATCGTCTCGATACGGCAATTCGGGACTGGGCGAACCCCGACTGAATGAACATCGGCGCCCCGTGATTTTCATTGATTTGCGCATCTGCCAGAAGAATGAAATCCGGCTTGCGATCCATCGTGCCTTTCACTACTGAAAGAGCGCCCACCGATTGCCGGGGGGATTGCGGTATGGCACGAGTGCGGCGAGTATCTCCTACACTCGCGCATTGCGTCATTGCGACACAGCAAGCTGCGATCGCCAAACGACTGACAATATATCTCATGGCTGCCCCCGGACACTTCAGTCCGACTACGGACTGAAGTTGCCAAAACCACACGCCACGGTTACAGGGCCATTTTACTATCCGCCGCATGTTGACTAGCGGTTTAAACCCTATTCGGCCCTGCCCCTGATGGATGCCATAGTAGTCTTGGTGAGAGCGTTTTGCACGCCAAGCCGAACACTCAAATTGTGACAGTCATCTCAAAGGGTTTTCGTACAATCAATCTGCTTCCGTAGCCGCACCATTTCCAACTCAATCCACGCTGAAATCCCATCCCAAGTTGGATTTGACCAGCACAGGCGCTTCGAAAGCCTCGGCCGCCAGCAATCTCGCCCTGTTGCGGTGCTTGGTGAGATCGATCGCCATCTTTGCTGCGGCCTTGAACAGATGCAAGTGCAGAAAACCGGCAGCTTCCAGCTGGTCCAACCGTAGCATACGGACGTAGAACTGGGACGCCTTACGCGATCGAAGTCTTGGGTGAAGTAATCAGTTTGAAATGCAGATCGATATTTCAAGGCTGGCTCCGTCTATGCAGCCAATCTAACCTGCGCGTATCATCCGTTGGCACGAGCGACTCATTGACAAGTCGCCTTTCATGGTCCCCATGGACATCATGAAGGAGCGCAGCTTTGACATGCTCTTTACTGCCTAGCAAGGGGGAAGGTGGTATGGGGGATCCGAATATCAGAAATGATTCGGTTGCATTGGAATGATCTTCGAAAGGGAATCGACTTCCAGGATGCATGGCAGTGTGACGTCAGGATATTCGGCGAAGCAGCATGCACGCGGAAAGCTGAATAAGCTGTTCGGAATCGCGATCCGCGCAGGCGTGGAAGACGCCGTTCGCCTTCATATTGAACGACGCGACGATCTCGACGCAACGGACGAGGCCGGCTTGACGCCCCTCATGTTAGCTGCGCGAAGCGATCGTGCAGCGATATGTCGAATGCTGCTCGATGCAGGTGCAAATCCAGCCGTGCAGAATGCAGATGGCGAAAATGCGCTGGGTGTGGCTCGCCGGCATAACGCAGAAAATGCCCTGCGGGTGCTCGAAGCGTTTGAGCAGCCAATCGACTATTCGGCGGATGCCGACTCATGGATCGAAGAAGAGGGCATCACGATCCCAGGTAACGATGACTTTGTGGGTGCAAGAGCATCGAGGACGCAATCAGCAATTTCGGCGCACAACGCGATAGATCTGGATGAAGACTGGTCCGATGTCGATGCATCCCTTCCAGATCGAGCCATCGCAATCGCGCGCCTTGAGGATCATGAAGAACAATGGCCACTCACCCGGCTGGTCTTGCTGACGATTCGAGAAGGTGCCGTTGCTGAAGACGATGTCATTTACGCCTGCCAATTCGCGGATGGCCAGCGTAGTGAACATTCCGAGAACCTCTTACGCACCGCACTTGGGCAGCTTGGACTATCAAGTGATGATCGGCTGCCCACGCTGAGGGAGGAGGCGATTCCCGACGCCAGCGAGGATGAGCAAGAGCTCGTCGACCAATTTTTGGGATATCTCGATCACATTACAAGCGGACGGGATGATTCTCAACGCTTCTATGCGCGCGAACTGCAGCGATCGCGGCTACTTACTCAGGAAGGCGAAACCGAACTTTCATACAAGTTCAGCGAAGGCACTTCGATTGTCGGGAGCGTGGTATGCCGCTCAGTCGAGGGGCTCGACAGCATTTTGGCTGCCTACAGCAACGTATCTGCCGACCAAGCAGACCGAGAACTGGAAGAAGAATCCGAACGGATCGTAGACGGCACTGCCCAGACCGAAAGGACACCGCACAATCCGGTCGAAATGGAGGCTCCGGCTGACAATGCATCACTGGAAACTCGCGACGACGAGCCCGCGGAAATGGTCGAATTCCTTCGCGCGCACCGCGATTCGGTCAGGCGCTGGGTTGGAGAGGGCCGCCCAGGGAAACTGCCGCTCGATTCCGCAGTTTTGGCTTTGGCCAGACTTGGTCCAAGTTCGGCGAGATTGTTATCCGCCGCTAATGCAGCAATCAAAGCAAATGAGGTAAACGCCGATCAATGCGCATCTGCCGATCGCAAGGCAATCGTCTGCGGCATGAAGATGCGCCAGGAAGCAATGAACAAAATTGTGGAAGCCAATATCCGCCTCGTCGCGCACATCGCACGACGGTATAGCGGAGCTGGTTTGCCCGTGGCGGACCTCATCCAAGAAGGAAACGTCGGACTCATGCGTGCCGTAGAGAGGTTCGACGTGAAACGAGGTTTCAGATTTTCCACATACGCAACGTGGTGGATCAAGCAATCGATATCGCGTGCCTTAGCTGATCAGGCGCGCACCATCCGGGTGCCTGTACACATGGTCGAGACGATCAACAAGGTCAAACGCTCCTGGGATCGCCTTGAGTCCGCACTCGGGCGCAGTCCGACTTTGGCGGAAACTGCAGCCGATGCCGCGTGTTCGCAGAAAAAGGTTGCTATAGCCCTTTCCATCGAAGAGGAATCTGTATCTCTCAACGAGATAGACGACATTGATGCGAGTGCAGTCTGGGAAGTCACGAACGCTGGGCAAAAGCAACCTTTGGATTTGGTGATCGATTGGGATATCGCATCACAGGTTCGCCGATCCCTGATCCGTCTGGATTCGCGCGTTGCAGACGTGCTCGCACTGCGCTTTGGAATTGATCAACCAACCGATCGTACGCTGGAAGAGGTGGGCCGGATGTTCGACCTGACGCGAGAGCGCATACGCCAGATCGAGGCAAAGGGTCTGAGAAAGCTTCGGCACCCCAGACACTTTGCGAATCTTCAGGACTGTCTCGATGTCGCTCCTTTGCTCCCTTCCAAAGAGGAAGAATCATGATGGGAAACGGAGTAAGGGATAGTCCGCCCAATGCAAGTGCGCTCGTCGAAGCTCTCCGAGGATTGGGATATTCCGTTCCCGCCGCCGTCGCCGACATTGTTGACAATGCAATTTCGGCAGGTGCAGCAACAGTCGATATCGATTTCGTCTGGGCAGGGAAGCGCAGCTTTCTCGTCATTCGCGACGATGGTTTCGGCATGGACGACGAAGAGCTCCAGCAAGCCATGCGATTGGGAGCAAGGAACCCCATTGCGGTTCGAGCACCTACCGACCTTGGTCGTTTCGGCTTGGGGTTGAAGACCGCGTCGTTTTCGCACTGTCGACGACTCACAGTCGCCTCGAGAAAGCGGGGGGAACTTTCGTGCTTGCGCTGGGACTTGGACGAACTTGCCAAGTCCGACCGCGGTGATTGGCCGCTTTTGGAGGGACCTAGTGAAGAGTCACAGGAGCTTCTAGATGGTCTGGGCGATCGGACGACAGGGACACTCGTAATATGGGAAGTTCTCGATCGGATCGTCACCGAAGGCTATTCGTCAAATGATTTTTCAGACATGGTGGACCGTGTCGGGGCCCATCTCGCCATGGTCTTCCACCGCATTCTGGAAGGCAGCCGCCTGAAACTGTTCCTGAACAAGCGCCCTGTCCCGCCATGGGATCCGTTCCTTTCGGGGCATGCCGCCAAACCGTGGGAATCTCCTCCAGCGCCTCGCCGCACGCCGGAAGGGATCGTCACAGTGCATTGCCATGTACTTCCGCACAGGGACAAGCTGACCCATGACGAATATCGGCGCGCCGAAGGTCCTGGCGGCTGGACCATGCAGCAGGGTTTTTATGTCTATCGCAACCGGCGACTACTCTTGGCCGGTGGCTGGCTGGGCCTTGGAAATCCCAAAGCATGGAACCGGGAAGAAGCATTTCGCTTGGCCCGGATCAGTATCGAGTTGCCTAACAGTGCAGACGCAGCCTGGAAAATAGATGTTCGCAAGTCGATCGCGCGAGTACCCATAGCACTCAGACCTTGGCTCGGCAAACTTGCAATCGACACACGCGAACGGGCTAGACGGGTGTTTGCATACCGAGGAACACCGTCGACGCCGAATGAAGCGAATCCCATCGTTTCCACATGGAGGGCCGAGCATGGCTCAGGTGGGGTCAAGTACGCCATCGACAGGAGGCATCCGGCGGTCGCGGCGGTCCTTGAAAGAAGCGGTGCCGAAGGGGATCTGGTGCTTGCCATGCTGCGAATCATCGAGGAAACCGTTCCCGTTCAACGAATCTGGCTCGACACGACCGAAGCAAAGGAACTGCCACGAACATCATTTTCTGACGAAGCACCCGAACAGATTGCCGCAGTAGCTCGCATCTTGTTCAGAGACATGACCACTCGACAGGGCCTGGAAGAGACCATAGCCAAACGCATTCTGCTGACGACCGAACCCTTCCAGAAATTTCCACATATCGTAGATGTACTGAATAACGAAACCCACAAAACAGGCGGCGACCGAAATGAATGACATGAATGACATGCAGCGATCAATCCTAACGATCGCGCAGACCCTGGTTCACGTCGAAGGAAACAACACTGCAATAACGCCGCAGTTCATCGCAGAAAAGGTGGCGGTCGCTGCCAGCATGATTCCGCATTCCGAAGGTGGCGCTCCAGATATCGGCGCGATTACCACCGAGCTGGTGCGACGCTTCGGCCACTGGATAGGGCGCGACTCGATCCTGGATGATCCGCGAGGTCACGTTCAGTGGCTGGTGGCGGCAAGAAAGCAGGGATGGAGGTATTGGGCGCGATATCGCATGCTCCTGGAGCAAGGTCTTTCGCGCTCCGTGGTCGACGCCCTCGATGAGTCCACCGACGCAATTCTGAGCCGTCTCGAAGACCCTTTGCGCGAGGGCGCATGGGATCGAAGGGGACTTGTTGTCGGGCATGTGCAGTCCGGGAAGACCAGCAACTACACCGGCCTTATCTGCAAGGCAGCTGATGCCGGCTACAAGATCATCATCGTGCTGGCCGGGTTGCACAACAACCTGAGATCCCAGACACAGATCCGGCTCGAAGAAGGTTTTCTCGGCTACGAAACGTCACCGAACCGCGACCCCGGAAAACGGGTCGGTGTTGGTGTGATTGACAGCGATCCTTCGATTCACCCTCACTGCGCCACGACGCGGATGGACAATGGCGATTTCAATGCAGCCGTTGCCCGACACTTCTCCATCTCTCCGGAGGAGCGGCCCTGGCTGTTCGTTGTCAAGAAACAGAAAACCGTCCTGGAGCAGCTTTTGCGCTGGATAAGCGCGCACGTCGCAGACTCGACAGAAACTGGCACCGGCCGCCGGATTGTCTCGAAATTGCCTCTCCTCTTGGTCGACGACGAATCCGATCACGCTTCGGTGGACACCGGGGAGCAGGAATTTGACGCCGAAGGCATGCCGGACCTTGAGCATGATCCCCGAACAATTAATGGCCTCATCAGGACAATCCTTCACACCTTTTCAAAGTCGGCTTATGTCGGCTTTACGGCAACGCCGTTCGCGAACATCTTCATACACCGCAGAGCCGCGACCCGGGAAGAGGGGCCCGACCTCTTCCCCCAAGCTTTCATCATCAATCTCGCAGCTCCCTCAAACTACATTGGTCCCGCTCGAGTATTCGGATCAAAGACAACAGAAGGTCGTGTCGGCGGTCTGGATATCCATAAGGCGATTTCCGATCACGTTGACGAGAGCGGTCACGGTGGATGGATGCCGCCCAAGCACAAGAAAGATCATGTCCCTGTCTACGGGGACGACATGGACCTTCCACCGTCGCTTCACGAGGCCATTCGATCATTCCTGCTCGCTTGCGCCGCACGTGTATGCCGCGGGCAAGGATCTCGGCATTCCTCAATGCTCATTCACGTCACAAGACTAACCGACGTGCAAGTCAGGGTGCATGACGCAGTGGCCGAGGCGCTGAAGCGTTTGCGACAAAAGATCGTTCTCGGCATTGATGCAGATGAACTTCTTTCCGATCTCAAGAATCTTTGGGAAAGAGATTTCGTACCGAAAAGCCAAGAAATCGAGAGAGTGTTTCCTGAAGCCGAACCGCTGCTGATTCCTACTTGGGAAGAGATTCTTGCAGCACTTCCGAACGTCGTCTCGGATATGCGTACGCAGATCGTGAATGGCACTGCGAAGGATGCTCTCAATTATTCGGAGCACGAAGAACATGGCCTCAAAGTCATCTGCATCGGTGGAGAGAAACTTTCTCGGGGTCTGACGCTGGAAGGGCTCTGCACAAGCTATTTTGTGCGCACAACAAAAATGTATGACACATTGATGCAGATGGGCCGGTGGTTTGGGTACAGGCCGGGTTACGCCGACCTCTGCCGCCTGTATACATCCGCAGATCTGATCGAGTGGTTCGGACACATCGCGGACGCGTCCGAGGAGCTCAGGGACGAATTCGAAGCCATGGCCGAACGAGGCGATACACCGGAAACATACGGCTTGCGCGTCATGTCTCACCCGGTCTTGCTCGTGACGTCGCCAATCAAGATGCGGACCGCGAAGAGTTTGCAGATTTCGTTCAGTGGAAGCGTCGTCGAGACCGTTTCATTGTTTTCCGAGCCGACCGTGCTTGTCCGAAATCTTTCGGCTACTGAAAGACTGTTGGTCGCAATGGGGACGCCGGCCATGACTGATCCGGTCCTGATGCGAGGGCAAAAAGTTCAGGAGTGGTCTGCCGCCGTCTGGAGCACGGTGCCGGCAACTCCGGTTGCGAATTTTCTCGAAGAGTATGCAACGCATTCAAAAGCACGGAAGGTCAACAGCCAGCTTCTCGCGGAGTTCGTCCGGTCGATGCAGAGCAACGGTGAGCTGACGTCGTGGACCGTTGCCTTGATCGGTAGCCGGCAGGGACGAACCCACACTTTTTCCTCCGGACTTTCCACCAAGATGCCGGGAAGAAAGGAGGAGTCGAGAACGCAGGACAGCTTCTCCATCGGCCGCCTACTCTCCCCGCGCGATGAAGCAATCGATCTGGGCGATGCAGCCTGGCAAATGGCCCTCGAGCGAACTCTGAAGCAGTGGGAACAGGGCAAAGGGCAGACACGCGGCAGGACTCAACCCCCAGATATCCCGAGTGGCCCCATGATTCGTGAAATCAGAGGTAATGGCGCAGCCGGCGTCCCCCCGGCCCGGGAGCGCGGCGTGTTACTTCTGTACGCATTGGATCCTCAGGAATCAGGAAACGAACGGCTCGTCAACTGTGACCATCCAGTCATCGCTTTCGGAGTCAGTTTTCCGAAAAGCAATTCGGGCACGAAGGTCGAGTACAAGGTGGATCATCTTACTTGGGAACAGGAATATGCTGGGTGATGAACTGGAATTCGCTTGGAAGCATCTCGCAGCAGGCGATCCACACGGACAGGGATGGCAAACGATTCCATTGTCGCCCGATCGTTCACTCCATCTGCTCGCAGGCCGCCGTTTCCCTGAGAATCAACAGGCGCTTCTTGTGGGATTTCCGGGTTTGAGGATCGCCAGGAAGGATATTCCTTCGGAAAGCGAAGGGTTCTATGTGGAGAGCGTGACGATGCCGGGATCGGCCGGCGTTGCATGGCTTGCCCTGACGCGAAAATCAGGTTCGGGAGCCGACCTCTTCCACAAGATGGCTGCAGAACTTGCGGAAATCGTCCATGAGCATTCCGCCAGTTCGATCGAAAAGATGTTTCAGTCATTTGTCGGCAGGATTCGCGCATGGCAGGAATTCATGCGCAAAAGCAAGGCAGCCATGAGCCTGGAGGAAGAGATCGGCTTCATCGGCGAGTTGTTGATCCTGTCGAAGCTGGTCGAGTCTGGATTGCAGGCGACCTCGGCACTTCGGGCATGGGAGGGCCCGCAAGGCGGCCTTCAGGATTTCCTCCTCGGCTCAGGAGCAATCGAGGTCAAATCCTCGCTTTCCACAACAGGCTTCGTCGCGCACATCACCTCGCTAGATCAGCTGGACGATGCAACCCGCCAGCCCATTTTCGTTGCCGCGATTCGGTTGCGAATCGATCCCGCGGGAATGACGCTCCCCCAATACATAGATGGCGTTCACCACCTCGTTGCAAACGAACCGGAGGCGGATCGTCTTTTGCGCGAGCACCTCTTGTCGGCTGGTTACAGCGAACAGCACGCCTCCTTGTACGAGCGGCGCATGACTCTGGTGGGCCTTGAATTGTTCGAGGTTGATTCAGCATTCCCGAGACTCACCGGGGGGACGGTGCCGAATGAAGTGCGGCATGCGGTTTACGATATCGATCTTGACCAAGTCAAAGGCCCGCGCTTGGATCTGGCGAACGTCATGAAACGCCTAGGAGTGTCGTGATGGATTTGCAGGAATTTCTGAGAGAGACGCAGGCCGATGTGCACGAGCGCATGGCTGATGGCTCTCCCTTTCCGGAAATCGCGTTCAGCGAAACGGTGATGGAGCACATGGCCGAAATCGGGATGACATCGGACCCTACTCCCTGCCATTTCCAAGCCAAGGTCGGAAATGCGAATCTTCGATTGAGCGGATATGCACTTTCGGAAGAATGCGATCAGCTCGATCTCTTTGTGAGCCTCTATGAAGGCGTCGAGACGCTGACACCGGTTTCCGATGCAGAAACAAAAAACGCTGCCGAACAGTGTCTTCGATTTCTTGCACTCTGTGCAGAAGGCAAGATGGCCGGAAGACTTGATCCTACAAGCGAGGCAAAGTCGCTCGCGCTGACGCTGCAGGAGATTTACGACAAGCTGGAGCAGCTCCGCATCTATGTGCTGACCGATCGGATTGCCAAGGCAAAAAACTTCAAAACCAGGGAGGTCGGCCGGAAAAATGTGCGTCTAGAGGTGATGGACATCGAACGCCTTTTCCGACACTGGAGTGAGGGCAAGCCGAGAGACGAGCTGGTCGTCAATTTTATCGATCTCTCCGGCGCTCCCCTGCCGTGTGTGTACGTCCCCGGAGAAACGGAAGACTACGACTACGCACTGGCGGCCATTCCCGGCGAGGCCTTGAGGCTGTTGTACGAAAAATTTGGCGCCCGTCTCCTTGAAGCAAACGTCCGGTCATTCCTGAGCATAAAGTCCAAAGGTGTAAATGCAGGCATCCAGAAAACGCTACGTGAATCGCCCGAGCGCTTTATGGCGTACAACAACGGCATCGTGCTGGTTGCGGACGAAGCGCATTTTCAGCAAAGCGGCGATGGATCACCCGGCGTCGCCTGGCTCAAAGGCATGCAAGTCGTCAACGGCGGCCAGACAACGGCGACGATGTATTTTGCCAAGAAGCGCTCTTCCGACATCGATCTGAGCCGAGTGCGGGTACCGGCGAAGATCATCATCATGAAGACGCCGGATGCCATAGAGGAGGAAGCACTCATCTCCGACATTTCACGCTTTGCCAATACTCAGAATGCCGTACGGCAGTCCGATCTCTCTGCAAACAAGCCGTTCCACGTGGATATCGAACGCTTGTCCCTGGGCGTCTATCTGCCTGACGGAACGGGCAGATGGTTCTACGAACGCGCGGCGGGAAGCTATTCGACCATGCTCGCCCGTGAAGGATCGACACCCGCAAAATTGAAAGCACTGCGAGATACCATCCCTCCTGCTCGCAGAATCACCAAAACGGATCTCGCAAAGTACCTGATGGCATGGGACGGCTACCCGGACATTGTAAGCCTCGGCGCACAGAAATGTTTCGATCGCTTCATGACAATCACGGCTGATTCTGAAGGGCCGGCAGCCGATGCTTCTGCCTTCAAGGCGATGATTGCGAAGTCCATCGTATTCAAGGCGGCAACCAAGTTGGTGCGTCCGATGTTTCCTGCGTTCCAAGCCAACGTGGCTGCTTACACAGTATCACTTGCAGCCAAGACCTATGGCCAATCCTTTCGACTCGAGCGTGTTTGGAATGTACAAACGCTCTCCGAAAAGCTCCTCACCCAGCTATCGATATGGGCTCGAGAGATCAGCGATGAGCTCCATCGTACCTCGTCGGGCCGGATGATCTCCGAGTGGGCAAAGAAGCCCGAGTGCCGGGAAGCGGTTCTCTCTTCCAAATATTCTGCTCCGCTAAGCGATGTGCCGGAGGTTTCGTAGTTGTGGCTGACGTCGTAGACCGAGCAACACGCAGTCGCATAATGTCGGGGATTCGGGGCAAGAATACCCGGCCCGAAGTGCTGTTGCGAAAGCTGCTCCACGCGTCGGGATTCCGCTTTCGCCTCCATCGACGCGATCTCCCCGGATCGCCAGATGTTGTTTTACCGGGACGTGGCGTGGCGGTATTCGTGCATGGGTGTTTCTGGCACGCCCACGAGGGCTGCCGGTATGCCAAGCTGCCGCAATCCAGGCAATCCTTCTGGAAACAGAAACTCGATGCCAACCGCTTACGCGATCAAGCAGCCGTATCTCAGCTTCTGAAGCAGAGATGGCGCGTACTTGTTGTTTGGGAATGCACGATGCGTTCGACAAACGACCTTGGTCCATTGTCGGAAAAGGTCTGCAAATGGATACGAGGACACCGGCGATATTCAGTCATTGATCATTGATCGACGCGGCATGCACCTGGCGAACTGACAACTGAATCGATCAAGTGCGATCAGCCTGCGGTTCGCGCGTCCATCGCCCTGTTGCGCGCCTGACTATCGCAGCCGCCCATGGCGGAAATTCAAGTCGTTTGCACCAGCAACAGCAACTGTTTGACCTCGGCCCTCACCATCCGTGCGTCAATGAAGATTCTCGAGTCACATATCGGCGCGTTCGCGCGTTCCCACCAGGTATTCCTTCAATTCGGCCTTCATAGCAACGGTTCGCTTTTCGACCGCCAAGCGAACATCTGTGGCAGGCACGCCGACCGGATCGACGAGCATGGCGCTCAAATCGAGATTCCGGCTCCAGTCATCCAGCGTGAGGATGCCGTTCTTGAATTCGTAAACACCCTGCAGAAACGCCGCGAGCGGTTTTGCACCCTTCGCGATGTTGAAGGATTTCTCGAGCAGGCAACAGTTGCCGAGTGCATTCATCGTCGTCGAAAGGTCGTCCGCGCTCAGTGGCACGTCATCCTCGGCATTCTGCTGCACCAAGACACCCGGCAGTGTCTCCCAAAGCTTCACGGCCACGACGTGATCGACGTCGCAACTCAGACCGCCTCGCTTGGATTCGCGAAGCGGAAGCTTCGATGCCTTCCAGCGCTTGTCGTCGAGACGATGCCATAACCATAGTGCAAGGTGATAGTCGTGAACGCGGTTGCGAGTGAGCGCTGCCAAGTCGTCGATGTATTTTGCTGAATCGGCTTTCAAAGCTCCAATCCACGTGTCCATGCGAAGCTTCAATACCGCAAGGACATCGTCCGGTGAGACCAGCCTGTTGAGCTTCGCCCAATCGCCAGCAAGATCCTTCGCATAATCGGCGAGGGCCTTGTCGGTCGACTTGCCCCACCGTCCGGACCATTGAGACATCAAAATCCACCGGTCGCAATTGTCCTCGAACGCGGCTTTCAGCGCCTTTTCAAACCCATCTTGAACCGCGATGGAGAGCTTGTGCGCAGCAAGCCACTGACAGCCAAGCAGCCGCCACGCGAGGAGTAGAGTGAGGACGTTGAGTGACCGGTAGTGGGTACCAAACAGGAAGCCGCGGTCGCGTACGAGCTGGGCCCCCTCCACCGCATTCGAGACAATCGTGCCCCAACTCTCGACCAAATCCTGCGCCATCGGGCGCACTTTCTCTCCACGCAGCAAGTCGTTCGCGGTGAGCAACACTCCATCGCGGTGAATCACCGACCACATAACGGACACCGTGCCGACAAGGTCATCAATGTCGATGACCACGTCCGCCTCTGCGAGGGAGTCGTTCAGGTCTTCAAAACAGCGGCCCGCCGTGCGATTGCCGGTCCTGCTGCCGTCGCCCCATCCATTCTTGATCCAGGCGAATGTGATTTCTTGGCGGGTAAGCGCACGGCCCGCCGTGTTAAGGCGAGTGAAGATATTCACGATCGCATCATTGTAGACGTCTTGGCTGGCTCGCACGTCGGCATCGAGCGGCGAAAGCTGGAGAAACGATACTGTTGCCTGCTTGATATCGACCATCTTGATCATCAGTTCAGCGAGTGGC
>Ga0207671_10002476_pt1 | contig 19728 bp, 11 predicted proteins | sample KBSC24metaG_FD_184352 | JGI IMG/M metagenome (GOLD analysis project Ga0207671, IMG submission 184352) | Corn rhizosphere microbial communities from Kellogg Biological Station, Michigan, USA - KBS C2-4 metaG (SPAdes) (version 2) | ecosystem: Host-associated > Plants > Roots > Rhizosphere > Soil... | reverse complement strand
AGCTGGACGGGGAGGGCGAAGTGGCGGGCGGGGTCGTGGTGATGCGCTCGGGCAAGAACGCACGCAGCACCATCGGCGCGATCAAGGCGAAGCTCGAGGCGCTGAAGCCCAGCCTGCCGCCCGGCGTCGAGATCGTGCCGACCTACGACCGCTCGCTGCTCATCGATCGCGCCGTCGACAACCTGCGTTCCAAGCTCATCGAAGAGTTCATCGTGGTGGCGATCGTCTGCGCCATCTTCCTGTTCCATCTTCGCTCGGCGCTGGTCGCGGTCGTCGCCTTGCCGGTCGGCGTGCTCGCCGCTTTCGTCGTCATGCACTGGCAGGGCGTCAGCGCGAACATCCTCTCGCTCGGGGGCATCGCGGTCGCGATCGGCGCGATGACCGATGGCTCGGTGGTCATGGTCGAAAACCTGGCCAAGCACATCGAGGCCTTCGAAACCGCGCACCGGCGGCAGCCGGCACCGGGCGAGCGCTGGCGGCTCGTGCTCGAGTCCTGTGTCGAGGTCGGGCCGGCGTTGTTCTTCTCGCTGCTGGTCATCGCGCTGTCCTTCGTCCCGGTGTTTGCGCTGGAGGCCCAGGAGGGCCGGCTGTTCGCGCCGCTGGCCTACACGAAGACCTATGCGATGGCGGCGGCGGCGGGCCTGTCGGTCACGCTGGTGCCGGTGCTGATGGGGTACTTCATCCGCGGGCACGTCCCGCATGAAGCCGGCAATCCGGTGAATCGCTGGCTGATGGCGGCGTACCGGCCGGCGCTCGACGCGGTGCTCCGCTTTCCGAAGTGGACGCTCGCGGTGGCCGGGGCTTTTCTGGCGCTGACCGCGGTGCCGCTGATGCAGCTCGGCGGCGAGTTCATGCCGGCGCTCGACGAGGGCGACCTGCTCTACATGCCTTCGGCACAGCCCGGCCTGTCGGCATCCCAGGCGGCCCGGCTGCTGCAGCAGACGGACAGGCTCATCAAGACGGTGCCGGAAGTCGCCCGTGTCTTCGGCAAGGCCGGCCGCGCCGATACCGCGACCGATCCCGCACCGCTGGAGATGTTCGAGACGACGATCCGGTTCAAGCCACGCGAGCAGTGGCGCGCCGGGATGACGGCGGAGCGGCTGGTGGAGGAACTCGACCGGGCGGTGCAAGTCCCGGGTCTGGCGAATGTCTGGGTGCCCCCGATCCGCAACCGCATCGACATGCTGGCGACCGGCATCAAGAGTCCGGTCGGCATCAAGGTCGCCGGCACCGACCTGGCGGCGATCGACAAGCTGACGGCGCAGATCGAGTCGGCCGTCAAGGGCGTTGCTGGCGTGTCGTCGGCGCTGGCCGAGCGGCTCACCGGCGGGCGCTACATCGATGTCGACGTGGACCGGCTTGCCGCCGCGCGCTACGGGCTGTCGGTGGCTGACGTGCAGGCGGTCGTCTCCACGGCCATCGGCGGCGGCAACGTGGGCGAGGTCATTCAAGGCCGGGAGCGCTATCCGATCAGCGTGCGCTACCCCCGCGAGATGCGGGACTCGCCGGAGCGCTTGAGGCAGCTGCCCTTCGTGACCGAGAAAGGTGCGCAGCTGCTGCTGCAGGACGTCGCCAGGCTGAGCATCGAGGACGGACCGCCGATGCTGCGCAGCGAGAACGCCCGGCTCTCGGGCTGGGTGTATGTCGACGTCCGCGGCCGCGACCTTCGTTCGGTCGTGACCGAGATGCAGGCGGCCGTCGCCAAGTCGGTCGTGCTGCCGGCCGGATATGCGCTGTCCTGGTCCGGTCAGTTCGAGTATCTGGAACGAGCCGGCGAAAGGCTGAAGCTCGTCGTGCCGGTGACGCTGATACTGATCTTCGTGCTGCTGTACCTGCTGTTCCGCTCGTTCGGCGATGCGGCGCTCGTGATGGCCGCTGTGCCGTTCTCGCTCGTCGGCGGATTCTGGCTGGTCTGGGCCCTCGGCCACTCGATCTCGGTGGCCACGGCGGTCGGCTTCATCGCGCTGGCCGGCGTGGCGACCGAGTTCGGCGTCGTGATGCTGGTCTACCTGCAGAACGCGCTGGCTCGACGCCTGGCCGCCGGCGAACCGATGAACGACGAGACGCTGCTCGCCGCCATCCGCGAAGGCGCCGTGCAGCGTGTGCGGCCCAAGGCCATGACCGTCGCGGTCGTGATGGCCGGCCTGCTGCCCATCCTGCGCGGCACGGGCACCGGCTCCGAAGTCATGACCCGCATCGCCGCGCCGATGGTCGGCGGCATGGTGACCGCGCCGCTGCTCAGCATGCTGGTGATCCCCGCGGCCTGGTACCTGTGGCGTCGAATGGCGTACTCGAGCTTGCAGCGCATGCGCCTGATCAATGGCGTTCCAGCGAGGCCGCCAGGGCGCGCTCATGCCAGAGCGCCGCGAGCGTCGCAGGCGCGCGACGGGCGTCGACGGCGGCCCACCACTGTTCGGTCTCGGCGGTTTCCCTGAGCGCGCTCGTCGCGTCACCCAGGGCCAGATGGGCCCGACCGGCGGCCAACAAGGCATCGGCCAAGGCCGCCGAGCCACCGGGTTGCGTCTGCCGCAGCGAGGCAATGCAGGTCTGCAGCGGAACCAGCGCTTCGGCCGGGCGGCCGGCGTCGACCAGCAGGGCCCCTTCGGTGCTGCGTGCGCTCGCCTGCAGCAGTCGATCGAAGCTCTCGCCCAGTGCGCCGCGGGCCTCGTGGATCAAGGCCAGCGCCTCGTCGTGCCGGCCCTCGAGGCCGCGCACCTCGGCCAGGCGGCTGGCCACGGCAAATGCAATCCGTCTGTCGCTGGACCAGGGACGCGCCAGGCCGTCGGCCTCGGCCCGTGCGGCGTCCAGCCGCCCCAGCCGCGCCAACGCCAGGGCACGGCCCGCGTGGATGGAAGCGATCCGCACATGCCGGGCGCCGAGGGCTTGCGTCACCATCACCAGCGCCTGGTCGTAGGCCGCCAGGGCCTCGGCGTCGCGGTGGGCCGTGAGCAGGAAGTCGCCTAGCTTCGTCCAGTCGGAGCCGTAGTTCGGCGTACCCCGCCCGCGACCGGCCGACGCATCCAGGCTCAGCACGCGGCGCAAGGTGGCGGCTGCGCCGTCCGCGTCGCCGGCGGCAAACTGCGCGAAGGCCAGCTGGCTCATCGTGTAGCTCACCCGCGTGTGGTCGGGCCCCAGCAGCCTGGAGGCCGCCGCCACGTTGTCGCGCAGCGGCTGGAGGGCCAGCGCCGGATCGCCTTCGAGCGCCTGAGCGACGGCCAGATTGCTGCGTGCGTCGAGCACCGGCCCGCTCTGCTCCCCGCCGCTCATCTCGGTGGCGAGTTCGAGTTCCTTGCGTGCCAGCTCGAGTCTGCCGGGTTGCCCGGCCGCGCTCAACGCCGCGCTCAGCGCGGAGTACGACTCCAGGCGCTCGACTCGTTGGCTGGCATCGTGCTTCGCTTCGGCCAGCTGCACGGCCTCGCGCGCCAACGCGACGGCCTCGTCGCTGCGGCCCTGGTCGATGCGCAACGACGACGCCCAGCGCAATGCCGAGATCAAGGCCTTGGCATCACCCCGTCGGCGCAGGGCATCGATGGCACGCAGCAAGGGCGCCTCGGCTTCGGCCGGATGCCCGTCGGTCACGAGCAGCTCGCCGTAGACGACCAAGCCCTCGAGCGTGCGCGGATGCGCCGGCCCGAGGCGCTGCTCGGCCACGCTCAGCGAGTGTTCGATCAGCTTGCGCGCTGCGGCGTCCTCGCCCAGGCCGAGCAGGCTGTAGGCCACCGAGTTCATCAGCTCGACCGCCACGGCGGGGTCGGCGCCGACCTCGGCGTCGATGCGCCCCTGCGCCTGCAGCAGCAGATCGACGGCCGTGGTGGCCCGGCTGCCGCCCGCATCGGTGTCGGCGTTCTCGAAGATCGACAGCACGAAGCCCTTGACCCGTTCGGCCCGTTGCGCCTGTTGACGGGCCTCGCGCGCTTGCCAGGCCACGGCGCCGGTGCCGGTGCCCAGCGCCAACAGGGCCACGGCGCCGGCGGCAGCCCACGCACGATGGCGGCGCAGCGCGCGCCCGACGACGTAGGCCAGGTTGCCGCGCCGCGCCGACACGGGCTCATGCCGGCGATGGCGCTCGACGTCGGCACGCAGCTGGTCGACGCTGGCATAACGCTGGGCCGGTTCCTTGCGCAGCGCCTTGGCGACGATGGCGTCGAGGTCGCCCTCCAGCTGCGCGGCCGCCACCGGCGCGACCCCCTGTGCGCGCGCCGCGTTGCTGGGCGAGCGAGGCTGCTTGTGCAGTACCGCGTGGATGGCCGCGGCCATCGGCAGATGTTCCACCTCCTGCGCACTCGTGCCGGTGAGCAGCTCATGCAGCAGCAGGCCCAGCGCATGGACATCGGTCGCCGTCGAAAGAGGCTCGCCGCTGAGTTGTTCGGGCGCCGCGTAGGCCGGCGTCAGCATCAGCTCGCCGGTCGTGGCGCCGCCTGCCGCGTCGAGCAGGCGCGCGATGCCGAAGTCGAGCAGCTTGACGCGCGCCTGCTCCGTGACCATCACGTTCGACGGCTTGATGTCGCGGTGGATGACGAGGTGGCGATGGGCATAGGCCACAGCCTCGCAGACCGCCTCGAAGAGGCCCAGCCGCTGCGCCAGGTCCGACGCATGGTCGCTGCACCAGCGCGTGATCGGCCGCCCCGTCACGAGCTCCATCACCATGTAGGGCTGGCCGCTGTCGACCATGCCGCCGTCGATCAGGCGCGCAATGGCAGGGTGATCCAGGCGCGCGACGATCTGGCGTTCGAGCGGGAAGCGCTGCCACGCGGTGGCCGAGTCGGCGCGAGCGAGCTTGATCGCCACGTCCTGCTCGAAATGCCCGTCGGCGCGACGGCCTCGATAGACCTGGCCCATGCCGCCGCGGCCGATCGTCTCGACGACGCTCCAGGCACCCAGTCGCGTACCTGGTGCCAGGCCGGGCGGGACCGGCGTGGCGCTGACCAGCAGCTCGGCCGCGGGCCGGTCGATCAAGCTGCTGCCCTCCGTGGTCAAGCGCGCCAGCAGCGAGCGCAGCTCGGCCGCCAGCGCGGCGTCACCGGCAGCGATGTTCAGCACGGCGCCGTCGCGCTCGGCCCCGGGGAGCGCCAGCAACTCGTCGAGCGCGGCCTCGATGCGCGCCCAGCTGACGGCATCTCGGTCGTCGGGCGTCGAAGCGGCGGCCATTCGCGCCTCAGAGCCGCTCGATGCGGCAGCCCTCAGGCATACTGGCCCGCACGTGCCGCGGTGCTGTTCCCGGCCACCGAACCGCAGCCGAGGCATGTCGATCGAACCGGACCTCCAGGCCACCGCCGAACTGCTCGTCCCCGTCCTCTACAACGACCTGCGCCGCTTGGCGCGCAGCGCACGCTGGAAGGTCTCGGCCGGCTCCACGCTGCAGACCACGGCGCTGGTTCACGAGGCCTACTTGCGCCTGAGCCGCAGCGCGGGCTTCAATGACCGTCAGCATTTCATGCGCTCCGCGGCGATTGCGATGCGGCAGATTCTGATCAACTTGGCGCGCGACGCGCTCGCCGACAAGCGCGGTGGCGGCGCCCAGGAAGTGACGTTGGATGACGCGCTGGAGCTGCCCGCGCCGAGCGCCGAGTCGTTGCTGGAAGTGAGCGACGCGCTGCAGCGGCTGAATGCGCTCAGCCCTCGCCTGGCCCAGGTGGTGGAATGCCGCTTCTTCGGCGGCTTCAGCGATGAAGAGACGGCTGCCGCGCTGGGCCTGACCGACCGCACCGTGCGGCGCGATTGGCTCAAGGCGCGTGCCTGGCTGTTGCGCGAACTCGGCGGCGCGGCGCCAGGTCCGGCGCAGGACATCTGATCGCCGCGCACGCTAGGCGCGCGTCAAGGCCCGAACTTCTGCAGCGAGCAGCCGATGCCGAGCATGAGCGCACCGTTGTGATCAGTGGTCATGCCTTGCACGAGGGTGCCGAGCACGGTCACGCCCGGGGCAGGCGGGACGTTCGATTGCAGCGGCGTGGTGACGACGCCGGCGGCGCTGACCTGCCGGATGGCACGGAAGCCGAAGCTGAAGCCGGTGATCGAGTAGTTGTCCTGATCGAGCACGTACAGCGTGCCCGCCGGCCCGGCTGCGAGGCCGCCGATGGCGTCGAACTGCGCGGCGCTGCCTGTCCCGTCCGCAAAGCCCCTCGTGGCGAAGGCCCCGCCGGCCAGCGTCGAGACGGTGCCGTCCGGCGCGATCTTGCGGATGGCGGAGCCGTACTGATCGGCGACGAACAGATTGCCCGCGGCATCGATCGCCAGGTGGGACGGCAAGGCGAACAAGGCCTGGATGCCGATGCCGTCCTGGAAGCCGGATGCATTGGCGGACGTGCTTCCGCCGCCGCCGGCGAAGGTGCTCACCATGCCCGCGGGGGTGATCTTGCGGATGCGGTGGTTGCCCGAGTCGACGACGAACACGTTGCCATGCGTGTCCACGGCAGTGCCGCTGAGGCCGCTGAATTGCGCAACCGTGCCGGTGCCGTCCCGGTAGCCGACACCCGCGCTGCCGGCCACCGTCGCGACCACGCCGGCGGGCGAAATGGAGCGCACGAGGTTGTTGTCGACCACATAGGCCGTGCCGCCCGGATCGACGCCGACGCCGTAGGGACTGGTGAAGAGCGCGGTCGCGCCGGGGCCGTCGGCGTAGCCGGAGACACCGTACTGGCCCGCGATGGTGCTCACCGTGCCGCTGGCCGTGATCTTGGTGACCACGGTGTCGCCGCTGAAGCCGTACTGGTTTCCGGCCGCATAGATATTGCCTGCGCTATCGATCACGAGACTGAACACGCCGGGAATGCTGGCGGCCGCGCCGACGCCGTCCACGTTGAGCGGAGTGGGGCACTGCTGACGGCCCGCGAGCAAGGTCAGCGCGCTGCTCGACCGGCACGACACGGCCAGCGTCGTCACGTCGCCTGCACCCATGGTGGCCGGATAGGTGCCCGATGCGCTGCACGTCAATCCCGGCGGCTGCTGCTGCACCGTGATGCTGTAGCTGCCGCCGAAGGCCACCGGGTTGGCGAACGCGAAGGTGGTCGCATTGGCGAGCGGGCTCACGGTGTCGCTGCCGTTGGCCAGGATCAGGCCGGAAGCCGTCAACCCCGAGATCGTGCCGCTCAACCGGTATGCATTGGCCGAGCAGGTGACCTGGATCGACCCGACGTCCGCCGAGCCCATCGTGCCTGATCCGCTGCCGACGCTGCAGGTGGCACCGGCCGGCTGTGTCTTGACCGCGACCGCATACGCACCGCCTTCGGCGACCTGCTTCGCGAACGTGAACGACAGTGCCCCGGCTGCCGGGCTGACGGTGTCGGCGCCGTTGCCGAGCACGAGGCCGCTCGACGGCAGGCCCGAGATCGTGCCGCCCAGCGAGTGCGCGACCGCGGCACAGGCGACTGCCACGTTGGTCACGTTGGCGCCGTTGATGGTGCCGGTCGCGTTGCTCACACTGCACAGCTGGCTCGCCGGCTGCGTCTTGACCGTGACGGCATAGCCGGTACCCTGCGCGACGGCACCAGGCAGCGTGAAGCCGGTGGCGCTGGAAGCGATCGCGACGGTATCCGTCCCGTTGGCCAAGACGAGCCCTGCGGCGCTCAGGCCGCTGACACCGCCGCCCACGGTGAAGGATGCCGCGGCCGGGGCCGGGGCCGATGTGGGCGCCGGCGCGGCGGCCACGTCGTCGGAGGAACTGCCGCCTCCCCAGCAGCCGTGCAATGCACCAGTGGCGATGCACGCGAACAGGAGTCCGGTGGCGCGCCGGAGCGGGTCCGGCAAAACGATCGATGGCATGAATGTCCTCCAGGTTGAGGCCGGCAACAGGCTCGGCGTCTGGAGGTAAGAACACGGCAAATCCGACAAGTCGGACACGCGCGCGGAATTCGGGCACCGCGCCTTCGAGAGGCGCTCAACGACTCACCGGGACGAGACCACGGCAATCCCGCGGAACTGCCCGGCGGCGGGCGCCGCCACCGGCTTCGGGTAGCGCGCGGGCAACAGCCGATGCAGCAGTTCCGCCTCGCGTGCCCGCGCCAGCGCGACGTTGGCGATCTTCACGTGGCCATAGCCGCGCATGCTCAGCGGCAGCAAGGCGATCTGCACCGCTGTCGGCAGCCTGTCGGCCGTCAGGTTCTCCGCCAGCTCGTCGATGCGGCGCTCGAACTGCGCGATCAGGCCCCGCTCCATGCGCCGTTCCTCGGTGTGGCCGAAGACGTCGAGCCAGCCGCCGCGCAAGGCCTTGCCCTTGGCGAGCAGCCGCATCGCCGGCAGCATCCACGCGCCGAGCACGATCTTTTTAGGCGGCTGCCCATAGAAGTCTGTGCCCCCAGACCCGCCGCTTCGCGCCGGGCCCCCCGAGGGGGGCAAGGACGCTTGGGAGCGGCCCGGCACGTCCTTGCGCGGCCGCGCCAGCAGCGGCGGCGCCATGTGGAATTCGAGCTTGACGTCGCCGTCGAACTGCTCGGCCAGCTGGCGCTGGAAGCCGCCGTCGGTGTAGAGCCGTGCAACCTCGTATTCGTCCTTGTAGCTCATCAGCTTCAACAGGCTGCGCGCGACCGCTCGGCTCAGCGGCAGGCTGGCATCGCCACCCGCCAAGGCCTGTTCGGCGCGTTGCACACGCTGCACCGTGTCCGCGTAGCGCCGCGCCCAGGCTGCGTCCTGATAGCCGGTCAGGTGCGCGATGCCGCGCGCGACCAGGCCTTGCAGCGTTTCGTCTTGCGTTTGCGCCGGTGCCTCTTCGCGCAGCGCTGCCGGGTTGCCGGCCGCGAGCCGCCCGAGCGCGAACGCGAGCAGGTTGTTCTCGACCGCCACGCCGTTCAGCTCGATCGCGCGCTGCATCGCCAGCAGGCCGACCGGCACCAGGCCGCGCTGCCAGGCGTAGCCCATCGCGAGGATGTTCGCGGTGAGGGTGTCGCCGAGGAATTCCTCGGCCAGCGACTGCGCGTCGAAGGTCTCGACCCTGTCGTCGCCGGCCGCGAAGCGCATCTTCGCGAGCAGCAGCTCGGTCTTCAGGTCGGCATCGGGGTTCTTCAACGATTCGGCGACCGGGATCTCGTGCACGTTGACGGCGATGCGCGTGCGGCCGTGGCGCACCGTCTGCAGCGCTTCCGGACTCGCGGCGACCACCATGTCGCAGGCCAGCACCGCATCGGCCTGCTGGGTGTCGATGCGCACCTGGTTCAGGCGCTCGGGCCGGTCCGCCAGGCGCACGAAGCTCAGCACCGATCCTCCCTTCTGCGCAAAGCCCATGAAGTCGAGCACGCTGGCCGACTTGCCTTCCAGGTGCGCCGCCATCGCGATCACCGCGCCGACCGTGACCACGCCGGTGCCGCCGACGCCGGTGACGAGCAGATCCCACGGGCCGTCCCAGTCATGCGCCGCGGGCCGCGGCAGCGCCGCGACACGCGCCAGGAAGGCCTGCTTGCCGGTCGACAGCGCGCCGCTCTTCTTGCGCAGCCGGCCGCCGGTCACGCCGACGAAGCTGGGGCAGAAGCCCTTCTCGCACGAGTAGTCCTTGTTGCAGGCGGTCTGATCGATCTTGCGCTTGCGGCCGAAGGCCGTCTCGTGCGGCAGCACCGCGACGCAGTTGCTCTGCACGCTGCAATCGCCGCAGCCTTCGCACACCGCCTCGTTGATCAGCAGCCGCTTCGGCGGGTCGGCCAGTTCGCCCTTCTTGCGCCGGCGACGCTTCTCGGCCGCGCAGGTCTGCTCGTAGATCAGCACCGTGACGCCGGCCATCTCGCGCAGGCGACGCTGCACCGCGTCGAGTTCGGCGCGGTCGTGGAACTCGGTGCCTGCCGGGAAGCGGCTCTCGATCGCCGCGTACTTGCCGATCTGATCGCTGATCACGACCACCTGCTCGACGCCTTCGCTCTCGACCTGGCGCGCTATTCGCTCGACGCTGATCTGCCCGTCCACCGGCTGGCCGCCGGTCATCGCGACCGCATCGTTGAAGAGGATCTTGTAGGTGATCGTCGCCTTGGCCGCGACCGCCTGCCGGATCGCCAGGTAGCCCGAGTGGTAGTAGGTGCCGTCGCCCAGGTTCTGGAATACGTGCGGCGTCTTCGTGAACATCGCGTGCGAGATCCAGTCCACGCCTTCGCCGCCCATCTGGATCAGGCCGGCGGTGCCGCGCTCCATCCAGTTGGCCATGAAATGGCAGCCGATGCCGGCGCGCGCGCTGGAGCCTTCGGGCACCCTGGTGCTGGTGTTGTGCGGGCAGCCGGCGCAGAAGTAGGGCAGGCGCTTGACGCTGTCGGACGCGTTCGCGAGCAGCTCGGGCGGCGTGAAGTCGCGCACGTGCTGCAGGTGGTCGCCGAGCACGCGGTTGTCGGGAAAGTGGGCCGCGAGCCAGTGCGCGACCAGCTCGATCAGGCGCGACGGCCGCAGCTCGCCCAGCGCCGAGACCAGCGGCGCGCCCGAGGCATCGTGCTTGCCGACCAGCACCGGCCGCGGCGATGCGTTGTAGAGGAGGTCGCGCATCTGCGTCTCGACGATCGCGCCCTTTTCCTCGATCACGAGGATCTCCTCCAGGCCCTCGGCGAAGGCCCGCATGCGCGTAATCTCGAGCGGGAAGCTCAGGCCCACCTTGTAGAGCCGCAGCCCGGCGGCAGCCAGCATCGCGGGCGTGATCTGCAGGCGCCGCAGCACTTCCATCAGGTCGAGGTGCGCCTTGCCGCAGGTGACGATGCCGACGCTGGCGCGAGGGCTCGCGATGACCTCGCGGTCGATGGCGTTCACACGCGCGAACGCGGCGACGGCCGCGAGCTTGTCGGCCATGCGCGACTCGATGCGCAGCGAGGGCAGGTCGGGCCAGCGCATGTGCAGCCCGTCGGCCGGCGCGCGGTGGCCGGTGCGCGCGCGCACCTCGTCGGCACCGGCCCAGGCGTCGGCCCGAGCCAGCACCGCGTCGAGGTCGACGGTGCCGGCGCTCTCGACCACCTCGGACAAGGCGGTGCAGCCGACCCAGGCGCCCGAGTAGCGCGAGAGCGCCCAGCCGTAGAGGCCGAACTCGAGCATCTCGGCCACGTTGGCCGGGCTCACGATCGGCATCTGCCAGGCCTGGAAGGCGTGGTCGCTCTGGTGCGGCATCGACGAGGAGACGCAGCCGTGGTCGTCGCCGGCGACCACCAGCACGCCGCCGCGCGGCGAGGAGCCGAAGGCATTGCCGTGCTTGATCGCATCGCCGGCGCGGTCGACGCCGGGGCCTTTGCCGTACCACATCGCGAACACGCCGTCGACGGTGCGCTCGGGGTCGGACTCGACGCGCTGGGTGCCCAGCACCTGCGTCGCGGCCAGCTCTTCGTTGATGGCCGGCACGAAGCGGATGCCGGCTTCGGTCAGCTGCTTGCCGGCCTTCCAGACCGCCAGGTCGACCATGCCCAGCGGCGAGCCGCGGTAGCCGCTGATGAAGCCCTGCGTCTTCAGGCCCGCCGCGGCATCGCGCTCGCGCTGCATCGCCAGCAGCCGTACCAGCGCCTGCGTGCCGGTCAGGAAGACGACACCGTTCGGTGCCCAGAGATTGTCCGAGAGCTGGTAGCCGGGGCGGCGGATCGGAGGGTCGGCAATGGCGTTCATGACGGAAATTCTTCCGCCGCGAAGCGAGAATTTTCTGCTTGGATCCGCTATGGTTTCTGCCTAGTTGAAGAAAAAGCAGGAACTGGAATGGCCAATAGCGATGGATCTGTTCTTCTGGACCCGTACAGCCTGAAGATCCTTCTCGAACTGCAGCGCGACGCACGCCAGACCGTGGCCCAGCTCTCGGCCACGGTCGGCCTGTCGCCGACGCCGTGCTGGAAGCGGATCAAGGAGATGGAGGCCGCCGGCGTGATCCTGGGCTATACCGCGCTGGTCGACCGGGAGAAGGTCGGCCTGCACCTGACGGTGCTGGTCGAGGTCAACCTGACGCACCACAACGAAGAGCTGGTGCAGCGCTTCCAGGAAGCGGTGCTGGCCAGCCCGCACATCGCGCGCTGCCAGTCCACCACCGGCCAGGCGGACTACCTGATGACGGTGCTGGCGCCGGACATCAAGCACTACGAGCGGCTGCTGCACGACACGATCTTCAAGCTGCCAGGCGTGACGCATGTGCGCTCGAGCATCGTGCTGAAGGAGATCAAGTCGGAGCACACCTTGCCGGCGCAGCTGCTGGGCAAAGGCGGGGATCGAGGCTAGCCGCGGTTGGTGCTTGAAGTACCCGGCCTGAGAGCCGCCCCTGTCAAGGCTTACGAAACTATCGGTGAAGCCTCTGGTGGCGCACATTCCGCTTGCGGCCCATTGCGGACGATCGTTGTCCGCGTTCTGGTGCAGAGGTCGGCACGGCAAAGGCGGGGGCAGGCAGGCCGCCGCAGCGCTTCGGCGAGGCGGTCTCCGCTTCGCTCCGACTCCCCTGCGATGCTCGGACTCCTGGCCCGTCGCACAACTCACTTCGCTCACTCCGTTCGCTGCGTTCGGACAAGTGCGCCGAGTCAGTCAACGAAGCGCGCTGCGCGCGCGGCCACGAGCCCTGCGCTTCTCGGCGCCTCTCAGGCGCGCCGCGACGGCCTGCCCGCCCCCGCCTTTGTGGAGGCATTGGCTGTTCGCGGTCGAATACAAACCACCGGTTCAGCGCGGCAGGCGGTATCCGTTGGGGGCGATTTGTGGGGCGACGAGGAGCGCAGGCTCGGGGTCGGCGCGCGTAGCGCGCTTCGTGGTCTGACTCGGCGCACTTGTCCGAACGCAGCGAACGCAGTGAGCGCAGTGAGTTGTGCGACGCGACCCCGGGCCGAGCACCGCAGTGCAGTCGGAGCGAAGCGGAGACCGCCCCACCATGAGCCCCCGGCGGATACCGCCTGCCGCGCCCCACGGACCTCGGCGCAAGAACGCGAACAACGACTGTCCGCAATGGGCCGCAAGCCGACCAACGTCGGCCACGAGCTTGATGCACATCGAGAAGCTTCATTTCACGGCGCCGGCGCACTTGCGGCCGCTTCGCGCTGGCGGCGCTGCTCGCGCAGCTTCTCGATCGCCGCCTTGCGTTCGTCGGGCGACAGGTTGCGCAGCTTCTCGACCAGCTCCGGCGGCAGGCGCGGGTGCTCGCCGGCGGCCTGCGGGCCGGCGCCGGAAGCCGCGCCTTCGGCCGGCGCCGCGCGGCGGGCGGCAGCGTCATCGCGGCCGCCTTCGTCCGCGGCGGGGCTCGCCTGAGAGGCGCGGCGGGCAGCCCAGTCGCCGCGGTTGCCGCTAGCCGCCCCGCTCGCCGCGCTGGCCGCGCCATCGGGGCCGCCGCGATGGCGCCGGCCGCCGCCGGCCGGTGCGCTGGCGCCGGCGCGCTGCGTCGGGTCGGCCGCGATCACCTCGACCTTCGCACCGTCACGCAGGCGGTCGACACCGTCGATCACGACGGTCTCGCCTTCCTGCAGGTTGCCCTCGACGGCGACCCAGTCGCCATCGACCGCACCGGTCTTCACGACACGGGTGCTGACCGAGTTGTCGGCGTTCACGACATAGACGTAGAAGCCCTGCGCGCCGCGCAGCACCGCGGCCTGCGGCACGGCCAGCACGTCGACCAGCTTGTCGAGCTGCAGCTTCACGCTGACCGCCTGGTTCGGATAGAGCGCGTCGTCCTCGTTCGGAAACAGCGCCTTCAGGCGGATCGTGTCGGTGGTGGGATCGATCGCGTTGTCGGCGGTCGCGATCTTGCCGACCGCGAGCTTCAGCTTGCCGCCGCGGTCCCAGGCTTCGACTTCCAGCGGCTCGTTCGCGCGCAGCTTCTTCTGCACCTGCGGCAGCTGCGCCGAGGGCACCGCGAAGACCAGCGCGATCGGCCGCGTCTGCGTGATGTTGACGATGCCGTTGGCATCGCTCGGCGTGACCACGTTGCCGAGATCGGATTGCTTCAGCCCGACGCGGCCGGAGATCGGCGCGACCACGCGGGTGTAGGAGAGCTGCAGCCGGGCGCTGTCGACGGCCGCCTGGTCGACCTTCACGGTGCCGTCGAGCTGGCGCACGGTGGCCAACTGCGTGTCGAGGATCTGCTTGGCGACCGCGTCCTTCTTCATCAGGTCCTGGTAGCGCCCGAGATCGACCTTGGCGTTGTCGAGCTGGGCCTTGTCGCGCGCCAGCGCCCCTTCGGCCTGTGCCAGGCTGGCCTGGAAGGCGCGCGGGTCGATCAAGGCCAGCACGTCGCCGGCCTTGACCTGCTGGCCTTCCTTGAACTTGATCGCCTGCAAGGTGCCGCTGACCTGGACGTGCACGATCGCGGTGTTGTCGGCGCTGATGCTGCCGATGTTCTGCGAGATCACGCGGATGTCCTGGCGGCGCGCCGCAGCCACCGAGACCGGCTGCACCCGGTTCGGACCGCCGAAGCGGCGGTTCGGGCCGGCGGCCGCGCCGGGCTTTGCGCCGGAGGCGCCACCGCTGGCGGCGGATGCCGCCGGGTCGCTGCCGTTTGCGACCGTGCGGCTGTGCCAGTACCAGGCCGCGCCGATCGCGATCAGCACCAGCAGGCCGATGACCCAGGGTGTCGCGCCGCCGCGCTGGCGGGGCGGCGCGAGCGCATGAAGGCGGCGACGGGCCGCGAAAGAAGGCGGGGTGGGAGTGCTGGCGGAAGCTGGCGCGGCGGCGGTGCGGTTTTTCAAGAGGTCATCACCCGGTGGTCCCCGGAGGTCCGGTACTGGTCAGCTGGGATCACGCCGCCGCGGCGGGGCGCGCGTTGCGCCTGGGGCGCGAAACGAGGATTAGAACTCGACTCCGGCCGGGGCCGGGCCGGGGTTGATGACGGCGAAGAGCGGCGCGCAAAGGCGCGCCGCCCAGGCTCGGCGCGGCCGGACCCTAGCGCCAGTAATGGCGCGGACCGCCCCAGCCCCATCCGCCGCCGACCCACACGGTCGGGCTGACGACCACCGGCGCCGGCGCGTAGACCGGCTGCGGTTGCAGGTAGACGGGTTGCGGCTGCACGTACACCGGGGCCGGCTGCGTGTAGACGGGCTGCGCACCGGCCGCGCTGACGTTCACGTCGACGGGCACACGCTGCCCCGGATCGCGCGCCATGCGGGTGGTGTAGCGCTGGCCGGCATAGTCGTACACGACGTCGTAGCCGACGATCCGGTTCTCGACGCTCGACACCGTCTGGCATTGCCGGACCATCGCCGTGCTCGGCGGGTTGGCATTGGCCTCGACGTTGTTGCCGATCGCCGCGCCGGCGACGACGCCGACGCCGGTTGCCGCCGCGCGGCCGAAACCGTGGCCGATCGCATTGCCGAGCACGCCGCCGACGACCGCCCCGATGACCGAACCGGCCCCAGTGGTGCGCGGCGCGACGTATTGCTCGGTGTCGTAGCACTGCTGCTGCGGCACCGAGACCTGGGCCAACACCGGCGTCGACGAGACCACCGTGCCCCATTGCGTGGCAAACGCCGCGCTCGCGGCGAGGCCGAGAACGGCGGCCATGCCGATGCGGACTGCTGATGTGGAACTGCGTTTCATTTGTCGCTCCTTCGGGCCTTCTGCTTGCCTCGCATCGACCCCGTGACCTTGATTCAAACGGCGCGATGCGATGCGCAGTTGACTGCTGCGTAAAGTTACGCAAATGGGCGAAGAGCGTGACCCGATGTTCGCCGCCGGCCAGCGCACGGCCGCTCCGAAGCGGCCGGCGACTCCCTTGGGGGCCGAGCCCGGCCTGCAAGGTCGTGTCGCGGTACTCCGCGACCGGGGGGCACCATCGTTCAGCCAAAGCGTCCTTGCAGGTACCAGCCCGGCCCCGGCCCATCGGCCAGCGGCAGCCGGCCGCGGAAGATCCACACCAGCGCGCCATCGGACTGCTGGGCGATGAAGTAGTCGCGCGCGATCGGGTCGCCGTCCCACCAGCCGCTCTCGATGCGCTCGGGGCCGCTGAGGATCAGCAGCGGCGCGCCGTCGAGCAAAGGCAGGTGCTGGCGCTCGTGCAGCGCCTGCGGATGGGGCAGCAGCCAGGCCGGCCGCACTGCGCTGATCGCGACGGCGCGGCTCACGGCGTCGGGATCGAGCGTCGCGCTGCGGCGAACCGCCGCCTGCGGGTTTGCCGCATCGACCGGCTGGGTGGTGCAGCTGCGCTCCGGCCGATGGTCTTCGGTCAGCACCAGGCGCTGCACCTGCTCGCGGCCGAGGCGCGCCTGCAGCCGCTCGATCAAGCGGGTCAGGCCCTCGCGCTCGCTCTTCGCCGAAGGAAAAAGCTCGCCGTTGGGCGCTGCACCGCGGGCGATGTCGCCGCAATGCAGGCGCAGTTCGAGCGACGGCGCGGCCAGTTGCACCTGGGCCAGGCGCTCGGTCAGCAGCACCAGCAGGTGGGCCGCGTCGCAGGAAGGCTCGGCCAGCGCGATCTCGAGCGTGCTGCGGTCGGGCACAGGCTCTTCGCCATCGCGCTGGCGGTGCCGCGGCTCGTGCTGCATCAGCAGCCGGAAGCTGCGCACCCGCGCATGCTGTGCCGATGCCCAGGCGACGAGGCGCGCCAGCAGCACGGCGGCGCCGTGCAGCACCTGCTCGGTGGTATCGGCCCGCGCGAACAGTTCGAGGCGGCTGTCGAACAGCGGCGGCAAGCTGACCGGCACACGCGGATCGGGCTTGTCGCCGAAGGCCCGGTCGATCTCGTCGAGCAGCTCCGGACCGAAGCGCCGCGCCAGCCCGGTACGCGGCAAGGGCCGCAGGTCGGACAGCGTGCGCAGCCCCATGCCTTGCAGGGCGTCCCAGTGCTCGCGCCCCGGCCCGAGCAGCCAGACCGGTGCCTGCGCCAGCGCCTCGTGCAGCGCGGGCAGATCGGCGCAGTGCAGCGGCTGCCGGGCCTTGGCCAGGCAGGCGAGCACGGCCGCGCCCTGCGCCGTCGGCGCGCTGGCCACGCGCACACGGTGCCCGAGCGGCGCGAGCGCTTCGCCCAGGCGCTGCAGCAGCCGCTCGCGGCCGGCGAAATAGCGCAGGCTGGCCTGCACTTCGAGCAGCACGTGATGGCGGTTCTGCCCATAAGGATCGGCGGGCGGCTGCACCACCATCGGCGTGAACGCCAGCGCCGCGTGGGCCACGCTGCTCAGCGCCTGCGCATCGCGCAGCGCATCGGCCTGGCCGAGGCGCAACTGTGGCGCGAGGGCCAGCGCGGTGGCGCGTTTCAGCCCGGGCTTGACGCCGAGCGCCTGCGCCGGCGCATTGGCGCTGACGATGAGATGGTTGTCGAGCAAGGCGAGCGGCTCGTTCGCGGCCTGCGGCGGCAGGCCGGCCGCGAAGGATTCGAGCGACAGCCGGGGCAGATGCAGGCCGATCCACAGCATGGTCTCGACACTGCGGGCATGCTCAGTCAGACGCTGGGAATGCGCCGGCCGCGCGGCTCGAACGTGCGCTGTCGCAGCGGGCGCGCCGCAGCCGTGCGTTCACGCGCCAGATCGGCCTCGGCCGCGACTTCGGCGGGCACCATCGGCGGCAGCTCGAGCTGCACGGCCTGCGCCAGCAGCGGGCCGCGGCGCTTCATCACATGCACCGCCAGCCGGTCGACCCCGGCGCTGCGCAAGGCGAGGCGCAGCGGCGCGGCGCTCGGCCGATCCGCCGCCGCGGCTTCGCGCAGCATGAAAGCCGGCCCGTCATGGGCCTGTACCGCCAGCTGCAGGCGGCGCAGGCGCTCGGGCTGCATGCGCGGTGGCAGCCACGCCAGCAGCGCGCCGACGTGGCCGCTCTTGAAGGACTGCTCCAGCGCCCACAGCGCATCGCCACCGGCTTCGACATGGCTTTCCGCGCCGCGCAGGCCGGGCGGCGCCGCGCCCTGCACCGGCGGGCGGCGGGTGTAGACGACGAGCAGCTGCTCGGCGTCGATCCCCAGCTGCAGCAGCGCCCAGCTCGACAGGCAGGCCGGCGGATCGAAGAGCATCACCAGCCGGCCTTCGCGCAAGGTCGATGCGATGCTGGGCGCCAGCAGGCGGATCTCGCCGACGCCGGGGTGCGGCAGCAGCAGCTCGGTCAGCGCGCGCTTCGGCCAGCCGCGCCCCGGCAATTGCACGTCGAGCGCGGGAAAGCCGCTGCTGTGGGCGCGCTCGCTGTGGCGGCCCAACTGGTGCGCGCGCCACAGCGCCGGATGCAGCGCCTCGAGGGCAGCCCCGCGCAAGCGCGGCGAAGGCAGCAGCGAGGCGACAGGACGGGGCGATACGAGAGCAGAAGAAAAGGGGGAAGGAAGGGAAGACACGGGCAGACCCAAAAGCAGGAGAGAGTCACGACAACTGTACGTTTATACAGTCAGCAAGACAAGCCCCTTCGGTCGTGTCACCGCCTTGCCGCCAACTTCTGAAATTGATTGCCTTTGGCAACTGATTGATTGACAATCATCCTTCGCAAGGATGAGGATCATGACAGTTGCACCCGAGCGCATTGCCGCGCTGCGCGCCTTCAACCGCTTCTACACACGGCGCATCGGCGTGCTGCAGGAGCGCCTGGTGCGCAGCGAATTCACGCTCGCCGAATCGCGCCTACTGTGGGAATTCGCGCACCACGAAACGCGCACCGCGACCGAGCTGGCGCACGAGCTGAACCTCGATGCCGGCTACCTCAGCCGCCTGTTGCGGCGCCTGAAGGAGCGCGGGCTGATCAAGTCGACCCGCGCCGCCGACGATGCGCGGCAGCTCCGCCTGTCCCTCAGCGCCGCCGGCCGCAAGGCCTTCGCGCCGCTCGATGCACGCTCGCAGCAGGACATCGCCGCCCTGCTCGACGCCCTGCCCGAAGCCGGGCAGCAGCGCCTGCTGCAGGCGCTGCACGAGGTCGAGGCATTGCTCGGCGAAACGCCGCCGCAGACACCGCTGCTGCTGCGCGCACACCGCCCGGGCGACATCGGCTGGGTGATCTCACGCCATGGTGCGCTGTACGCCCAGGAGTACGGCTGGACGGTGGCATTCGAGGCCCATGTCGCCCAGATCGCCAGCCGCTTCATCGAGCAGTTCGATCCGGCGCGCGAGGCCTGCTGGATCGCCGAGCGCGGCGGCACGAGCCTCGGCTGCGTCTTCCTCGTGCAGGCGCGGGACGACGGCACCCTGCAGCCCGAACCCGGCGTGGCGCAGCTGCGCATGCTGCTGGTCGAGCCGGCGGCGCGCGGCCTCGGCCTGGGGGCCGGCCTGGTGCGCGAGTGCGAGCGTTTTGCCCGGCAGGCCGGCTACAAGACCATCCGGCTATGGACCAACAGCCTCCTGCTGGCCGCACGCCGCATCTACCAGCAGGCCGGCTACCGGCTGGTGGCGAGCGAGCCGCACCACAGCTTCGGCCACGACCTGATCGGCGAAACCTGGGAACTGGCGCTGACATGAGATCCCCGGCATGACGCCCTGCCCCTGCGGCCTGCCCGCCGATTACGACGCCTGCTGCGGCCGCTACCACGCCGGCCCGCTGCGAGGGCAGGCGCCGACCGCCGAAGCCCTGATGCGATCGCGCTACAGCGCCTTCCAGCGCGGCCTGCTCGATTACCTGCTCGCTACCTGGCACCCGAGCACCCGCCCGGCCGAACTGCAGCCCGAGCCGCCCGGCCTGCGCTGGCTCGGCCTGGAAGTGCGCCGCCATACGCCGATCGATGCCGACCATGCCAGCGTCGAATTCGTCGCCCGCAGCAAACTCGGCGGGCGGGCGCAACGCCTGCACGAGACCAGCCGCTTCGTGCGCGAGCAAGGGCGCTGGTACTACCTCGACGGCGAGATCCGCTGACCCCGCTACGCGACGAGCTCGAAGAAATACACCCCCATCGCCCCGACCGCGGCGATCGCACGGCCGCCCTGCGTCCAGCTGCAGGCCGAGAGC
>Ga0207671_10002472_pt1 | contig 19740 bp, 27 predicted proteins | sample KBSC24metaG_FD_184352 | JGI IMG/M metagenome (GOLD analysis project Ga0207671, IMG submission 184352) | Corn rhizosphere microbial communities from Kellogg Biological Station, Michigan, USA - KBS C2-4 metaG (SPAdes) (version 2) | ecosystem: Host-associated > Plants > Roots > Rhizosphere > Soil... | reverse complement strand
TGCCGACGATGCCCAAGAAACCGACGTCTCGAGCTTCGGACCGTCTGCGGCCCCTGTTCTCTCGCGCATGCGCATGCACTCACCCCTTCGAAAGTTTCGGACCGCAACGGCCCGTGGCGGTGCCGAAGCACCACCTTGAAAAAATCTGTCTTACCCCTGGACGCAGTGAGCTTCCGCCGCGGGCAGGCCGACAACGCAACACCCCACATCGCTTCAGCGCGCGGCGGTTCGCGCAGAAGTGTCAATCGTAGAAAAAAATAACATAGTCAATTTGTGAAAAAGAAGAAGGGTAAACTTAAGTTCATCGTAAAGACGTCTGCACAATCGGCAGTACGCTGTCGATTCCTCGCATCCACTCACGCTGGTCGCTTTTACTCATCAATACTCACGAATTCTCACGTTCAATCACGCCAACTCACGTTGACTCACGCGCTCGCGATCGATGCTCGGACTGGCTGATGCGAAGACAACCTTCCGTCGCGACTCCATCCGCACAGGAACGCGCTGGACGACGGCACGCCCTTGGAGGCCGACCTCGATCGTCCCGGCAGCTTCGTCGGCTGATCGGCGCAGTGGATTGAAGGCCGGCGCCGAAGACGTCTGCGTCGCTGCGATTCCTACGGCTCGCACCCTTCGATCAACCGCGCCGCGATCTCCGGTTCGTCGAGCATCGGCCGGTACATCCACACCATCTGCAGGTCGAACGCAAAGTGCAGCACGATGGGGAGCAGCAGCCCGCCGGAGAGAAGCGCAATCGCGCCGAGGATCGAGCCGGCCAGCGTGGTTCTGACGATGCCGGCGACACCTTGGTAGGCGTGCGCGAATCCGAAGAACAGCGCGGCCATGAGCCACGCGGCCACGGAGCCGAACGGCATCGCCGCCGCGAGCGAACCCGAAAAGTAGTGCGGCACGAAACCGCGATAGAGGATCTCTTCGCACACGCCCGCCGCAAGGCTCACGAGGATCCACCAGCGACGTTCGCGCATCGTCACAGGAAGCGCGAAGCGGAGCGGCTGCAGCGCCTTGGCGATCTTCAGACGCACCCCCTGGCTCATCGCAGCCTTCAGTCCCTGCCCGAGCGTGAGGCACGCATAAGCCGCGGCCAATGCAGCCGCGCCGAGGAACAGGGTGGGATGCGCGCTGCGCCACGACGCGACCGACTCGCGACCTGCCGGCAGGGACAGGTCGACCGGATAGGCCAGCACGACCGCCACGAGGGCGAGTGCGCACAAGACGACGATGTTGATGCGATACCACGCCGTGCGGCGATCGGAATTCGTGAACTGCTTCAACCGGCGGTCGTAGCGCGCCTCGAGGATCGGGACGGCCACGAGCAGCGCGATCGCGAACAGGTGCTGGATCCAGGAGACGAGAGGCATGGTGTCGGTGCCAATATGTGAATGTGAATTTACATTCGCATACTCCCATAGCATTGTCTAGACTTGTCGCATGACCTCCGACAAGCCTCACCAGCAGGAACGCAGTCGCGCAACGGCGCAACGCCTCCTCGCCGCGACGATCCGCGTCATCGCGGACTCGGGCCTGGCAGCGGCCACCGTGCCGAAGATCGCCGCGCTCGCCAAGGTCGCGCCCGCCAGCGTGTATCGCCGCTACCAGGACAAGGACGCGCTCGTCCGCGCAGCCTTCCTGCACGCGTTGGAGCAGAGCAACGCGAACAATCGCGAGCGCCTGAAGGGAGCCTTGCTGAAGCCGACGCTCGAAGCGACGGCGTTGCAGCTGATGAAGGTGCTGTTCGGGCAGTACCAGCGGCACCCGCTGCTGATCCGGTCTCTCTCGCGCTACCTCGATTCGACCGACGACCGCGATTTCGCCCGCCGCGCCCGTTCGATCATGGCGGCGAACGTGGACGAAGTCGTCGCGATACTGCTGCATCATCGCGACGAGATCGCACGAGCGGACCCCGAACGCGCGCTCCGCTTCGCGCTGCTCGATGCGATGTGTTCGATCGAGGCGTTCGCGCTCGACGCGAACTCGCTGTGGCACAGCTTTCGCGGATTTTCTGCCGATGTGCTGGCGACGGAACTCGCAGCCGGATTCGTCGCCTATCTCTCCCGCACGGCCGAACCCCGGCGGCCCAAACGATCGAGAACGAAACGCTGAAGCCGGCGCCGTCGGATGGGCTCGCATGGGCGCGCTCGACGCGTGCCATCGACCGCATGCTCGATTCAGGGGCCATCTGGTCCATTGTGATCAAGTCTTTCCGCTTGCGATGACCCATGGCCATTGGGCGGGCCAACTGGGCGCGCGGATCGGCTTGTGTCGATACGCCGTGAATCGCGCATCTGTCCGAGCCGCCCTTCTAAGCCCCTCGCTTGGCTACCTTAGCGTTCCTCAGCATCCGATCGATCCGGTTGCGCGCGTACGCGTAGGTCTCGCCTGAAATCGTCTCCAGAAGCGGAGTGATCTCGCCATCGAACCAGATCCAGAAGTTCTCGGCGGCGAGAGCATCAACCTGCCCGACGATCTCAGCTTCGATGTGATCGAGATGCGCGGCAACGGCTGCGTGATGCAACGACACGAGTAACCCGGGAGGCGTTTTATCTGAAGCAGCATGCTCGCAGCGACCTGAACGGCCTTGCCGCCGCGTGTCCCGACGCGGGATCGAGCGGGCGTTGATGACCTGCCGACACATCGTCACCATGCGGGAGTGTGTGCCCTAGGACCATGGCGCCGGCGAGTCGTCGTGTTCCGACCCGATCAGGGTCGCCGTCGACTGGCAGATCGGACACCGCACACGCACGGCCCCCCAGGCCATCGGCACGACGACGGGCGCGCGCTCTTCCTTGCAACGCGCGCAGTACGCGATTACAGCCTGCAGCTGATGCAAGTCATCGCGAATGAATTTCACGTTGGTGAACGATTCTTGCATTGGCACCTCTCATCTGAACGGGTGAGAAGAGGCACGAAGCGAGCCAGCCACGCACGTGCGGATACATACTCGAATTAAATGCTCCAGCGTGTTCATTTTCTCTAGGAACTGTCGCACCGCAGGTGTATATGTATCTACGTACCGATCTTTCCCTGCCCTCAGACGCGACGAGCGCTCGCGATCACGAGTAGCCCGCCACTGATCTCCTCCGATCAGTCACTTCGTTTCCCGGTAGCCGAACCGCAAGCCTGCACGATCTGCAGGGCTTTCCGTGAAGGCATCCCATGTCTCGCAAGCTCTCTCCCGTAGGATCGATCTATGGCGACCTGACCGTCGTCGCATCGCAAGTTCAGCGCGCGTGCGCTCAAACCCCTCTGATCTGGGCCGACGATCTCGGCGATGTCTTTGCTTCGCCGATCAGCGAGGAGAACGTCGGCACTCACAGCATCGTCGGCATCTTCACGTTCGGCGCGTCGATCGAGGGCATTCGCGACGATCTTCAGGCGATGCGTCGCGAGCGTGCCCGTCATTGGATCGTCGATTGACGGCGCGGGTCTGCCACTACGTGATCATGTCCGATGGACAATGGGCGGTCCGCTTCGATCATGTCTTCCACGCAGAGAAATACGTGACATTGAGCGACGCGATCGTCGCTGCGCGTCAGCATGCGTCCGACCGATGGGAGTTGTATAGCCGGCCCAGTGGCGTGATCTTCGAGTCGCCAGACGGCAGCGACATCGAAGATCAGATGTTCGGTTAGATCTGGAGAGGGGCCGGAACGTCGCAGCGCCTCTGAGACATGGAGCGCGTACAGTCCACGCGTTTCCTGTCTTTCGACGCAGCGAGCGCCCTCGATCAGTGCAGCTCGCCGCCGGTTGCATTCCGCACCGGCCACTTCGTTCTCGGCAGCACACCTTCCTCCCGGCGCGATCTCGCAGGGTTGTCGAAAGGCTCAACCATGAAACCGGCCTCCATCGAGATTGGCGCGCCTGGACCTGCGCCGCAAACATTCGCCACCGTCAGTACGACGAGTGGATTGCAAGCCCTGCACCATGCGATTGGGACGGAGCAGAGGCGCACGACGTTCCAGATCGTGCCCATGGCGCAGACGCCTGGCGGCCATGCGCGCTACGAACTGCAAGCGGACTCCCCGAACCTCGGAGCTGCCATCGATACGGTGCGATCCTTGCTCGACTCGTTCACGAGTGCCGCGGCTAGAGGCCTGCTGCGTGACTTCGAGTTCACCCGAAGCGTCGATATGCTCCACAGAATCCCGGGGAATCTCGTCTATGCGTTGCCGCCGCATCTACCTCAGGGCGAGCTGGCGCTATCGCATCTGAGCGGGGCCGAAGCGTGAACGACAGCATCAACAAGGCGATAGAAGCGGGATTCCGAAAGGTCGACACGGACCGCGAGAAGCTGGCCGCCGCCGAGACGAAGAAGCGGGACGACCAGACCTGGTTCGATCAGTTCGTCGTCGACACCCTCACGCCGCATTTCAAGGCATGGGCAGACATCGCGCGGGATCGACTGGGTACGACGTTTGCGATCAGCGGAAAGCACGGGGGAAACGTCCATCACATGATCGGCGTGAACACGCGCGACATTCCCACGTCCAATCCGAACGATGACGGATCGCAGACCACGCATTTCTCCGTGGCAATGAACAGGCACGGGACCGAGCTCGAGGTGTCGACGCGATTGGCCGGATTCTCCGACGGCCCCTTCACGGTGGCTCTGCGCGCACCGTTCGCGACGGTCGAAGAGCACTTCACGAAATGGGTGACCGCGGTTTCCGAAAATTGTCGGCGGCGCCAGTAGACAGAGCACGCGCATGCGAACTGTCGGATATGGCGCACGCGACGCGTCGGCGCCGATTCCTACCCCGGCGCCGCGCTCCGACATCAGCCGCCCCGGCAAAAAGAAAGCGGCACCAGGCCGCTTTCGTTTGCAGAGTATCGGCGATGGCTACAGCGAGCTACCGAATGCCTTCACCTGCTCGTGCGCCTCGTCCTTGGCGATGTCGTAGCGCTCCTGCAGTCGGCCGGCCAGGTATTCGCCGTTGCCTTCGGCGATCTTGAGATCGTCTTCGGTCAGCTTGCCCCATTTCGTCTTGAGCTTGCCGGCCAATTGTTTCCATTGACCCTTGATCTTGTCTTCGTTCATGGCGTGTCCTCGTTCGTGGCTGGAGTCGATGCGGTTCAGCGCTTGCTCTTGAGCCCGGTCGCATCGACGTCCTTGACGCCCTTGACCGTTTCCGCGGCGATCACGGCCTTCTTGACGGCCACGTGCGTCGCCTGCGTACCGGTCAACGTGACGACGCCGTCCACCGTCTTCACGCTGATATCCATGCTCGTCACGCCATCGGTGGTCGCCAGCTCCGATTTCACCTTGGTCGTGATCCAGGTGTCGGTCACGGGCTGATCGGATTTCGTCGCGTCCATGCTGTCCGCGATGGGCGCTTCCGCGGCCTGCAGCGATACGCATCCCAGCGTGAGGACCGAAGCGAGCAGGAAGGTGGGGATCGAGAAGTTCGTAGCGTTCATGCGTGTCTCCGTAGGTAACACGCGCCGGCTAGCGAATGTAACGGCGCGGTGGCCGTGTTCGATGATGGTGACGCCAGGTGTCGGAGCCTCGCATGAACGACAGGAAATGGCTGCGGCCTGCGGTTCATCGAGCGGTGGCTGTGCGCGGCGAACAATCCCCTCCATCGATGGGCCACAGCGCAGCAGGCATCGATCTCGATCACTCCGTCCTGCGAACGCGCTGCTGCGGGACTACCGGACCTGTCACCATGGCGGAAGAGCAGCGTGCAGTTCTGCAGACGGTGTCCCAGCCCGGCCGCCCTCTCCGCGTTCGTCTGGCCACGATCGCACGATGCCTGGTCGCCCTGACGGCGATTGCGTTCGCTGCGGTGTGCTACATCGCCAGCGACATCCTCACGACGCTCGCGCTCGCCCTCCTCCTCTCGCTGCTGCTGTCACCGTTGGTGACGGCGCTGGAGCGCCTCAAGTTGCCGCGCGCGTTGGCGAGCGGTGTCGTCGTGCTGCTGGCCGTCGGCATCGCCGTCGTCGCCGTCGTCGCGTTGTCCCAGCCGATGCGGGAGTGGGCGAACAAGGCCCCCGCCGCGATTCAGTCGGTGAAGCAGCGCATCCACAAGCTGCAAGGCTCGGTCGAACAAGTCACGAAGTCCGCCGAGTCGCTCACTTCGCTGGAATCCACGCTGCGACCACCGCCCACCGGCGAAACCCCATCCACAGGCAGCGTGCTGCGCAACGTACTCGCGGCGACGCCGCACGCCCTCGAAACACTGGCGTCGGTGATTCTTCTCATGTACTTCTTTTTATCGTCGGGCGACAACTTCCTGCGAAGGCTAGTGGAGGTCGCGCCCGGCATGACCGAGAAGCGCACGGTCGTCACCATCGCGCGCGACATCCAACGCGAAATGTCGCGTTACCTGTTCACGATCACGCTGATCAACCTCGGCCTCGGCACGGCGACGGCCATTGCCTGCGCGCTGCTCGGCGTTCCGAACGCCATTCTGTGGGGAGCATTGGCGTGTCTGCTGAACTTCGCGCCCTACGTGGGAGCGGCCATCACGATCCTGGTCCTCACGGTCGTCGGCCTGACCACGTTCGATTCGGTGGGTCATGCGCTGGCCGTGCCCATCACCTTTCTCGTGCTCGCCACGATCGAAGGGCAACTCGTCACGCCGACGATCATCGGGCGCCGGCTCGCCGTCAATCCGGTCGTGGTCTTCGTCTGGCTGCTGATCTGGGGCGCGCTTTGGGGCATCAGCGGCCTCCTTCTCGCGGGGCCGCTGCTGGCGTGCTTCCGCATCGTCTGTCAGCACACGGCCGCGCTGCGACCGATCTACGTGCTCATCGGCGAAACCAAGATCGACAACGACGAATGACCACTTGCTCATGCGCGGTTGCGCATGCAGCCGGCGGCCTCGCGGCCTTCACGCGGCAGGGATACACCGCCCTCGGCCACGACGATGCCGAGTAGCCGTCACGACCCACATATGCAGATAAACTGCACAGACAAACTTTACAGCTAAACTGTCTATCTGATACGCTGATGTCTCATGGCCGCCGCATCGAATAATCGCCAAGCCGCACGCGCCTCCGCCCTGGCGCAGGACCTTCGTGCTCAATTGGGCAAGTTGAAGCGCCGGCTGCGTGAACAGTCGCAGGTCGGCGATCTGACGCCTTCCCAGGTGTCGGTGCTGCTTCGCCTCGAGAAGGACGGCCCCGCCACCGCGTCGAGCCTTGCCCGGGCGGAGGCCATGCGCCCGCAATCGATGGCTTCGGTCGTCGCCGCGCTGGAGAGCGCAGGTCTGGTGAGTGGCGCGCCGGACCCATCGGATGGGCGACAGACCCTCCTCTCGCTCACCGATGCCTGCCGCCAATGGGCCAAGGAAGGACGCGCGGCGCGACAGGATTGGCTGACCCGCATGCTCCAGGCGCGGCTTTCGCCGCAGGAACAAGACCAGCTCGCCGCTTCCGTCGAGCTGCTCAAGCGGCTCGTCGACGACTGAACTCGTGGCGCGGCGCTCGCGCCTGATCGATATGCGTCGTCATCTTGAAGAGGACATGCCCATGGCGCTCACCACGCTCGACCCGAACATCGCCCTGATCGTCGTCGACCTGCAGAAGGGCATCATCGGCCTGCCTGCCATCCATCCCATCGGCGATGTCGTCGAGCGCGCTCGCGCGCTGGCCGATGCCTTTCGCGAGCGTGGCCTGCCTGTCGCGCTCGTCAACGTCGCTGGCGGAGCGCCAGGCCGGACGGCGCAGCCGCGTCAAACGCTGAACCGGCCGGAAGGCTGGACCGACCTCATTCCTGAACTCAACCGACAACCGAGCGACATCGTCGTGACGAAGCGAACGTGGGGTGCGTTCGCAAGCACCGATCTCGACGCGACGTTGAAAGCGCGCGGCGTCACCCAAGTGGTGGTCGTGGGCGTGGCTACCGCAACAGGCGTCGAAGCCACCGCGCGCCAGGCCTACGAGCAAGGGTTCAATGTCGCGCTCGCCACCGACGCCATGACCGACACGCGGCCCGAAGCGCACGCCTACAGCATCGAGCATGTCTTCCCGCGGCTCGGCGAGGTCGGCACGAGCCGGGAGATCATCGATCTGCTGTCGACGAGGAGCGCCTGAGATGCCGTCGCTTCTGCTCGTGTCCTACTTCTTCGGCGGCGTGTTCCTGGCGAACGCGATCCCTCACCTCGTCAGCGGCATGATGGGCCGGCCTTTTCAGAGTCCGTTCGCCCATCCGCGAGGCGAGGGGCTGTCTTCGTCGACCGTCAACGTACTCTGGGGTTTCTTCAATCTCGTCATCGGCTATGTCCTCGTCTGCCGCATGGGCAACTTCGAATTGAGGAACACAGGCGACGTGCTTGCCTGCGGCGCCGGCGTGCTCGCGATCGCGCTTTTCAGCGCCCGGCACTTCGGTCGCTTTCACGGCGGCAACCAGCCCGAGCAATCATGAAGGCTCCCTTCGTCGGCGTCTTTCGGTCGCTGCGGGGGTTCAACTATCGGGTCTGGGCTGCGGGCGCCTTCGTCTCCAACATCGGCACCTGGGTGCAGCGAACGGCCCAGGACTGGCTCGTGTTCACCCAGCTCACCGATCACGACGCCTCCGCTGTCGGCCTGGTCATGGCGCTGCAGTTCGGGCCGCAGCTGCTGCTTCTGCCATGGACGGGTTTCGTCGCCGATCATTTCAATCAGCGAAAGCTCCTGATCGCCACTCAGGCGACGATGGGCGGTCTCGCGCTGGCATTGGGGATTCTCACCATCACCGGCGTCGTACAACTCTGGCACGTCTACGTCTTCGCCTTCCTGTTCGGCAGTGCGGCGGCGTTCGATGCTCCCGTCCGGCAGACGTTCGTCGCCGAATTGGTCGGGGACGAAGACTTGCACAATGCGGTAGCGCTCAATTCGACCTCGTTCAATGCGGCGCGGATGATCGGCCCGGCCGTCTCGGGCTTGGTCATTGCCGCGATCGGGACCGGCTGGTCCTTCCTGATGAACGGCGCTTCTTTCGTCGCTGTGCTGATCTCCCTCGCCTTCCTGCGCATCGCCGAGCTTCGCCCCAACGCCCGCGCGCAGCGCGCCAAGGGCAGCTTCACCGAAGGGTTCCGCTACGTGTGGGGCCGCCCGGATCTCAAGGCGATCCTGGTCATGCTGTTCCTGGTCGGAACCTTCGGCCTCAACTTCCCGATCTTCATCTCGACGATGGCCGTGGGTGTTTTCCATGCGGACGCCCGTGGCTATGGCCTGCTGTCGTCGATCATGGCGATCGGGACGATGGCGGGCGCCTTGTTGGGCGCCCAGCGCAACAAGCCTCGGTTCGACCTGCTGCTGATCGGCGCCGGCGTATTCGGTTTCGGCTGCACGCTGGCGGCGTTCGCACCGAGCTATGGGTTCTTCGCCGCCGCGCTCGTCGTCATCGGCGTGGCTGCCCTGACTCTTACGAACACGACGAACAGCCTGATGCAACTGTCGACCGAGCCGGCCATGCGAGGACGCGTGATGGCGCTGCGCGTCGCCGTTGCGCTCGGAGGCACGCCCATCGGAGCGCCGATCGTCGGATGGGTGGCGAACACGTGCGGCCCTCGCTGGGCGCTCGGCATCGGCGCTGCGTCGGGCTTTGCAGCGGCGCTCGTCGCCGTCTACGTCTCGGCCCGCGAGGGGCGACGCCAGGGCGCGGACCGATTGTTGAGCGACGCCCGGAAGTGACGTCAGGTCGCATCGCGATTTTCGTTCGCTGACGGGTATGGCGCCTCTACAACGAACGCGCTCAGGCTGGCCGCCGACGCGAGCAGGGGCGCCCCAGCTTTCTGACGCCTGAGCCGGCGCGCTCGATCGAACGCAATGGTGGCCTTGCCTCCCGGTGGCGGACATCGGTGCGGCCGATCGTTCTATCGAGGGTCGCGCTCGCAGGGCGCGACATCCTGGCTATCACGCCGTCCCCACGCAGCGCCTCGAGGCGACAGCTCAATGAGAATCTTTTCGATCGCACTGACACTCGGTCTACTCATCGTGGCAAGCGACGTGCGCGCGGACCGGCCACCCGGCAACCAAGTGATGATTCGTCCGACGCACGACCGCTACGCCGTGACGCTCATGCTGTCCCTTTCTGGATCAACGGCGTGCGGGCCGAACTATGGAGCGATGGCGTTGCTTGGGCCGGGCGGCGGCATCATCCAGGACCCTTTCATCGTGCCGCCGTCGTCGGTGTTCGTGGCCACCGATTTCGACTGGGAGGCGACGCCGGTCCTGTTCGATCAACCGTTTTCGTCGGATGACGACGTCGTCCTGGTGCCCGTTCTCTATCGATCGCGCTTCCAGGGGAACGTCGTGGATCAAAAGCTTGCCGTCGGGCACCGATCGCTCGAAACAGGCATGGGATGGCACGAGAATCTGCCCGTGTGCGTGGGCGCCAAAAGAAGAAATGGGACCGGCGAGGCCGGGCTCGCATGGGTCTACATACAGGGTTTCGTCGACGATCTGAAAGTTCCGTAGTGGGGATTGATCTCGACAGGGTTCGTTGATGCCCGGGCGCCCGTCTGACGCGCTCGAATCGCCGCAATTTTGTTTTTTTGTTACGGCCGCTATTCTCGCGTTGACATCGAAGACACGCCGGCGCAAGGTTTCATCGTCGCTGTGGATGCAGCGATCGGGATTGGCGTCCCGTGTTTTCGAGGCGCGTAAGCGCCCATCATCCGATGTCGGCGCTTTTTCTTTGCCCGACCATCAGCATGGTGCGAGCGTCGCCAGTTTGTGACGGGCGGCGCGGGAGAGCCTTCGGGCTCGCCGGGCCTCGAACCGGTACGCCAATCTCGCGTCGTCCGTCCCCTTCGATTGGCGTCGATCGGGCGGACTCCCAACTTCGAGGAGTTCATCATGTCCAAGCAGCCCCAGACCGCGCGCGCGGCAACTTCAAGCAAGCCCGGCGCCATCAGCTCTTCAGCTCGCCTCGATGCGATCGGCAGCTACATGCGTCTTCGCGACTGGTCGTTCGCGGTGATCGACTTGATGGAGGTGGCCGGACGATCGATGAGCGGCCGCGATCGCGTCGAGATTGGCGATCAGACGCTGATGGAGTCATCTGCTCTGCTGCGGAATTTGTTGCGGCAGATTGATGAGCAGGTTGAAGTGATCAGAGAAGCGCAAAGCTGAAGGCGGCGCCCTTTCGCCGAAGCCTAACCGCGGTTCGCCAATGATGCCCCGCAGCCCGCTCGTACCATTCTTTGATGAGGTCTTACCTGATGGCCGATGAAATTCAGTTGACTACCGTGCCCGCCGGATCGGTCAGGTACCGATTCGTGTCGGTTCATCGCGTGGCGGGCTTCTCAAAGTTACAAACCAAATCAACACAGCAAACAATCTCGGAGCTCCAAATCGATCTTGGGATCGAGGGGGTCTCAGCGATGCTCACCATTGACCCAACTGCGGCACTAGCTCAAATCGACCGGGGCACGGCTTTCGCGCACCTATTACTGTGCGGCTTAGGCGGACACCGCGAGTCCGAGGACATACTTTCGGCCGTTGAAGATCGGGCACAAGAAATCGCACTGGAACGGCTCAGTAAGCACGGATCTCCAAGCATTTATCTAGTTTTGGAAGCTCAAGGCGTAGCCTTTACAACTCCCACAACGACCGCACGCGACCTTGGTCGGGCGCTTCTCGCCTTTGACGCGGTAGACAAGGACGCACTGAAGGAGAAACATCAATTCATCGTAACGACCGCACTAACCGCGGTCGCGCTTACTGTTAGAAAGTCGATTGATATCTCAAAAGTAGTCGATGGAATTGCGTTGACGTTACCTGACGAGCGTCCACTTTACTCATTGACGGCCTCCATGGGAGCGGTCGGACTGACTGTTGCGCGAGTCGCGACCGATGAAGATGCCCGCGACATTAAGGAAATGATCACGGCCATCATTCAGAACAAAAATTTAAACTCACCCTCTCGACTCCTCGCCGATGCACTGCGCTCAACTACCGATCGTTTGGAATCATTCATTTTGTCTTGGGCAGCTTTGGAGATGGTTATCCGCAAGCATACGGCCGGCTGTGAATCGGGTGAATGGTTACACCGAGTAGCTGTTGCAGATCGCGACTCCGCAGCAGCTCTTCATCAAACATACATCGACGGGTGCCACCAAAATTATTCCCTTGCCCAGAAGGCCCAGATGTTCGCGTTCACACACGAGATGGGGGCTGGCGAAGATCTAGCTGCGGAAATTGTGCGCATACGAAAAAATTTTCGTGAACCGCTTTATCATGAAGGCACGGTTGCAAATACGCTGCCAGTTGAATCCGTTATCGCGTTGGCGCTGCGAGCCGTTGGGGCAGTAATTAAATATCGTCCACATCGATGCGATTGATGGGCTCGTCCCGTCGCGCAAGCGTCTCGGACGCGACTCAGTCCACCGACCAGCCCGCCCCTACCCCTCCCGAAACCTCTGCCGATACCTCGCCGGCGTATGCCCCACGCGCCGGCTGAACATCCGCACGAACGTGCTCGCGTCCTCGTACCCCGTGCGTTCGGTGATCGCCGAAACGCTGAGCGTGGTGGACACCAGCAGGTGCTTGGCGGCTTCGATGCGCATGCGCCGCAGGTAGCAGAGCGGCGACTCGCCACATTCGGACTTGAATCGACGCAGCAGCGTGCGCGAGCTGACGCTGAACGCGTCCGCGAGGCGATCGAGGCGGTACCGCTCCGGCAAGCGCTGCCGCAGCCAGTGCCGCACGGCGTCGGAGAAGGCGCCGTTCGAGCGCTCAATCATTAAGGCGTCGGCGAAGGGCGCCTGGGTTTTTCGCTGCGCGTCCAGGAAGGTCATGCGCGAGATCATCTGCCCGACCTTGTCGCGCCCGCTCGCTCGCAGCAGATGCACCGCCAGGTCGAAGCCGGAACTGAAGGCGCCCGTGGTGATGATGCCGCCGTCCTCGACGAACATGGCCTCCGGTTCCACGACGACCGACGGGTAGCTTCGCGCGAGCTCGGGCGCGAACAGCCAGGCAGTCGTCGCGTGCCGTCCGTCGAGCACGCCGGCTTCGGCGAGCACGAAGGCGCCGACGCAGATCGCCGCGACCGGGATGCCGCGCCGAAACGCCGCGGCGACGAAGTCGGTCTGGCGGCGCAGCGCGCGCAAGCGCGAGGGAAGTTCGGCGATGCGCCCGAATTCGAAGCCGGGGACGACCAACAGATCCGGTCGCCGGTGCGGACGGTGCAGTCCGATGCGAACGCCGCCGGCGGCCACCACGGAGCGGCCCGCGACGCCGATCATGCGCACGTCGAAGCGCAAGCGCGTGTCGCCGAGCACGGCGTGCGCCAGGCGCTCGGCAACGAGCAGCGAGTCGCCGAAGCCGAACAGTTCGGCGCCCAGGCAACCGGGATACGCGAGCATCGCAATCTTCACGGGCGCGAAACCTGGCCAGATCGCATTTGGCCAGATTGGCATAGAAACGGGCGATGTCGCCACTGGGAGCACGGCGACCGCGCGCGCAGATTCATGGCCCGGCGAAGAAGGAGGTCTGCTCCATGATCACGAACACGAATCTGTCCGTCGTACTCGCTGTTGCCCTCGGCGCTGCTGCAGCCGATCGCACGGCGGCGTCTGCCCAAGCATCGGCGAAGGCGGTGGTGGAAGCGCGCTTCGCAGCGGTGAAGCGCCACGATGTCGATGCAATCGTCGCCTTGTATGCGAAGGACGCCGTCGAGACCTCGCCCGCCTTCTGCCACGACCGCAGCGGACCCGAGGGCGCGCGGCAAACGTATTCTGAGTTGTTTCAGGCCTTCCCGAACATCACCGACGATGTGGTCGCCTACGTCGTCGACGGCGACCACGTCGCGGTGCAGTTCATCGCACGCAGCCGCAAGCCCGACGGCACGCTCGCTTTCGAAGTGCCGCTGGCGAACTTCCTGACCGTCGAGCACGGCCACATCACGCGTGACGAGACTTATTTCGATACGAAAGGGCGGCCGTGCGGGTGAGACACACTCCCCGGAGAGCACGCGTCAGTCGATCGGCTTGTTCCGGGCTTAGATTCAAACCTAGGTCGGGTAGAGAAGAAACGACAACGAAAAGGAGGCATGGGATACTCGAATTCGGGAGCGTGGGATCCTCTCGCAACCGCTGCCGGCAAACAGGCGCAGTGTAATGAGGCCGGCGTGTACAAACGCGCCGGGGACGTTGTGCACACAAACGGTCGGCCAATCCGAGGCCCGAGCACCGCCACATCATGAAGCCTTCGCTCGCAAGCGCCCTCACTCAATTGGCAGCGGCTCTGGCTTCTGCTCTCGCCCTCACGGGCAGCTCGGCCGAAGCAGCGACGAGAGTGGTGACCAACTGCCTCGGCGATGACACGCCGGGCTCGCTGCAATACGAGGCTGTACACGCGGTCGGCGGCGACACCATCGATTTGACACAGCTTGCATGCAGCAAGATCTCGATGCAGAACGGGATATCCGTGAACAAGGATTTATCGTTCGTCGGGCCCGGATCGGGGGCGTTCGTAGTCGAAGGAAATCACCTGGGGTCCGTATTCGCCGAATACGGCTACTACGATTTGCATCTGCAGGGTTTGACGATTACCGGAGGAACCGGGCAACGCTATCAGCGGGGTGGCGGATGCATCTATTCCGAAAGCAGTGTCGAACTCGACGATGTGGTCGTGACAGGCTGCTCGGACCGAGGATCTACGGCGTGCGGCGGCGGGCTTTTGGCGAAGGATGCCTCGATCGTCGACAGCAAGATACTCGGCAACTCGACGTTCGGAACCGTTTTTGGCGGCGGCGGCGGCGTTTGCATACTCGGCGGCGACTTGCAGATGACTCGCAGCACCATTAGCGGAAACTCGGCGCTATCGGAAGAAGGTACGCGTTACATCAGCCAAGGCGGAGGCATCTTCGTCAGTTCGAACTACGAGACCGCGGCCATCAGTTATTCGGAGATATCCGACAACACGGCCGCTCAGGGAGGCGGTCTGTCGATCATTTCCGGCATCCCCAACAACGGATCCGTGACGATCGTCGATAGCACCGTCTCCGGAAATTCCGCTACTGAAACGGCCGGGGGCATCTACTCGATGCACAAGGTAAACTTGGTCGCCAGCACCATCGCCTTCAACACGTCGTCCACGAGAATTCATGCTCCTGGGCACGTTACTTACGCAGGCCTCGCGGTTTACGGCTCGATGGTCTATCTGTCGGGCGCCATCATTGCCAACAACGTCGGCGAGCAACGCCCCTCCGACTTCAGCATGTTCGGTGGGTTCTCCTACATCACGGGCGACTCGAATATCGTCGTAGCCACCAACATCAGACTACCGGTCGGAACATCGTCCGATGATCCGCAACTGCTCCCTCTAGCGAACAATGGGGGACCGACAAGAACTCACGCGCTGCAGGAGACGAGCCCAGCCATCGACCGCGGCCCCAAACAGACAACCCAGAATTACGATCAGCGAGGCCCAGGTTACCCGCGAATCGTAGGTAGTGTTTCGGATATCGGTGCATTTGAGTATTCTGAGTCGATCTTCTCCGATGGGTTCGATGGGCGGTCGGCCTCCCTTACTGCCGCGCTCCAAGCGAGCTCGGCGGAGGCCCCCACGAAGCTCGCGGAAATGCTGAACCGTGCTCGCGACAACTTGCGCGTCGCCCTGCAGTTCATCGCACGCAGCCGCAAGCCCGACGGCACGCTCGCTTTCGAAGTGCCGCTGGCGAACTTCCTGACCGTCGAGCACGGTCGCATCACGCGTGACGAAACGTATTTCGATACGAAGGGACGGCCGTGCGGGTGACAGGGCCGATGTTCGGCGAGGGTGAACAGAGCCGCTTTCCGTCTCGGCGTTCGGCCTACATTCCGTGGAAAAGGCGAGCGCTCGAACGCACGTCGACGGGCATGAGCCGCGCGTTGACGCCCATGGTCTGCCGGCCAGGGTCGACGTTGACCCAATGCGTCGTCAGGCCGCACACCGTGCAGCGATGGAATTCGAGGCGACGCGCTGCACGCAGGTAGACGGACGTCGCGTCCGGATTGGAGAGGATGCGCACGTGATCCCTTGGGTAGTACGCCCAGAGTGCGCCGAGCCGCTGGCACCAAACACATGGGCAATCGTTGATCTCGGCCGGGTCGGTTGCCAGCTCCAACCGAACGGCTCCGCAGTCGCACTTGGCTTCCGTCATGCATTCTCCTTCGCCACGCAGCGTCGATGGCGGCGGCGCTCAAAACTAGCATCCCATCGCATCGGTAGCGTCACCACCTTGGGCAACACGGCTCGCCATCCTGGCGCGAGTGGCGCTCCGGCCGCCGGGCTGAATCCGCGTTTCAGGGGTGTTGCAACGAAGACGCGGGCACGAGGTCGACATTGGTCGATTTGCCTGCCTCCACCGACAGCTCGCGCGGCGCGTGATACGCCCCTTTCTCGGCAATCCGATACCGCCCCGCCGCCAGTGCATCCGTGCGGTAGGTGCCGTCGGCCTTGGCAACGATACCCACGATCGAACCCGAGTCGAGGTTTATCACGACGATCTGCGAGCCGGGATCGGCGGCGCCGTAAATGTAGCCTTTGGAGGGTGCTTCTACCGCGCTCGCCGTCATGGCGAACGCCAAGAGCGCACCGGTGAGTGAGACAAGTCTGGCGATACTGAGCATGGGATCTCCTCGGCGGAACCCTCTCGATGCGGATAGGGGAATAAAGGTTTACCCGGTCGATAGGGAGACATCCGATCCACTGGCCGCCAAGTCCCGCTCCCTCGTATTGATGAGGCTGCGCCAAGGCGAAGGGCGGGGAGCCGATCGACGAAGCCAAGTATGGATCGTGTCTGATGGCAAAAGGTCCGAGCCGGTGTACCTTGCGCTCCTGGCGACTCAAGCCGCCGCAACCCGTGACTGCTTTCCGGTCGCTCATGCGGACAAGGTATTCAAACCGATGAACCCCTATCAAGAGAAGGAAACGTACATGTCTTTACGCATTGCAATGTGCCTCGCGACCCTTGCGGTGGCCGGGTGCGGAACAAGGTCGTTCGTCACGACGACGAGCAATGGGACGTTTGTGGTCACCGGGTCGTCCGCGCATCTGAGCCGCGGCGCCGAAGAGAAGGCGCGCCTCGTCGAGAACGCCAATGACTATTGCAAGCGACGCGACAAGTCTGCCGTCGTGGTCGCTTCCAGCGAAAACGACGCCAAGCCCGGCAACCTTGCTGCGCCCGGCACGCTGGCTCGGGCGACCGTGGAGTTTCGCTGCCAGTAACGCCAGGTTCCTCCGCCACGGAGCGGGGCTCGAACGCGATGCGGCGACCGTGCGCCGCGCGGCGGGCAGCTGCCCGCCACTTCGTGCTACCTGCGGCTGCCTAGCGGTGCGGTAAGCCCGCAGCCGCACTCCAGAATCTCCCGTTCGTTATCGTCGTAGTGAACTGCATGACCGCGCCGGGTCGTCAGCGGTCACTGATGCCTCAGCTTGCCTCGATATCTCACGGGCGCCGCCGCCGCTCAGGCGGCGGACCGGGCTCTCATGCGCCGACGGCAGTGAGAAACCTCTTGCGTGGCCGCCGCCGACTGCCGCATACTGAACCACATGGTTCAGTGTTATCCAACTCAATTCAACGCCTCCTTCGCCGCCCTCGCCGACGCCACCCGCCGTGGCGTCCTCGACCAGCTCGCTCGCGGCGATGCCTCCATCACGGACCTCGCCGACAAATTCGAAATGACCCTCACGGGCATGAAGAAACACGTCGGCGTACTCGAACTGGCCGGCCTCGTGACCACCGAAAAGATCGGCCGCGTGCGCACGTGCCGCATCGGCCCGTGCCGTCTCGAGGAAGAAATGGAATGGATCGCGCGTTACCGCCGGGTGTGGGACGCGCGCTTCGAAGCGCTGGACGGTGTCATCGACGAACTCAAACGACAGGAGAAGGCTCGTGGCCGCAAGAAACGAAAGTGAATCTCCACGCACGACGGTAAAGAAGAAATCGGACCGCGAGGTCGTCGTCACGCGAACGTTCGACGCACCCGCTCGGCTCGTGTTCGAGGCGTGGTCCAAGCCCGAGCTTTTCAAGAAGTGGTGGGTACCCCGCTCCATGGGCATGACACTTCGTTCGTGCGAAATGGACGTGCGCACCGGCGGCACGTACCGCCTGGTGTTCGGCGACGACCCTGCGAACCCGATGGCGTTCTTCGGCAAGTATCTCGAGGTGGTGCCCAACCAGCGCATCGTCTGGACGAACGAGGAAAGCGGGGATGCGGGATCCGTCACCACCGTGACGCTCGAAGAACGCGACGGCAAGACGCTGCTCGTCCTGAGCGAGCTGTATCCCACGAAGGAAGCGCTCGACGAGGCCGGCACCGGCGCGCAGGACGCGCTCGGCGAGACGTTCGGACAACTCGACGAACTGCTCGCGGAGCTATCCGCGCGTTGACGCGGTTCGCGGCTGAAGTGGAGCATCACAAGGTCGATGCGGCGGCCTCGACGCAAGCCGCTTGCGCGACAACGATCCGACGAAGCCCGGCCTTGCGCCGTGCTTCGTCGTTTCGCCGCGAAACAGTTCGCCGCAGCGGACGAACCACTATTTCATTGCAAAGCATCATTTGGCCAACCTGGCCAACCTTTGCTCGCATCCACACACGGTCACATCACCGTTGAAGTCTTGGTGGGCCCACCAGGATTCGAACCTGGAACCAAGGGATTCGCGGATTCCGGCTGTTTCCAGTCGGCGCGGACTATCTCTTCGCCCGCAGCATGAGATGCTGGGTGGGCGCGGGACGCTCTAGCCTGTGATCAAGGGCGCTGCAGCCCTCAGGTAGTCTCTGCACCTTCCGGCGGTGTACCGCCGGCTTGGCTCAGGATTGCCGCCGGCCAGCGTCGATTCGACGCTGCCGCTGCGGTTTCCCTGAATTCATCCCGTTCTCGTCCGCGACTTTCATCGCGGCGACACCTTTCGATGAGTCCCCTGCTCTAACCGTTGAGCTATAGGCCCACGGCGCGATCCTAGCAAGATGCGCCGGCTTCAGAAACCTTCCGTCCCGGCTGAACGGCGCTTGCCGTCGCTGCCGGCGCATCGAGCGGTGGCACCCGCGTCGTGTACATGCGCAAAAGCCGCAACGAATCGCGCGCCCGCCAATCTGGCATCCTATGACCCGGCCGCCGGCCAGGCTCATGGATTGCCCGCTTCGAACGGCGGGGTCCGATCCGTCCGTCGGAGGTTTCGAGTGCGCAGCGCAGATCATGTCCGCCTATCGCTTTGACCGGTACGAGCTGTTTCCGGAGTCGCGTCGGCTCATCCACGAAGGACGCGATACCGCCGTCGGCCTGCGCGTGTTCGACGTCATCACCTATCTGGTGCAGAACCGCCAGCGCGCGATCGGCCGCGACGAGTTGATCGCCGCGGTATGGGGGCGCTCCGAGGCGGGCGACGCGATGCTCGCGCAGGTGGTGCTGAAGGCGCGGCGCGCGTTCGGCGACGACGGCAATGCGCAAAACTATATTCGCACCATTCCGCGCTTCGGCTACCAGTGGGTGGCCGAGACGCAGCCGTTCGACGCGGCCGAGAGCGAGCCCGCGCACGTGGCGCACGAGCGCATGGCCGCCGATGACGATGTCGCCGGCGATGTCGTCTCGGACAAGGCGATCGACGCTGCGAAGGTCGCGCTGACGTCTGCCGCGGCGGCGAACGTGTCGCAGCGAGCGCGCTGGCGCTGGCCGATCGGTGCGGCGGCGGCTCTCGCGCTCGCGCTCGCCGTGGGGTGGGCCACCGTACACCGGCACGCATCGGTTTCGGGCGATGCTGCGCAAGCGCCGCCGGAGTCGAACGCCAACCTGATCCTGGTCCTG
>Ga0207671_10002470_pt1 | contig 19746 bp, 22 predicted proteins | sample KBSC24metaG_FD_184352 | JGI IMG/M metagenome (GOLD analysis project Ga0207671, IMG submission 184352) | Corn rhizosphere microbial communities from Kellogg Biological Station, Michigan, USA - KBS C2-4 metaG (SPAdes) (version 2) | ecosystem: Host-associated > Plants > Roots > Rhizosphere > Soil... | reverse complement strand
GCGAACCTGCCAATAATTTACTACAGCTGGCGCTTGGTTTGCCTGAAGTAGTGAAATATGATGAGGAAACAGTTTCGGAAGAAGAATGGAAGATCGTAGAAAAAACTTTCCAGCAAGCTTTGGCTGCTTTCCAGCAATTCCGCTCTGATGAAGGCAACGTTTTAGAGGGCGACGTAAAAATGCGCATCGGCATCATATTGAACAACCTGCAATTGGTTGAAGTAGAAGAACCCAAGCGCGTACCGGTGATCAAAGAACGGTTAAACCAGTTTTTAAGTGAAGCGATCGGACGTGAAAATATCGATCAAAACCGTTTTGAGCAAGAGTTGATCTATTTTATTGACAAGCTGGATATCACCGAAGAAAAGATACGCTTAAGAAGTCATTGCGATTACTTTATCGAGACGCTAAAAAATGCGGATGCCAATGGTAAAAAGCTGGGGTTCATTTCGCAGGAGATAGGCCGTGAAATCAATACGCTCGGCTCAAAAGCAAATGACGCCAATATCCAGAAACTGGTTGTCGGCATGAAAGAAGAACTGGAAAAAATCAAGGAACAATTATTAAATGTTTTATAGTCATTGGTCACTCGTCATTTGTCATTGTTTAATGGCAAACAGACCGACCCAATGACCAATGACTAATGACAAATGTCTAAAGAAGGAAAACTCATCATATTCTCAGCGCCATCGGGAGCAGGTAAAACTACCATTGTGCAGCATCTGCTAACCAAAATACCCGACCTGGAGTTTTCCATTTCTGCTACCACCCGCGAACCAAGAGGTGATGAAAAAGACGGTAAGGATTATTACTTCATCACCAAAGAACAGTTTTTGCACCTGATCGCCAAAAAACATTTCGTAGAGTTTGAGGAAGTTTATTCCGGCACTTTTTATGGCACATTGCGCACGGAAATTGAGCGCATCTGGAAGAAAGGCAAGACAGTAATATTTGATATTGATGTGGAAGGTGGTTTACACTTGAAACGGAAGTACGACGGACTGGCGCTGGCCATCTTCGTTCAACCGCCATCATTAGATGTTTTGAAGGAACGTTTAACAGGTCGTGGAACAGACAGCGAAGAGAAATTGCAGGAGCGTTTTATAAAAGCAGAAAAAGAATTGAATTATGCTCCGCAATTTGATATTATCTTAAAAAATCACGATCTTCAAACGGCATGTGATGAGGCGGAAAGTTTGGTAGAGAATTTTATCAGGAATTAATTTAAGTCTGTAGTTGGTGATTCACACTCATGGGTCATGAAAGGGGTTCTGCGGGCTTACTCATATAATAATTAACTGCGGACTGAAATGAAGATAGGCTTACTCTTCGGGTCGTTCAACCCCATTCACATCGGACATTTGATCATTGCCAACTACATGGCTAACCACACCACACTTGATAAGGTATGGTTGGTGGTATCGCCCCAAAACCCCTTGAAAAAATATGGCGACCTGATCAATACTTATGACCGGCTGGAGATGGCCAAGCTTGCTACCGACAATTCAAAAAACATTGCGGTAAGCGATGTAGAGTTGCGATTGCCGCAGCCATCCTATACCATTGATACGCTTACTCATTTAAAAGAGAAACACCCGGAACACGAGTTCGCCATTATAATGGGATCGGATAACCTGGGAACCCTACACAAATGGAAGAATTATAAAATGATACTGCGTGATTATCGCATCTACGTATATCCCCGTCCCGGTTATGAAAATGCAGAGTTCGCCTCGCACCCTTCCGTAACTATTACTATGACGCCATTGATGGAACTCTCCGCTACTTTTATCCGTAAGTCATTAGCGGAGAAGAAGAACATCCAATATTTTGTCCCTGATTCGGTATTGGATTTTATTGAAAGCAAGAATCTATACCATAACGGATAATTATTATTCTGTTCATATAACTTTGGCATTTTTGATACGTAATAGGATGTTTAATAAATACCCGAAATTAACTATTGAATTATGCAGCTTTCAAAAGATAACTTGCAATATTTTGTGAACAACATGCCCGAAAAGATCGATGTGCTGGAGCTTTTTGATAAACTATTATTGATGGCCAAGATCGAACACTCGACCCAGCAGGAAAAGTCATTGGCATATTCGAATGAATATGAGATGGAAAAAGAAATTGATCTCTGGGGGTAATTGGTCAATAGATTTATCCTGAGGTTTTAACGCTCACTATTCCCTTTAAGCTAAATAACTTACTTTTGCTCTTGTGAGCGAAAGAACCATCCTTAAACTACAGCTACCTACCGACCCGCTATGGGTGAAAAATGTGGTGGAAAGCAATATCGAAGAAATCCTTACCGACCACGCCTTTTGCGAGCAGAAAGCCGCAAGCAACGCCATTACTTTAATTGTTCAAAATCCAAACCTGTCCGACCTGGTACAGGAAATGGCTGCATTGGTTCAGGAAGAAATGGACCATTTTAAACGGGTGCATGATATCATCCTTGAACGCGGCTATGTTTTGGGGCGCGAACGTAAGGATAACTATGTGAATGAGTTACGCAAGTTCATCATCATTGGCGGTGGCCGCACTGAACAACTGGTTGATCGTTTGCTTTTCTCAGCCATGATCGAGGCACGCAGTTGTGAGCGTTTTAAAGTAATGTCGGAACATATCAACGATAAACAGTTATCCGAATTCTATCATGAATTAATGGTGAGCGAAGCGACACATTACAGCACATTTATCCGCCTGGCAAAAAAATACTGCGGCGATATTGATGTGGAAAAACGCTGGAAAGAATTCCTCGACTACGAGGCACAGGTGATACAGAACTACGGCAAAGCAGAAACCATCCATGGTTAATTCATCCACACAAATACCTTAATCACCGATACTTCTGTAAATAATGCGTTTGATTGCGTTGCTTTGCATATGTTTCGCGTCAGGACCTATCAAATAGTTACGCATATTGCAGGCTGGCTGCTTTTTATGGCGTTCCCGCTATTATTCATCAACGGCGGGGACCAAAATGGCAATCAGTTCAGGTTATTGGCTTCGCCTTATTACTGGCTTTTCTGCATTACTTACATACTTCTGTTTTATGGAAATGCCTTGTTTTTATTCCCGCGGTTCTTCCTGAAAAAGAAATATGTATTATTTGGCGTCATAACGCTGGCTCTGCTTGCGGGTGTTTATTTTTTGAAACCCTACGATAGGTTATTACGACATACCTATAGCACCCGGTTTGCTGCACAACGCCTATCCCCTATGCCATATGGACCTACTGATCATTTTATGCCCAGACCGGGCGACGGGCCGACCCCATACCCTAAAGGGAAAGACGGCAACCGGCCCTTTGGCCCACCACCCCGTGATAGCAGGCCGCCGAACCCCGGCTCTTCACCTTCTTCGTCGCATCCTTTCCGGCCGGTGGACAGCATCAGTTTCTTCATATTTATCATGATCATGGCCTTGAGCACGGCTACGAAAACCATAGAACAATGGCAGGTCACGGAGCAGCGTGCCACCCAAGCCGAAGCGGATAAGGCCAGTGCAGAGCTTTCCTTTTTAAAAGCGCAGATCAACCCGCATTTCCTGTTCAATACGCTGAACAATATTTATACGCTGGCGGTGATTAAAGATGATAACGCTCCCGACAGCATCATGAAGCTGTCCAATATCATGCGATATGTGACCGATGATGCTACTGCTGATTTTGTACCGCTGCAAAACGAAATTGACTGTATCAATGATTATATCGAATTGCAGCGGCTGCGTTTGGGTGAAAAAACGCATGTCGACCTGGAGATGTTAGGCGAGACCGACGACAAAAAAATAGCGCCACTGATTTTGATGACATTTATTGAAAACGTATTTAAATATGGGATCAGTAAAAATAAAGCATCCGTGATCACGATAAAGATTGCTGTCAACGAAAACAGCATTTCATTTTTTTGCCAGAACAGCTTGTTTCCGAAGAAGGAAGAAAAGCAACGTACCGGCATCGGTCTTACCAATACCCGGCAGCGCCTGGCTTACTTGTACCCTGAAAAATACCTCCTGAGCATCAACACTGAAAACGATTTGTACACCGTTAAACTGATACTGGAGACCTGATGACAAAACTCAAATGCATCGCGATTGATGATGAGCCGCTTGCCCTGAAGCTGATTGCGCGGTATGTGCACCAGTTCCCGGAGCTGCAATTGGTTCAAACGTTTGAGGATGCGATATCAGGCGCAGAATATCTGAAACAAGGTTCGGTTGACCTGCTTTTTATCGATATCAATATGCCGGATATTACCGGTATCGACCTGGTGCGCTCGCTTGAAAAAAAGCCGATCGTCATCTTTATTACTGCTTATAAAAATTTCGCCTATGAAGGCTTTGAACTGGAAGCTATTGATTACATACTCAAACCCATCGATGCCAAACGATTCGCCAAAGCGGTTGAAAAGGCAATAGACTATTATAAGTATAAAAATGCCGCCCCCGATACTAAACAGGATAACAGCCTGTATGTTTATTCGGAGTACCGGATGGTGAAGATCAACCTGGACGATATCGAGTATATCGAAAGCATGGAGGATTATATCAAGATACACGTGCAAAATGCCAAAACCATCCTTACCCTGATGCCATTAAAAAAGGTGCTGGAAAAACTACCGGCAGATAAATTCCAGCGCATACACCGCAGCTTTATAGTGGCTGTAGACAAGATCAAATCCATACACAACCGCAAAGTGCAATTAGCGGGATCGGAACTTCCTGTAAGTGAAAGCTATATGGATTTCGTGCGTAAATGGATGAAATTCAAATGAAAAAAGGCTTTTAATCGGCACAAAACCACCATTTACCGACACCCGTTACCCCGCCGTTCCAATCCCGCATAGATTTACATCAGTTAATAATAATTAATTTTTGCAGCTATGGAACGGAAAAACTTTTTAAAAACTTTTGCCATTATGGCCGCGGCCGGTCCGTTGATCATTGATGGTTGTAAAAAAGATGGGGTAACCAAAAGTACTACATCAACCACCGGGACAACCACCAGTACGACATCAACCAATGGCAGCACTTGTATTGTTTCGCCAACTGAAACCGAAGGGCCTTTTCCCTACCCGGGAGGCAAGGCAAACAACCCGCTTAAAAGAACGGACGTGACCGATAGCCAAACGGGGGTACCTTTAGCGATCACTTTTTTAGTGGTGAATGTAAATGATAATTGTAACGTGGTAACCAACGCCCGTGTTGATATATGGCACTGCAATAAAGATGGTTATTATTCAGGTTACGCTAATCAGCCGGGGATATTGGGTACGCAAACCTATGTCGGGAAAACATGGTTGAGGGGATACCAGGTCAGCGATGCTACCGGCCTTGCTAACTTTTCTACTATTTATCCTGGATGGTATACCGGAAGGGCCACCCACATACACTTTGAGGTATATGTGAACAATGTTTTGAAAAAAACGAGCCAGTTAACTTTCTCCGAAACCATATCTGATGCTGTGCACCAATCCAGTTTATATGCAGCCCATGGTATCAATACCACCAGGAATGCATCAGACAGCGTGTTTGGCGATTCGGCAACAGATCTCGCTAATGAAACAATGTCGTTGGCCGGGAATATTGCCGATGGTTACACCGGGTCGTTTACTATAGGAATTGCAATTTAATTTAAAGAAACTATCGCCATGAGTAAAGCAAAAATAAGGCTTGTTTACAAACAGGTAATTGACGCTTCATCCGAAAGCGGGTTTGAGAAAGCCCTATTCCAGGCATCATACCAGGAGTTTCTGCTCAAATCGCAGGCTTATAACCGGTATGGCAAATTGAAAACGTTCAGCAGTATCAAAGCGAATGACGGCCGGGCAAATTCATTGCATTATAAGCTTGGCTTTTCGGTAGGTCATTTCATCGCGCAACTGAATAATAAAATGCCGGTGATAAAAGATAATATCGGCAACAAGATATCATTCGAGGCAGCCAATTTTGAATTGATCGAATCGCATATTGATGATATATCCCTGCACAAGATAGCTGTAAATTATGAAACGGGTGCCTTAATACTGGTGGAACTGATGGGAGAGTATATGTTACTGGCACCCGATAATTTACCCAACAGCGAGCCACTGGAAACCTTTGTGCTGCGTATGCAGCCAGACTTGTCGATCATTACCTACGAGGAGATATCCCAACTGGAGATCGGGTTAAATTAATAATAAGAACTTTTCGGATAAGTGTTTTGAGTCAGGCGTCTGTGTAGAAATATGCAGGCGCTTTTTTAATGCCCCACCCCGAAGTCTGTGTCCTCACAGACTTCTACTGATTAGCTATCACCCCAGCCACGTTCTGCAAATAATTATCCATCATACCTATATCAACCACGTCATTCAGGTAACCGATATGCATATCCGGACGTATGATGATGGCTTTTTGCTGGCGGGGGTCGGATTCAAAAGCATTAAATACATCCAGGTTCTTTCCTGTGGGCGGTAAATAGAAAAAGTTCAGCATACCCGGATATTTATTAGTGATCCACTTGGCTAAAGTGAACAGGACCATCTCATCAAATTTTCCAAGAATGATCAATGTAAAGCCGGGCTTGCCGCACCATTCGTGCAGATCGGTTTCCTCTTCCCTTTTTTCATCATATATCTTAATATAAGGGAGCCTGTCGCCGGCTTTTATTTGGGTCGATTTGCTTAAATGCAGGTTGATGTTACTCTCGCGGTAAGAAATTCCGGTTTGCGAAACACGTTTAAAAAATGCGTTCTTAACGTTCTCCTTTTTCCAGATAAAATTCAAGAATTTGGGCAGTACCCATTTTTTAAGCAGCCCAAGAAACCAATTATTCGAATTTGTAATATTAAAAACCCGGTCGGTACTTTTCAGCAAATCTTTTGCTACGGGAACGCGTTCATTGGCGTAGCTATCTAAAATGCCGGGTTTAATTTGCCCGTTAATAACCCCGGCTAATTTCCAGGCGAGGTTGTAAGCATCTTGCAGGCCGGTATTCATGCCTTGGCCGCCTACAGGTGAATGGATATGTGCCGCATCGCCTACAAGAAAACAGCGTTGATCACGGAATTTATCGGCCATGCGATGATGCAGTTTATAGGTAGTGAACCAATGGTTTTCCACTATCCTGAGTTTTGATTTGGTGTTATCAGAAAGAAAGGGCAAAAGCTCTTCGATCTGAATATCTTCCCGCTCCCCAAATTCTGCAGGCAGGCCGCCTATGATGCGATAACGGTCTTTCTCCGGTAAAGGGAAAAAGCCGGCGAATCCGTTTTTGCCAAGATATAACTGGATATACTCACCATTAAGAAAACTGGTGTCGAGCGTCACATCCGCCAGGTAAAAAAAATGCGGATAAGTGTCGCCCTTGAATGGTATCTGCAGTTGTTTGCGTACGGTGCTATGCGCACCATCTGCACCAATCACCCAATCACATTTAACAGTGAATTCACCATCTTCATTTTTCAGCAGGACTTCGGCGCCATCAGCTTTTTGCTGCAATGTTGTTAAAGACGTGTTCCAGTAAACCGGGCAGCAATTCAGTGTTAAATAATCAAGTAATACCCGTTCATTTTTGCTTTGCTGGTACATAAATATGTACGGAAAAGCAGTTTGACCGGTACCAATATTTTTTAGGGGCAAAATTGCAGCTTCCACCCCTTCTGCATTGAATATTAGTCCCTGCGCCTGTTTTCCGTTGGGAAGTATCTTATCAACAATACCCAGTTGACGGTAGATCTCCATTGACCGGGCCTGCACTGCCAGGGCTTTGGACTGATCGGTAGGGCCCTGCTTGTCATCGATGATCAAAGGCTGGATACCGTTGCGGAGTAATTGTGCCGCCATCATCAGCCCGGAGGGGCCTGCGCCGACAATTAATACTTTGGTTTGCTTTTCGTTAATGATCATCTTCAGGCATGAAATATCAGGAAAATTGTTGGCCGTTTATGCAGATCGGGGGCCTTTTGCTTCCACTGCTCAATGGTTTTGGTTTGTACAAATTCATCAGCCGAGGTAAGGTCGCAGGCGATGCACAGCCTGCTTTTGGGTGCACATGATCTCAATATCTCCTCAAGCATAGGGTTATTGCGGAAAGGCGTTTCGATAAACAATTGGGTTTGATCATTGCGCTGTGATAACACTTCAAGCTCCTTTATTTTTTTAGCACGCTCGATCTTATCGATCGGCAGATATCCATGAAAAGTAAAGCTTTGCCCGTTAAATCCTGACGCCATTACAGCCAGTAAAATCGAACTCGGGCCAACTAAAGGCACCACTTTTATACCTCTTTTATGTGCTTCGGCGACTATTTCCGCACCTGGATCAGCTACACCCGGGCAGCCCGCCTCGCTCATCAGTCCAACATTGTTGCCTGCAACTAATCCTTTAAAAAACTCGTTTATATTACTGTCGCGGTTATGCTTGCCATAATCGTGAATGATGAGTTCGCTTTGCGGGGTCGTTAAACCGGCTTCCTTTAAAAAGCGGCGGGCTGTTTTTTCGTTCTCCACGATATATTCTTTTACCTGGTTGATGGTATCAACAAGATAGGGTGTGAACGATTTGGCCGACGCTTGTTCTGCAAGGGGCACGGGTATTAAAAAAAGTGTTCCATTAGGCATATTGCAAAGTTGGCTTTTTTGTTGTAATTTAAGCTATCAGAAAATTGGTTCGCGTATGAAATCATTAGGCATCAATTGGTTTATTGAAGGTTCGATAGATTTTGAGTATAAAAAATACATCCTGCTGGATTATTTACAGGAGATCAATCGCCATTTTGACCGCAGCAGGCTATATCCAAACCTCACCGACCTGATCTTCCATTACAACAACCTACTCGATTTTAAGCGCAACAAAACCGTTCTGCAGCAGGCGTTTCCGCAGCGAATGACTAAGGCTGATATTGAAGCCGTGAAGCTGACCTACCAGAAAATAATACAGGATGACATCTCGATGCAGGAGATAGAGACCATTATTTCATACGCCCTGCAAAAGATGGACCCTGCCATACAGATCGGCAAAGAAATCTATGATTTTGTGGAAAGCCGCCTGAATATCAACCCAATTGGCCTGGTTCCCCTGATGCCGTATAGCGGTTATTTCTCATTGCGAAATGGCAAGGAACGTACCAACTGGATCTATGAATACCAGATCACCATTTTTGAAAATAAGGACGACAAATTCAGGGGGATCAATATCCAGTTTGTGGATACCTATGAGCAAAGCATTACCAATACGCCCGAATCTATCAAGCTGGACCTGATCAATAAGCGCAAGCACCTGCCCAACCCGGCAGTGTATTATGTGCAAAGCGACATTACTTTCCCGCTGGAGCAAACCCTGCTGCCTGTGGCTAAAAGAAGTTTGGTAAAGTATATATCAAGCGCGGCGTAGAGGCTAACTCCCGCCCAGCAGATTAAAAGTGATCCGGCTTTTGCGTTTAAAGGTGATATTGCGGAGGGTGCTATCCAACCCAGGGTTACCGGTAACCAATTTTACAGTTTTCGCCTTGTTGAAACGTACATCGCCCTCCATTCGGTAGCTGTGCCCGGTGGTCGATCCCATAAAAAACTCGTCGGTAGTGAGCGGTACTTTCAGGGTATCATTTACAATGGCATAACAATCTTTGGTGCCCAACGGCCTCCTGGTATATACCTTGCGTGCAACTAATGAGTCGTTTATTCTTTTATAGGCTTTGGGGGCAATGGCTAAAGACATGAAATGCCCGGTATCGCTATGCACCGTCACATCCATGATAAAATGGCCGGTCGATTTGTTGAAGAAACCACCTACCGGGATCACCGGGAAGATCAGCGGCCCCGCTAAAAGTGGTTGACCGATACCATTGCTGGTGGTTAACGAGCCAATGCTGTCGCCTACCGGATTAGACACCTTCACTTTACTGTACACCATTTTAAAATAACTGGAATAATGATTTTTCGGGGTTTGATGAGCAACCGACGGTACATAATAATACTGTTTACTCACAACAGTACAGCTTGAAAATGCAACAACGATCAGAAGCAGGGCGAGGTATTTCATGGTTGTGATCTTTATAATAGGTTATGAAGGCTTGTAAAACAGGTTGATACATTACAAATGTAACATACCGGTTGTTGATTAACGTGTTGTATGGATGGATTATTGTCTTTATAATTTGGCAATAAGGTTCATCGACCAAACTATAAAACTTCGTTTTAAATTTTATAATTTTGTATAATTAATAGCTAAAAACATGGTAACCATCGATTCTACATTAGAGAGTATAATGCAATTGGATTTTGCCTCGAGGGAAATGCTGTTGGAGATATTGCAGAAACGACAGATAGAAGCCCGCCGTGATGAAATAGCTAAAACAGCCAAACACACTTTGAAAGAATACCAGTCAGGCAAACTTATCCCATTAGATTCTGCTGAGGCGATAAAAAAATTAAATACCCTTTAATTTACTCTTATGCCGACGGAGAGGAAATTGGTATTATCCAAAGCATTCGAGAAGTCATATCAAAAGTTTACAGGGAAAAATCAGGCGCTAAAAACCTCTATTGCCAAAGCATTAACAAAATTACAGACTGACGCTTATGACCCGGTCTTACGGACACATAAATTAAGCGGTAAACTGGCAGCATATCTTGCTTGCTCATGCGGATATGATTGCAGGATCATATTCAGTATAGAGCGCGATATTTCAACGCCCACCCTTGAAAATATTGTTTTATTGGATATTGGCACCCATGATGACGTTTATTAAATCATCCCACGTACACTATTAACCGCTACCCCTACTTCACAGCCGGTGTAGTTTCCTTTTTGTACTCATCATTTAGTCCGGCAACTACCTCTTTGGTCACATCAAGGCTTTCATCACCATACAGCATAGATGGGTTTGCTTTGGAATAAGTAAGCACGATTTTATAGCCTTTAGTTTTGGTATAGGTTCTAAGGTAAGCAGCAATGCGATCGTAAAGCTTTGAATTTTGATTAGCGCTTTCTTCCTGCAATTGTGCCGAAGTATTTTGGTTAAGCGCCTCCAGGTCCTGTTGTTTTTTTGCCAGGCGTTTCTCGGTAGCTGCCTTTTGCATCGGGGTCAGCGAGGATGCTGTTTTTTGATAGGCAGCCACTTCTTTCTGGAAAGCCTGTCCCTTTGCAGCAATCTCATTTTGAGCACTTTTTGAGAGATCCTGGAGCTTTACCCTTACGGCTTTGTAGTAGTCGTAATTATTAACCAGGGAATCTGAATTCACAAACACGATGGTTTGTGAAGTTGTGGCTGTAGCGGGGGCAGCGGCGGGCTGTGTTTGCGCCATAGCAGCAACCGAACAGAATATAATAGAGCATGTTATAATAAACGACTTCATAATTTCAACTTATTGATTTAAAAGCTGCGAATTTACGTTTTTAAAAATAAATCGAAAATGATTCGGGTGATTCACTGATTCAGAGTGATATATATTGAATCAGTGAATCAGTTTGAATCATGGCTGCTGCTGTTATTCGCTTTTTTGGTAATGCAGGGCGATTGCACCGGATTTAAATAGCCGGGTGTACTCCAGCTGGAAATTGAGTTTTTCGGGAACCAGGAAGTTTTCAAATAAGCGTTTGTTTTCTCCTACCAGGATCGGGTGAACTATTAAATAAAGTTCATCGATCAGGCCAAGCCCCAGCAAGTGCGGCAGCAGGCTGGTGCTGCTGAAGGCTATTTTGTTTCCGGGTTGCTGTTTTAGTTCGCGGATCAAGCCTTCGGGATCTTCACTAACTATTCTTGTATTTTCGGCGGCACTTTTAAGTGTGCGTGAAAGAACGATTTTGGGGATCGGGGTCATGGCATCAGCAAAGGCAATGTCGCAGGGCCTGTCAGTCCGGTTTCTGGCTACTTCCGGCCAAAAAGGAACCATTAGTTCGTACGTTTTACGGCCATAGACGATCAGGCCGGTGTCATGCATAAGCTGGGTAAAATAGTCCATGAGCTCCTCATTTGGGTTGAAATGGGTATGCTCGTAACAGCCGTCAATGCTGATATTCATCGCGAACATGACTTTTCTCATCGATTTGATTTTGGTTTCTTAAAGTTACGCGAGTTCGATATAAGAGGCAAGGAATAAAAAATGATTTTGCATGGAGCATAGGTGCCAGGACGACACACTGTTTCAGGTGTTTCAAACTGTTTCACTTTTTTGGTAAAACAGCAAGAAAGTCATCATTTTAATAATTATTAAAATGATAGTCAATTACTTACAATCTAAATTGGCATGTTTTTGGGTGTTTCGCGTGAAAGACTATTTCAGCTTCGCCAGCGCTTCCTTTATTCTCGGGATCAGATTCTGGATATCCTGCAAAGTGCTTGCTCCTACCGATGCCCTGAACCAGGTTACATCATCGTCCGTACCGAATGCTGAGAATGGCACAAAAGCCACTTTAGCTTCTTTAATGAGATAGAAATTAATATCTGCCGAGTTTTTCAGTAAGTCGCCATCAGGTGTGGTTTTGCCGATATAATCAACTTTAACGGTCAGGTAGATCGCTCCCATCGGCTCAATAGAATCTACATTGAACCCTTCTGCCTTTAACTGCTGAAAGCCTTCGTGCAAGGTATTCAGGCTGTTTTGAATGTTTGATTTGAATGTGGCCAGGTAGCTGTTCACATCATCTTCCTGTGTCAGGAATTTAGCCATAGCCACCTGCTCAGCCTTTGGCGACCATGCGCCCATGTGGCCCACAATGGCCTTCATGTTGTTGATAATATCTGTCGGGCCAAACCCCCAGCCTACACGTACACCAGTAGAGGCAAAACATTTGGATGCGCCGTCGACAAAAATGGTCACATCTTTCAGTTCAGGGCGCAGGCTAACCGGGTTAAAATGCTCGTGCTTACCAAAAGTTAATTGCGAATAGATCTGGTCATAAAGCAGGTATAATGGTTTTTCGCCGGCTTTGCGGGTTTTATTTTCGGCAATTACCAGGTCGCATATTTCCTCCAGGTCTTTTTTGCGGAACATAGTGCCGGTTGGGTTCAATGGTGAACACAAGGACAGTAGTGCCGCGCCTTTTAAATGCGGGCGTATTTCATCCGCAGTCGGCATAAAGTTATTTTCAGCAGTAGTTTGAACGATCACCGCTTCAGCTTTAAGCAGATCGCAATAATGATTATTGTTCCATGATGGTGCAGGGAAAACCACTTTCTCGCCCGGGTTAACCACGGCAAGATAAATAGAATAGATCAATGGCCTTGAACCGCCTGAAATCAGTATCTGATTGGCATTATAATCTAAATTATACCTGTTTTTAAGAAAACCCGAAACACTTTCGCGCAGGTTGAGCATACCATCAGCCGGTGGGTAGTTGGTTTGATTGGCATTATAAGCCGTTACAATTCCCTCTTTTAATGGCTGCGGTATAGGATAAATATTGGAATCAAAATCACCGATGGTTAAGTTGGCGATGTTTTGTCCCTGCCTTTTTAACTCGTTGATCTCGCCTGCAATTTTAATAATTTCAGAACCTCTTAAATTTTCAGCTAATGTAGATACTGTCATGATGTGCAAATTTCAGATGGCAAATATAGGTAAAAGGATAAAGGTAAAAGGCCAAAGGAATCAGCATCCTTAAATAACCTCTTACCTTTCGCCTGATATTATAAATACGCTTTACGTAACTTGATGATCCGTACCCAGTGAAGCAGTTTCATAACCGGGTAAACGGGGTCGAACTCAAACCAACGGGCGGCAAAGTTTGCGCTATTGGGGCGTTTATGATGATTATTCTGGAACAACTCACCTAACATTAAAAAGTCAAACGGGGTTGTATTTTTCGATTTATCGTTGTTATCAAAATTGGCGTATCCATATTTATGCCCGCACCAGTTTACAATAGCGCCCTGTATCGGCCCCATCATAAAATGAACAGGAAGTAACAGGAACATCCACCAATGGGTAGCGAAAAATATATAAAATACCACATATCCAACGCCAAATAAAATACGTGAGATCATGGTCGATCCCCAGTAATCCAGCAAGCGCCATTCTGGATAGCTTCCTTTGAATTGGGCCTCGGGTTCTTTCAGGCGTTTTTCATACAACTTATAACTCTGCGCGGTACGCCACATCATTTGAAAAACATCCCTGAAAAAATAGGGAGAATGAGGGTCTTTCTCCGTGTCGCTATAGGCATGGTGCTCGCGGTGCATAATGGCGTAAGCGCGGGGGTTTAAGTAAGATGAACCCTGGAAAATGAACGTGAGTATGTGAAAACAACGCTCGTAAAACTTGTTGGTTGTAAACATCTTATGAGATGCATACCTGTGCAAAAAGAATGTTTGAAAAAACAGGGACAGGAACCAATGGCAGAGGAAAAATATTAAAATAATCACTTGATACGAAACTAAAAGAGCAAATAGAATAATTGTTCAAAGATACGATAAAAACCTACTAAAGGATTTGCATCCGCGGTTTTGTTCTGTTATGACGCTTAAAATTGCGATTCATTACAGATTCGGGATAAAAAAAATCACATTAAAAATTGCTCAGCCAAAAGCCTGTAGGAAATTAACCTGTCGTCAAAATCTTCTGTAATTGTAACCGCGATTATTTCATCTACCTGGTAATCATCTGCCAGTTGAGTTAATTTCACCTTCATTTCTTCAGGCTTTCCCGTAATCACCCGCTTACGGTTATATAGGATACGTTCCTGCTCGTTTATAGTATAGGTATGGCCTTTTATATCCTCATACCCAACAGGTGATAGCCCTTTGCCCTGTTCAAACTGGTTAAAACGAAAATCCATCAATGCCTGGTGGCGCTCTATTTTTTCGTCGTCTTCAGAACAATAAACAAAAATTGCAAGGCTGGCAGCAGGTTCCGCCTGGTTTTCAGATGGCTGAAATTTTGACCGGTAATTTTCAACAGCCTGCGGGCCGCCATTGGGATTGATAAAATGGGCGAATGAAAGCCCCATACCAAAATGTGCGGCGAACAAACCGCTCTCCCCGCTCGAACTCAGCAACCACATAGCGGGTACGGTTTGTATTTGCGGTATTGCCCTGATCTTGGATTGTGGTGTGCCCGGGTCTCCCCTGTCATGAAAATAATTGTTAAGATCGTAAAGTTGTTCAATAAAATCTTCCTGCCTGAACTGGTTTGACGGATTGAGCATGGCAGCAGTAAGCCTGTCGGTACCGGGAGCACGACCCATACCCAGGTCAATCCGCCCAGGGGCCAAAGCTTCCAGCATCCTAAAGTTTTCGGCAACCTTCAGCGCGCTGTGGTTTGGCATCATCACACCACCCGAGCCTATTCGTATATTTTTGGTTTGACTGGCCAGGTAGGCCATCAGCACCTCGGGCGTTGAGCCTGCCAGGCTGCCTGTGTTATGGTGTTCGGATACCCAAAAGCGGGTATAGCCTAACTGGTCGGTATATTTTGCTAATTCAATTGTTTCTTTAACAGCCTGTTCAGCAGTAACACCCTTGCGTACCGGCGATTGGTCCAATACGCTCAGGCGGATTTGTTTTGTGTTCATAGTAGAGTAAAACACAAAAGTACAAAAGGGCATGTAGCCCTTTTGTAAAGATTTGATTTATAACGGGCAAACCGATTATTTTACATCATAACTCAGGATACCCTCCAGTTCAACAAAATCATTCAGCGCACGCAAATTGTATCCTAAAATACCTATGCCCTTGGCGAGATAGTAATCATACAAAAGTGAAGTACGGTAGCCAGAACCTACATCATACTGAACTTCAACCATCACATGAACCACATTGTTGTATGTTTTGCCCGCAAACGTTTTGGTTTCATTTATCGGCCCCATGGTGCTTATCGCCCTTGCCGGCACGCCATTTATTTTACCATCGTCTGTAACAAGATAGGTCCAGGGCTGATTGACCGATGCTGTATCATTGTACAACTGCAGTTCTAACGTTTCATTCGCATAATAATTTAAATTGCGGGTGATAAACAGGTGGTTATACTGCGTAAAATAAAGTGTGCTTGCACCCCCTTTTTTAGACTGGGTGGTGGCATTGTAATAAATGTGCCCGTTTTGGGTAGATGTTGCGCCGGTCATTTTTACTGTCAAAGTATCAGTGCTGCCTTGTTCATTAAAATAATAAGTCCAGGAAGAGCCTGCTGTAACCGGCATGTAACTGTTAGCGGAGGGAGGGGCGCCGTTGCCCGTGTCCTTTTTGCAACTGACGTAACAGCACGTGACGACAGCCAAAAAAATAATTAAATACCTTTTCATACCTATATAATTTGGGTTTATGTGTTTTCGGTGGGCTTGAACTAATTAAAGGTAGCTAAAATAATACGAATCGCCTGTCGCCGGTCAAACTAATAAACGTAAGAGAACACACTACGGTTGCTTTTTATAAAAAACAGAGTTTTCGCACATTAGCTGATTTAATAAATATGCCAATCATTAAGTTCGCAGATCATTTCTTATTCAGCCGAAAACCTATGGTAAAATCGGGGTTCTATATAAATACTCAACAATTCGCACGGCAATGCGTTGTTGGAAATATATGCATGATACGATAAAAGATTTATTTGAAAGCTGGATGGGACGGCTGCAACCCTGGGCCTGGAACCTGATTGTGGTGGGGTTGGCTATACTTATCGGCTTGATTATTAAATTAGTGATCAGGGTATTGCTCAATCTGTATAAGGGCAAAAACGATTATTCTTTATTTCGCAGCATTATTACACATATCGGCCCTGCTTCAAATCATTTTATTCCCTTGTTGGTGTTGAATGTAATGTTCCCGATAATGGAGATGCCGCCCAGGTTTTATGCCCTGTTCAGCCGCGTTGCCGAGATAGCATTGATTATTTCCTTCGCCGTATTGCTGATGAGCTCGATCAAAGTGTTTGAAGACTATGTGGTGCATACCTACGACCTGAACAAAGAGGACAATCTGAAAGAACGAAAGATCAGGACACAATTGAAATTTATCAGGCAGGTAGCGGTTACGCTTATCATTTTTGTTACCATCGCTTTCATTCTGTTAAGTTTTGACAATGTTCGTAAGATCGGGGCAGGGTTGCTTACCGGGGTTGGTATCGGTGGTATTATCATCGGCTTCGCGGCACAAAAATCACTTTCAAACTTCTTGGCCGGTTTCCAGATCGCGTTTACCCAGCCTATCCGCATTGACGATGTGCTGGTAGTAGAAGGCGAATGGGGACGAGTGGAAGACATTACGCTTACCTATGTGGTGTTGAACATCTGGGATCAGCGCCGGCTGATACTACCTATCAACTATTTTATAGAAAAGCCCTTTCAAAACTGGACACGCAGTACCTCTGAAATACTTGGCACCGTATTTCTTTATATGGATTACACTGTTCCTGTAGATGCCTTACGGCAGGAATTTGACCGCCTGCTCAGCAAAACCAAATTGTGGGACAAACGGGTGAAAGTAATACAGGTTACCGATGCGAAGGAACATACCATCGAGTTGCGCGCCCTCGTAAGCGCCAGGAACTCATCAGAAGCGTTCGATCTGCGCTGTTACATTCGAGAAAACCTGGTAAAATTTGTGCGTGATAATTATCCTGAGAGTCTTCCCGTCAATAGGACGATAATTAATAATGCCGATGCTATTAAACTGCAATCGCCTTGATCTTCAACACCGCTGCTTAACCAACCCGCTCCGTTTTATCAGTTATCGTTTTTATTACTTCGTCCAATTCATTTGCGGATTCCAGCAAATAATCCATCGCTTCCTGGGCTTCAGCATCGGTGTTTTTTGAATACTTTAAAACATGAATAAGGCCCATGATCCTGGCAAGCGGCGCCCTTATTACATGTGACTGTAGCCACGCTATTTCCTTTAAATTTTCATTTTGCTCCTCAACAGCTTTTACATATCGTAATCGTTCGGTAATATCTTTGAAATAAACCGATAAACCATTATCAGAAGGGAAGGCACTTATTTCATACCATTTGTTTAAAGGGGCATAAAAATCCTCGAACCTAACCACTTTGTTGGTCTCGATGGCCTCATGATATCTTTTATATGATTCTGAGTTGATGGAATCACCAAAAACATCCCATAAGTTGCGGCCAAAAACTTCTTTTCTCGGCGTTGATAAAACCTTTTCGGCTTTATGATTCCAATAGGTTACTATCCAGTTCTTATCTACTGCAAAAAAAGCATCATCAATACTTTCGAGTATAATATTTTTTTCTTCTTTTTTTTCGGTGATATCCCTGAAATTGCATACGATGGCGTTAACATCCGGATCGTCAAGCATATTAGTAAAAATACATTCAAGCCAGATATAGCGCCCTTCTGAATGCATCGCATGGAATGTAACAGGAACAGGCTGACCAGGCTGACTAAAAATTTCTTTAATTTTTGATTCCAAAAGCTGTTGATCGTCCGGATGAATTAATTCTGCAAGGGTACTCTTATTACGATCTGTGCTGTTCCATCCAACAATACGCTCTGCCGACCGGCTGCGGTAAATAATTTGCAGATCTTTATCCAGCAAAGTAATACCCTCATGACTGTTTTCTATCAGTTTTTTAAAAACAAGGTAATCCACATTCGGACTGTTTGCCGGTGGGGATGTTTTAACTAAAGTATCAGTCTTTACCATTTCGGGGCATACTAAAGGTTTGGTATTGGTCGTAAGAATGTTACGTTTCAAACACTCCTTTTGTTTCCACACACAGCAGTTCAGATATCAGTTACCAAGTGGCGGATAACTATTCCCGGTAAAGGTTAACATTTATTAATTGATCGGCAACCCGTTTTTTAACGGTATTTTGTATAAAGTGAGTTGGTTATAACAAAAGAAAGCCGCCCCATTGCTGAGGCGGCTTTCTTAAAATATGCTGAATTAATTTGTCCCCTGGGGTTTGGGAAGTTCTTTCCTGGGTATCATCTCCTGGCGCTGCGAGGTATTGTATACAAACGAAGCAATGATAGTTGCTGCCTGTTTCAGGTCGTCCTCACTTAAACGGTCATAAGTATCCTGGTTGCTATGATGGGTCCTTGTACCATAATCCATCGCATCCTGTATGAATTGGAAACCTGGAATGCCCACTGCATCGAATGACTGGTGATCGGTGCCTCCGGTATTGCTGATGGTTACCGTAGTTGCACCAAGGTCCTTAAATGGTTCAAACCATGGTTTGAAAACCGGCCCTGCTGCCGAATCACCCTGCAAATAAATACCCCTTATTTTGCCTGTACCGTTATCAAGGTTATAATAAGCGGATAGCTTTGCTTGTTCAGATTTTAGCACCATGGTTTTAGGATCGCCGAAATGGTTAAGCACATATCCGCGTGAGCCAAACAAACCTTGTTCTTCAGAGCTCCATAAAGCGATTCGTATAGTTCGTTTAGGTTTAAAGTCTATCGCTTTCAATATGCGCATCACTTCCATCATCACTGCACTTCCGGCCGCGTTGTCGGTTGCACCGGTTGCACCGTGCCATGAGTCGAGGTGGCCGCCGATCATCACTACCTGGTCCTTTAATTTTTTGTCGGTGCCCGGTATCTCGGCCACTACATCATAGCCCTGCAGGTCGTCGGTAAAGAACTGGGTTTTAATATCGGCCTCCATTTCTACTTTTTGCCCTGCCGCTAATAATCGCACAATACGCAGGTAATCTTCGCCGCTGGTTTCCAGTTCAGGCGAGGCGGTCTTTGCAGTATCCGCATAAGAGGCTCCGTTGGTTGTAAATACGGTTCCGTCTGTACCGCGTGCCATGCTAAGGATAAGGCCTACTTTTTCGTCATCCAAAAAT
>Ga0207671_10002469_pt1 | contig 19748 bp, 15 predicted proteins | sample KBSC24metaG_FD_184352 | JGI IMG/M metagenome (GOLD analysis project Ga0207671, IMG submission 184352) | Corn rhizosphere microbial communities from Kellogg Biological Station, Michigan, USA - KBS C2-4 metaG (SPAdes) (version 2) | ecosystem: Host-associated > Plants > Roots > Rhizosphere > Soil... | reverse complement strand
GCGCCGACTGGCTGAACGCGACCTGCGTCGGCACGCCGCCCGGCGCCGCGCGGAAGAAATTCTGCACCGCCTCGCTGTCGCTGCGCCCGATGTCCCAGCGATCGAGCGCATCGCGGAGCGTCGGGGCGTGTACGGTCGGCCGGCTGGCGTCGATCAGCCCGCCGCGCTCCAGTTCGCCGAGGATCGCCATGATCCCGCCTGCGCGATGGATATCTTCCATGTGGACGTCGGGCTTTGCGGGCGCGACTTTGCAGAGGCAGGGCACACGGCGCGACAGGCGATCGATATCGGCCATGGTGAAATCCACCCCCGCTTCCTGCGCGGCGGCGAGCAGATGGAGCACCGTGTTGGTGGATCCCCCCATCGCGATGTCGACACTCATGGCATTCTCGAAGGCCGCGAACGTAGCAATGCCGCGCGGCAGGGCGGTCGCATCGTCCTGCTCATACCAGCGCTTTGCGAGATCGACGATCAGATGCCCCGCCTCGCGGAACAGCTTCTCGCGATCGGCGTGGGTTGCGAGCGTCGATCCGTTGCCCGGCAGCGAGAGGCCCAGCGCTTCCGTCAAGCAGTTCATCGAATTGGCTGTGAACATACCCGAGCACGAGCCGCAGGTGGGGCAGGCCGACCGCTCGATCGTCTTCACCTCTTCGTCGGTGTAGCGCTCGTCCGCAGCGGCGACCATGGCATCTGCAAGGTCGAGCGCGATTTCTCGACCCTTCATAACCACCTTGCCGGCCTCCATCGGACCGCCCGAGACGAATACCGCCGGGATGTTGAGCCTGAGCGCAGCCATCAGCATGCCCGGCGTGATCTTGTCGCAATTCGAGATGCAAACGAGGGCGTCTGCGCAATGGGCGTTGACCGTATATTCGACGCTGTCGGCGATCAGTTCGCGGCTGGGCAGCGAATACAGCATGCCGCTATGCCCCATCGCGATGCCATCATCGATTGCGATGGTGTTGAATTCCTTGGCGACGCCACCCGCCGCCTCGATCTCGCGCGCGACCAGCTGGCCGAGATCCTTCAGGTGGACATGCCCCGGCACGAACTGGGTGAAGCTGTTGGCTACCGCGATGATCGGCTTGCCGAAGTCGCTATCCTTCATCCCCGTTGCGCGCCACAGGCCGCGGGCGCCGGCCATGTTGCGGCCGTGGGTAGTGGTACGGGAACGGTAAGCGGGCATGTCGATCTGTCCTTCGGGCGGGCTCAGTCCCGCGTTCCTGTCAGGCGATTGCGACGGAAACGGCCAGCGGTCATGATGATGTCGAGCGTCGCGCCGTCGTCGGTCCACACTCCGATATCCTCCAACGGATTACCGTCGATCACGAGGATGTCGGCGAGCATGCCCGGCGCGATGACGCCCGTCTGACCCTTCAAGCCGATCACCTCGGCATTGATCGAGGTCGCCTGAGCAAGCGTTTCGAACGGTGAGAAGATCGGCGCACGCAGCGCAAACTCCGTCATCTGCAGGTGTTCGAGAGATCCCAGCAGATCGGTCCCGAAGCCGATGCGAACACCGGCCTCCTTCATGTAGCCCAAGCGCTCGACGGCCTCATCCTTGATAAGGGCGAGTTTGGCTAGCGACGCCTTCGGGAAGCCGATCGACTCCCCCTGCTCTGCGAGGGCGGCTATGATCGCCAGTGTGGGCGTGATCGAGACATTCCGCTCCGCCGCAAGCGCCGCCGTGTCTCGCTCGATCAAAGTGCCATGCTCGATGCCATGGACACCCAGTTCGATCGCTCTGCGCAGGGCACCGTCGGGATGAACGTGAGCGGTGCAGTAGGTGCCGTGCCGCTCGACCTCGCCAACGATTGCGCGCAGCTCCTCGTCGGAGAAATGCTGACCATGCAGGCTGTCGCCCGTCGAGGCGACGCCACCCGACCCCATGATCTTGATGAAGTGCGCACCGCGCCGAAAATTCTCACGGACCGCCTGAAGCACCGACGGTACCCCATCGACGATCGCGGAGATGCTCGTGGTCAGGCTCGTGCTGCAGCTGCAGGCGATGAGGTGCTCGGTCGTTTCATGGCCATGAGGCGCGCGAAAGTCGCCATGGCCGCCGGTCATGCTGATGAACTTGCCGCAGTAGAGAAGGCGCGGCGCCGGGAAATATCCCTTCTCGATCGCCTGAGCCAAGCCGTGATCGGCACCGCCCACGTCGCGCACCGTCGTGAAGCCGCGGTTCAGCATCCGCTCGAGCATGAAAGCCGCATGGTGCGCATAGAGCGTCGGCGCCGTGGCGGACCAGATGGCTGGATTGGCGTCGAGCGCATAGGCATGAACGTGCGCGTCGATGAGCCCCGGCATCAGGACGCGATCCTGGCAGTCGATGATCTCCGCACCGTCCGGCGCCGGTCGGTCGTCGACCGAGATGATCCGATCGCCTTCAACGACGACCGTTGAGCGCTCCTTGAGACCGTTGGAGCGCCCGTCGAAGACGCGCGCGTTGACGAACGCGACCTGCGCGGACTTATCCATGGCTGTTGTCGATCATCACGCCGACGATCGTCGCCGGCTTGTCTGTCCGGTTTTCCCAGCCATGGTTCGACCCGAGTTGCACGAGCGTGTCACCCGGCCGCAGTGTCACGATCTCCGTCTCGAGTACGCAGGTGATCTCGCCCTCGATGCAAATGACGAAGTCGATCGTGCGGGTCTTGTGCATGGCGCCGCCGTCGTTCGATCCTTCCGAGGCCGAAATCTGCTCATAGACCTTCGCCCAGGCGTTCTCCGGGAAGCTTTCGACCGGCGGATATGTCACGACCTTGAAGATTGTACCGCCGACGGCAGGATCGAGGCGGATAGGACGGGCGGCCGCATCGTGCGTATGCCCCTCCACGACCGACGGCGGTGCGGCCGTTTCCCAGATATCGCTGAGCTTCAGTCCGGGCACGGGTTCGATCGTATTCGCCGGCGCGCCGTCGAATATCACCCGCGACTTTCCGTCCGCTCCGTTCGCCGTCACGACTCTGCGAATATGCATTCTGCCTATCTCCTGCCCGGCGAATCACCGCCCGGGAGCGCTGTAAAATTCTTCACACACTTGTGTGGTCACACACTTGTGTGATTCCGTCAAGAACTGTGCTAGAGAAACTTTCAGTCGCTTGGATGCGGCAGGCTAGGCGGATATTGCGCTCGCTTCAGATGCGCGATGGCAGGATGCAGGGACGGAATGGGGCGACCAAAGAAAACAGAGCCGGCGGCGGGTATTCGGGAGAGAATTCTCGAGGCCGCGAAGGAGCAGTTCGCAGACCACGGGCTGGAACAGGCATCCGTTCGCGCCATCACCGATCGCGCTCGGGCCAACTCCTCCATGCTTGGCTACTATTACGGATCCAAGGAGGAGCTCTTCCGCGAGGTTATCGGCTCCATCGTCGGCGGACTGGTTCGGCACCGGCTGGCGGCTGTCGAACAGCTGCGCCTCGAATATCCTAGCACGATACCCCTCGAGAGGCTCCTCCACGCCTACGCCGAGCCGGTCCTGACCACTGGCCATCCGCTCGAACGGGATGTCGCGATCTATCTGCGCTTTTTTGGGCGTCTCTACACCGAGCCGTCCGACCGTCTGCGCGAACTGATCCAGTCGCAGATGACGGAGGTCCAGCAGGTCTATCTACTTGAGATAGGCCGCAGCGCGCCTCATCTGGACGCAGCAACCCTCACCTTCCGCTTCGGTCTCCTGATGGGCTCGCTGGCCTTTCTCGGTGCACGCGTCGGTGTGATAGAATTGCTGTCGGACGGCGCGATGCAAAGCTCCCCATCCGAAGACACGCTGCAGCGCTTCACCAGGGACTTCGCGGCGTTGTTCGCGATGCCGTAAGCCGGCCGGCTATGCGGGCCGCAATTCCTCCCGGAAACGGGCGGCATTGGCATGATAATGCGCGACCCCAGCCTGCATGTCCGCCAGCTCGTCGGAGCCCAGCTGACGCAGGAGGCGCGCGGGCCGACCGGCCCACAGCTCGCCCCGGCCGATCGCCTTGCCTCCCGTCAGCATGGCTCCCGCCGCAAGCATTGCATCGCCTGCGATACGGGCGGCGCTCAGCACCGTGGCTCCCATGCCGACAAAGCCACGATCGTCGATCGCGCACCCGTGGATGATCGCCATATGGCCGATGAGCACGTCCGAACCGATCCGGGTGGGATAGCCGGGGTCCGCATGGACGAGCGTGCCGTCTTGAATGTTGGTCCGTGCGCCGACGCTGATCGGCGCGACGTCGCCTCGCAGGACGCAGTTGAACCAGATGCTCGCCCCCTCAGCAATCGTCACGTCGCCGATGACGACGGCGCCAGGAGCGATATAGGCGCTCTCGTGAATGCGTGGAGCATGGCCTCCGAAGGAGAATATCGAACCGGTCAGCATCGCCGGGCTACGCCTCCCATTCGATATTGCCATCGACCGACAGCAGCTGCCCGGTGACATGGCGGGCGGCGTCCGATGCAAGGAACACCGCCATGTCGCCGATCTCCTTGGGCTGGATTTTGGTGCGCATCGAAATGAAGTCGAGGAATACCTTCTCCAACGCCTCCAGGGTGCTCCCCTCGGCCTCGGCCTTCGCCGTGAGGATATTCTTCATCCGATCGCTGTCGATGAAACCCGGCCGGATCGCATTGACGCGGATGCCATGCGGGCCGAGCTCCTTGGCCGCGGCGCGCGTGAGACCTTCGACGGCCCACTTCGAGGCGACATAGTCGGCACGCCCCGCCGGCAAGGTGAAGACGGAGCCGGTCGAGATATTGACGATCGCGCCCGCGCCTTGGCGTTTCATGCCCGGAATGACGGCTTTCATGAATGAGAAACTGCCTTGGGCGTTGACCGCGAAGGACCGCTGCCAGGCGGCCGCATCGATGTCCTCTATATTGGCACAGGCGCCAGCGATGCCCGCATTGTTGACCATGACGTCGACGCCCCCGAAGGCGTCTGCGACCCGATCGACGAATGCGGCGACCTGCGCCTCATCGGCGACGTCCACCACTTCCGCCAAGATCTCCGGGTCTTCTGCGACAAGACGCCCGATCGCGCCGGCATCGAGATCGCATATGGCAACCCGCGCGCCGGCCGCGCGGAAGCGACGTGCCGTGGCCCGTCCTATGCCCGAAGCACCCGCGGTGACGATCACTCGCTGCCCGCTCATGCTGCCATCTCCCGGAGCTTGGCGGTCGCATCCCTGTCGACCGTGCCCGCCATATCCAGAACGACGCCGTAGACATCGCGGGCACGCTCCGGACTGATCCAGCCCTCGCGGACATCGTCCGCGACAAGCTCCGGCTCGCGGTCCAGAGCCGAGCCGTACCCTCCGCCTCCGGTGGAGATCGCATGGATGAACTCGCCCTGCCCGACGGTGACCTGCGCACAGGCGGGAAGGCGCTCGATTGAGCCATCGGCCCTTTCCAGATGCTGATCGGACCGTCCGCCAGCGCCGCCACCGCGGACGCCTTTAGGTGCGTTCACATGCCCGTCCGCGCCATAGGCAACGTCGATCTTGCCGACCACCGGTCCGAATTCGACGAGAGTGCAGGGTGCCCCCGTGTAGCGGCCTGAGCCCTCGGTGTCGGTCACGAAGGTCCGCCGCCTGATCAGAAGCGGCTGATAGAGCTCGTCGAGCTCCACGCCATCGAGGCCGGCCATCCCGCCATTCCCGACATCGATCATCGTCCACCATGCATCGGACACCGCGCTTGCGGCACCCGCCGAAAAGGCGATGAACACCTGATTGACGAAGGGCTTGCCGCTGCGGGCATCGATGCCGGAGACGACCCCTGCCGACGGCGCGATGACCGCCCCGATCTCGGCCATGCCGATGCCCTCGCCCATTTCGGCCAGCGCGAGCTGGACGCAATTTGCGACGCGATCGGAGATGTTGGTCGTGGCGGCCGAGCAGGAATAGGGGTGCTCGGTGATCCCGGCGATGCAGTTCCTGCGCAGCTTCACGTCGATCCGGCGAAAAGCTCCGGCATTCTTGGGCACCCGATGATCGATCGAGTTGAACACGCCGATCATGGCGGCCGTGCGGGCACATGCCTCCGACAGATTGAGCCCCGAAGGAAGACAGTCGGGATTGTCGGTGAGATCGACGCTCACGATGGCAGCGGCGGGATCGATCTCGACATGCGCTGAGATCGTAACCCCCTCTTCGGGCAGCCCCGGAAAAGGATCATGCGTCGAGCGCCCGGTCTGGCGACCGGCCGGAAGGGCTCTGATCGCATCGATCATGAGGCCTTCCGAATAGTCGAACCACTGGCCTGAGAAAGCCTCCAGCGCCGCCCACCCGACGTCCTTGCCGAGTGCAAGCAACTCACGCTCGCCGATACGCACCGCGCCGATCGTGGCGAGATAGTCACCACGCCATTGTTCCGGCACACGTATGCGAAGCTCGCACATGCGGATGATGTCGTCGATATCTCGATAATCGCGCTGTACCTGGACGGCCGGGAAGATCAGCGCGCCTTCGTTATACACATCCCTGGCGGTCGCCATGTAGGTCGTCGGCTCGCTATTGCCGATATCCGCCTGGTGCGCCTTGGCCAGCACCGTGAAGCGGTGCACGCCTTCGTCGTCGATGACGGGCACGAGAATGGTGAGGTCAGCCGGATGAGAGCATCCGTGATAGGGTGAATTGTGGAAGAAGGCGTCGCCCCGCTTCAGATCGGGGTGGTAGTCCTTCATCGTCCTCGCCATCATGTCGGGACCGGACAGGACATGGATAGGCAAGCTCTCGGCAGCTGCGAGGAGCTCGCAGCCCGCTGTGACGATACAGCAGGAGAAGTCCTTCGCGCGATTGAGCACGCCCGAGCGGCCCGTCCGCAAGAGCGTGTTCGCCATCTTGCGGACGACGCCCTCCATACGGCTGTTGAGGATGGCGAGCTGGGCACCGTTGAGCTTCTGGCTGGTCATGGCGGACCTCACGGTTGGATGACGATGCTGCCGGCTTCCGACCGCCAGAATCGTGCGGCCGGATCGACGACGATGGTGGTGAAGGCAGACTCGATGATCGCCGGGCCCTGTTGTGGCGAACCCGGCGCAATCTGCTCAAGGCGCAGGATGGGCGTATCGGTCCAGCCTGCCCCGTGGAAATGGATTGGCCGCGTGGCCGCCGTCTCCTCGAGGTCGGCAGGGGCATCGAGGCGGAATGCCTGATGCGCGCGCACCGAGCAGCGCACGGTTGCGCGCAAACCTATGATTTCGACATCGGACCGCTCGTCGCGCACGGCGAAGATCTGCTCGTGCAGGGCATCGAACGTCGAGCGGAATGCGTCTACGCCGCCCCTCGCCTCGATCGCCTCGGGATCGAATGGCACGTCGATGTCCCAGACCTGCCCCTCATAGCGCGCTTCCGCGATGAACTCGGTGCCGAGATGGATCGCGCCCGTCGCCACGGCTTTGGCTATGAAGTCACGGGCTTTCGTGTGGAGCCCGGAGACGGCCTCGGCGACCCTCACTGCATCGAAAGCGTTGGTGGTGGTGAACAGACTGGTCGCATATTCACCGACCAGGTCGGACATCATCGCCCCCGCTGCGCTGAGCGCGGCGCCGGTCTCGGGGATGATCAGGGCCTTGCAGCCGAGGCGCCGGGCGATGAACGTCGAATTGAGACCGGCGGCTCCGCCACCTCCGATCAGGACGGCGCCGCCCGGATCGATCCCCTGGGCAACCGTTATGTCGGCAATGGCCTGGACCATATTCTCTGTCGCAAGCTCGATGATCCGCCATGCGGCTTCCTCGACGGAAAAGCCGAGCGGGTCGGCGACGTGCTGCTTGATCGCCGCGACCGAGGCGGGTCTGTCCAGCCTGATTGCGCCACCGAGGAAGAAGTCGGGATCGACATAACCGAGCGCGACGGACGCGTCTGTGACCGTCGGCAGCGTCCCGCCACGTCCGTAGCAGACCGGACCCGGGTTTGCGCCCGCGCTCTGTGGTCCAACACCCAGCAGGCCACCGCTATTAACGTGGGCAATCGACCCTCCGCCCGCACCGACGCTCTTCACCTCGACGGAGGGATAACCGACCAGATGGCCGCGCAATGGCTGCCCGATCCAGAGATCACGCGTCATCGGGACCACGCCGCCACGAACGAGGCTGATGTCATAGGTCGTCCCGCCAGTGTCGGCGACGATCACATTGTCGGGCTCATTTTCGAGGCCGGCATAATAACGCCCCGAGATGGGTGCCATGGACGGGCCGGAATTGATCACCTTGATGGGCGCCTGGGCGATGTCCGCCGACGCCATCATGCCGCCACCGGAGGTCAGCACCATCACCTCGCCGTGAAAGCCCGCTTCCGCCAGACGCTCGGTCAGACCTCCAAGATACTTGCCCATCAGTGGCTTCAGGGACGCATCGATCGCGGCCGACGAGGCCCGACGGAATTCGCGCAGGGTCGGATTGACGTCGTGGCTCAGCGTATAGGGAATACACGGAAGGTGCTCGGCCAGCAGCTCACCGACCCGTCGCTCATGGGCGGAATTCATGGTCGACCAGAGAAGGCAGACCGCGACCGCCTCGATCCGCTCGCTCTTGAGGCGCTCGATGATGGCCAGTACCGCGGCCTCGTCCAGGTCCTCCCTGACGTCGCCATTGTAGATGATACGCCCGGGAACCTCGAACGTCAGCGCACGCGGGACATAGGGTTTGGGGAACGGGATCGTGTGATTGAACGGTTCCAGGCGACCGCCTTCGCGAAACACGAGCATGTCCCGATGACCTTCGGTCACCAGAAGCGCCGTCTTGGCGGTCCGTCCCGTAATGATGGCATTGATCGCATGCGTCGTCCCGTGGATGAACATATTGGCACGCCCGAGCATCGCCGGGAGCTCCAGATCCCGATCAGCCGCCGCGAGTGCGAGCGCTCCGAGAACGCCCTGGACAGGATCGCTCGCCACGGTCGGCGACTTGTACATGGTGATGCGGCCGTCATCGTCTTCGACGACGAGGTCGGTGAAAGTTCCGCCGGTATCCGTTGCGAAGCGCATGGCTCTGTTCCCGATTTAGAAGTCGACGCGATCGCCGCCCTTGAGATCCAGGATCTCGCGCGCTTCTGCTGGCGTGGCGATCTCGAGTCCGAGTTCCTCCACAATCCTGCGGATCTTGCTGACCTGGGCGGCATTGGACGTGGCGAGCTCGCCACGGCCGATATAGAGGCTGTCCTCAAGACCGACGCGTACGGCGCCCCCCATGATGGCCGCCATCGTCAGGAAGGGCATCTGCTGACGGCCCACTGCGAAGGCCGAGAAGCGGTAGTCCTTCCCGAAAATCTGGTCCGCCATCGCCTTGAAATGGAGCAAGTTCTCGACCCTGGCGCCCATACCGCCCTGAATGCCGAATATGCCCTGGATCAGGAAGGGTGGCTTTACCAATCCCTGGTCGGCGAAATATTTGAGCGTCTCGAGATGGCTGAGATCGTAGCATTCATACTCAAAACGGACGTCGTGGGCCTGACCGATTTCCTTCATGATGCGCTCGAGCATGACGAAAGTGTTGGCGTAGATCAGGTCCTTGGTGCCCTCGAGATAGGGCTTCTCCCAATCGAACTTCCAGTCGGTATACTTCTTGGCCAGCTCGAACGCGCCGAAGTTCATCGTGCCCATATTGAGGCTGCACACTTCGGGCTTGGCGCGATGGGCCGGCGCAATCCGGTCTTCGAGCGACATGCCCAGACCGCCCCCGGTCGTGATGTTCACGACCGCGTCGGTCGCCTGCTTGATGCGAGGCAGGAACTGCATGAACACGTCCGGATCCTGGACCGGGCGCCCGGTTTTAGGGTCGCGAGCGTGGAGATGGAGGATGGCGGCGCCGGCTTCAGCCGCCTCGATGGCGGAGGCCGCGATCTCGTCCGGCGTCACCGGGAGATAGGGCGACATCGTCGGCGTATGAATGCCGCCGGTGACTGCACAGGTGATGATGACCTTGTTCGTCATGAGGGGTCCTCTCGTCAGAAATTTCGTGTGACGCTGAGCTTGAACCAGCGTGGTTGGCCGATCCCGACCTGGGAGCAGCCGCAGAATGCGTTGAGATCGAACCCGACCGTCTTGTAGCGCTTGTCGGTAAGGTTGGTGACGCTGCCGAGGATCGACCAATCGGCGTTCGTCCATCCGATGCCTGCGCCGAGCAGCGCGTATTTCCCGACCTCTGTCGCGCCGTAGTTCGTCAGCGAGAACCAGTAACGGCTCGTGTAGGACATGTCCGCCTGGACCCCGAGCCTTCCGTTCAGGAAGTCGAACTCGTAACGCGCGAGGGCACCGACCTTCCACTTGGAGGTATTCGGCGCGACCCTCGTCAGGAGAGTCGGCTGGCCTGCGATCGACACGTCATAGACCCGGTCGTGCGTGTAGCTCGCCCAGGTCCTCAAGCTCACGCCTGCCGCCGGGCGCAGGGTGATATCAGCCTCGCCACCATAAATACGCGACTTGTTGTTCGACACCTGGGTCGACAGCCCGATCACCTTATAGGCCTGGTAGTCGTCATAATCGTAGTAGAATGCCGCGGCGTTCGCCGTGAGCGTCCTGTCGAACCACTCGCTCTTGATGCCAGCCTCGTAGGCGTTCAGCGTCTCCGGATTGTAGGGAATGGCGCTGTCCGGATAGGCCGTCCCGCCGGCGAGCGGAGCGTTGAAGCTGCCGGCTTTCACGCCGCGGTTCCAGCCTGCATAGATCAAGATGTCACGGGTCGGCTTATACTCAAGCTGAGCCTTGCCGGAAAAAAGGGTATTGTTCTTCTTGCCGTCGAATGGTGTGCGCGACGGGCCGATCAGAACATCGTCGATCGTGAAGTTCGTCGACATATAGTGGAAAGACTTCAACTCCTTCGTGATGCGCGCACCCCCGATGAACGTGAGTTTGGGCAGAACATCATATTCGAACTGCCCGAAGGCCGAATAGGAGTTGGTGCGCAGCGCGAATTGGTCGCGTGTATCCAGATCGGCCGGCCCGACGATGAGATCCGCCGGGTTGGTGCCGCTCAGGATGTGGAGATAGTAGAGGCCCGTGAACCAGCGCAGGCGATGCGCAGATCCACTGAGACGGAATTCCTGTGAATAGCTCTTGGCGAAATCGTCGGCACTGCTGGTGAGAAAGAAGGTCGGCGACACCTCGTCATCGATGATCGCGCGCGATCTCGTTTTCTTGTAGTCGGTTATCGAAACCAGCGTCGGTCCGAAATCCCACGTCGCACGAAGCGTTGCGCCATTGATGCTCTTGCGGCCGCCTGATGATTTCGCCGACTCAGAGTCGATCGTGAGATGCTTGATGTCGCTGGGCGGGCCGAAGAACGTATCGCCATCGACGATCTGGGATCCAACGACATTTCCGTTCGCATCGCTGATCGGGCGAACCGCCTGCGAGAAGTAAGGTGCCCAGGAGCTTGTCTGCTTGCCGACGATGCCGGTGAAGAGGACATTGAAATTGCCGGTCGGATGCCATGACAGCCGCGCACGGATGGCCGCCTGCTCCTGGTTGCCGATATTGTCCCCGGCGGGATCCTTGTTCTTCACCCACGCGCCGTTGCGATCGTAAAGGCCAGCCACGCGGAACGACAGGCTATCGCTGATCGGGCCGCCATAGGCACCCTCGAAGTGGAAGCTGTTATAGGAGCCGTAGCTCAGGGTTACATAGCCATTGTCGGTAGCGCTCGGCTCGCGCGTGAAGATGTTGACGACGCCCCCCGTCGCGTTGCGGCCGAACAGCGTTCCCTGCGGCCCCTTCAGGACCTCGATTCGATTGATATCGAAGAGCCCGATGCCGGCCACGCTGGCGCTCGCGACGTAGCTATCGTCGACATAGGTCGCGACGGGGCTTTCGGACTGGCCGGAGAAGTCCTGCTGGACGACGCCGCGAATGCCGAAGGCGAGCGTGGAACCGGCATAGGCTCCCGACGTGCTCAAGCCAGGGGTTATCGTGACGAGCTGCGTCGCCGTCGTCACGCCGCGCGTGGCGAGTTCCTTGCCGCTGAAGGCTTGGATCGAAATACCGACACTTTGGAGAGACTGGGCGCGCTTCTGCGCGGTGACGACGATCTCGCCCGTATCTCCATGCGTTCCGGCCGGTGTGGAGGACTCATCCGTCGGCCCGACCGCCTGAGGCGCGCCGGGATTGACGCCCTGGGCCCAAGCCGCGCCAGCGCCGAACACGCAAATCAGCGACGCCGTGAGTGGCGCCAGAGACGTTGTCGTCATCGAACGAAGCTTCATCATCACAACCCCCATATGACTTTTGCCATTTCTGCGATCTCAGAATGATGGTTGCGACAGGTAGCTGTCAAGAGTGCATGCGTCGAGCATCGCTCCGACCGATCGAAGCGAAGGCTCAGGGGTCAGATGGAGAGGTAAGCGGCCTCGCCCGGCGGGACGGACGCGACCGTCGATTGCATTTAGCCGAGCGCCGCCGAAATGCCCTCGTCGGCAAGCAGGGTCGACCCATGGATCGGGCGGGCCTCCTCCGACAGCAGGAAGAGCGCGGATGCTGCGATTTCCTGGGGCTTCGAGAAAGTCCGGTTGCTGGGCGTCATCCTCTCCATCGCTTCGAGCAGATGAGCCTGTTCCGGATCGTTGCGCATCCCGTCATTCATCGGCGTCTCCGTATTCCCGGGCGCGATCGCATTGATGTTGATGTCGAAGGGCGCCAGTTCCGCGCCCAAGACCCTGGTGAGCATGGAGATCGCCGCCTTGCTCGCGCAGTAGAGGGAAAAGCCCTTGAATCCGATGTGCGATGCGACTGACGAGAAATTGAGGATCTTTCCGCCGCCATCCCGCTTCATATGCGGCACGGCAGCCTGGATCACGTTGAACGTACCCTTCACATTGGTATCGATCATGAGGTCAATGACGGACTGTTCGGTGTCGCCCGCAGGCGTTGGCAGGAAGAGGCCGGCGGCATTGACGACGATATCCAACCTGCCATTTTCGCGAACGACGTCGTCGATCAGCCGGCGCGCGTCCGCAATATTTCGGATATCCGCAACTGCGGCCTTGGCGCGCCCGCCGCCGCCGCCGATCGCGCTTGCGACCGATTCCGCTTTCTCCAAACTGCTGCTCGCAACGACGGTCACCTGCGCCCCTTCCGAGGCAAGTGCGGTGGCGATTGTCGCGCCGATGCCAGAGCTGCCACCGGTGATGACCGCAACCTTGTCCTTGAAACGACTTCCCACGGTCTATCCTCTCGAAGCCTAGATCCGACGCGCGCAGGCGCCCATGAGGCAAGCAGTGTGGCGGGGACGGCCGAACCGCCCCCACCTCTCAGAACTTGAAATTGACATCCAGCCCGGCCGTACGGGGCCGCATCATGGCGACGCGGTTATAGGGCGGGCCCGTGAACGACAGGGTGTTGATATTCTCGAGCGCTCTATGCTGATTGAGGAGGTTCTCGACGAACAGATAGGCCGACCACGCCTTCGTCTCGGCGCCGAGGCGCAGTGCCAGATCGTCCCGACTCGGTATCTGATTGATCTTGTATGAGAGATCGCGCGACTTGCTGGTGTAGTTGTTGCGCGCGATCGCGACGATCTTCATCCTATCATCGAGCGGATATTCGTACCGGATCGTAGTGGACAGTGTCCAGTGCGGCGAATTTAGAAGAGGCTGTCCATCGACGATCCCGGAGGGCACGAAGTCCTGGGTATATTTGCCATCGGCATAGCCCACGCTCTGCGACAGATGCAGCTGCGAGGATATCTCGAACTGCGCCTCAAGCTCGCCGCCCTTCACCTGCGCCTTGGGGCCGTTGGTGGTGAAACCGAGTCCACAGGCCAGCGCCACAGGTGTCTGCACCTTGTTCCAGTTGATCAGGTAGATATCGGAATTGATCGTTATCCGATTCCCAGCAAAACGCGCCTTCTCGCCCACCTCGAAATTCCATACCGTATCGGGCTTGAAGGATGTCGGCGCGGCGGAGAGGCCGATCGCGTTCAGATTGGCGAGGCAGACTTCGCCGGCCGGCCCCGTCGTGATGACCGGGAAATTTCCGGCCCCCTCTCGGAAGCCCTTCGATGCCTGTCCATAGACCATGACCTGCGGCGTCACCTGATAGGAGAGATTGGCCATGGGCGTTACGCCATGAGCCTTGGCGCGCGTCGAGGACTGGATCGGCGTGACAGGATCGTAGAGCGCACCGAAGGCCGACGAGCCGAAGCGGCTCGAATAGGAGAAGTAGCGCGCGCCGCCCTCGAGTTTCAGCTTGTCGGTAAGGTTCCAGATGATGTTGGCGAAGACGGCCTTCTGCCTGACCCGCAAGGGCTGGGTCACATCATAGAGTACCGGCGAGCCAAATTCCGCCTCGGTCCCCGGCGGCGCGGATTTGAGATGAAACCGATCGAAGAAGTCGCTGTAGAAGCCGCCGATCAGCCAGTGGATCGGTCCGTTGCCATTGGAGGCGAGGCGCACTTCCTGGCTGAACTGGTGCGTCTTGTCGGTTTCGAAGGCATAGCTCGGCCCCGGCCCCCCGTCCGCCTGCTCGAAGCCGGGCAGACCCAGATTGATCACCAGCTGCTCGGTCGAGTCCTGCTTCTGCGTGGTCAGGCGTTCCCAATAGGACGTGACCGATGTGAGCGACACAGGGCCGAAATCATAGACAATGGGGAGCGTACCTACGACGAAGCGGTCGGTATAGGGTTCCGAGATGTCGAATGCCTGATAATGCGCAAAGTGCGGCGGTCCCGGCACGCTGTCGTACGTGTTCATCCCGCCCTGTCGGGTCTTCTGATAGAAGATCGAGGGCGTAATGGTAAGCTCCTCCGATGGTTTCACGAGAAGAGCCGCCCGCATAGTGTAGATGTCGCTGTCGTTGACGTTCGATATCGTCTTGGAACCTGGAACGCCCAGGACGTTGCCGCGGGTCGCTCCGCCGTCCGGCGAATTCGGGAAATTCGGCACGACGACCCGATCGATCCAGCCGCTGTCATGCGCGTAGGTGCCGGTGATGCGGAAGGCGAGCCTGTCCTCGACCAGCGGAATGTTCAACATGGCGCTGCCCTTGGCATTGCCGGCGCCGACTTGCGTCCCGGATCCCGTGATTTCGCCGCTGCCGTAGAACTTCCCAGCGTCAGGCGCCGCCGGAATCAGCTTCACGGTCCCTCCGAGCGAACTCGCCCCGTATAGGGTACCCTGAGGACCACGAAGCACCTCCACCCGGGCCAGATCATAGAGATTGGGATCGATCGGAGACTTGCCCGTCGTTGCGGTAGCCGGCGGCGTAATGGGCACGTCGTCGAGATAGAAGCCGACGGTCGCGGCCTCGCCGCCGTCGGAGGACAGGCCGCGGATCTGGTACTTCGCCTGGCCGGGACCCGCCGAGGCAACCGAGATGCCGGGCACTGCCTTCACTACTCCCTGGGCGCTGGAGATCCCGAGCGCCTGCAGCTGAGCGCCAGTCACCGCCGTGATCGAGAGCGGCACCTTCTGAACGGTCGACGAGCGCTTCTCGGCCGTCACGACAATCTCGCCAGGCGCAGGATCAGCGGATTGAGGCTGTGGTGAGGGAGGTGATGGCTGCTGGGCTCCGGCCGCGATCGGCCAAGTAAGCGTCAGCAGAGCGACGCTGGTGAGCTGGACGACGCGACAAGCCTTGCGCATGTTTCCTCCCCATTTCGTGCAGGGCGGTGCCTTGCAGATACGCAAATATGTAATTTGCATATCCGCAAGGCAAGCACTTTCTTGAAGCGTCAGTTATTGGCCGCAGAAAGCTCCATGTCTGGCCTAACCCGCTCGAAAGGCTTGTCATTAGTATTGGCTACGATGAGGATCTTAGCCTGCGCAGCGCCCACGGATATATAGGCGTGAGGTATGTGACTGTCGAAGAAGATGCTGTCGCCCTCTTCGAGTCGCTCGGCGGGCCTGCCCTCGAAATGCACCTCTATCGCGCCCTTGAGGACCAGCAGGAATTCCTCGCCCGAGTGAGCCGTCAGACCACCATAATCCGCGACGGTCCGCGCGAAGAGGTTGATCATGATGGGTCTGATCGCACTCTCCAGACCGTCGGGATGAAGCGGCGCATATAGAAGGTTCGGAAGCTCGGTATAGTCGGCCTTCCCTGCCCGGGTAACGCTGATCGCTCCCGCGCTCGTTCGCGCACCATGCCGGCCGATGACGTCGTAGGGATGGAGCTCCATCGAGCGCACGATCTTCTGGATGAGATCGAGCGTCGGCGACATCTTGCCATTCTCGATCCGCGAAAGGCTCGATGCAGGCACGCCAACGACTTCTGCGGCCTTTTCCAGCGACCAACGCCGCTCTCGCCGAAACTCGCGAAGACGCGCACCGAAGCCGAACGCATCGCGATGGTCGTCCGCGGCACGCTCTGCAGCCGTCTCTGTGGGGGCCGTCTTGCGAGCCGCCATATTCTTCATGTCCCAGATTGCTTATCCGCAAGAGATCGTCCTCCTCGCACGCGATTGCAAGCCCGGATCGACTCGGGGAGCGTATCGTGGAGCAGCTGCCGGCCCTCCGCTGTTCGCACCGGCGCCTTCTGTCGCGGGCGGCTCCGCGTACTTTCCACGATCTTCGCCAGACGACGGCGACCTGCCTGAGCTAACGCCCCGACCAGGCTCTAGAAAGGAGACAATCCACGAGCGGCCCTGCGCTGCCCGGTGTTCATGCGGCCGGAGACATCAGAGCAACACGAAATCGTGCGGCTCGAGAGGCGGCGGCAAATCTGATTCTCCGGCTGCCTCAAGCAGCTCCCGCTCGAGCGTCCGTACGAGGCTGTCCAGCGGAAGGTCGTTTTGCTCGGTTCCGAACGGGTCGCTGAGTTCGTCGCCCAGCGCGTCGAGGCCGAAGAACGCATATCCCACCAGGAATGTCGGGAGAGGCGTCCACCATCCGAGAGTGGGTGCCAGCGCGAAAGGCAGCAGAAGGCAGAAGGTATAGGCCGTGCGATGAAGCAGAAGGGAATAGGAAAACGGCAATGGTGTCGTCTTGATGCGTTCGCAGCCGCCCTGAACATGCGAAAGCTCCGACAACTGCACTTCGAGCACCGAGTAGTGGATCGGATCGATCTTTCCCCGTTTGAGCAGTGCAAGGCACTGAGATCCGACTTCAGAGAGGACCGCGTTCGTCGGATTCGCCGATTCCCGCCAGAGGCCAGGCCCGATACGCCGCGCAATCGTAGCGACTTCGTCGGTCCCGCGCAGTCGTGCCGCGAGTCCCGAGGCGAAGCCACGCAGGCCCATGAGCATCGGCCGCTTGTCGTCCGGATGCAGCAGCGCGATCTGACGGGCGAAAGAGCGGCTCGCGATGATGAGCTGACCCCAGAGCTTCCGTCCCTCCCACCATCGGTCGTAGCATGCCGTGTTCCGAAAACTCATGAAGATCGAGAGTGACAGACCGACCAGAGTGAAGGGCATCGAGGCCAGATCGGCGAGGAACGACGGGTGGGCGTGCGACAGAAGGACAGCGAGGATCGACACGGCGAGCATGGCCAGCAGTGGCTTCAGGATACGAGGCAGGATGGATCCGCGGGTCGCCACCAGGACATCGCGGAGGCTCGGACGTCCACGAACTATCATGCCAAAGCTGCACCCAAATTCGAGTCGTTTGCCACCGCGCCGACATATGAAGCGCAGGGCGCAGGCCGGCAATGCGTAGACTGATCATCCCGCGATATGCCCACCGATCTAAACGCCGCGGGTACCCGATCAGATGGACACGCCAGCGTCTCCCGGGCCTCCGTCATGAGGCAATATGTCGGCGCTGCCCGGTTGGCCGCTCCCGCAGAAGACCGCCGGGAAGCCCTGCATTATTCTGCTGCTATCGCGATGGACCCGCTTCGTACGAGCGAGGCATAATCCAGCCGGAGCTGCTTGCTCAACTCGCCTACTTCGAAACGCCACGGGCCAATGGACTGGACTGGGGTGACCTCAGCTGCGGTACCGGTAAGAAAACACTGCTCGAAGCCCTCGAGCTCCTCCGGCCAGATCGCCCGCTCGATGACCTCGACGCCCCGCTTCCTGGCGAGGCCGATCACGGTCCTGCGGGTGATGCCATCGAGAATACACTCTGGTGTAGGAGTGTGTATGGTGTCGCCCCTTATGAAGAAGATATTGGCACCCGTCGCCTCCGCGACCTGACCGCGCCAATCCAGCATCAGAGCGTCCGAGAAACCCTCGGCTTCGGCCCGGTGCTTGGAGATGGTGCAGATCATATAGAGTCCCGCCGCCTTTGCCTTGGTGGGCGCCGTATAAGGCGCGGGACGTCGATAGGAGGCAATGCCGAGCCTTATGCCGCGCTCCAGCACATCATCACCGAAATAAGCGCCCCATGGCCAGCATGCGATCGCCAGGTGCGGCTTCGTCCGCTGCGCCGCAACACCCATCTGCTCCGCGCCGCGCCACGCTATCGGTCGCAGATAGCAGTCGGCCAGGCCATTCGCCTTCATCGTCTCGATGCAGGCAGCATCGATCTCGTCGCGGGTCCACGGCAGCGCGAAGCCCAGAACGCCTGCGGAATCTATGAGACGTTGGCTGTGCTCGGACAGCTTGAACGGAACCCCGTTATAGGCCCGGAGCCCCTCGAATACGGAGGATGCATAGTGCAGTGCATGGGTGAGGATATGGACCTTGGCATCACGCCAGGGGACGAGCCCCCCGTCGAACCAGATATACCCATCGCGGTCATCGTAGGTGGCTTCCATAATCCGGTCCCTCTCAATCAAGCGGCAACGCAGCGGACATCGGTCAGCAGGCTTGCCGCAAGCTGGTCAGCCGCCTGCGCCGGCGTCACATTTTGATCCCGCGCAGTCTGAAGGATATTTCGGAGCTTCGGCCCGATAGCCTGCACGCGTGCGCGAACCAGATCAGGACCCTCACCAAGATATTCGGCGGCCACGTTGATGATGCCGCCCGCATTGACGACATAGTCTGGTGCATAGAGGATCCCGCGTGCGGCCAGAGCCTCACGATCCTCGGGCCGAGCGAGCTGATTGTTGGCCGCGCCACATACGATCGACGCCTGTATCGCCGGAATGGTCTTGGCGTTGAGCGTCGCTCCAAGAGCGCATGGCGCATATATATCTCCTGGCGCCGCATGGATCTCCTCCGCGCTCGCGACCCAGGCACCGAAACGATCCGCAACCTCGCCCTCACGCGCCGGATCGATGTCGGCGACCACGAGGTTCGCGCCCTCTGCCGAAAGCAGTTCGCATAGGGCTCGTCCGACATTGCCGAGGCCCTGAACAATCACCGTCATGTCGCCGAGGCCCCTTCCCCGCCATTCGGCCGCCACCTGCATCGCCACGAAAGTGCCGAGCGCGGTCCAGGGCGAGGGATCCCCACCGGCAAGTCCATCGCCTGCCGGCAGGCCGAAAACGTGTGGCGTGGCGCTCCGCACGATCTGCATGTCCGCGACGCTGGTCCCGACGTCCTCCGCCGCCAGATAGGAGCCGCCGAGTTCCTCCACCGCGCGACCGAACGCACGAAACAGAGACGCCCGGTCGAAGGCACCGTCAGGCATGTTGATGGCAGCCTTGCCACCTCCAAGAGCGAGACCGGCCACGGCATTCTTGTAGCTCATGCCGCGCGCGAGCCGCGTCGCATCCAAGAGCATGTCGGCATCGCTGGCGTAGCGCCAAAGCCGGCAGCCGCCCATCGCAGGGCCACGAACGGTTGAATCGACGACGATCACGCCACGCGCACCGCTGACGGGATCCTCGAAGTGATGGATATGCTCAGCGCCCGGCGGAGCGGCGATTGCCTGAAGGTTCATTGTCTGCCTTTCTTCACCGTGGCGCCATACGTATGGCGCCATCCAAGCGGATGACCTCGCCGTTCAGCA
>Ga0207671_10002465_pt1 | contig 19764 bp, 18 predicted proteins | sample KBSC24metaG_FD_184352 | JGI IMG/M metagenome (GOLD analysis project Ga0207671, IMG submission 184352) | Corn rhizosphere microbial communities from Kellogg Biological Station, Michigan, USA - KBS C2-4 metaG (SPAdes) (version 2) | ecosystem: Host-associated > Plants > Roots > Rhizosphere > Soil... | reverse complement strand
CGGATATTCCCGCGAGAACAGCACCGTCACGAGAATGGCGATGACAAAAACGGCAGCTCCGACGTAAAAGGCATATTTGATATTGTTGGCAACGCCGTCTGCTCCGGCGATCTTACTCACGCCGAGCTGCGCCAGCCAGTCTGGTAAAGCTGAACCGGCTACGGCGCCCATTCCGATCAGGCCGCTCTGTATCGAAAACCCCAGGGTCCGCTGACTCTCGGGCAGATTATCGGCCACCAGCGCCCGGAATGGTTCCATCGCAATGTTGAAAGACGCATCCATCACCATCACGAACCCCGCCCCGACCCACAAGGCCGGGATCACTCCCGCCAGCCCGCCGGAATTGGGTAAAAGGATCAGGGCCGCAGAAGAGAGTAAGGCCCCGGTAAGAAAATAAGGCTTGCGTCTGCCCAGCCGGTTCCAGGTACGGTCACTGTAGTGACCGATCAGCGGCTGAACGATCATCCCCACGAGGGGCGCAACGATCCAGAATAAAGGTAATTGATCGACGTCGGCGCCGAACGAGCGCAGGATACGGCTCGTATTCGCATTCTGCAAGGCAAAGCCGAACTGTATCCCCATGAAGCCAAAACTCATGGTAAAGATCTGTCCCAGCGTCAGCGTAGGTTTTGGGTCTACTCCGTGCCGGGACAATCCCGGGGATTGTGCAGTGGCCATAGCAATCGTTTTTGGTTATAGGCAAAACAACGGGCGGTCACTAAATGACAAACCCATTGGGCAACACCGCCCCCTTCTTGATCACCACCACTCCCTCTTTAACGGTGTACAGCGAATGATCCGCATTTTCCAGGTGATGCCCCCCGTTGATACGTACATCATCTCCGATCCGGCAGTTCTTATCTACAATAGCATTGCGGATATAACAGCGATGCCCGATGCCCACGGTTGGTAACCCATGCTGCTGCGCCAGCTCGATCTCCTCGATCGTTTCATAATAATCCACCCCCATCAGGTAGCTGCTGACAATAGTCGTTCCAGTACCGATACGGGTACGGATACCGATTATGCTGTTCTCGATACGGGAGGCATTGATGATACAACCTTCCGCTATGACGGTCTTTTCCAGCGTAGTACCACTGATCTTGGCCGGCGGCAACATCCGCGCGCGGGTATAAATGGCTTTTTCGTTGTCGAAAAGATTGAAGTCGGGTATATCCTTGGTCAGTCCCAGGTTGGCCTCGAAGAAGGAAGGGATGTTTCCAATATCCGTCCAGTACCCTTCGTATTGATAGCTCACCACCTTGTATTTTTCCAGGGACTGGGGAATTATTTCCTTACCGAAATCCGTGGATTCCACAAATTCATTCTGCAACAGATCGCTCAGCAGTTGACGATTGAAGATATATATGCCCATGGAGGCCAGGTAATGCCGTCCCTGCGCCTGCATCGCGTGCCCGGTGTCGCTCACCCAGGGCGGAAGCATATCCTTTTTAGGCTTTTCCGTAAAAGAAGTGATAAATCCACTCTCATCCATTTTCATGATACCAAAGTCGGAGGCTTCCTTATCATTCACCGGAATAGTGGCAATGGAAATATCCGCGCCCTTCTTTTTATGGTGTTCCAGCATTTCCATGAAATCCATCTGGTAGAGCTGATCCCCGGAAAGGATCAGCACGTATTCGCTGTCAAAAGGCCCGATATGCCGCAGACACTGCCGCACCGCATCGGCTGTCCCCTGGTACCAGGTAGGATTATCCGGCGTCTGTTCCGCCGCCAGGATGTCCACGAAAGCGCTGCTGAACGCGCTGAAATGATACGTATTCTTGATATGCCTGTTCAATGACGCCGAATTATACTGCGTCAGAACGAACATCCGCGAAATGCCCGAGTTAAGGCAGTTGGAAATGGGGATGTCTACCAGACGGTATTTCCCGGCAATGGGAACGGCTGGCTTCGAGCGGCTGGCGGTCAGGGGGTAAAGACGGGTTCCGGCCCCTCCACCCAGGATCACAGATAAAATCTCTTTTGACATATTCAAGCGTTTAATAAATGAACGATTCTGATTTTATGACTAATTCCTACCTAAAAATTATGCCCTATGCTTCCTTACGCATGCTTTCATACAGACCCAGGTATGTCCGTACACTGGACTGCCAGCTGAAATCCAGCTTCATCATCCGCTGTCTTATCTCATATAGCTTTTGCGGCTGCTGATATAGTTCCACCGAACGCCATATTCCATGTGTCATATCCCCTACAGTGGCCTGGTTATAGCGGATGCCGTAACCATTCTTATCGCCGTAGTCGATGACCGTATCGTGTAATCCGCCCGTATTGCGCACCACCGGCACCGTGCCGTAACGAAGAGCATACAATTGATTCAGCCCGCAGGGCTCCACCCGGGAAGGCATCAGTATGAAATCAGCCCCCGCGTACATCAGCCGGCTGAGCGCTTCGTCATAGCCGATATAAGTATTGTAATCCCCCCTGGACATCCCACGGATCCCCTGCAGTCTTTGCTCTATTCCAGGCAAACCACTGCCCAGGATGAGAAAATTCATTTTACGCCCTATATAATAAAAGGAATCTTCAATGGCCTGTGGCAGCAGATCGGCGCCTTTCTCCCCAACCAGCCGGCCTATAAAAGTGATCAGCGGTTTCTTAGGATCCAGATTAAACCGATCGCAAAGCTGCGCTTTATTCTTTTGCTTGCCCTCTTCCACCGTATCCACCGAATAATGATTCTCGATATAGTGGTCCGTTTCGGGGTTCCAGACCACAGGATCGATGCCATTCAGGATACCGCTGCACTTTCCGCGCTCATACTCCAGCAACGTTTCCAATCCCGCGGCGCTATGCCTCATCTCCTCCAGGTAAGTGGGACTCACTGTCGTTACCCGCCACGCAGCCCGGATACCGGCTGCCAGTGGATTAATGGTGCCCGCCCAATCCAATAGTCCCGTCTTATAGCTATCCCATTCCGGAATGAGGTGACTCCTGTCCCAGCCCAGCCAGCCCTGGTACTCTCCATTGTGTATGGTAAGTATAGTAGGAATATATTGTAAATGACGGTAGGCATAACAATATTTGAACATGAAGGGGAGCAGCGCCGTGTGATGATCGTGCACATGCACAATATCGGGCCGGTGCCGCCATACCGCCAGCCAGTCCGCGACGGCTATCTGAAATGCGATAAAACGATCGGCATCATCCGCATAACCATATATCTTCTCCCTGTCCAGCAGCCCATAGATATCTACCAGGTAGAGATCGAAACCCAGCTTGTTGGTCCGTTCCTTTATCACCGTGTAGTTGAACCAGTAACTCCCCATATGGGTATACCCTTTGTGAACGACCTCCCATTGATTATCGTTGAGGAATTTAGTCCGGTACATCGGCATGACCACTTTGGCTACATGCCCGGCTTCACGCTGATATTTGGGCAATGCACCTACCACATCCCCCAAGCCGCCAGCTTTGGCCACAGGATAACATTCTGCTGATACATGAATTATTTCCATTGAATCAATTGCTGTTCAATTTAGTAAGGATTTCGATTAAAAAAGGTTTGAGCCATGAAAATATTTTTAGCATCGGAAAAAGCTGTATTTTCAGCCCTTATTTCATTAACCACTTCTGATTGGCTATGCAACAAAAAACCAAATGGTCGCAGTTCGGAACCCTTGTAACCGTATTCTTTTTCTGGGGATTCGTGGCGGCAAGCAATGACATTCTTATCCCGGTATTTAAAGACAAACTGCACCTGGAACAATGGCAGGCTCAGATGATCTCCTTCGCTTTTTATGTAGCGTACACTGTCGGATCTATTATCTATTATGCCATCTCCAAAGCCAGCGGTGGAGACATCCTCAACCGTATCGGTTATAAAAATGGGATTGCGCTGGGGCTTATTATCTCCGCCATCGGAGCCTTACTGTTTTATCCGGCAGCCATGTCCGCTTCCTTTACCTTGCTGATATCCGGTCTTTTCATCATCGGTCTCGGATATTCCCTGCAACAGACGGCCGCTAATCCGCTTGCCATCATTATGGGAGACCCCGCCAGCGGCGCACAACGGTTGAGCATGGCCGGCGGTATTAACAATTTTGGTACGACCATCGGTCCTCTCCTGGTGAGTTTTGCCATCTTCGGTTCAGCCACTGCAAAAGGAGCTTCTGCCATTGCCAGCGTTAGCAGCGTTAAGACCCCCTATCTTATTCTGGGTGCTGCATTTCTGGTCATAGCCCTGGTATTCAAATTCTCCTCTCTTCCCAATAAGATCGATCAGGAGCAGGTGGCCGCAGAAGATGCCGTAGCCCCCGATAAATTATTACACCGCAGCAGCCCCTTTAAATACCCGCAACTGGTGCTTGGGATGCTCGGTATCTTTGTTTATGTCGGCGTCGAAGTAACCACTGCCAGCAACCTGCCGCTGTTCATGCAGGAAAAACTGCACACGCCCACAGACCAGATCGCCCCTTATGTCTCCTTATACTGGGCCAGCCTGATGATCGGCCGCTGGACGGCTTCCGTAGGCGCGTTCGGGGTAAGCAGCAGTTTTAAAAAAGTGCTCAATTTCGTAATGCCCTACCTGGCCTTTGGCGTTTTCCTGCTGGTCAATACCATCGCCGGTCATGATATCACCCCTTTCTATATCTATGCCTTTATCATCATTGCCATGATCATCGGCGATATCCTCAGCAAGGGCAACCCGGCGCGTCAATTGCTCATCTTTTCGTTGATGGCGATCACTGCTCTGCTGATCGGTATTTTTTCCAAGGGTATGGTCAGCGTGTACGCGTTTACCAGCGTTGGCCTTTTCTGTTCCACCCTGTGGCCCTGTATCTTTACCCTGGCCATTGCCGGCCTTGGCAAACATACCAACGAGGGTTCCAGTCTGCTGATCATGATGATCATGGGCGGCGGCGTCATCAGCCTGCTCCAGGGCTGGCTTGCCGGTGATGCTTATCTGGGTATTCAGAAATCTTACTTTGTACCGGTGATAGGCTTCGCCTATCTGGCCTACTATGCCATCCGCGCTAAAGCAGAACTAAAGTCACAAGGCATCGACTACGACGCCCTGCAAGCCGCCGGGGGGCATTAAAAAGATCACTTATTGCTATCATACACAAAGAAATCGAACCCGACGGTTCGATTTCTTCTTTATATTTGCTTCCCTAATATAAGATTCGTTCTCATGGCAAAAGCGGCTTCTTCTCTTTCTTATGAGTCTCTGGCAATCGGCATCGACATCGGCGGCACAGGAACAAAATACGGCATTGTAGATCGTAATGGCAACGTCCTTTTCTCCGGCGATATATCCACGCGCGGCCATGGCCCCATAGAAGCCTTTATCGACGCCTTATACGACCAGTTGGCTGTCCTCATCGAAAAGGCCGGCGGCACCGGAAGGATGAGAGGCATCGGCGTTGGAGCCCCCAATGGCAACTATTATAGCGGCACAGTGGAATATGCCCCCAATCTTCCCTGGAAAGGCATTATGCCGCTGGCAAAGCTCATCCAGAACAAATTCCAGCTCCCTACCATACTCACCAACGATGCCAACGCTGCCGCCATCGGCGAAATGATGTACGGCGCCGCCAAAGGAATGAAGGATTTTATTATGATCACGCTTGGCACAGGCGTCGGCAGCGGCATCGTCGCCAACGGTAAACTCATCTATGGCCATGATGGTTTTGCCGGTGAATTAGGCCATACTATCATTATCCCGGAAGGCCGCTTGCACGATGGCACCGGCAAAAAAGGCTCCCTGGAAAGCTACGCCTCTGCCACGGGGGTAACACTGACGGCTCTCGAAATGCTGGAAAAGAGCAGTGAAGAAAGTCTCCTGCGCGGAGTTCCAAAAGAAAAACTGGACTCGCGCAAAGTATACGACGCCGCCATCCAGGGCGACAAACTGGCAAAAGACATTTTTGATTTCACCGGCTCTGTTCTCGGCCTGGCCCTGGCCAACTTCGTCATGTTCTCCAGCCCCGAAGCCATTATCCTCTTCGGCGGTCTCACCAAAGCCGGAGACCTGATCCTTAAACCGACCCGCGAAGCGATGGAAAACAACCTGATCCAGGTTTTTCAGAATAAGGTCAAAATACTCATCAGTCATTTGAAGGAATCCGACGCCGCCATTCTCGGCGCCAGCGCACTCGTGTGGGATATGAAGGGGTGATCGCCCGCGCCCAGCCACATTTACGGGTGATCGCGGATCCCGGGTGATCGCTTATTTATTCCATTTTATAAGGAACACAGCCGGCACCGGCCTCTGTCCCGTCTTATCAGAAGGATGAACCGTCTCTTTTCCATTGATGAGCATACAGGTGCTGCCTCCCCCATCCAGGTTTAGCGCCTCATAACAACCAAGACCACGCAGGATCTCGGCCTCCTGCTCCAACGTAACCCCCGCAGCCACACCGGGAGTACGCCCCTGGATAGCAAGCACGATCAACCGCCCGTCCCGGGTATACCCCATAGCCGTCCGCGGCTGATGATCCCCCTCCCGGCCTTCGCCCGGAAACAATTGCTCCTGCTGGTCGGAGATAAACACCTTCCCATCATGAAGAAGGACTGGCCCGCCGCCAACAGCCGTTCGCATTTTCCACCATTTCCATTCAATATCATTGAGGGAATAAATAGTAGGCGCCGAATCGAGCCCTTTGGCCACTACCGGCATATCTTCAAACGCATAGGGCCAGCGTCTTGTGCTGTCGGTGAACAGCCAGGCGACGTCCGCCCGGCGTTTGCGGTCGATACCGATGGCACTGCGGGTGGGATAATAATACAGGAGGGAATCCTGTCCCCTTCCCCTCAGGGAAGGGACATTGTATGCCAACATTTTCCCATCCCGGATGACGACATTGAGATTCTGATTGGTCGAAAAAGAAAAAAAGGTACAGTTCACCACCAGCAAGGGAAATAATTCCAGTTGATAATACTGTAAAGGTGTAAATCGCTTGCCCTGCCCTGTCTGGGCCGTGAATAACAGGTTCTTGTCCTTCAATCGGGCCGATACATAATACCCAACGAAGGGAAACCCTTCCAGGGAGTCGGTACACCGGTAAACATGCACCGAAGCCGGCAATGGCGTAAAAAGCGAGTCGGTTTTCTGCCAATGAAGTTGCGCCTGGCCGGCAACCACAAAAAAAAGCACCCCAAAAAATAAAACGACCGGCCTGATCATCACAACAGGGAATTTAAACAGGAACTTCTTTGCTTTTCAGCCATTCCGCACGCCCGTATCCCGGGATGACATGCCGCTCGGAATGATAGGAAGACCGCACCAGTGGCCCGCTTTCTACATAGTCAAACCCCAACGTATAACCGATCTCTCTCAATTCGGCAAACTCGTCGGGATGGACAAAACGAACCACAGGTAAATGTTTTTTGGTAGGTTGAAGATATTGCCCGAGGGTTATGACGTCTACACCGCTGTTGCGAAGGTCCTGCATCGTTTGTACCACTTCTTCTTTCGTCTCGCCAAGCCCCAGCATAATGCCGCTCTTGGTACGCATCTTTCCTTCTTTCAGCACCTTCAGCGTCTCCATGCTCCGCCAGTACTTGGCCTGGATGCGTACCTGACGCGTCAGTCTTTCTACTGTTTCGATGTTGTGGGAGACTACCTCCGGAGCTGCTTCGATCACCCTGGCGATGTTTTCCTGCTCCGCCTTGAAGTCGGGGATCAGGGTTTCCAGCGTTGTATTTGGATTGAGCGCCTTGACGGCCCGGATCGTATTCTGCCAGATAATGCTGCCGCCATCTTTCAGCTCGTCGCGATCGACAGAAGTGATGACCGCATGTTTTACTTTCATCAGATGGATGGCTTCCGCGACCCGTTGCGGCTCATCCCAATCCACCGGATCCGGCCGCCCCGTAGCTACCGCGCAGAAGCCACAGCTGCGGGTGCATACATTCCCAAGGATCATGAATGTCGCCGTGCCTTCCCCCCAGCATTCACCCATGTTTGGGCAATTGCCACTTTCGCAGATCGTATGTAATTTGTGGGTGTCTACCAGTCCGCGGACATGCTTATAGCTTTCGCCGATAGGCAATTTTACGCGTAACCAATTGGGTTTCTTTATTTTAGATTCAGAATTGGAGTCTGCCGGAGCCGCACACGGTGTACCATTCAATTGTTCTTGCATAAGTACAAAAATACGTCAGTTTCAAACACAAAACGTCGCCTGGCCGACGCTAGCCGTACGCCGGCACCCAACAGGTCCCCCGGCCCCGCCGGGCCCTACTTTCGGCCCCCGAACATAATACTGACATACGCATTAAAGAAGAAACTCTTTTGAGGGATCAGATACACCAATGGTATTTTGCTGAAGTAATACTCCTCCGTCAACCCTACTTCGATGGCAGTAATGGTCTGATTCAGCCGGCCGTAATCAAAACGCAAAGCCTGCCGGGCATTCGCTGCCGGCTTATACTTCAAATGTCCCCAGCCTACCGTAAATCCGGATGCGCCGGTTATCTGATCGTCGGTCGACGTATCCGTAGCCATCTGGTCAAAAGTTTTCCTGGTGGTCTGACCCGTAACCCTGTTCTGTACATCCAGGTAATAGGGCTTGAGCAAACCCAGCGTGAGCCCGGCTGAATACAATCCCGTCACGGCAACGCCGTTTTTATTCCCTTTTCCGCCAATCAAATGCTGTTGACCGACGGCGAGCTTAAATTCGTACAGATTATTCAGTTTGAAGGGAACAACAGTAGAAACATTGATTCCGTCCGAAGTCGCGGAGATATGATGTTCTTTCGGATCGTGTTTCTCGTTGAGCTCTATCGAATAAAGAAAGGTCCGGTTTGGCGTTTTGAACTTCCCCTTTTCAAAGGATATTCCATATCCGTCGGTAGCCAGCCGGATGCCGAAGATGCTATGCTTATTAAAAATGAGATCCCCCTCCTCTTCCATCCGCAACATGTTATTCATCCGCTCACGTTTGGCATTCTTCTTATCTTGCGGCCTCGTCCGGGATACACTCGTCGTGTCCTGGGCGAAAACATGAAGTACCAGGGTCGAGGCGAATAGAGTCAGGAAAAGTTTGCTCACTGCTAATGATTTAATTTAACTGGCGTAAATTTAGGGAAAATTATAGCACAATGACTTCCACAGTTATTTACGAAGGAGATTTACGAACGGTTGCCCAACACCTGCAATCCGGAACAAAAATTGAAACCGATGCCCCCACTGACAATCAGGGCAAAGGCGAACGTTTTTCCCCTACCGACCTGGTAGCCACCGCCCTGGCTGCCTGCATGGTTACCACCATGGGCCTTAAATCGCGTGACCTCCAGGTAGACCTTAAAGGCATGAAGACCTCCGTTCTGAAGATCATGAAACCCGATCCCCGCCGTATAGCCGGTGTCAACATCGTATTCGAATTTCCCGAAACCCTGCAGGTAGACGAAAAACAAAAGGCTATCCTCGAGCGTACCGCCCATACCTGCCCGGTCATGCAGAGTATCCATCCCGATATGGAAGTAAAGATCGAATTCAACTGGCCCGCCGCCGTGCCACAGGCATAAACGGCCGCCGTGGTTTCACAACCCCAATAGGGCCTGCCCGACAGCACAGTCCAGACATTTTCGGGCATCACAATAACTCTTTTTTAATTCCAGCAGCGACTGCGAGTCTGCCGCAGTCATAACGCATATTCCCAGTCGCTGCCAATGGGTTATCAGGGTATTCTTCTCCGGCCTTTCCTCTCTCAACCAGCGCAGCGCTTTCTCCCGGCAGGCCGGCTCCCCCCGCAGCACGCCATAGGCGAACAGCATCGGCACAAAAGCATTTACCAGTAACCCGCTTTTCATCACAGCCCCCAATCCTTTCACCCGCAATGCCCCCGCCAGTTCCTGCGCAGAGTCCGCCTCCTTTACCCGGGCAAACCAACCCACGCCATCCGCAAACAATTCTGCCAGTTGCTCCAGCCGTTTAGCCGGGAAATGGGCCGGCCGAATCCGGCCAAATAATACCGGTTCGGCGATGGCGCTCAACCCATGTTTCGCCCGTAAAAAGCGGTATTCCCGCTGTAAAGCACTATTTTCCCCTAACAATCCGGCCTGCCCCAATAACAACGCCCTCATCCGGATCGTCTCATGTCGGTAACGGCCCAGCAGACGGAAAGGAATGCTACGGGCAATAGCCTCAAACGCATCGCCATTGACAGGAAGCCCCAGACTACGCGCCATCAGCCACCACGTGGCCTCTTCCCAATGCTGGCGATTCTCTTCCAGCCAGGTTCGGATGATCTGCGTCCGCCGCTGCAGCCGGCGTTGCAATAACCCCTCTTTCCAACCCGGCCAGACCACTTCGTCCACTGACAGCACCTGCGCCGCACAGGGAATGAACAAAGGACTCTTCATCCATTGCGCATATTGCCCCAACAACAGCTTTGGCACCCTATGCTGCAACACCAGCACCGGAATGCCTTCGGGGCCTTCCACGTTCTCCCATACCACGTGTAATATGACATGCCGATAATTCGCATCGGTCGCATGTCCATGTTTCTTCCAATCCGATGCCCGCACATGCAATTCCACCGGACCTTCCCGCAATACCCCATTTATCCGGATCCGGGCATTCCGGAAATCCGGTCCCTGACCGGTATTCCATTCACCGGGAAAAAGAATTTGCAAGGCTTCGCCCGCTTCCGTAAAAAGATTGGATTGATTAAAATACCTCGATCGCCAGATGAATTGTAATAGATCTTCCCGCATACTCCCGTCCCCCCGGCGGCAATTTAGCCATTACGAAGGTACCGGCCAATTCAACTTTGGGAACGTCAACCACGTTGTCAGGTCAGGCCCCATTTCCGCAACGCCTGCACCACCCTGCTCACCGGCAATCCCATGACATTATAAAAATCCCCTTCGATCCCCTTTATTCCCACCACCCCGATCCACTCCTGTATCGCATAGGCGCCGGCTTTGTCATAAGGTTTGTACCTGTCGACATACCCTTCCAGTTCTGTACGATGCAGGGGATGGAACCATACCGCCGTACGATCATAAAAACTGAACTCTTCCTCACCCCGCAGTAATACCACACCCGTGATCACTTCGTGCCGCTGTCCGGACAGTCTCGACAAAATATTCACAGCATCTTCGCGGTCCCGGGGCTTGCCGATGATCTCTTCTCCCAATACCACGACCGTGTCCGCCGCCAGGATCACCCGGCCCGGAGACAGATCCCCCTGGACAGCGAGGGCCTTGTTCCTCGCAATAAATACCGGCACTTCCGCCGTTGACAAACCCGGCGGATACGACTCCGGTGTTTCTTTTACGAATACATCGAATGATACTTCCGCCCATTCCAGTAATTGCCTGCGCCGGGGCGATCCGGACGCAAGTATGATTGTTTCCATATGTTTTTGTATACTGGACTCCGTCCGGTTATAAATGAATTCCGATAAAGACCATGGAAAGAATGCCCACCAGCATCATCACCTTGATAACCCTGCTCAGCAAATGATAGTCCGCCCTGGTCTGCGCTTCGTACAATTTACGCAAGACCCACAACAAAGGCAGATCCAGCAGCAGAAAGCAATATACCACGGCCATCCATTGCCAGCTTTGCAACACATAGAACTGAATGACGATAAGCGCCCCTATCAGCACCGCCAGCCAGGTGCCTGCGAACACCTTGGACACATTTACCCCCCACAGGATGGGCATCGTCCGGCAGCCATAACGCATATCCCCCTCGATATCCTCGATGTCTTTGACCACTTCGCGGACAAGCGAAATAATAAAGGCAAAACCTCCATAGACGATGGCATACTTAAAAAGACGGGATAACATATTCCTCACCTCCACATCCCCTGAGCCAGTCACCCGGAATTCACAGACAAACAGTACCAGGATCACCCAGGCCGTCAGCAGCGAAATGATCACATTGCCTATCAGCAGCTTTCGTTTGAACGTAGTGCTGTAAAACCACAACAGGACCACACATCCCAGGTTTCCTAACCCGACCACCGGATTCCGCAATTTCCAGCTCACATAAAAACCCAATAACACGCCGATGCTGGACAATATCCAATGCCAGATGATCGTCCACCGGCGTTTGATGATCTTTTCCACGACCAGTTTGTCCGGCTTATTTACCCTGTCGATGTTCAGGTCGAAATAGTCATTGATGATATATCCTGCCGCCGCTATCAATACCGAAGAAAAGGTCAGCAAATAGAACAACACCGGGTACAATAGGTTTTGATATTGCAGTTCCCGGCCATTAAACCCCGGTAACAGGATCAGATAATAAAACAGACATTGCGTAAGAAAAATAAATACCAGGTTAGGCCATCGGATAAGGCGAAAAAAAGCACCGGGCAATTGCAACATAGAAGGTTTATTTTGAGGCCACGGACAGATCCAGTTCCCAATGGCCGTTCAGCTTTAATACTTTCTCAATGACATCCCTGACACAACCCTGGCCGCCGTTAAAAGAAGAGATATAGGCTGCTATATGCCGTATCTCCGGGGCCGCATCGGCAGGCGCACAGGCAAGCCCCACATGCTGCATGGCCTCGTAATCCGGAATATCATCTCCCATATAGAGCATGTCTTTTGCCTCAAGACCCAATTGCTGCGCATACTCCTGCAACACCGCCACCTTATCATGCACCTTCAGATAAATATCCCTGATACCCAGGTACTCCAGCCGGTGCCTCACCCCTTCGGAACTGCCTCCCGAAATCACCACTACACGGTACCCTTTTTTAACTGCCAGCTGCAGGGAATAACCATCCCGGGTATTCATCCGGCGGACCTGTTCACCCGTTTCATATACCAGCACGCTGCCATCCGTCATTACTCCGTCCACGTCAAAAACAAAGGTTCGAATCGATTTGAATTTTTCAAGTACACTCATGTCGATAGTTTAACTAACTCCTGGCTCAATCGTTAGCACCCGTTAACTCTGCGCAGCCCCCCTTCCCCTTAACCGCGCGTAAAAATAGCTGAATTCCCCTTTTAGCCGCCAGTATTTTCAGTATGCCGGTAGAAGTTCTCAATCTGAATTGTAAATAATCCGTACAATTCACTGATATCCTTATAATTATTTAGCACTTCCAGATGTCGCCTGATCGTTTCCTGGTCGCCCCTCAGCGCAGGTCCCGTCTGTACCTGCTGCGGCGGATATCGTGCTATCCTTTCCGCCGTCTCCCGTATAATAGGCAACAACAACGAAAAATCCAGATTTTCCTGCTGACAGAACACCGCCGCCTGTGTATACAGATAATTAGTGAAATTGTTGGCCAAAATAGCTGCTACATGCAGCTTCAGCCGCGTGATATCATCCGCCCGCTGCACCTGCCGGGCGATGGTTCGGGCAAAAGCCTCGATCACCGGCAGGTCTTCCGCCTGATTGGCCGCTACCAGCAGCGGAAATTCCGGGAATGGGCGGATCTCGCTCCTCAGACTCTGCAAAGGATAAAGAACCCCGCTATGGGCACTTACTTCCAGCAGAACACTTCCGGCAACGGCCCCGGCCGTATGCAGGACCAGTTTCCCCGGCAACTGCAATACCCCCCCCAGCCCCTCCAGCGCCCGGTCGCTGAGCGCCACGATATACAGGTCCGCGTCCCGGCTGACCTCCTCCCACCGCGTCGTATAGCCGCATTTCCATTCCGTCGCCAGACGCACCGCCGGCTCTTCCCTCCGCGCCACCACCTGGATAATTGGGTGACCCGCTTCAATAATCCTGCCGCCCATAACAGTTGCGACATTCCCCGATCCGATAATGACAACTTTCATCACTAACTTTGTATAATTATGAGTGAACTCAAATTAAATCAAAAACTGGCACTTCGTTACGTCCGCGCCCGGCTTAATATACTTTCCCTCGTCTCTCCCCGAAAAGCCGCCATCAAAGCTTTCCGGTTCTTCTGCACTCCCCGGCAACGGGTAACTAAAAAAGGCTCTGTCCTGTTTGAGGGCGGCGAACGTCTTTCTTTCCCCCTCGACAAACATACCATCCGTGGCCATCGCTGGTTACCGGATACCCCTCCTTTAAAAAGGGTCCTGATCGCCCATGGTTTCGAATCCGCATCCCGCAATTTTGATCATTATATCAGCACCTTCCTAAAAAAAGGGTATGAAGTGGTCGCCTTCGATGCCCCTGCCCATGGCAGATCCGGTGGTCGCCGGATCCTGCTTCCCGACTATATCAAAGTTCTCCGCACCATCGAACAGAACTACGGTCCCTTTAATTCCTACATGGGACATTCTTTCGGCGGTCTCGCCTTATCCCTTTTCCTGGAAAACACCCCGCACAATGCAGACACCCGTCTTGTACTCGTTGCCCCGGCCGTGGAGACGACCACCGCAGTAGCTGCTTTCGCCGGATTGCTTCATCTGTCTCCGGAGGTCAGAAAGGAAATGGATGAATATGTACAGGAGATCAGCGGTCACCCCTTTGCCTGGTATTCCCTTCGCAGGGCGCTGCATCATATTCAGGCAAGCATCTTCTATTTACAGGATGAAGAGGACAGGATCACACCGTCGAAGGAAGCCCGTGTCGTACAACAGGACAACCACCCCAATGTCCGTTTCCTGTTCACCAAAGGTCTGGGACATCGTAAGATCTATAAAGATGCGGAGATAATGAACAAAATAGTCAGCTTTCTTTAACTATTCTTTCCCCCTAGCATCGGGACAAAGGAAAAATTGTCAAACAACTCTTCCGTTGCGGTACCATCCGGTTGCTTGGTGATCCTGAGCATCTGCTGCACTTTTCCATCCCCGACGGGGATCACCATCTTGCCGCCCGTCTTCAGTTGTTGCACCAGTTTGGGCGGAACGAAAGGCGCAGCCGCAGTGACGATCACCTTGTCAAAAGGACCATAGGTGGGCAGTCCTTCATAGCCATCGCCATAAAAGAATTTCAGGCTGGGATATTTCTTCAGATAGGCAAACTGTTTGTTGCTGTCAAATAATTTCTTCTGCCGCTCGATCGTGTACACCTGTGCCCCCATCTCTGCAAGGACACAGGCCTGGTAGGCGCTGCCAGTGCCTATTTCCAGCACCTTTTCAAAAGGTTTTACTTCCAGCAGCTGACTCTGATACGCCACCGTGTAAGGCTGTGAGATCGTCTGTCCCTCCCCTATAGGAAAAGCACGGTCTTCATAAGCGATCTTGTCAAATGCGGAATCCATAAAAAAGTGTCGCGGCAGATGCAGGATCGCATCCAATACCCGCTCGTCAGTAATCCCTTTCTGCCGGATGATGTCCACCAGTTGCCTTCGCAGGCCTTTGTGCAAATAACTATCGTCGGTTGTTCTCATAAACGACCGCAATATACCACGTCTTGACAAATTTTTTATCCGATGATTTTTCGTTTGTACCTTTTGGGCTTGAATTTCAATCATAAGCACATCCTCACGCACATGAAAACAGCTACACGGGTTCAGCTCTCGGCTTTAATGTTCCTTGAATTTTTTATCTGGGGCGCATGGTATGTCACTATGGGCACCTACCTGGATAAAGTATTGCACGCAAACGGCCTGCAGGTAGGCGCGGCATACAGCGCAATGGCCATCGCTACCATCATTTCTCCCTTTTTTGTCGGTATGATCGCCGACCGGTTTTTTCCCGCACAAAAGGTATTAGGCGTGCTGCATCTGGTGGGAGCCGTTTTGCTGTATGAACTGACGACCTTTAGCAACCCCGATACCTTCTATTGGGTAGTGCTGGTTTATTCACTGGCCTATGCCCCTACCCTGGCACTGGCCAATTCCGTTGCCTTCCGGCAGATGTCCGATCCCGGAAAAGAGTTCGCCTCGATCCGCGTTCTGGGTACCATTGGCTGGATCGTCACCGGCTGGCTGATCGATAAAGTATTCCGGATCTCTACCGATGAACTGGCTTTCACCTTCAAAATGGCGGCTGTAGCATCTGCGGCACTTGGCCTGCTGAGCTTTTTTCTGCCCAATACCCCGCCGAAGGCAAAAGGAGAAAAAGCAACTTTTGCCCAGATACTCGGCGCCGATGCTTTCGTCTTGTTTAAGGACCGTTCCTTCACTATATTTTTTATTGCATCGGTGCTCATCTGTATCCCATTGTCTTTTTATTATAGCCTCACCAACCTTTATCTTACGGATGTGGGCATGAAGAATGTCACCAGTAACATGACCTTTGGCCAGTTCTCTGAAGCGCTTTTTATCCTGCTGATCCCTTTCCTGTTCAGAAGTATCGGCGTCAAATGGATGATCGCGATCGGCATGATCGCCTGGGCACTGCGCTTTCTTTGTTTCGGCTACGGGAACGCAGGTCCCAACGAGTGGATGCTTTTTGCCGGCATTATTCTCCACGGCGTTTGCTTTGACTTCTTTTTCGTTACCGGACAGATCTATACGGATAGTAAGGCCGGCGTAAATATCCAAAGCTCCGCACAGGGAATGATCACCATGGCCACCTATGGCATTGGCATGTGGATCGGGACCCTATTATCCGGATACGTGAAGGATGTCTACACGATTGAAAACGTATCGCAGTGGAAGAGTATCTGGATGGTACCCGCAGGGATAGCCGTTGCCGTGCTCGTGCTGTTCACGCTCTTCTTTTCGGATAATAAAAAAGGCGCCGTCAAGGCCGCGGCAATTGAAGTATAACCCAACTTTTTCCAAATAAGTTAAAACGTTTTTTATGCCCAGGATCGCCATGCTTGGTTCCGGCTTTATCGGCCGATTTTATGCAGACTCCATTCTCGGTCAGCGTAGCCGTGACTCCATCGTCTCCATTTATTCCCGCCGGAAGGACAGCGCCGAAAAGTTCGCCCGCGACTACCAGTGCAAACACTGGACGACGGAAATGGAAGAAGCCATCGCACATCCCGAGGTCGACCTCGTTTGCATTTCCCTGCCCAACAATTTGCATGAGATCGCCGTCCTGCTTTGCTGTAAACATAAGAAGGCCGTTATGACCACTAAACCCCTGGGACGTAACGCTACCGAAGCCCGGCGCATGCTGGAAGCCGTCGAAGACGCGGGTATTTTCAACAGCTATCTCGAAGACCTCGTATATACTCCTAAATTTCTGAAGGCCTATGAGAGTGTAAAGAATGGTGCGCTGGGCAGAATTCTCTGGGCGAAATCCCGCGAAACGCATCCCGGCCCCCACAGCGAATGGTTCTGGGACATTGAACAGGCCGGCGGAGGATGTATTCTCGATCTTGGCTGTCATTGCGTCGAAATAGCCCGCAGCTTTATCGGCAAGGATATCCGCCCCGTCGAAGTGATGTGCTGGGCCGATACACAGGTGAAACCCATCGACGCGGAAGACCATGCCATCGGCATGGTGAAATACGAAAATGGCGCCATCGGTCAGTTCGAGGTCAGCTGGACCTTTCGCGGCGGCATGGATCTTCGCGATGAGGTCATGGGCACCGAAGGCACGATATGGGTGAACAACTTCCTGCGCACCGGTCTCGAAATGTTCACCACAGGCAAAGGCGCCGACTATGTGGCCGAAAAGGCGGAAAGCAATACCGGCTGGCTTTTTCCCGTCGGAGACGAAATAAACGACCTGGGATACAACCACATGTTCACCGACGTATTCAACGCCTTCGAACAAGACAAAGCCCCGAAAGAAACCTTCTATGACGGATATGTCGTCAATGCCATTCTCGACGCGGCCTATCGCTCCGCCAAAACCAAATTATGGGAACCCGTCCTGCTCGACATCTGGCGCGGACGCACCGGCGTCAGTAAAGACAGCCATCTCATTGATTACGATGCCGAAAATTACCTGGTGAAAGAAGAAATGACGCACTATGGGGCAAAGAAGATCATCCTGAAAAACAAGACTACCGGGAAGATTAGCGAAAAAGTCATTGAATAAGCCCTGTCAGTAAGGCTTTTACCCGGTGGATCCGCTTGCAAACGCCACCCCGCAAGTCTTCCGAAATGACGTTAAAAGTATTGCACATTGAGTGGATAACAATAGCCCCGAATTCACCGGGGCTATGTTATTTTTGAGTTATATCGCTTCAATCCTATCACTGTTTATTGGGGCCGCTGATCATTATTGTGTTAATCTGCCTTAACTGGACGGAGTCCAGTTGGACAGACAGTTAAATTCTATTGTAAATGGATACCGGAAATGAGATCTTATTGAAAGAAAATAAGGACAGGTTTGTCATCCTTCCCATCAACTACCCGAAAGTGTGGGAGATGTATAAAAAACATGAGGCCAGCTTCTGGACCGCCGAGGAGATCGACCTGGGGGGGGATCTTCAGGACTGGGCTAAACTAAACGACGGCGAGCGCCATTTTATTTCCCATGTCCTTGCCTTTTTTGCCGCCAGCGACGGCATCGTCAACGAGAACCTCGCCGTCAACTTCATGAGCGAAGTGCAGCTGCCCGAAGCACGCTGTTTCTATGGCTTCCAGATAATGATGGAAAATATCCATTCCGAAACCTATGCATTGCTCATCGATACTTATATAAAAGACCCACAGGAGAAACACCGTCTTTTCCATGCCATCGATACGGTGCCGGCCGTACAGAAAAAGGCCGAATGGGCGCTCCGCTGGATCCAGAACGGCAGCTTCGCCGAGAGGTTGGTCGCTTTCGCCGCCGTGGAAGGCATCTTTTTCAGCGGCAGCTTCTGCTCTATCTTCTGGATGAAGAAAAGAGGACTGATGCCGGGACTTACCTTCAGCAACGAGCTCATCAGCCGCGACGAAGGCCTCCACTGCGAATTTGCCTGTCTGCTGTACAGCATGCTGGAAAACAAACTGCCCCAGGAGCAGGTGCTGGCCATTATCGGCGATGCCGTAAAGATCGAAAAGGAATTCATCACCGAAGCCCTGCCCGTTGATCTCATTGGCATGAATGCCCGGCTCATGCAACAATATATCGAATTTGTTGCAGACCGCTGGCTGGACCAACTGGGATATCCGAAGCTTTTCAATGCCACCAATCCCTTCGACTTCATGGAAATGATCTCCCTCCAGGGCAAGACCAATTTCTTTGAGAAAAGGGTCGGCGATTATCAGAAATCAGGCGTCATGTCCGGAAAAGAATCCCAGACATTCAGCCTGGAAGAGGATTTCTAACACCGCAGTCAGCTATACCACTAATCAACTACGTAACTACAAACCCATTACTATATGTTCGTCATTAAAAGAAACGGGAAACAGGAATCCGTGAAATTCGACAAGATCACGGCCCGTATCGAAAAACTCTGCTACGGTCTGGACCGTCGCTTCGTTAACTCCATCGACGTCGCCAAAAAGGTCATCGAAGGCCTTTATGACGGTGTCACCACCACCGAGCTGGACAACCTGGCAGCGGAAACCGCCGCCTCCCTCACGGTGAAACACCCCGACTATGCCTTGCTTGCCAGCCGCATCGCGGTGAGCAATCTCCATAAGAATACCACCAAGAGCTTTTCCGAAACGATGAAGCTGCTGTATGAATGCAAAGACAGCAAGACAGGCAAAGACGTTCCGCTGCTGGCCGACAATATCTGGGATGTTATCCTGAAAAATGCCGAGCTCCTCGACTCCACGATCATTTACGACAGGGACTACGGTTTCGACTATTTCGGGTTCAAGACGCTGGAGAAATCTTACCTGCTGAAAGTAGACGGTAAGGTCGTCGAAAGACCCCAGCATATGTACATGCGGGTAGCCATTGGCATTCACCAGGATGACATCGACAACGCCATAAAGACCTATCACCTGATGAGCGAACGCTGGTTCACACATGCTACCCCCACCCTGTTCAACGCGGGTACGCCAAAACCACAGATGAGTTCCTGTTTCCTCCTCACCATGAAGGACGACA
>Ga0207671_10002464_pt1 | contig 19775 bp, 13 predicted proteins | sample KBSC24metaG_FD_184352 | JGI IMG/M metagenome (GOLD analysis project Ga0207671, IMG submission 184352) | Corn rhizosphere microbial communities from Kellogg Biological Station, Michigan, USA - KBS C2-4 metaG (SPAdes) (version 2) | ecosystem: Host-associated > Plants > Roots > Rhizosphere > Soil... | reverse complement strand
AATAATTTCCGGACAGGATGATCATATTCAGGAGCTTAATGCTGTTATCGTAATAATCGTAATCCTTTAGCTTAAAACCTACCAGGTAATCCCAAACGTCGTTCAGCCACTGCTGGTTCTTTTTATCTGTCATCGCTGATACGGCGAAGGGGCCGATGAAGCTGAGCGCTTCAAAATAGCGGCCTTTGATATCATTTCCCGCAAGTGTATAACCTGCAGAAAGGTTGTAGGGCTTGTTGGAGGTAGTTTCGCGTATCCAATGATTGATCTTGTCGTTGATCGCTTTTGCTCTTAGGTCACCGTTTAGGAGGTAGTCGGTAGCAATGCGCCAGGGAACGCGGCAGGCGTTATAGTTGTAATAACCGTCGTATTTTGATTCGAGGTAATGCGGCTGGGCGGGAGCGGCTTTTGTATTGATGTGACGGATAAAATCGGGGATCAACCCGGCATCGGGGCTATATGTGCGTTGCATGTGATCAAATAACCTGTAATTGTTCGTGATGACCTTATCCCATTTTGTATCGTGTGTCGCTTTTGCGAATGCTTTGAAATTGGCGGGCATAAAATCAGAACTGCGGGTATCGAAATAATCCTTGCTGTCGTATTCAATCGCATCGCTCAATAAAATAGAATAAGTGCGCTGGTTGATCTCGTGCTGCATAATGGAATTGATCAGGCCACGGGCTTCTTTAAGGTAGTTGATCGCGCCTTTGCTTCCCCATTGCGAATAGGCAAGGAGCAGCGAATAGGCAATATCCATGTCGCCATCGGTCGCTGAGCTTTTATCCAGGTCTTTGCAGTTTTTGCCTTGTGCCCAGGCCATCAGGTAGGGGTGATTGCCGGGATGGGCTTTATAGTAGCGATACAGACCATCATAGGTGGTTCTTGCTGACCGGTCGGCACCGGCCATTAGCGCAGTGATGATCATCCCGTAGCCCTGGCCTTCGGATACGCATTGTTTATCTCCCTTGCGTTCGAACCAGATATAATATTCGTTGGGTTGGCAACCGGTTCGTACATATCGCTTTTTCCATTGCTCATAAAAGCCAGTTACGCAGTCATCCAGCTGTTTTTGAGAAATATGATTGGGTTTGATCGAACCCTTAGTATACGCTACATGCTGCGGAAATGGCTTTGCCGTGTTTTGTGCAAATAAATTTATGTCAGAAAAAAGTAAAACAATAAATAGTACTTTTAATCTGTGAGTCATTGGAGCTATGCTGAATTATTATTCAAAAATGCATTTTTAAACGCGTATAAGCTTATTTTCAGTATAAAACATACTTTTAGGTTATAAAAACGACCCGGCAGTCGATAAGTTTACTTGGTAACAATCCCGGTACGCTTACTTATACGTCAGGATTTGTTGAAGATATAATTTTACTTTTGTTGTGTCAAAAATACACATATGATAAACATCCCCCTGAAACACTCCATCTTGTTCTTTTTGAGTGTTTTATGTGTTTTTCAGGTTAAAGCTCAAAAGGTACTTACCATAAAAGAAGCGGAAGCGACGGCCCTTGCCAACTACGGTTCTATAAAGGCAAAGGCCAGTCAGCTGAACGCCTCAAAAGCTTTTTTAACAGAAACAAAAACCGAATACCTGCCTGATGTGAATCTTTCGGCACAGCAGGATTACGGCACCGTGAACGGACAAAACGGCCCATTGTATGGTTACCGCGGTTTAAGCGTGGCTTCATCAGGCCCTGCATTACCAAACCAAAACTGGAACGCCGGTTTTGGAGCGTTGTACCTTGCTAACGTTAACTGGGACTTTTTTAGTTTTGGAAGAGCTAAGGAAAAAGTGCAAGTTCAGAAGTCAGTTGTTTCCTTAAATGAGACAGACCTCTCACAGGAAACTTTTCAGCACCAGGTAAGGGTCGCCTCAAACTACCTGAACCTGCTTGCCGCACAGCAATTGGCCAAAGCCCAGCAGGATAATCTCAACCGGAGCATCGACCTGCAAAAAGTGGTAATTGCAAGAGTGAAGAACGGGCTTAACCCCGGCGTGGATTCGTCATTGGCTAACGCCGAGGTGTCTAATGCGCGCATTGCACTAACCAACGCCCAGCAGACGGTACAGGATCAAGGTAACCAGTTGGCACAGTATCTTGGTATACCGCCGCAGGACTTTGTGCTCGATAGCACATTTGTGACCAAGGCCCCCAATAATCCGGACCCGCAGGCAGGTATCAGCCCGGACGAGCATCCCACATTGAGATATTTCCGCAACCGTATCGGCGTAAGCGATGAACAGGCTAAATACTATAGCACGTTTAGTTATCCAACCTTCAGCTTATTTGGGGTTTACCAGGGCAGGGGATCAAGCTTTGGATCGGGCTACGCTACTAACCAAAATGACTATAACAGCAGCTACGGTAGCGGGGTAGATCCGACACGTTATAATTACCTTTTCGGTATCGGGATGATATGGAATATTACCAATCCGTTCCGGGTGCATTACCAGGTGAAATCGCAAAAATTCACCTCAGAGCAATATAAAAATGAATATGACCTGGTAGGCCAGCAGTTGCGCGATCAGCAGGCATTGGCGGAAACAAGAATAGCCAACGCACTGAAGAACTACAACGAGGTGCCTGTTGAAGTGAAAGCGGCGACTGACGCCTACAATCAAAAGTTTGCCCTCTACAAAAATGGGCTGGCTAATATCGTTGATTTCACGCAGGCACTTTATACCTTAAACCGCGCCGAGGTGGATAAGGATATTGCATCCAATAATGTGTGGCAGGCGCTGCTCTACAAAGCTGCCGCGACGGGTGATTTCGGTATTTTTATAAATAATTTTTAATCAAAATATAATACAGTATAAATGGGAATGATTAAAGGAGCGCTCCGAAGGCCGATCACGATACTGGTGATCGTAGCCGGATTATTTTTCTTTGGCATCGGCGCTATACGTACCATCAAGATCGATATTTTCCCCAACCTTAACCTGCCGGTTATCTATATTTCTCACCCTTATGGCGGTTTCACTCCTAACCAGATGGAGGCGTATTTTGGTAAGAATTACGTTAACTTGTTATTATATGTGTCGGGTGTAAAAAGCATTGAAACGCGCAACATAGCGGGTTTAACGCTGATGAAGCTTACTTTTTATGAGGGTGTTAATATGGCGCAGGCAGCAGCGGAGGTGACTGCCTATACCAACCGGGCACAGGCTATTTTCCCGCCTGGTTCGCAGCCGCCGTTTATTTTGCGGTTTGACGCTTCTACGCTTCCGGTTGGTCAGCTGGTATTGACGAGTCCGAAGAGATCGAACAACGAATTGCTCGATTTGGCGAACGTGTATGTGCGTTCATCATTTACGACGATACCCGGACTGGTTGCCCCGGCGCCTTTCGGAGGTAACGTGCGTACGGTGGTGATCAAAGTTGATCCAAATTTATTGCGTGCCCATAATTTAACTCCCGACCAGGTAGTATTAGCGCTGCGGGATAATAACCAGAATACGCCTGCCGGTAACGTGCGGATAGGGGACCTTAACTACCTGACGCCTACCAATACGACGATAAAAAATATCAGTGATTTTGGCGACATCCCATTGATCAGGAATGGTATCCAAACCGTTTTTGTACATGACGTGGCTACGGTAGAAGATGGCGCGGATATTACCAGCAGCTATGCATTGGTAAATGGTAAGCGGTCGGTTTATCTGCCTATTACAAAATCTGCGGATGCATCTACCTGGGAAGTGGTTCAAAACTTGAAAAAGGCGATACCCCGTTTCCAATCTGTTTTGCCTGATGACGTAAAAATATCTTATGTATTTGACCAGTCGGTATATGTAATTAACGCGGTAAAAAGTTTGGCCGAAGAAGGCGCTATCGGCGCGGTACTGACGGGCTTAATGGTATTGCTGTTTTTGGGCGACCGGCGCGGTGCGTTGATCGTGATATTGACCATACCTACGTGTATCATTTCAGGCGTGTTTTTCCTGTCGCTGTTCCATCAAACTATCAATATCATGACGCTGAGCGGCCTTTCGCTGGCTATCGGTATTTTGGTGGACGAATCGACGGTAACGATTGAGAATATACACCAGCACTTTGATATGGGTAAACCGAAGGCATTAGCCATCTGGGATGCCTGTAAGGAGATCGCTTTCCCTAAATTGCTTATCCTGTTTTGTATCCTGGCGGTGTTCGCACCGGCCTTCACCATGACCGGTATACCGGGAGCATTGTTCCTGCCTTTGGCATTGGCGATAGGTTTCTCTATGATCACTTCTTATATGCTTGCCCAGACGTTTGTGCCGATCATGGCTAATTGGGTGATGAAAAATGAGCACGAAGATCATAGTCATGCGGATGGCTACGCGATGGAGGATGAGGGTGACCAATGGGAGCAAAAAGAACTGGCGATTAAGAACGCCACCAAAAAGAACGGGAATCAGACACGGTTTGATAAGTTCAGGCTGCGTTTCCTGGGGTGGATCGACGGTATGTTGCCTTTCCGCAAAGTGATTGTCAGCATCTATGTCATTGTCGCTTTTGGCCTCGCATTTTTACTCTTTAATATTATCGGGCGCGATGTATTGCCTAAAGTGAATTCGGGTACATTCCAGGTAAGGCTGCGCGCACCAGATGGAACGAGGTTTGAGCGTACAGAATTAATCACCCTGGATGCTATTCATCAACTGGAAAAAATAGTTGGCAAGGAGAACATCGAGGTGACATCCGCAATGGTGGGCCAGCACCCCGGCCAGTTTTCAACCAGTCCTATTTATTTGTTTATGGCCGGCCCACAAGAGGCTGTATTGCAGGTAAACCTGCGCGAAGGCTTTAAAACTAATTTGGACGATTTGAAAGAGCATTTACGTGCCGCGATGAAAAAATCTCAGCCCTCTGTGAAATTGTCATTCGAGCCGATAGAGCTTACGGACAAAATATTGAGCCAGGGTTCGCCAACACCCATTGAGGTGGCTATCGCCGGCAAAAACAAACCGCAGAACGTGATCTATGCCTACAAAGTGATGGAACGTTTGAAAAAGATCGGCTATTTACGCGATGTGCAGATAGGGCAATCATTTAAATATCCATCTATCGACATTAATATTGACCGTGTGCGGGCGGCGCAATTGGGGTTGACAGTGAACGAAATTTCCCGTTCGCTTATCGCGTCCACTTCTTCATCCCGTTTTACTGAGAAGAACGTTTGGCTAGATGAGAAATCAAACTTGAGCTATAGCGTGCAGGTAGAGGTGCCGGAGTATCAAATGGCCAGCCTGAACGATATCAGGGCCATCCCGGTAACAGCAAACCAGTCGAGGCCGGTTTTGAATGATGTAGCTGATATTAAACAAGATACCACGTATGGTGAGAATGATAACATAGGTGCATTGCCTATGCTGACCGTAACGGCCAACTTAAATAAAATGGATTTGGGTACGGCCGCGACCGATGTCAATAAAGCGATCACAGAAATGGGTAAACTACCACGTGGGTTAACCATACAAACCCGGGGATTGACCACGACTTTAACAGATACGCTGGATAGCCTGCAAACCGGCTTGCTGGTGGCGGTATTGGTGATCTTCCTGATGCTTGCCGCGAATTTCCAGTCGTTCAAAATGTCCTTTGTGGTGCTTTCAACAGTGCCGGCGGTATTGTTTGGTTCGTTGCTTTTGGTGAAGATCACGGGGGCAACACTGAACCTGCAATCGTATATGGGTATGATCATGTCCGTGGGGGTGTCTATATCCAATGCCGTGTTGCTGATCACCAATGCCGAAGAATTACGCAAGCACAACGGTGACGCTTTGAAATCAGCCCGTGAGGCTGTGGCCCTGCGTTTAAGGCCTATCCTGATGACCAGTTTGGCCATGATCGTAGGTATGATCCCGATGGCATCCGGCCTAGGTGAAGGCGGCGACCAGACCTCGCCTTTAGGCCGTGCCGTTATCGGCGGACTTTTTGCTTCCACCTTTGCCGCTTTGTTAATATTACCTTTAGTATTTGCCTGGGTACAAGGCAATACTACAACCGATTCTGTTTCCTTAGACCCTGAAGATAAAGAAAGTAAATTCTATGTCCCCTTGCATCATCATGAACATCCTCAAAAATAGACCAACCTTTACCGTAGCGGTATTATTGACCGCTGCAATTGCATTCGGCTCTTGTAACTCTGATAAAAAAGAGAAGGAAGAGATTGCGCAAACTGAAAAACAGGAAGCTGACATTCAAACACCGGCTGTTGAACTGGTACCGGCAGAAAAGGGCAAATTAAACTCGACTATAGCCGTTCCCGGCGAATTGGTGCCTTACCAGGAAGTTGACCTGTTTGCCAAGATAAATAGTTATGTAAAGAAGCTGATGGTTGATATCGGCTCCGAAGTTCATGCAGGCCAATTACTGGCTGTGTTGGAGGCACCTGAGATTAATTCGCAATTAGCTTCCGCACAATCAAGGATAAAGCAACAGGAGGCAGTTTTATTTGCCAGCAAAGCTACTTATGGCCGTTTATTGAGCACCAGCAAAACCCCCGGAACCATTTCCCAGAATGACCTGGAGCAGGCAGAAGCAAAAATGAACGCAGACCAGGCTAACGTGGAAGCTGCAAAATCAGCCTACAAGGAAGTGTCGGCTAATTTGGATTACCTACAGATAAAAGCGCCGTTTGATGGTGTCGTTACCGCACGTAACGTTAACCTGGGCGCTTATGTAGGTGCAGGCGGAACGGTTCCGATGCTGGTGATACAGGATCAAAAGAGAATGCGTTTGGTAATTTCGGTTCCGGAAGCGTACACAGGTGGATTGAGCAATAAGAGTGAGGTTACGTTTTCCGTAAAAGCGCTTCCCAATCAGAAATTCAAGGCTAAAGTAATGAGGTTGGCCGGTGCATTGGATCAAAAATTAAGATCAGAGCGCCTGGAGATGGATGTCTATAACAAAGACAAAAAATTCCTGCCCGGCATGTATGCCGATGTGGATGTGCCTGTGCCATCAAGGGACAGTACTTATATAGTTCCAAAAACTGCTGTGGTTACTTCAACAGAGCGGGTGTTTGTCATCAGGGTGGTTAATCACAAGGCCCAATGGGTGGATGTTAAAAAGGGCTTTGCCTCCACTGATAAAATGGAAGTGTACGGCGATCTGAAACCCAATGACAAAGTAGTTAAACAAGCTACGGACGAGATAAGGGATGGGGCCGGTGTTAGAGATTAGTTGATTGGAGATTAGTTGTTTGTCGGAATCACTGATTTTTCGGATTAGACTTATTGCACTGATTTTGATTGGGATAGATCATGATCGGTGAAATCATTCCGCAATCGGTGAAATCATCATTGTAACTTCTTCAAAATACTTGTACCCAAAACGTCTGTACTTGCGCCGGAATTGGAGAGGACTACTATGGCAATATTCTTTTCGATATTAAAGGCCAGGAAACTGCTGGAGCCGTAGGTGCCGCCATTGTGGAAATAGTATTTTACACCATTTACTATGATAATGTGCCAGCCCAATCCCAGTTTGGCGTCTTTATCGAAGGTGATGCGGTGGGTCAGTTCAAAAGCCTTTGCCAGTTTGGTATCTGCTATCTGCATGTTAGCTTTGGCATAAATCAACAGATCATTAACAGTCGATTTTAAAGCGCCGCAAGGGGCAAGGGCATCAAAATCCCAGGCTGGTGTTTCCTTGTCGTCTTGATTATAGACCGTTACGAAACGGGGCTTCAACAAAGGCGTCAAATGCTGCACGGTGCTCTTCATCCCAAGTGGTGTGCATATCGTTTCTTCAACCATTTGTTCGAATGGCTTGCCGCTTACTTTTTCCAAAATGGTTCCCAACAAGCCAACGGCCAGGTTGGAGTAAGCATAGGTCTCACCAGGTTTGCTTGTCAATTTACAGGTTTTCAAATAATCGTAAAGGTGGTGCTTTTTGTAATCCCTGTATGGATTGAGTGGTTCGATAGAGTGATTGTCAAGGTTGTCGGGCAGGCGGGGCAAGCCGGAGGTGTGATTGCTCAGCATGGTTAAAGTTATGCCCTGAAGTTCCTTGTTGGCGGAAACCGAATCAGGCAGGTATTTAGTAATGGGATCGGTCAGCTTTACTTTACCTTCATTGGCATAATAAGCCAATAGGGTGGCGGTGAATGTTTTGGTGATTGAGCCTATCTCGAAAAGCGTATTTGCATCGGGTAGTTTGTGGTTACCCTGCGCCGTTTCGCCATAATTGTAAGTGTGGATAATACCATTTTTTAATATGCCGATACTGAGTCCAACTGTATTGCCTTTTTGTATATAGTCGCGGGCTACAGAATCTACTTTTTTATCAGTGAATGTACGCATCAAATTGGAGGTAGCAGCTAATTTGAGTTTGTCGGGAGTTTCTTCTTTATAAGGTTTGAAAAGAAAGAGCTCCAGTTTGTCGTCGCCATCGAGTGTCATCAGCAACTGCAGCATCCCCGAATCAAAAGTGAGCTTATAGGTGCTCATTTTATTGTTAACAAAACTCATTAAGGATGATTCCCTGATGGGGCCGAGTGGGAAAAGCTGCTTATCAGTTACATATTTGAAGGTTTCAGGGGTCAACTGTTTTTTGAATTGTTCGCCGCCAAGCGCGTAGATTTCCTCCGACTGCCTTTCATTAAAATACTTTTTAACCAATGCGAATACCGAATCATTTTTTAGTTGCTGGCGGCTTTGGGCAGATGAGGTCAATGAAAAAGATACGATGGATATAAATGCAACAACTGCGAAAATTGATCTCATTGGTAAAATACTATAGCGTATAAACCTAATAACGGCAGATTTATTTTATCAGGGAGTTTGCCCTGCCAGTAAAAACAGCACCGCCATACGGATGGCCACGCCATTTTCAACCTGGTCCAATATGATGGATTGCTTGCTGTCGGCTACATCGCTGGTGATCTCCACGCCACGATTGATAGGGCCGGGGTGCATTACGATGATCTCTTTATCCAGTGAGTCCAGTATTTCCTTATTCAAACCGTAAAGCATACTGTATTCCCGCAGGGAAGGGAAATATTTGATATCCTGGCGCTCCAGTTGGATGCGCAGCATATTGGCTACGTCGCACCAATTAAGGGCTTTTCGCAGGTCGTGCTCTACTTTTACACCTAAGGCACCGATGTATTTTGGGATCAGGGTAGTAGGCCCGCAAACCATTACCTCGGCACCTAATTGTTTAAGGCAAAGGATGTTGGATAGCGCAACTCTCGAGTGCAGAATATCGCCAACGATGGCTACTTTTCTTCCTTCTACATTGCCATATTTTTCACGGATGGAAAAAGCATCAAGCAGAGCTTGCGTAGGATGCTCATGCGCACCATCACCTGCATTTACGATCTGGGCTTTTACGTGTTTCGATAAAAATATACCGGCACCGGCGTAGGGGTGGCGCATTACCACCATATCCACCTTCATGGCCAGGATGTTATTGACGGTGTCAATAAGCGTCTCGCCTTTACTAACAGAGGAAGATGAGGCAGCGAAATTGACTACATCCGCAGAAAGTCTTTTTTCTGCCAGTTCAAAGGAAAGACGGGTACGGGTTGAATTCTCAAAGAAAATATTGGCAATGGTAACATCACGCAGTGAAGGCACTTTCTTGATCGGGCGATTTAAAACGGATTTAAAATTATCCGCAGTTTCGAATATCAATTCGATGTCTGCGCGGTTTAAATCTTTGATTCCTAACAAGTGCCTTGTGCTCAGTCCAGCCATATTTTAATTGATTTCGGATAAATCTATTCTTTCGTCATGCCGTCCGCTAGTCAGCGGATCGGCACCTCAAATGCTCATTAGTATGCGTACTATATGTCCCGTGGGTTCCTGAAACAAGTTCAGGATGACCTCTTTTATTTTATATCTGACAATAACACCACTTTATCTTCTCCATCTGTTTCCTTCCAGCTCACCACCACTTTTTGTGAGGCGATAGAGTCGACTTCAATCCCCACATAATCAGCTGCTACAGGCAGGTGACGCGAGTAGCGGCGATCGACCAAAACCAGCAATTCCACTTTTGCGGGGCGGCCAAAATCAAGCATGGCATCCATAGCTGAGCGGATAGTGCGGCCTGTCCATAGCACATCATCCATCATGATCACTTTTTTGCCTTCTATGATGAAATCTATTTTGGTTTGATTTGGTACTAACTGGTCGCGGCGGCGGAAGTCATCACGGTAAAAGGTGATGTCCATATCGCCTTGTTGTATGGTTTTGCCGGGTAATATTTTGCGGAGCTCTTCGGCCACACGCTTGGCTAAATATATGCCTCGCGGCTGTATGCCGATCAATACCGAATTGGAAAAATCATCATGATTTTCGATCAACTGGCGGCATAAACGCTGTATGGTTATCTGAAACTTTTGACCGTCGAGCAGCGTAGGATTTTGCATCGTTGGGTGGATTTGGGCAAAGGTAATTATTTTGGTGAAAAATTAGTTGATTAAGTTGAATTGTTGATTAAGTTGGATTGGTTGTATTAGTTGTATTAGTTGTATTCGTTTTAGTGGTTGTATTAGTTGTAGTGGTTTTAGTGATTGGAGAAGTTGCATTGGTTCAAGTGATTGGATTAGTTTTAGGGGTTACCACTATAACTGTTCAATTCTAATTTTCGACAATAGTGTAAATTCACCTTTCGATGGGCTCTGTACAATCTAATTACTTCGGAGATATTAAATGCTTTTTAATTATTCCACTTTTCTCAATCCGTAATCTTTGATTATTACCACGCATGTATTATTTCGCAGTATTAAGGTTGTAAAATAACATTCGTGAAGTCGCGTTATCCAGCACCTTCGTTTTAACCTCACCATCATTTATTTCCACCGTGATCATCGCAAAATCTTCTATAGGTTTAGTATAATCCCCTGTGTTTGCAGGCCTCCACGCCGGTGAGCTTTCGATTATGCCGAATATCTTTCTTAATATGGGGTCGTCATCGTGTACCGATTCAGAAACATGTGGTTTAATTGCTTTTCCATCAACAGTAACTGTAAAATCAATCATGACTTGTTTCATATTTCGCTGCATAATAGCTTTCCCGAATTCTTGGTTTACATATGTCTCAAATCCTTTTGGCGGTTTGGGGGCGTTATAATTGTGGATCATTACTTTTCTGGTTATCACTTTACCATCGTGGTATTTATCCTTTTCTATCAGTAGACCTTTTAGGCTCAATACATCCCATTCTCCATCCCGCTTACCGTTTACATAATTGCCCGACAATGCTACGGTACTTTGATCATCATTGTAACTGTGATAAGGGCCATTAAGCAATCCATCTTTATAGTACAACTCCTGATGTATTTTTCCGCCGATGAAATAGTCTGTCCATTTACCATCCTTTTTTCCATCTTTAAATTCACCTTCAGTCATAATGCAGTTGACGGTGTCAGACTTAAGCAGATCCTTCATCTCTTTATTGTTGTAAAAATTTAGCTTCCGATAAGAAACATACTTGCCGTGCGGAATTTTCAGACTCCTATCTTTAAATACTTCTGTTTGCAGTATAGTGTTTTCCATATCAAACTGCTGCATTTGCCATAAACTATCGGCGCGTTGTTTGACTACGATATATGATGTTGAGGATGCAAAAGAAGTTGTTGATCGCCCGTTGTTATCGATAAAAAGCTTATAATCCTGGGCGTATACGGTGTATACAAACACGAGGAATAATATCGTAATGAAGATTTTTTTCATGAGAAAAGTAAAGGTGTTATAAAATTAACATTTTAGTTCGAAAACTTCTAAGTCAACATAAGCCGACTGTAAATAAATCCGAAATTAACTAATAGGGCAAACTCACTTTTCGTAATCTTTTCGGCTGGTAAGACTACAGGCAATAATTACTTTCAATATATTTATTCCTTAAATTGCTGTCACAATTAATTAACTATGAAACCTTTCAACAAAACCTTGATTATAGCAGGTGCACTCTGCCTCGCATCATTTCAGAGCTTTTCGCAATCTTCTGCAACGGATGACAATTTGCCAAAGGATTATTTGACCAAGGAATTTCATGCAGGCAGACGGCAGGCGCTCCGTGATATGATGCCGGCAAATTCTGTCGCTATTGTATTCGCTTATCCTGAGCGGGTTTTCTCGAAGGATGTTAATTATGTTTATCATCCTAATCCTGACTTGTATTACTTTTCAGGCTATAAGGAAACTGATGCAGTATTGCTGATTTTTAAAGAAATGCAGCATGATGCAGACGGTGACTATAATGAAGTGTTCTTCGCCCAAAAACGCGACCCCGCCCGGGAACAGTGGACAGGCAAAAGGCTGGGCGTAGAGGGTGTGAAAAATAAGCTCGGATTTAAAAGGGTTTATAATAGCGCTGAGTTTGCGACTTCGACTATCGACCTGAAAAAATTTGGTGCGGTATTGTATGACGGTATACCTGCCGACCAGGGGAATATTAAGCCCTTATATGATGCTTTTAAGGCGAAAGCCACGGTGCCGGAGATGGACAGGGAGGTGTTGAGTACGGTATCGATGATCGCGCAACGCGCAACACCGAAGAACCTGCCACGCCTGATGACTTATTTTAAATCGCAGTTTGAGGAGCCGGCATTTAAGAATAATGAGCTATTGGGGCCTTTCATCAACAAGGCTGATTCGGCGAACCTGGTAGAATTAAAAGCTAAGTTTGCTGCACAGTTTGGCGGTATGGTTAAGTATGAAGAGGATATGACCCAATTGCGTGGCGTGAAACAGCCTGAGGAACTGGACCTGCTGGCGAAATCTGTAAAGTTATCGAGCCTGGCGCATGCCGAAGTGATGCGTGCCATAAAGCCGGGGATGTCTGAAGCGGAAATTGAGGGCATTTTCCTGTATGTGCATAAAAAATATGGCGCCGAAGATGAAGGTTATCCACCAATAGTTGGCTCGGGTGGCAATGGCTGTATCCTGCATTACGAAGAAAATAATGTGGCACAGATAAAAAATAACCAGTTGGTATTGATGGATGTGGGATCGGAATATCATGGCTATTCTGCGGATGTTACACGCACAGTTCCGGCCAATGGCAAATTTACAGAAGAACAAAAAGCCATTTACCAGATCGTGTACGATGCGCAGGAAGAGGTGTTTAAGCTATGCAAAGAGGGTGTGCCTTATAACCAATTGGAAGAAAAAACAAGGGAAGTGCTTTCTGCCGGGCTGATTAAGCTGGGGATAATCAAAGATGCCAAAGAAGTAGGTACTTATTACCCGCACAGCGTTTCGCACCACATGGGTTTGGACGTACATGATAAAGGCGGATATGGTATCCCGCTGAAAGAAAATATGGTGATTACCGTAGAGCCGGGTATTTATATTCCTGAAGGCAGCGCCTGCGATAAAAAATATTGGAACATAGGAGTGAGGATAGAGGATGATGTGGTGATCGGTAAAGATAAATGCACCTTATTATCCATAGATGCGCCGCGCAAATGGCAAGACGTAGAAAAAATGGTGGCTGATAAAAGCATATTTGATTTGGGTAGATTCCCGGCGTTGAAATAATTGATGGTGGCGAAGACATAGCCATGGTTGGGATATAATAAATAATCTATTCATAATGTTAACCGCATCAGACCTTAATAAAAAATTTGATAGTCATGCCGAGCAAGTGCTTATTCCTTTAGGATTTAGAAAATTCGGGATTCATTATTCTAAGATAAGTGACGGACAACATTACGCAATCATAAAACACGCACCCAGAGGGTTCTTTTTTGGCTATTACCTCACTTATAGTCATGAAGCTGCCGGTACGCAGTATGATATGTTATTAAAAAAGCCGTCATATATGCTGAAAGATTATCCTATCAGTGTTGCTGTTAATGATTTGGAAATAATTTATGACAACAATTTAAGACTAATTGACTCGCCTTATTATTTTTATTCATTATCCAGAGGAAATACAATAGATGAAAATAGTAATGAAGATTTAAAAAGCTCTGAAACGTATTTTTCGGAACTCCTGGAGCACTACACACTTTTAACCATCGATGAAATATATTTGGAGAATTTTATCGAAAAGCAGTTTAAAATAATCAATAATGAAGGTTTAAGATTTTTCAATGAATGCGACCTCGATCTGTGTTATAAATCTGTTCTTCGGCCCCTTCAAGAGAAAAAAATGAATCAATACTCTAAATGGTATAAAGATTACCTGACTAGTTTTAATGAATATTGCAAGGTGAATAAAATTGACATACCCAATATTGTTTATTAATACGTGTAAATTGCGCTAACAGGTTTAGTCCTTAACGGATCAAAGTGTAAACAATATCGTCGTAATATGATACGGAACATTTTACTGATCACTTATCGCAACCTGGTAAAAAACAGGACTTATACGCTGATAAACATTATTGGCCTTGCCCTGGGCATCGCCACTTTTATACTGATCAGCGCCTATGCGCATTTCGAAAAAAGTTTCGACCGCTTGCATAAGGATGCGGGCGGGATCTATCGCATAGAAAGCCAGTTTTATAAGAACGGCGAGATGACGGACAATTGGGCAACCAGCACGAATGGTTATGGCCCGGCCATGCGGGATAATCTCCCCGAGATCGCTTCCTTTACACGCATCAACTGGAATAACTCGGAACGGGTGATCCGGTATAAGGATGTTAAATACCGGGAGCAGCACGTATGCTTTGCCGACACTAATTTCTTTAAGTTCTTTTCATTCTCCCTGGTAAAAGGCGAAGCGTCGACCGTTATCAAGGATGTAAATACAATGGCCATATCCGAATCAGCTGCGCGAAAGTATTTCGGCAATGCAGATCCGATGGGGAAATTTATGGATGTGACCACGTTGTCCGATAGTTTTCATTGTATGGTAACCGGGATATTTAAGGACGTGCCCGCCAATTCATCGATGCAGTTCAGTTTCCTGGTCTCATGGGCCACTTCACCAAAGTGGATAAAGGACTTTTGGTACATGCACGAAAGTTACACCTTCGTCAAGCTCAAACCCGGTAGCAGCCCGGCTGTTGTGGAAGCTAAATTCCCTGCATTGGCGGAGAAGTACAAAACCGGTGAATCGCTTAAAGAGTTAAAATGGGCTGTTCAGCTTGTACCCTTAACGGATATCCACCTGAATCCCGCCAAGCAATATGATGTGGAGGTCAATTGTAACCGTAACGCCGTTAATTTCCTGAACATTTTAGCCTATGTGATCCTCACGATCGCCTGCTTGAATTATATTAACCTGGCTACCACCAAAGCCATTGACCGCGCTCGCGAGGTCGGCATCAGGAAGGTGAGCGGGGCAAACGCGCTGCAACTGATCTTGCAGTTTCTGCTGGAGTCGGTTATTTTGAATGGTATTGCTTTGGTATTTGCAATCGTATTGGTGATTATGGCGAAATATTTCTTGCTACAATTTATAGGTTCAGGTGCTTCCATGGGGTTGTTATTTGATCAGTCCCTGTACCTAAATGTTTCGTTGGTAATCATAACAGGCGTATTGCTATCCGGCATTTACCCGGCAATGGTGTTGGCGAGGGTGAAGCCTATCGTGGTTTTAAAAGGGCGATACGCTTTTTCAAAGAGCGGTATATTGTTGCGGAAAGGCATGGTCGCTTTCCAGTTTACCGCCTCGTTGTTGCTGATCGCGGGCACATGCGCTGTATACAGGCAAATCACTTTTATGAACAGTCAGAAGGTCGGCGTTAATATCAATCAAACCATAGTTTTAAAAGCGCCCGTTACTACACCGGATTATGATAAAAAGATAAAAAGCTTTAAATCCGCATTACAGACCATACCCGGTGTAAGTATGGTCACCGGTTCGGGCGCTGTACCGGGTAAGGAAGTTGGTAAATTTGCTGCTAACAGGAGATACGGCTCATCCAAAAAAGACGAACGTCTTTATGAAATGCTAAGGGTTGACCATGACTTTATGAAAGTTTATGGCCTTGAGCTTATCGCAGGGCACGCATTTGAAAAAGGTCGGCCGGCGGATTCTACGGGAGTAATACTGAATGAAGCCGCTCTTAAGCAATTTGGATTTGCCAGCGCCGATGCGGCCATAGGACAAAAAATTTGGGTGGAGTCTTTGAATAAGAAACCAAACGAGGTAATCGGGGTGATCAAAAACTATCACCAGCTATCCCTTCAACAAAAATATACGCCGGTTGTCTTAATTATGGACCCGAACCTGGGGTGGGTGCCTACCGATTATTATTCTGTAAAGGTTGACAATGCGAACGTAAAGAACGTGGTATCAGGCGTGAAACAAGTGTGGGCTAACTTTTTCCCCGAATCCTCTTTCGATTTCTTTTTCCTGGATGATTTCTATAATCGGCAGTATTTGCAGGAAATACAGTTCGGCCGCATTTTTATGCTGTTTTCGTCACTCGCGATATTTATTGCCTGCATGGGACTTTTCGGATTAACAGCTTACTCAACCGCCAGGCGCACAAAGGAGATCGGGGTACGCAAAGTATTGGGAGCTTCGGTATCGCATATCATGTCGCTACTAACTATGGATGTGATCAGGCTGATATTGATCTGCAGCGTTATAGCGATACCTATGGCGTATTTATTAATTGAACAATGGCTACAGGGCTACGCTTTCCGGGTGGGGTTGATCTGGTGGCAATTTGCTTTGCCGGTGGTATCGTTGATCATTATTGCTGTGTGTACAATAAGTTACCTGACCTATCGGGCGGCATTAAGCAACCCGGTGAATACTTTGAGGGATGAGTAGGTATCTAAGAATTTGCTAATACGCCTATGGTAAATGATGCTGTGAAATAAACCACAACCCCTAAGGCTATGATCACTGCCATATCAGTCACTACATTAGATCCTTTCGACTTAAACATTTTAATATATATAAAGCCGCCATAGCTAATTATGCCTACCAAAGCGCAAATAATAGCTATGCCAATATAGAGTACATTCGGTATCAGCATTCGGCTGTTTATGCCCCGCATCAGTATGGTGATCACGAGGGAGACGACGATCATAAAAATAAAGGTCTTGAGGTTGCGTTCTTCGGTAGTAGGGTTTTGCATATATCAATAGTCTAATAAGTTGATGGAGACTAGTTTCCAGGGATAATTCCCAAGTCTAAACCAGCTATCTCATAAAACTTCTGCTTTACTAATAAGTTTTAATTGGTGTTTAATTTGAGGATATTAAATTAAGAATGCTTATTGCTTTTTCAGCATCACTATGATTTACAAAAATATGATCATGATAATAAGCGGCTACCACATTGCAGCTAATATTTTCTTTGGTCAATGCCGAGGAAATGGCGGCAGTAAGTCCCACTGCATCAAGCGACGAATAGATGGTAAGCGTTATCCAGGCGGCTAGATAGGAATAACTTAAATTCAGGCTGTCCGCGATTCCTTTTTTGAGAATAACAGTGATGCCTTCGATTTCAGTGAATGTGCCGATTACCTGGTTAATATTTATACCATTTAAATGTGGGACGGTGCAAAACACATAAATCCCTTCATTTAGTTTGGGGGTCATGTTTTTTAGTAAGATGTTTATATTGGTTTCGCCGGGCATTTTATAAATAAAGTTATTTATTCTAATTCCAGAATCACATTAGAATGGTCGCATAAAGTAACTAATTGCCACTCATATAATGCACTCGCAATTTCAGCGTAATTAGCTGCTGCAAATCCTATTTTTCTTTCATTGCTATCGACTTTATTTAGTTCATTATCATGATGCTCATGAACTTTACCTTCGCTACATTGCTTACATAAGTAAATTACTGTTGACCAATCTTCGATCTCGACATTTGTTTTTTTACAAATGTTTTCAAGTTTTTCTATGTGTTCGTCGTTATTTGTATAAATTATGCAGGAGTAGGTACTACAATCAGATTTGGAGATTAATTGCAATTCATTAAACACTGCATATTCTTTGCCGTTGTTAGTGCGATATCCTTGAGGTGCGCCATCATTCAATATGATGTCATTAAATCTATGATTGGTATCTGGTAAAGGAATATTACGAATAATTGCTCTTGCCGGATCTATTCTCTTGCACCAAACAACTTCGCCATTTTCATTTGGATTAAGTCTAACTGGGGTAGTTTCTAAATCCAAGTTAGGTTCGTCGTCGTTGATTTCCATATTAAGCCCAAATTTATTCCATGCGGTTCTCGCAATCCGCCATCGGTTTAATGCGGTTGATGCAATGCCTAAATTCCACCATGCGGCCTCGTTGTTGCCGTCAATTTCTGTGGCTCTTTTATTATGAAGATAAGATAGTTCCCAATTACATTGATATTTGTAGATAAGTCCTAAGTTATAATGTGGAGTAGCCCAATCAGTATCAAATGAAATGATTTCATTATAGATTTTAATAGCATCGTTAGTATTACCGCTGTCTTCCAGCTCTATTGCTTTATCTAATAAATATTGTAGCTCGTTGGTCATTAAAATTACTTTGATTTATTTAATGAAGATATATTAAAAAATATATTAACAAAAAAGCCCTGTATTTTGCAACACAGGGCTTAAGGATAAATTTATTTTAAACTTATTTAGCTTCCTCTTCTTCAGAAGCTTTCTTAGTAGCAGCAGGAGCTTTACGTGCTTTGTTTTCAGCACCTTCCATCTGCTCTTTCAATTGAGCCAATACACTCAAATCTCCCAAAGTTGATTTTTCAACCGAGTCTTTCACTTTCTTCACCGCGTTGGTAGCTGATTTAGCTTCTTTTTTGCGGGATTCAAATTCCTGTACCCTGGCTTCAGCGCGTTGCTCTTCCCAGATACGTGAGTGTGAAATAACGATACGTTTGTTTTCCTTGTTAAATTCAATGATCTTGAACTCTGCAGCTTCTTCAGCTTTCAGGCTCTTGCCATCTTCTTTAACGATGTGTTTAACCGGCGCAAAGCCTTCAACACCATAAGGTAACGCAACGATAGCGCCTTTTTCAGTTACTTTTAATACGGTACCTTCATGTATCGAGTCGATAGTGAAGATGGTTTCAAAAGTATCCCAAGGGTTTTCTTCCAGTTGTTTGTGACCTAAGCTCAGCTTGCGGTTCTCAACATCCAGTTCAAGTACAACCACGTTTAACTTCTCACCAACTTTAGTGAATTCGTTAGGGTGGTTAACTTTCTTAGACCATGAAAGGTCAGAGATGTGGATCAATCCGTCGATGCCGTCTTCCAGTTCAACAAACACGCCGAAGTTGGTCATGTTTTTAACGGTAGCTACGTGAGTAGTGCCGATAGCATACCTTTCGGCAGCTTGTTGCCATGGATCAGGAGTTAATTGTTTAACACCTAATGACATTTTGCGCTCTTCGCGGTCCAAAGTCAATACCTGTGCTTCAATTTCGTCGCCAACCTTCAGGAATTCCTGTGGATTGCGCAGGTTTTGTGACCACGACATTTCTGATACGTGGATCAAACCTTCAACACCCGGGATGATCTCCAGGAATGCGCCGTAATCGGCAACAGTAACGATTTTACCTTTAACCTTAGAGCCGATAACGATGTTCTCGTCAAGCGATTGCCAAGGGTGAGGAGTTAATTGTTTTAAACCAAGGGCGATACGTTTTTTCTCATCATCAAAGTCTAATACAACCACGTTGATCTTCTGATCAAGTGCCAGTATTTCTCTCGGATGCTCGATACGGCCCCATGAAATGTCGGTGATGTGCAGTAAGCCGTCAACGCCACCCAAGTCGATGAATACACCGAAGTCGGTAATGTTTTTAACTGTACCTTCCAATACCTGGCCTTTTTCAAGTTTGGCCACAATTTCAGTTTTTTGGTTTTCCAAATCGTCTTCGATCAGCACTTTGTGCAAT
>Ga0207671_10002463_pt1 | contig 19778 bp, 9 predicted proteins | sample KBSC24metaG_FD_184352 | JGI IMG/M metagenome (GOLD analysis project Ga0207671, IMG submission 184352) | Corn rhizosphere microbial communities from Kellogg Biological Station, Michigan, USA - KBS C2-4 metaG (SPAdes) (version 2) | ecosystem: Host-associated > Plants > Roots > Rhizosphere > Soil... | reverse complement strand
TGGATATGCCAAGGTCAGGTACACCATCATCCATAAACCAGCTTTTCCAAAACCAGTTCATATCTACGCCTGCGCCTGTATTCATACAATTAAAAAAGTCATAAGGCATAGGATGCTTGCCGTGCCATAGAGTAATGTAATTGTGCAGCGCTTTAGTGAACAGCTCATCACCCAGCATATCTTTTACATATAAATAGCCCATACCGGGTTTAGGGTAGGTGTCGGTGAACCCGGCGTTGCCTGTTAAGTCAGTAGTCAAGGTAATAATCGGCGCATCCGCAGGCTTACCGGCACTTTGGGCATAAGCATCTATGCCGTAGGTATCAGTAATTTGCGGGTCAATCATAGGGCTGATGATCCATTCGCCAATAGTTGCCCAACCTTCATCCATCCAGCCATATTTGGTTTCGTTAACGCCCATGTAAAAAGGGAACATGGTATGGAATATCTCGTGAACTGTTAGCTCAATTCCATCGGTCGACGTTTGGGTGGGGTTGTCATTCACCATCATCGGGTATTCCATCTGGTCCAGGCCATCAAAAACCGTCTCATGGGCGTAGGGGTAAGGCCATTTAGGGAAGTTGTAGCTCATCGCTTCAACTGTTTTGCGGGCATAGTTAATCACCTCAAAATAATCCTTATGGGCGGGGTTAAATACTGCATCCACACGTGTGCGCCTGCCGGTTTTAGGGTCTGCAACCAGGCTGCTTGCTTTCCATATATAGTGATCGCTAATGCCAATGGCCATATCGGTAACACTGTCGGCCTCAAACTTCCAGGTGTTGGTGGGGTTATTGGCGGTTATCTTTTCGTTCAGCTCCGCTTCGGTAATTACGTCGACAATCTTGTCGCTCAGTTCAGCTTCGTGTATGCGCCGGGCAATCTTCGGCACATAAACCCGGGCAGCGTTGGTCAGATTACCGGTGCCCCAAACTTTATAATTGCCGGGTACGGTAACGGCCAATTTAAAATGACAAAAATCATTGTAAAACTCCTCGCTGCCGCGGTAATGCAATTGGTTCCAGCCATCAACGTCATCATAAACTGCAATACGGGGAAAGAAATAGGCGATAAAAAACGCGCCCGAATCTACCTGCCCGGTGCGGACATGCGACTTTTGGTTAAGCGTGTATGAATAAGTTACATCAAGGTGTATTTTTTGTTTCGGATAGATAGCCGGCGTTTTCAACGTCATGTTGGTGCCGTCAATCTGCCAGGCTGCTGGCTGCTGTTCTGTTTGGTTTATGGCGAGTTTTTTTATCTGAACGCCATCGGTTAAATCAGCAAGCGACACCGGCATTTTCCGCGCAGCGCCTTTTTGATAAAAGTTTGGATATAGCTTTAATGCCATATCATGCAGTGTATCGGGGCTGTTATTAATATAATCTACCGAAACTGTACCATCAAGCACACGGGTTGAAGGTGTAAAGTTTATAGCGATATTGTAATCAGCAGTATTTTGCCAGTAATTTTTTCCGGGGGCTCCGCTTTCGGTGCGTGTGCCTTTTGCATAAGTGGCCTTTAAATTAGCCGCTATCGGCAGTGTGGTTTGCGCGTAGCTGTAAGCAGCCTGCAACAAAACCGCAGGAATAAGCAGCGTGTAAAATCTGGTCATTTTAATAATGTTGTAATGGTCAGTAACTTATCGGTCCAAAGGTGCAAAATTTTGGCTGATTATTTTATCACCCCGGAAAGGGGATATGGAAGGCGTTTTTTCAGTTATTTTAAGGACGAATAAACGCTCAACTCATTAAGAGCGGGCTGTTTTTAGGCATAATGTGGAAAACCAGGGTTAACACAACTTAACACATTTTGACTTTTGTTTTACATAATTAATTGATGATGAATTATTTATAAAAATAAAGCGTAAAAAGCTGTAAAAATAGTTATTAATATTTTCGGCGCAAAACATAAAATTTGTTGACGTAAGCCAATAGGGAAGATACATACCTGGCATTCGGAATTCCGCATTCTACTTACCATCCTCCCTTAAACCCTTCGGTCAATGCTGCTTTATAATTCTCCAGGTCAAATGAATATAAATAAGGAGCCTTGTGCGCGCCGCCTTTGCGTGGCTTCTCCGAACGTTTTAATATGCCAAAACCCAGCATGCGCCGCTGAAAATTACGGCGGTCGAGTTTTTTATCCAGAATGGTTTCGTAAAGCTTTTGTAGCTCGGGCATGGTAAACTCTTTCGGCATCAGGTTATAACCGATAGGCTGATAGTTAAGCTGCAGCCTTAAAGTATCGAGGGCCGTTTTAAGAATAAGAGCGTGGTCGAGTCTCAATTCCGGAACATCGTCTAAATCGCGCCAAACACAATCTGCCGAAAAAATATCAGGTTGCGGAATAGCATCATAAAAATCGACAAGCGCATAATAACCTATCGTTAAAAAACGGTCGGTAAACCAATTCTCGGCGCGGGGCAGCATATCCTTATACATCTCAAAGTGTTCTTTTGAGCGTTGCGGGTCGCCAAATACATGAAATTGCTGCAAAAATATATCATCAAGGCCCGTACGTTCCTTTAATATGCGATTGGCTGATAACTCTATCGGTTCATCTTTCAGCACAAAGCCACCCGGCAGGTACCAGCCGGTCTCGTTCTTTATATTCAGCAGCAAAACCTTTAGCATTCCTTCATGGAACCCAAATACCACGCAATCTATAGATATATGCGGCAAATAGGTTGCACGCGCATTGTCGCTATATTCCTTAAGTTCTTTTTCGGTTAACATTTGCGCTATTCTACAAAAATACTTTGATTATTAAAATTATAATATTACTCTTGTGTCAATAATACACTATTGATTGTAGTGTGAACCAATTATACTTTACTTAAGATAAATTTCTGATAAGCAGTGCTGATAATCTTATAGATAAAGCGGCTGGAGAAAGCTGTATTAATTTTATAATCCGTGATAATGAATAAATATTTTTCGCTAAAAACTGCATTTGCGGGGATAATGCTTTTTGCATCGGCTATGCCGGTGCAACAGGTATCGGCACAATCAAAGGATGGCATTGGTAGTTCGGTAACGCTGGGCATGGAGCCGTTTGTTACCAAATTGATGAGCAAAATGACGGTTGATGAAAAAATCGGTCAGCTTAACCTGGTGGTTACGGGTAACGTTGCTACAGGAACTACCATGAGCAAAGGCATTGAAGATAAGCTGAAACGCGGGGAGATAGGCGGTATATTCGGCACATGGGGCACGGAAAGCATTAAGAAATACCAGGACGCCGCAGTTAAAAATTCGCGCCTGCACATACCTCTAATATTTGGACTTGATGTTATACACGGCCATGAAACTATTTTCCCGATCCCATTGGGCGTATCTGCTACCTGGGATATGGGCCTTATTGAGCAATCAGCCAGAACTGCTGCCAAAGAAGCAACCGCCGAAGGCTTGAACTGGGTGTTTTCGCCGATGGTTGATATCGCCCGCGACCCGCGATGGGGCCGAATCTCGGAAGGTTCGGGTGAAGACCCGTGGTATGGTTCGCAGGTAGCAAAAGCCATGGTGCGCGGCTACCAGGGAAAAAGCATGACAGATGCAGATGCCGTTATGGCCTGCGTTAAACACTTTGCCTTATATGGAGGTGCAGAAGCCGGTCGTGAATACAATACTGTTGACATGAGCCTGATTAAAATGTACCAGGATTATCTGCCGCCGTACAAGGCTGCAGTTGATGCTGGCGCCGGCAGCTTCATGAGCTCGTTCAATACCATAAACGGCATGCCCGCTACAGTTAATAAATGGTTATTAACCGACCTGCTTCGCAAGCAATGGGGCTTTAAAGGTTTTGTGGTATCAGATTATACTGCATTGAACGAAGTTACGAACCACGGTTTAGGTGATTTACAAACAGTATCCGCTTTAGCCTTAAGAGCTGGCCTTGATATGGATATGGTAGGCGAAGGCTTTTTAACTACCCTGAAAAAATCGCTAAAGGAAGGCAAGATAACCCAGCAGGAAATAGATATGGCCTGCCGCCGCGTGCTGGAAGCAAAATATAAACTGGGCTTATTTAATAACGCATATAAATCTATCAACCCGGACCGCGAGAAACAGGACGTATTTAACGACGAAACCCGCAAGTTTGCCAGGAAGATTGCTGAACATTCATTTGTTCTCTTAAAGAATAGCAACCAAACTTTGCCGCTGAAAAAATCAGGGACTATTGCGCTGATTGGGCCTTTGGCGGATAATCATTCAGAAATGCTGGGCACCTGGGTAATTGCAGGTAATCCTAACAAATCGGTAAGCGTTGCCGAAGGGATTAAGAATATAGCAGGTAACGATGTGAAAGTATTATACGCACGTGGCTCGAACATTACCGATGACTCTTTATTAAGTATCCGCGCTTTTGCATTGACTGGTCCCGAAGCAAAAGACAAGCGCTCGCCGCAGGAGATGATTGACGAGGCTGTTGAAACCGCAAAAAAAGCTGATGTGATTGTTGCGGTAGTGGGGGAGTCGGCGAATATGTCCGGCGAATCGTCAAGCCGTGCTGATATCGATATACCTGAAAGCCAGAAAAATTTATTAAAGGCACTATCGGCAACCGGTAAGCCTTTGGTTATCGTGTTATTTAATGGCCGCCCGCTTACCTTAACGTGGGAAGACAAACATGCTGCGGCAATTCTTGACGCCTGGGCGCCCGGAACAGAAGCCGGTAATGCTATAGCTGATGTGTTATTTGGCAATTATAATCCGGGCGGTAAAATCACTGCGACCTTTCCGCGCAGCGTTGGGCAGATACCTATATATTATGCACACAAAAATACCGGTCGCCCATTCGATGGCACAGGCGGTGCAAAATTCAAGTCGGATTACCTGGATATTTCAAACGACCCGCTGTATCCGTTCGGTTATGGTTTAAGCTATACCACTTTTAGTTATAGCAGCGTACAGCTGGATAAAACTAACCCGGTTGGCAATACAACTGTTAAAGCTTCGGTAACTGTAACCAATACCGGGAAGTATGCGGGCGAGGAAGTTGTACAATTATATATAGCAGATCCTGTAGCAAGCATCAGCCGGTCGGTAAAGGAATTGAAAAACTTCCGGAAGATATATCTGCAGCCCGGCGAGAGCAAAGTAGTATCATTTGATATAACCACCAACGACCTGAAATTCTACAACGAAAAGTTGGTTTATGATTGGGAACCGGGCCAATTTATTATGCAAATTGGCACCAATTCAAGCATTGTACAATCAGCCTCGTTACAGTGGCTTAAAAAGTAAAAAAAGTTAAAAAATCATTATAAAAAGGGCATTCTGTGTAAGCACAGAGTGCCCTTTTTTATGGCTTGGAATATGGCCGGATTTTGATGTTTTTTATCAGGAGAAATTCTCCGTGTAATCCCTTAAAAACCTGTAAATTAAGTGTAAAAGTGACATTTTTACCATAAGGTGATATTTTTTTAACATTATACCCATGTTAAATTAAGGTTATAATACAGCTGCTGTTTATCGTGAAAATTGTCGCAATTATGGGGTTTTAAGCGCCCGCCGATGATAAAAAAGAATCATAGTCATAATAATACCCAAGATAACGGGAATGTTACATTTCAATTTTTATAAATTAGAAAGCTTTTTTTTATTAATATATTAATTATATGGTTGTTTTTTGTTGTTATTAGGCATAAAGTGCTTGTTGAAATAATTAATTTATAAATCTTATTTTGTCACTTGTGTAAACAGTACACTCTGTTTACATTAGTATCAATGCCAATGTAATTTTTTGAGCCAACAAAAAGTTATACAAAACCTGATAGAATTATAACATTTATTAAATCGGTACGCCTTTTTGGGGTACCAGGAAAATTAAGTATCAATAACATTGTATGTTTATTAATATACTTTAAATGATAAAACTTTTACATTTTTCCCATTTTCTCAATCTCACAAAAGCCGGCCCCTTCCGTAAAGGGCCATGCCAAACTTTTTCGGCATCGGGTAAATTACCGGCTCCTTCATAATATTTACACCAAACCAGAACAACGATCTTAAAATCAAATAAATTAATCAACTAAATCTCAATCTCATGTTTAAAAGTTTACTCCTAAAGGGAAGAACATTATGCTTGCTGTTATGCTGCATGATTTCTTCATTGGTAGTTACAGCGCAAACAAAACACACAGGTAAGGTTATCGGCAGCGATGACAAGCAGCCTGTGGTTGGTGCATCCGTAAGGATTAAAGGCACCAACACCGGCGCTGTTACGGATGTTAACGGTGAATTCAACCTCTCGTTAAGTTCAGGTAATGTACTTGTTGTAAGTTATCTTACCTACCAAACAAAAGAAGTTACTGTTCAGGGCGATCAGTACATCACAATTAGTTTAGAGCCCGCTAACACTACATTAAATGAAGTAGTAGTTACGGGGTACCAAACCCAGAGAAAAAAGGACATCTCGGGTGCGGTAGCAACTGTCGACGTAACTGCGGCGAAAGTAATCCCAACCTCTTCGGCTGAGTCGTTACTGCAAGGTCAGGCAGCGGGTGTTACAGTTGTCGAGTCGGGTGCACCGGGTATGGGTGCCAACGTATTTGTACGTGGTATCAGTAACTTCGGTAACTCATCACCTCTGTATGTTGTTGACGGTGTTCAGCAAGGCGACATGCGCGACGTAAACCCTAACGATATCGAATCTATTTCGGTGTTGAAGGACGCAGGCGCAACTGCAATTTACGGTGTTGGCGGTGGTAACGGCGTTGTGGTTATTACTACTAAAAAAGGTAAACAAGGCAAAACCAGGTTTACTTATGATGCTTATTACGGAACTCAGCGTCCGTTGGGAGGCAATCCTTACGGTGTGCTTAGCTCCGATAATTTTGCTAAATTGCTATATCAAATTCAGCCGGCTAACCCATTGCTTAATGGCGGCCCGCAATTTTTTGATTATGGTTACCAGGCGGGCACAAACGTACCAAACTCGCCCAAAGGCGTAGCAAATGCAGGAGACCCTAATGTTGATCCTGCTAAATACGTATTGGATCCTAACAACTCTGCCAACGACTACCAGATTCAAAAATTTGTTAAAGGTGCAGGTACCGATTGGTTCCACGCGTTATTTAAACCAGCGCCAATGCAATCGCACACCGTTTCGGCAAGCGGCGCTAACGATAAAAATAACTACTACTTTTCATTAAACTACCTTAACCAGCAGGGAACGTTGATAGATACCTATTACAAACGCTACCAGGCACGTATTAACTCAAACTTCTCAATCACCAGTGGTATCCGTGTAGGCGAAAATTTGAGTGTTTATTATACAGAGTCGCCACAGGGCGGTGCTGGCGTAGGTGGCGCTAACATTCCCGGCGGCAATCAAAGTGAAGGCAACTCAGTGTCATACAGCTATCGTATGCAGCCCGAAATTCCGGTATATGACATTAAAGGCAACTACGGTGGTACCTGGGCAGGTTTAACACAATTGGGAAACGCCGTTAACCCGGTGGCTACCCAAAACCAGCAAAAGCAGGACTTTAGCCGTAACTGGGTTATTGACGGATCTACCTATGGTGAAATCGACTTCTTGAAGCACTTCACCGTTAAATCCATGGTTGGGGTTAACATAACTAACTATTTTTATAACAATACTGGCGACAACCCTTACTATAGCGGAGAAGGCCATGCTATTGACAATAACTTTAATACTGGTGCTGGTTATTACAGTAACTATAACTGGACTAACACTTTACAATACAACCAGATATTCGGTAAACACAGCATTAAGGCGTTTGCCGGTTTTGAGGCGAAAGACGCGCTTAGCCGTACAATGTCAGCACAGGTGAATAAATTATTCTCTCTTGATCCTGCTTATGTTAGTATAGACAATGGCGATGTTAAATCAGTAATTGCACATGGCGGTCCTGGTCAGGAGTATTCAACCTTATCGTTCTTCGGCCGTTTGGATTATATATATAATGACCGTTACATCTTAGGTGCAACTATTCGCCGTGATGGTTACTCTGCGTTTTTCCCTGGCAGACAGTGGGGTACTTTCCCTTCGCTATCATTAGCGTGGCGTATGTCGCAGGAAGATTTCTTTAAAGGAATTTCATGGTTACAGGATCTGAAACTTCGCGGGAGCTACGGTACTTCCGGTTTCAACCAAAATGTTGGCGGCGGTAATGCGTATTCGTCATTCGCTCCAAACTTCGGCGGTGCATCTTATGCTATTAACGGCGCTATTAACTCGGCTATTGGTGGTTTCTACGCCAAGCAGATCGGTAATAAGAAAACTACCTGGGAAACAGATAAAATTGCCAACGTAGGTATCGATGCATCTTTATTTAATCATTTGGATGTTACTGCTGAATGGTTTACAAAGACAAATAGTAACCTTTTGGACGTTATCGTACTGCCCGCTACAGTAGGTGGTGCTTCCGCTCCGGTAGTTAATGCAGCTGAAATTCAAAACAAAGGGGTTGAGTTCTCTGCAACCTACCACGGTAAAATTGGAAGTGACGTAGGCTTTAGCGCAGGCGCTAACATTACCAGTTATAAAAACAAGGTAACCAAAATAGCATCAGCCAGCGGATATGAAGACAAAAACTTCCAACGCCAGAACGATGCATTGGCAAGGGCCCAGGTTGGGCACCCGCTGGGCGAGTTCTACGGTTATGAGGTTACTGGTTACTGGAATACACAGGCTGAAATTGACGCCGCTAATGCTAATGCAGCTGCTAAATCAGGCAAAGCCGGTACTCAATACCAAAACGGTAATAACTCTGGCGGTGAGTCGCTGGGTGACTTTAGATACCGCGACATAAACGGTGATGGCGTTATTACAGATGCCGACCGTACATTTATCGGTAACCCGAATCCTAAATTTACTTATGGTATCAACCTGAGTGCAACTTACAAAGGCTTCGATATCGCCACTGTGCTTTACGGCTCATACGGCGGTAAGATATATAACTACACCAAATACTGGTATGATTTCGGCGATACATTCGCAGGTAACAAAAGCAACGACCTGTTATTTAACTCGTGGACCCCAAGCAATCCAAACGCAGCTACTCCAAAAGCAGCAGCAGTGGGTAGCTTTGGTACCTCAGGTTCAGTTAACTCGTGGTATGTTGAGAATGGTTCGTTCCTGAAAATGCGTTCGTTAACATTGGGTTACACATTTGCTGCCAACATGCTTAAATCAGTTGGTGTTGATAAACTGCATATCTATGTACAGGGCGTTAACCTGTTTACTGCAACCAAATACAAAGGCCTTGATCCAGAGCTGCAAGCTGTTGACTCCAATGGTTTAGGTACAGATATAGGCGCATACCCTAACAATGAAAAGAGATTTATTTTTGGTGTTAACTTATCATTTTAACGACTAAGAAAAAACAATATAGTTATGAAAAAATTTAATAGTAAACTAATTATTCCCGGTGCCATGGCGGTGCTTGCACTATCCTATTCGTGCAAGGATTACCTTAACAGGACACCGGTGGGGTCATTAAACACTATCATCCTTGCCAATAAAGCAGGTGTTGACGGGTTATTGATCGGTGCTTATTCATTATTGGATGGCACGTATTCCGGCCAGCAGGGTAATACCTGGATGACAGGTACAGACAACTGGATTTATGGTAGCGTTGCGGCTGATGATGCGCACAAAGGTTCGACCCCTGATGATCAGGGGCCGGCAGGTGACATCGAAGCCTACATCGCAACGTCAGGCAACGGTTACCTTGACCCGAAATGGCGCGCCATGTTTGCAGGTGTGCAAAGGGCTAATGATGTACTTCGCGAGCTGCCGTTGGTAAAGGACGGTTCGGTTTCGGCTGCTTATGCTAAAGAAGTAACTGCTGAAGCCAGGTTCCTGCGCGCATTTTACCAATTCGATTTGGCTAAATTGTGGAGAAACGTACCTTATGCTGACGAAACCGTAACTTATGACAACGGTAACTTTGCTATCGGTAACCCCGGCCCGGTGTGGGATAAAATTGAAGCGGATTTGATTGCTGCTATGGCAGATCTGCCTGCTACCCAGGCTGAAAAAGGCCGTGTGAACAAATATGCTGCCGAGGCTTTCCTTGCCAAAGCGTATATGTTCGATCACCAGTATGCCAAGGCTCAGCCACTTTTGGCCGACCTGATCAATAACGGTGTAACTTCTAGCGGCGCACGTTACGAAACAGGCTTTGTAAAGCATCATTTTGCCGATAACTTTAACGCCTTAACTAAAAATAACCAGGAAGGTGTTTTTGTAATTCAGGCTTCGGTGCATGACGGCTCAAATGGTGATAACGGTGCTTCTGGTGGTACGCTGAATTTCCCGTCTGCTGGTCCTGCTACCTGCTGCGGTTTCTTCCAGCCATCATTTAGCTTCGCAAACGCATTTAAAGTGGATGCTACAACCGGTTTGCCATTGTTAGATACTTACAATGACAGCGATATTAAAAACGACCAGGGTATTGGCGCAGGTGATGCGTTTACACCTTATACTGGTACGCTTGACCCTCGTATTGACTGGTCAATCGGCCGTCGCGGTATTCCATATCTTGACTGGGGTATTATGCCAGGCCAGTCATGGGCTCGTGACCAGCTGGATGGCGGTCCTTATGTTCCAATCAAAAATACTTACTACCAGGCTGCACAGGCTTCAACCAGCGAAACTTACGAAGGTTGGGCGCCAAACCAATCAGTAGCAAATGGGTACAATGCCATTCGTTATGCTGACGTATTGCTGTGGGCTGCTGAAGTTGAGATCGAAATCGGTAGCCTTGACAAAGCACAGGGTTATGTAAACGAGGTACGTGATCGCGCAGCTGACCAGACTGGTTGGGTACACACCTACATAGACAACGCAAAACCACTTGGCGGTTTCACCAATACTCCTGCAGCTAATTACAAAGTAGGCTACTACGGTGCTTATGCAGGTACGAATGGCGGTACTTCAAATCCAACAATGGGCTTCACTGCACAGGGTAAAGATTTTGCACGCAAAGCCGTTCAGTTTGAGCGCAGAATTGAATTGGGTATGGAAGGACATCGTTTCTTTGACCTTCAGCGTTGGGATGGCCGTTTTGGCGGACCAATGGGCGCAGGCTTTATGGCTACACAGTTGAATGGTTACTTAAACCACGAAATTCATGTACCAGGCTTCCCATCTGACTTGTTGAACAAAGCTCACTTTGTACAGGGCAGAAGCGAATTGTTCCCTATTCCAATTTCGCAGATTAGCTTAACTAATGGAGCTATCAAGCAAAACGAAGGATACAATTAATCTTTATTTTTTTAATAAAAAGAGGTGAGGACAACATCCTCGCCTCTTTTTATTTTATACATTAGCGTAACTTAAAACTATGAGATTACTGCGCCTTGCTATTCTTGCCTGTATTCCTGCTTTTCTTTTTTCGTGTAAACAGAAGAATACTTTATTTGAAAGAATCCCTTCTTCTTACTCTGGTGTAACCTTTGCAAATAACATAGTTGAAAATGATACAATTAATCCGCTCGACAAGCTGAATATTTATAACGGCGGCGGCGTTGGCGTAGGCGATTTTAACAACGACGGCAAGCAGGACCTTTACTTTGTAGGCAATGCTGTTTCAAATAAGCTTTATTTGAATAAGGGAGATATGAAGTTTCAGGACGTTACCAAAGAAGCGGGAGTGGAAGGTTCAAATGGCTGGGGAAGAGGTGTAGCTGTAGTTGATATAAATAACGACGGCCTGATGGATATTTACGTTTGCTATACGTTGCTGAATGATTCAGTTAAAAGGCGCAACCTGTTATACGTAAATCAGGGAATTGATAAGCAGGGGATACCTCATTTTAAAGAAATGGGGAAGGAATACGGCCTGGATATAAACGTGCACTCAACAATGGCTTCGTTTTTTGATTACGATAACGACGGCGACCTTGATATGTATCTAACCGTTAATGAAGCTGCCCCTAACGAGAATACAAGCAGTTTCAGGCCGATAATGAAGGATGGATCAAGAAGAAGCACAGGCAGATTATACCGGAATGATTGGGACCCGGTTCTGAAGCACGGGGTTTATCACAATGTTTCAAAACAAGCAGGCATATTGATAGAGGGCTACGGCCATGCAGCCAGTATTGTAGATATAAACCGCGATGGCTGGAAGGATATTTATGTCACCAATGACTTCCTGAGCAATAACATACTATACATTAACAATCACGACGGCACTTTTACCGACAAAACAAGGGAGTATTTTAAGCATACGGCCAATAGCGCCATGGGGCAGGATATAGAAGATATTAATAACGATGGCCTTGCCGATGTTTTTGAACTGGATATGAGCCCGGAAGACAACTACCGGCGCAAAATGTTTATGGGTTCAAACACCTACCAGCTATACCAGAATTTTGACTATTACGGCTATCAATATCAATATAACCGTAACACATTACAGATTAACCAGGGGCCAAGACCCGGACAAAACGACTCGATTGGCGACCCTGCATTTAGTGAAACCTCATTTTTAAGCGGCACAGCGCAAACTGATTGGAGCTGGTGCCCTTTGATTACCGATTTTGACAATGACGGCTATCGGGATATAGTGGTAACAAACGGCTATCCGCGCGATGTGACGGACCACGATTTTACCACCTTTAGGGCCGAAGCTTATTTAATTGCAAGCAAAAAACAAATTCTTGACCAGATACCAATTGTTAAAATTCCGAACTACGCTTTTAAAAATGGCGGCAACCTTGAGTTTGCCGATGTAAGCAAAAATTGGGGATTAACCGAACCTTCGTTCTCGAACGGCGCAGTATATGCCGACCTTGATGGCGACGGTGATATGGATATGGTTATCAATAACATCGACGACGAGGCATTTATCTATAAAAATACCTTACGCGACAAAAATAAGTCGGGTAATCATTACCTGCAGATACAGTTTAAAGGCGGGCCGCAAAATATAAACGGCATTGGCGCCTGGGCTGATATTTATTATGACAAAGGAAAACACCAGGTTTACGAAAATACGCCTTACAGGGGGTATTTATCAACCATTCAGAATATAGCCCATTTTGGCTTAGGCCCGGATTCACTGCTCGACTCTGTAGTAATAAGATGGGAGAACGGCAAAAAGCAAACGCTGAAAAATGTTAAAACAGATAACGTATTAAAAGTAAACATTGCCGATGCACATGACAATTATAGTTTCAAGGAGCCGGCTGTTAATAACCAGTCGTTGTTCCGCGAAGTAACCCGTTCAGTAGGTGTTACCTATAAGCATCGCGACGATGACCTCGCCGATTTTAACATCCAGAAACTACTGCCGCATAAATTATCGCAATATACGCCGGCCGTAGCTGTAGGCGATGTTGATGGAAATGGTTTTGACGATATGGTTGTAGGCGGCACTACCAAATACCCGGCGCAACTGTTGTTGCAACAGGCAGACGGTAAATTTATACAAAGGCCGCTTGAGCCTGGCGCAAAAGAGGTAACTGCACAGCCAAACCTAAGTATGGGCTTAACGGTAAATATCGAGCAATTTAAAGATGAAGGCTTGCTGTTGTTTGATGCTGACGGAGATGGCGACCTGGACTTATATATAGCCAGCGGCGGTTACGAGAAGAAGCCAAATTCACCCTTTTACCAGGACCGTTTGTATATTAACGATGGGAAAGGCAATTTTAAATTACAGGAAGATGCATTGCCCTCAAATACTACCAGCAAGCTATGTGTAAAGGCTATCGACTATAATAAAGATGGTAAGCTTGACTTGTTTGTATCGGGCAGGGTAGAGCCATGGAGCTACCCGAAGCCGGTATCGAGTATGATATTGCGAAACGACAGTAAAGATGGACATGTAAAATTTACAGATGTTACCGCAACTGTTGCTAAAGATCTGCAAAATGTGGGCCTGGTGTGTGATGCAACTTTCTCAGATTTTGACAATGATGGCTGGCCCGACCTTATATTAACAGGCGAATGGATGCCGGTAACCTTCCTGAAAAACGACCACGGAATATTTAAAAATATTACGGCGAACACGGGCATAGGCGATAAATTGGGTTGGTGGAACACGATTGCCGCCGGCGATTTTAACCATGATGGCAAAACAGACTATATAGTAGGTAATACAGGCCTTAATACCTTCTTTAAAGCCTCTGATCAGTATCCTGTTTACATAACTGCTAAAGATTTTGACAAAAATGGTAGTTATGATGCTTTCCCTTCCGTTTATTTGAAGGACCAGGACGGACAAATGAAAGAGTTTCCCGCATACACACGCGATGACATTGTGAAACAAATGATTGGCATGCGTGTGAAGTTCCAGAATTATAAATCGTTTGCAACGGCTACGATGGACTCTGTAATAACACCAAAGATGCGTGAGGGAGCTATACGATTGAAGGCTAATATCCTGCAATCATGCTATCTGCAAAATGAAGGCAATGGTAAATTCAAAATAATCCCGCTGCCGGTAGAAGCGCAGGTATCACAGCTTGACGGAATTGTGGTTGACGATTTTGATGGCGATGGCAATTTGGATGTGGCTATCAGCGGTAATGATTTTGGCACTGATGTTTCGACCGGAAGATATGATGCCTTTAATGGCCTTTTACTAAAGGGCGATGGTAAGGGTGGCTTTAAGGCGCTTTCGTTACAGAAAAGTGGCTTGTACATACCCGGCGACGGAAAGGCCTTAGTTAAACTAAAAGGCGCCAAAGGCAATTACATGATAGCTGCCACCCAGAATCGCGATGTAATGAAGATTTTTGAACTAAAGCGAAACGTTAAAACTGTTGCTTTAAAACCGCTTGATGTGTTTGCCACTGTAAAATATAAGGACGGCAAAACAGGTAAGATGGAGTTTTATAACGGTACGTCGTTCTTATCGCAATCGGGCAGATTTTTTAATATTGACCAAACCATGCAATCAGTGACGGTAACTGACAGTTATGGTCATACAAGAGTTATTCCCCTTAATTAATACTATTGTTTATTATGAGACACTTTAAATTATTAGCCGTTTTTACAAGCATTGTATTCGTTATAGCAGGTTGTAAGCATCAGGATAAAACAAAGATGCTGAGTGATGCCGAGGTGCTTCATAACAACGAACACCAGCTTACAACTGTAATTATTTACGATGTATTTACCCCGCCGGTCGCGGCGCGTATATACGGTTACACGTCGCTCGCATCGTATGAAGCGATGCGTTACGCCGACCCTAAATACAACTCGATTGTTAGCCAGCTGAAATGGTTTGGGACGCCGCCCGCCCCTGAAAAAGGGAAGCAATATAATTTTACACTGGCTGCTACAAAGGCTTTTTTTACTGTCGCGCATAAAATCACCTTTTCGATAGATACGCTTAAGAAGTACGAGGATAAGGTATATGCCATGTATAAAGATAATCTTGATGATTCTACCTTTGCACGCTCGGTTGCATTCGGCGAGAAAATAGGCAAGTTTGTTATAAAAAGATCGATGACTGATAACTATCCGCAAACCAGGGGTAAACCTAAATATTTGGGCGATAATGGCCCGGGCAGATGGCGCCCGACGCCGCCGGACTATATGGACGGTGTTGAATTTTGCTGGGGCGACATGAAGACGTTTGCAATAGATACGTCCTCACAGTTTTCGCCGCCGCCGCCACCTGCTTACAGCGAAGACAAGAATAGCGCCTATGTTAAGCAATATACAGACGTATATAACACCAACAAAAACTTAACTAACGAACAAATACAGATAGCCAAGTTCTGGGATGACAATCCTTTTGTTATACAACATAACGGGCACCTGATGTTTGCCGATAAAAAAATTACTCCGGGCGGGCATTGGATTGGTATAACCGAAATTGCCTGCAGGAAAACCCACGCCGATGGCATAAAAACTGCGCAAGCCTATGCGCTTACGTCTATCGCCTTGTATGATGCATTTATTTGCTGCTGGGAAGTAAAATACAAATACAGCACCGCGCGCCCGGTTACTAATATAAATGAAAAGATTGACCATACCTGGCTGCCATTGCTGCAAACGCCGCCATTCCCTGAATATACGGCCGGCCACTCCACTATAAGCGCTGCATCGGCAGTAATGCTGACGCACCTGTTTGGCGATAACTTTGAGTTTCAGGATATCAGCGACTTAAAATACATCGGTATGCAACGTCACTTTAAATCATTTAAACTGGCTGCCGAAGAAACTTCTATGAGTAGGTTCTATGGGGGGATACATTACCTCAACAGCTCGAAGATGGGCGCGCAGCAGGGAAAACAAATGGCGGAATTCGTCTGGAATAAATTAAAATTAACTAACTGATAAAGCCCTGGGTTTTTTAACTATGGAGCGTAAAGCTTATTTTCTTACAGCATTTTCATTTTTAACAGTTACAGCAATAGGCTTCAGCGTGTTGCTTAATGGCTGTAAAAATCACCCGGCAGATACCCGGTATGTTTTAACTGGGGACACGGTTGCTGACGGCAGAAGCCTTGTACAGCAAAACTGCGTAAAGTGCCACCAACTGGTGCCGGTTAATTTGTTGACCAAAGACGTCTGGAAATTCCATACGCTGCCGGCAATGAGCAAGTATGTAGGGGTAAGTCGTTACATGGATGGCTATTTCAAGAAAGATACAGGCGGATTGTCATTGCTTGAATGGCAAAACATCCAGTCATATTATAAAAAAATAGCTCCCGACTCGCTGCCTGCTGCTAAGAAACCTGCAACACCTGTAAGTGATTGGGCCGGCTTTACACTTAAGAAACCAGCCTCGTCAAATGCTACCGCTTACACTACGATGGCGGCCATTAATCCATATAATCATGAAATTTATACCGCTGATGCAGTTTCGGGTATGCTGCAGGAATGGGATAAGAATTTAAAGCCCGGCCGGTCTGTAAATTTGCCATCACCTGGTGTAAGCGCCAGTTTTGTTAAGGACGATAAGGGAAATGCCAGTATAACGATAGCTTGTATCGGGCAATTGGACCCGGTTGATTTCCCGAACGGAAAGGTGGTAACCCTGAATTTTGATGGCGATAAGCTTAAGCCAGGTGTACTGGCATCGGAAGTGCCGCGCGCTGTGCAGGCCACGCAAGGTGACTTTAATAAAGATGGATTAGCAGACTGGATAGTACTGGGCCAGGGATACCTTAAAGGAGGAGTAACCTTATTCAGGCAAAAAAACGACAAGACGTACGAAACTGTAAGCATCAGTAACAAAGCAGGTGCAGTTAAAGCCGTTGCAGGTGATTTCAACAAGGATGGATGGACTGACTTAATGGTGTTGTTCGGCAGAGGCGATGAAGGGTTAACGATGTATTTGAATGACAAGCATGGTGGTTTTACTGAAAAGCAGCTGATGCGTTTCCCGCCGGTATATGGCTCAACAGATTTTGAGTTGACCGACCTGGACCACGACGGCAATCCCGACCTGGTTTATACCTGTGGCTTTAACTACAACGATTCACGAATATTGAAGCCTTACCACGGCCTGTATATTTATCGCAATACCGGCGACTGGAACTTTAAGCAGGAGTGGTTTTATCCTATAAATGGCTGCACCAAATTTGTTACGGCCGACTTTAACGGCGACGGCAAGCTTGATATTGTTACTTCAGCATTTTTTGCTGATTTGAAAAATAATCCAGGGGAAGGCTGTATTTATTTTGAACAAGATAAGCCATTCAGCTTTAAACCGCATAACATCCCGGTAAGCAAATACGGCCGCTGGATGAATATGGATGTGGGCGACTTTAATAATGACGGTAAGCCAGACGTTGTATTGGCTAACTATTCAACCGGCTTTAACTTTCAGAATGGATTAAAACAATTCTGGGACAAGAACATCCCCTTTATCGTATTACAGAACGACTTTAAAAAGTAGCACGGCAAAACGATATATTTTTACTGCGAAAGGCAGATCGATTATCATAGATCAATCTGCCTTTTTCTCTTTTATATACGCTAATATCTTTTGAGTTTCTTCAGGATAAATGCCAATATGGTGCGTATGAACCAAAGCGCCCTGTTGCCCTGCAACAATAGTATGCGAAGGAAAGGCCGGCATATGGCATGATATGCAATTATTGGTTAACACGGTTCCACTTAAATTATTGGTCATTTTGCACTGGAAATGTGATTCTTTACTATGACAAGTCATACATTTTGCCGCATACAACGTAAGTTTATCGCGGTCGTTAACGTGGGTATTATGGCAGGTAGAGCAATCCAGGCTGGAATTGATAAAGCATTTACTGCTTTCCAGTAACGCCTTTTGATTGCCGTGTACATCAGAAATTTATAGTTTATGTTGACCGGATTGCTGTTTATAACTATAAACTTCGATAGGGTATCGCCGGGCTTAAAACCAAAAGTAGGTTTTATGATCGGGCTGGCGGAACCAGAATGGCATACTGCACACATGTTTATCTTTTGCTCACGGGTGAGTGAATTAAACGTTACTATAAACTTTGCTTTTTTTTCGGTTGGATTATCGGTCTGGAATTTAACATGCCGGGCTGCCGGACCATGACAGCGCTCGCAATCTACGCTGAATACAAGCGAGGTCTTCTCAAAACCTTCTATTCCCGAGTAAAAATTGGGGAGTTCAGGCGCTTCTTGTTTGGCGTACGACATGTGGCAATCAAGACAGCGCGTATTAACTGCGCGTTCGAATACTGCCCTGGTTGAATCGTAACCGGGGCTGTTTATCCAGCTATGTTTGTTACTTACATACGAAATTGGCAATTGAAAAAGTTCATTTGCCAGCCAGTAGGCATAGGTCTGGCCTTTAACTCCCCCAAAAATCACATCGAAACGACGCGCTAGCTCCGGCCTGCCATTTACATAGCTGGTTTGGTACATGCCGCTGTCGGTTTTAGTCATTATAACTTTAGCATGCGGATTAAAAATAAATTCACTAAGCCCTTTATCAAAGCTGCCTTGTACCAGGCTATCAGTAGCCGGCCTGGAAGCCACAAAATGAGCGGTGTGCAGGTAAGAATTATAATCGTTTTTATGACAGGCGGCGCATGAAACCGAACCTGCATAAAGCGGTCCGCGGGGATCTGCGGATTGTTTAGAGCCTGTTAAGCATTGCATCAGCACCAGGGGAAATGGTATCAAAAAAACTAGAAATCTAAGTGCTTTGGGTTTAATCATTTATATTTAATAGGCGATAATATGGAGTATTACTATATTTTTAGTTTATAAAAGATGTTATTTTAGGTTGAATTAATACTCATCATATTATTTCCAAGTCCAGTCTGAACCCGTAAATCAGGCTTAAATCTCCTGCTATAAGGGCTATAATAAATCTATTTAAAAAGGAGGCGAACTGGCACGGTGCGGTCAGACGGCAGACCTATTTGGAGGGAAGTAAATAGCGTTGTAACATCTATATTTATAGCGGATTAAGCTTAAAAATATGCCAAGGGTAACATTCGTGATACTTTGTAAAAATTTCGCTATTGTTAAAAATATTATTTAATTGAATAACCTATTAAATAGTATAGCTGTTTTACTTTTTTTGATGAAATAATAACTATGTTTAAAGTAGTTGTTAGCGCAATTGGAAGCCGGGGTAGATTAGGTGCGCCGCATCTTGGGTTAACTAAAAACCATTAATAAATTCTTTTAACAGGCCATGCTTATTTGATGTTGGGACGAATAGTCTTGCAGGTGGTAGCATATTGGTTTTACGGCAATGACTAAATTTCATCTTCCCGCTAAAAAGTACCTTATTTTAAGTGCCCTCGCTACCGCTGTTATTGTTCTGATAGTTTTAAAAGTTTGCGGGATCATCGATTTAAGAA
>Ga0207671_10002461_pt1 | contig 19788 bp, 16 predicted proteins | sample KBSC24metaG_FD_184352 | JGI IMG/M metagenome (GOLD analysis project Ga0207671, IMG submission 184352) | Corn rhizosphere microbial communities from Kellogg Biological Station, Michigan, USA - KBS C2-4 metaG (SPAdes) (version 2) | ecosystem: Host-associated > Plants > Roots > Rhizosphere > Soil... | reverse complement strand
TAGATATGAAAGGGATTTCGAGCGGCAAATAGCGAAAATTGTGAAGAAAGATGGATGGACTTCGGGGCAGGTCCGAAAACAAAAGGTGATCAGCAATTGTGTTTTACGAATATTCTTTGAATAGCGCAACGGCAGAAAGAAAAACACCGCAATAATTGAAGATCAAATTATTACGGGGCTGTGTAGCGAGATCGGGACTATTTTTTGAACCAATTACTCTTGATTTACCCGCATTTAGCGAATTGCCGGAGTAAAAGGATGTTAAATTGTTTCGGGCGAATTCTTGTTAGCGGATATAGTCAATTTGGCCATAGTTAGCTTAAATGTATTATTTTTGGCCAGAGTGATTAAGCAATTTGGCCAAAATCGGTGTAATAAATACCTTTATGGCCAAAGTAAAGGTGATGAATAAGCTTATTGGCCGTAAAAAGGAGCTTGATCAGCTAAATAAATTAAAGGAAGGGCAATCGCCCGCCTTTTTAGCAGTGTACGGAAACTCCTAGATTTTTTAATGGTAATTTAATTACAAACTATATTGCTAACCATAATTATAAATACAAGAACAATCAAGGCGTGGGTATAGATGTTACTATAGCAGAAGCTAATCTCATTGAAATTGACAAGCTATTCATTCCAGGTGCAAGCGGAAGCCCTATTTTGAATACAGAGTCAAATAAGGTAATTGGCTATGTGCATGCTTTTCGCTCCTGGCCTATTCCTACAGGCTCTGAGATTAAACAGACTGCAGAAATCACTGAAAATGGAAATTCAAAAAATATTGACCTAAAATATAATGTACCATTAGTTGCATCTCTTTCCTTAGGCATAGACACAAGAACAATCCAAGTTTATTTGGAAAATGGAAATTTCCTTCCCAAAATAGAATAATTAACTAGTTAGTGTTTAGATTTGATAAATTGTTTCTCTACTAGCTTTATAAAATTTTGATAGCTTCAGTATGTTTAGTTAGATCAAGATTTATGAAAATGAAATTCCACTTTAGTACCATTTTTGCCAGAGTGTTCCACTCAAATCGCTGACAGCTCACAGACAGTGATTTGCCACCAGCATATTTCTCAGAAAGCCTGTAAACAAGAGACAATTTTGGTGTTCCACTAAGTACTTCTGGGTAAGTTGGAATTTTATCAAAAACTAATCCGAAAAGGGCCCTTAAAAGACTAAAATTCTTTTGTTTTATAAGCATTTCTTCGCGGTGTTCCATTAAATATTTGGTATAATTCACAAAAGCACGAATATCGGCTTCTTTCACTTCAAGTTTGTCTTGTTGTTCTTTGGTTCTAACAATTTCTTCTTGTAGAAGCTGTATTTGTCTTTCAAGCTCAGATCGTATGACTTCATTTTTTGTACATGTGAAAGCTTCGATCTTCTGTAATTTTTTCGCTTCAAGCTCAGCAATGGTATTGTTTGATTTAATGGAAAAAGTTTCAAGTTCTTTCTCTTTTTCTTTGTACTTATTAATGAGTGTTGCCTCAAAATGTTCAAAGAAGCCTTCTTTGTTCTTTAGGTTGTTGATGAAATGGGCAACGGATTTTTCAAACTCTTTTTTATTTACTCCAAGGTGTTTGTGGTTCCTACTACAGTGATACGTTGGAAAGCCTTTGCCTGATTTCCCTTTCGCAATACTGCCCTTGAATGGCTTTTCACATAATGGGCATAGAATAACTGACTTGAAAGGGAATAGTGGGTTGTCTCTAAGACGTTTAAGACTATGGGGATTATAATTCTCATGAATCGTAATGCTTCCATCTTTCTTTTCCTCAATGAATACTTTTCCTTTATTTGCCATATTAAAGGTAGAAATGCTTACCAACCCAGGATATTTTGTTTTGATAGGCTTAACAAGCCATTTATGCCTTACAACTCCGCAGTAGATCGGATTCGCGATAGCTTTTTGTAGGTATTTCACGGTAAGCTTCGTTCCACCTTTTGAGCCTATTATTTTATCTTTTGCATGTGACCATCTATTTTGAACTCGTGACTTATACCCCAGAGCATTTATTTGATCTGTAATTTCTTGATCTGTAAGAGTCCCTAGTGCCCGTAACTCGAACATTTTAATAAAGTACAGTGCATATTTAGGATCTGGGACCTGAATGTTTTTCTTCTTTCCTTCAACGAAGATTTTAGTGTTTATATATCCCTCATTTGGTGGGCCGACGTGGTAGCCATCTCGTACCAGATTAATCTCTGCGCCAATCATTCTGGTAAGAATTTGGCTGACCTCATTTTTTCCTTGCTGTGCCAGGACTAGCTCAGTTATCTCACTTGGAAAAATTTTACTCCAGGAGTATTCCACGCCTAAATGTTCAAGCGTATTTTTGGATGGCTGTATTACTCCGTGCCCATCAATTAGCTCGACACCATGCTGTAAGAGGTCCCGTTTTAATGTCTCATATCCAAGTGTTCCATTTCTGGTGAAGCGGTCAATAGCGCGAAATATTAAGACGTCGACCTTCTTAGGATTTTTCTTGATATATGTAAAGATTTCATCAATAACAGGCCGATTCTCTTTTCTGCCAGTATATTGTTCTTTAAATACCTTTAAAATAGGAAAGCCAAACGACTCGGCAATTCTTCGGCCCACGATTTCCTGATCTTCGAGACTTTCCCCTTGCTGTGCTTGCTTAGTGCTGCTTACTCGGCAATAAATGATACAATGTTTTATTTTTTCAATATTTGGCATTGCAGTAATAGTATAGCTCTAATCCTTATTTTGTCGAATCGATTCTACCCATGCCAAAAAGAGCGCTTCAGCCATTTGATCCTCCTGATCTCTAAGCTTCAAAATTTGCTCCTCAGTAATTTCTTCCTTCAGAAATCCTAATGTTTTTTTGAATTCTTCTAGTGAAATCATAATCTAGTTAGTGATAACCTTTTTTTATTATTATCGAAACTCCCGGGATACAACAGAGATACTTTTTCCTATAAAAGGGGAATTTCTCCTTCTTAATGAGCTTTAAAAATTGCCGTATGCTTTCCTCATATGAATAGAATTAAATATGCAAACAGCGAGATCACCCCCATAGGATTTACTAACTGGAGAGAGCCGAAGCAACGCTTTGGCATAAAAGATAAAGATAGGCTATCTCATATATACGTTCTCGGAAAGTCGGGTGTTGGTAAGACAACCCTAATTGAAAATATGGTCATCTCTGATATTCAAAAGGGGAAAGGGGTAGCTGTTATTGACCCTCATGGGGATCTATCCGAAACCATTCTTAATTACGTTCCAAAAGAACGAATAGGTGATGTTATCTATTTAAATACGAGAGACACCGAATATCCTGTGGCATTTAATCCGCTTAATAATGTTCCCTCGGAGTATCACCATCTTGTGGCATCAAGCCTTATATCAACATTTAAAAAAGTATGGACAGATTCGTGGGGTCCCCGGTTGGAATACATTTTAAAGTTTTCCATCTTAACACTTCTGTATTATCCCGAGGCCACGTTGCTTGATATTCAATCGCTCCTTACGAATCCTGTGTTCAGGAACCAGGTATTGGGCTATGTCACCGATCCTCATATACTTTCCTTCTGGAAACATGAATATGAAAATAAGCATTCTTCTCGGTCAGAAGCTATTTCACCTATACTAAACAAAACCGGCATGTTTTTAATGAATGCTCCGTTACGCAATATTGTCGGGCAAAAAAATGCTTGCTTTGACATGCAATCTGTACTTGATCAAGGTAAGATATTTATTGCCAATCTTTCAAAGGGAACCATAGGAGAAGATATTGCATCGCTATTGGGAAGCATGTTGATCACATCTATGCATTATTCAGCTCTCTCTCGGGCTAAACTAGAAGAGCACAAACGAAAGCCGTTTTATCTGTACGTTGATGAAATGCACTCATTTATATCACTATCATTTGCTGATATTCTTGCGGAAGCACGAAAATATGGGCTATCCCTATTCTTGGCGCACCAATATATTGACCAATTGCATGAAAAAATACGGTCTGCCATATTTGGAAATGTAGGAACAATGATAGCGTTTCGAGTAGGAGCTGATGACGCACGGTACCTAGCCAAAGAGTTTTATCCTATATTTGAGGATGTGGATTTCGTAAACTTGCCCAGATATTCCATGTATTTGAAGCTCATGATTGATGGTGCCACATCAAAGCCATTTAGTGCGGATTCGATGCCGTTGCGAGAAATTACTATTTCCTTCAAGGATGATATCATTGAAAACAGTCGCTCAACATATGCTAAACCGAGACAGGTTGTTGAGAGCAGTATTTTTCAAAAAGCTGCTGGATATCATATGGATTCAATGGAGCAAGCAGCTTTATGGTAGTCTAAAATACTTATCCCTGCTGAACCTTCTGCACCTCGGCCGTATCCTTTAAAAGATTCTCTTTAATTTTACTTAGGTCAATTTCTAGCACCCGCTCGATCTGCTGACAGAACCAGGTCCACCGCGAATTCATCGCTTCGATATTCCATTCCTTGTTGAATCTTGCTGAATTGTAATCATTCACGATCCGCTGAGTAATATTGAAAGAAGTCACTTTTCGGTCATCAGCATTTTCGAGTCCAGTTCCGTCATAGGATTTTATTTTTTTGTCGAATTTATAATTACGGGCATCCAGATTTTTGGAACCGCTCAATAATGTCAGATTTGCGCCCGAATGGATCCAATCCTCTATGCCGGGAATTTTATCTACATAAGCCCAGTCCGCCACTTTTTTATAGGCTCTCGGAAGGATATGCTCCGTCTGAATGTTTCTATCTCCCATGTTCAAAAAGTGAGGACGATCGTGCTGTTCATATTCGATCATAAAAAATAGAGGCTTGCACCAAGGCTCAAAATAGATATCGCCATTCAAAGCGTCTATAGCTCGATCGATCACCCCATCGTTGAGTTGATTTTCAAGTTCATCCCGAATCTGATTCAGAGGTTTGTGCTCTTTTAAATAGCCAATTAGGTTGAATGAAGTTTGTTTAATTTTGGACAAGGTATTCCCTGCAAGCCAGTTCAGGTAGTAGAATCGCCGCAATATTTTCAGAAACTCATCGTGTTGAGGATACCTAGCGTATAAAGAAGTAGTGACGATTGTCCGCCAGTAGACACTCCATCTCAAATAAAAGTAACTATAGATTAAAGGATCGGTGCTATTATACACTTCTAACTTATAATAAGAAATGAAATCTTTGAACTGCTTGATGACTTCATTGGGATTTTCACTTTCGAACGCAGCTTTCAGCTCATCGTATAAAGATCGGTCAGGATTTCTGGCTAATAGATAATATTCATACATAACAAAGAGATCATTCATGTTTTCCTCCGTATCAATTGCGATAGTCTCGCAACTCTTCCAATCATCCATGAATCGATCTTCATACTGCTTCTTCAATTCTGATTCCAGATCGTAAAGCCTATGAATTTTTCCAATCAGTGAACTCTTGATCAGATCGGAGTTAGAGAGATCGAGTCCACGATCATTCAATACTTGAAATAGTTTAATAGCAAAACTCACAGACTGACAATCGATCCGAATAATCTTGACATTATTGAACAGGTAATTGATTAGGCGGCCTGTTTCTTCTTTCCCCAATTCTCTCAATTTCTGCGTGAAAAAAGCAGCTGTATTCCTGAACTTGAATTTTGGTTCCTGTTCAATCCTCAATTCCTTTTTATACGGATAGACATTTTCAGCAGCCCGGCCTTCTTTAATAATCAATTCCTGGAAATCGCTTTCGTGATTGGAATGCGTTTTTAGCCTAAGTCTTTCAAATCTTTCATTAAGCTTTATGGAAGACTTGATCATGGAAGCGTCTACTGCGAAAGGATCTTGGTCGAGAGTATCCGCATTCAAGTCCGGATAGAGGTCGCGGCATACGCATAACATGATCAGCAAAGTAGTCAGTCTTTGCTGACCGTCTACGATATCCAGATAATTGGATGTTTCTTCCGGTTTGGCCGTAATGATAGACCCGAGAAAATAATTAGGTTCAACCTGCTGGGCTTCAGCCAGGTCTTCCCAGAGTTTTTCGAGTTGATCTTCTCCCCAGGAATAGGGTCGCTGATAACGAGGAATCTGGTAAAGTGCATCCTTGTTACCGAATAAGGCGCCGATAGTTAGACTTTGGGGTTTAAAAATATCTTCCATTATTTTGCTACAATTTGATTTCGAATTTGACAGAACTCCAGGGAACCCTTCAACTGTTGTTATTCCCAATTTATTCGTATGATTATATGCCGCTGAGTTCCTTTCTCCCGAGAAGCCTGTTATAGATGTGATTTTATTTAAAGGCTCTAATTTATTGAGAAGTAAATTTTAACCAGTAGCCAACCCGTTGCATATAATAATTAAATGCCTCTCTAAGTAGTGGGCCGTGTGCCGATAAAAGATTCCGCATTGATGGACCGTAGATTGAACTAATTCGATCTTGTGAAGCGAAGAAGGCTATCATATTATTTACGTTGCTGACTAGCGAAAATATATCCTTATTTTGGTCTGGATAGCCCTTGTCTAACTTTTCTTTTAGATACATGGCGACATCATTGATAGCGAGTTCTCGCTCTACAACTGCTTCATCAAAAAGCGTCTTTTGTCCATTGATAGGTTCGTAGGTGTAAAAAAAACCATTAATGACGTGGGAAATGCCCTTATTTTGGGTATTGAAGAAGTACCACTTACTGTCCAAAAAAGTATATTTTGAAACTTCGCTATTAGTGATTGATGATAACCATTCCTTAAATCTCATTATCCCTGAATGATGTAAAGACGGATCGATGACAACAGTATCCAATTTCCCGCTTGTTCTTCGAACCAATAGGCAGGGAGCCACATGGTATCCCCATTGAATGGTATCTCCCGGTGTTAGATGATTAGGGTCCTGAATTTTCAATTGTACAGAACTACCCTCGACTAGATCAATTGGGGCAAAGAGCCAAATTCTCGCGTGCTGGACATGGTGCCTGTTATCCAATATATAGTGCAGTATTTGTGCCCGCTGCTGACAACCACCTTGCGGATATCTTGTTTCTAAACTATAATTGTTAACAATCGAATCAAAGACCTTGTTAATACGATCTTCTGAATATATTGGCAGTTCGGAAAGTCGCGAAGTGTAAGGCCCATAATTATCACCGTGAAAGTCTAATTCAACGTTAAAGTAGGTTTGCGCCATTAATGCTACTGGATTTAGAATAGCAATACAAATTATGATATTAGAACTCCGTTTGAGAAAGAGATGAAGAAGGGTTAGTCTTTTCATTTTATATATATTAACGATCATTTAATTGTTTCAATACAGCCATAAGCAGATAAAAGTGTATTTACTTTTTTATTAGTGGTCAGATTATCTTTTGCTTCGCCAATAAGAGAGGTGAATAGAGACTCGATATTTTGCCAACGCTGAACAATACCCTGAACATATATCGAATCACAGGGCCTAATTATATTCTTATTCTTGTTCACGGCATCCATATAGGACGAAGTCATCCCATTCATCAGCCTGCAAACCCCTTTTGTAAGGATTAAGCCATACACATTTGCTCTCAGCTCCGACTGCTCCAACATTTGTTGGGTGCTCCTGTCAAGCTTTCCGCGCAAATTGTCAATCGCATGGCCAAGCTCATGCCCGCCTATAAAAAAGAATCTATGCGCTAAGGCTGCAGATCCGATATTCGACCCATAAATCTTACCTGCTAAACAAGAGTTTTTGTACATCCGGATAGTGTGTGATCTGTCATCATATTGGCCGTAGATTATAAAATCTCGGCTCGAATTCACCTGAGGAATAAAATACCAGGCCAAGATGCTGTGAAAGACCTTTATCATTTTCCGTTGTATTATATCGATGTGCTGAAGATTCACTTCCACGGTGCTATCTAAAGGCAAGAAAGAAGTATTGTATATTCTTCTTTTCTCAAACCAGGAAAGATCATTTGAGTCCGGTTCGGGAACGTCAACTAAGGCTTGTATAAAAAATGGATCTGTAAAAATATCTTTGCACCGATCGTATTGATCTTGCAGGAAGAACATGCTGAATAATGCCTGGTCGGGCAATGACGGCTGATAGCCGTTATCGGTAGTCGTGGCAAGATCGATATTTCCCAGCACACTGTCTCCTTGATAAGTGGTAGGGCAGGCCAACCTTTTGTCACTGATAGCAATGACCACCAGGTCAGGTGTCAATAAATTTCTGCTTACTGATCTGTTAATATTGGTGCACTTTTTACAACAGGAGATAAAGCCTACCGATAGCTGCATAGCCAAAATTGGAATTAATGCATAATTTCGCCAGGCTCTTTTTTTCATAACAAACTTATTTTGCCACACTATAATCCAGCCCAATTCTGAACTGGCTATCACCCAGCGTCGGAATATCCTTCCCGGTAATTGCTTTATAAAAAGAGAGTTTTACGTTTACTCTATCTTTTATAAAGATGCCCATTTCAATCTTGGGGCCGCTGGGCATCTGCCCCTGGTTGTTACCAAAGAAGGTCTTCAAGTCGTCCTGTGACATCGCAATAAGTGCATAACGTGCCTGTATCCAAAAGACCCCTCCATCCTGATAATCCGTTCCATCTGCCCATGCTCCTGTTTGAAAATAAAGCCCCGATTCTATGAATGCTGCCGGTTTGAGTTGTCCGCCGCTAGTGGAATCCCTTCCAGACACGACTTTAGCACCTGCGAGAGTAGAGAACTTTAAATTCGTGATCCCACTCTTAGACTTATACAAATTGGCATAAAAATTACCCGATAAATTGACCACTCCGCCTGTAGAATTGACGAGGCCGAGAATGGTGCCTTTATTGACTTTGTCCGCACCAAAGTCACCACTTGTAGCACCTACCAATAAATAGATGGGAACATAGAATCCCTGCGGTTCGCCAAGATTCACTTTTAAAAACTGAGCGGTCGTTTGAAGTTGGCCAGAAAATCCATAGTCTACTAAGCCCTTTCCAAACGATTCGACTGTTTTGATTGCACCTGCAGCAAACCTAGCCGATCCGGTAAAGACCTCGACATTTTGGGCGCGTGAAATAAATGAGAAAAGCGAGGCGAACAATAGAAGGCCATATCTCATGGGGCAATAATTTAGTTTAGCTAAACTAGTATTTCTCTTAATTCTGAAAAACGTGAAAAACACCGTATTTTACTTAGCAGTTTACAATAGTGATTCTTGAGCGTCTCGCTGATTTAGCCGGGTTTACGGCGCAAAGCGCTGTAAGTCACGTGGAAAACTGGGGACAGTGGTATTTTATACTTGCTGTCGGGAATATGTCGCTGTGTTTGGTGGGGTGTGGAATCTCACTTGTAAGACCGGTTGCTGACTATTCGAGGAGAGCAAAAAATGGAATGAGTCTCTAAAATGTTTAGAGAGAGTCAAGAAGCTTTAGACCCGAGCGCAATTGTATGCGTTATGTCATATTTTGCCTAGATTATTCCCTCGTCTTCATCTGCAACCTCTCCAACAAGTTATACACACTCGTCTTGTGCCACATCGCCCCTGGTCGGAAGGTCGGGATCTCCCTGTCATTTAATTGCTCCGCTAGTGCTCTAATACTGGTATATCCCTCTGAAATGAATTCCTGAATGATAGGCTGTAAGGTTCTGGCAAACGCATCAGCCTCTACTTTGTTCTTCTTGGAAAGAACATCCCTCCCGTTAGCTCCAAGTATGACGCCCCTGGCTTTGGCAGCCTTTAGTGCATCTTTTGTATTTATGCTAATTGTTCTACGCTGTTCTTCGGCTACAGCAGCTAGTATATGAATAGTTAGACGGTTGGCATGGGGATTGTCCGTGACGATTACCTCAACAGACGATTTAACAATCCTGGCTATTTCCTCAACATCACGGCCTAAGCGATCCAACCGTGCCACAATGAGTGTGGCCTTATGCTTCTTGCAATACGCAAGAGCATCCTGTAAGCCAGGTCTATGTTTGCGGGTCGATTTAACTTCCACCAGCTCGCAGACTAATTCATACTCATTGGCGATACAATAGCTTTTGACTGCGGACTGCTGTGCTTCCAACCCCAACCCGCTTTTACCCTGGCGGGTGGTGGAAACGCGGTAATACGCGACTGCTTTTCTCATACTGTGAACCATATAAATGTCCATACATAGACGGAGATTTATTTTTGCACAAAGTTTTGAAAAAGGCAATCTATTGATTCAAAGTAGCCCCTGTCGTTAGTGTGTTGTAGAGGTATAACATGCTTAAAAACAGTTGGTTATGGCCATACACAGACCTCCGTTTGTAGTTATACGAATATGTATAATTACTATATTTAGCTCATCATAGGATTTTGTTATGGTTATAGCATCTGATTAGCGCAACCTCCTTTAAAGGGGGGGTTCCTATACCATACTAATGCCTTCATATGAACGATGACGTGCTCATACTCGACTATCTTAAAAAGCAAAAGTTACTGGGCGTCCGATATCTGCTTAGCCGGTATTCCGACAGCCTGGAAATGATTGCTTCGTACTTGCTGGGAGATAGAGCAGAAGCGAAGTATCTAGTCGGTGACGTTATTTGGGATATGTGGATTAACCACAAATTTGATGATATAGACCCTCCTTTGCGCAAATTCCTGTATACAGAGATAACCAAGGCATGCAAGGCTCTGAAAGAGACGGCATAGCTATACTGTCGTAGTAGCATTCTAATTATGTAATACTGTGGCTTCCACTGAGGCCACGGCCATTGTCTAACCAAAACTTTCACACAAATGAAACAAGCGTTTTTGATTTCCGCCATTGGCGTAGTCCTCCTATTGGGCTGTAAAAAGAGCAGTGAGTCACAACCACCGACACAATCAAAATCACAATGGACGTATGATGGGAAGACGTATACGGCCACGGATGCGGGGTACAATGAAAACAGCAATGAAATCATTGCTTCTGATACGAACGGAAATTTCGTGAGAGTGTTTTTCGGGTCAATAGGGAAACCGACCGCAAGTGCCCATCTAGTAGTGCTCAATTATGCTGACCCATTTACTGGCCCCAGTCAATGCTCCCTCCAGGTCGGTAATATGTACAACACTACTGTCCAGCCATTGTCTACAGGAAAAGCGGGCGACACCGTATTCCTTATTGTCTCTCCCTCCGGCAAGCTCTCCGCCTCATTTTCCAATATATCTGTCTTAGATGGAACTACTACCAAAACCGTCTCGGGGGCGCTCGCAGAGTAAAAGTCTATACTAAATGTTTATTCTGATAAGGGCACATCCTCGGACAGTGTCTTTACACTGGCCTTAAATAGGATGTGAGGTTTGATTATCCTCAGCTCATCATTGAGGAACAAGGTTACGCGCGTCTCATTAGTAGCAATTTTCTGAGCAGTAAAGAACCGCTCCTGGTGTTGGGAGCGGTTTTTGTTTGCAATGGACTTTTAGGTATTATTAACATTAGACAGAGGGCGGGAGGATAACATTACTGCAACTTTTATCTCGTTGTGGAGATATAGACTTCGCCTTCCCATACAATTTTGCAAAAGAAAAGTTCAAAATAGGGAAAAATAAAGATTCAGTGTGATTGCTTTCTTGATGTAACTTTGCTTCTTAAACCTTTTATTATGGGGTCAATGAAAGATGAGTTATTTGACAGGCTGGAAGAAAGCCATGACAAGAAGCTGGCAGATATATTGGGTCTTACATATGATGAATTGCAACAGCTAGATCACGACGTTGACGAGGTAACTGACAATGACGGCAATGTAATCGCCATTTTAGTTCATTTCAGTAAGAGTGCACCAAAACACATACTGGCGAAAGTACAACCGCCACTTGATGGTAGTAAGACGGCCCGTCTTGATCCTTATGTTTTCACGAACTACGGACGGGAAGAAGACGAGAGTGAAAGCTAACAAAGTCTTTTTATTTTTAGGTAGGGGAGGCAGCGACGCCTCCCTTTTTTATATCAGTCAGTGGGGTTCACCTGCGCGCCCGCTATGGATGACTTGATTGTTGTCTTTGGGCCTTGCCCTCCCTCAATCCATCAGCATGCCCCTGTCTGTAGCCAATAGTGCCAGCTATAAGGGCAAACAGGAATCCAATGGCAGCCGCAAGTAGGGTCTTCACAAACCATTCCCGTTCCCTGTAAAGCCAGTACCGATGATGAATAATATTCGCCTTGATCTTGTTCCACCTGGAAATGTCCAGATGGTGTATGCCCTTATCAAGATTGTTCAACTTCTGCTTTAGAACGATAGAGAACTGCTTTTTGTCCTCTTTATTTAGCAGCTTATCGAAGTCATATTCGGCATTGTGGGTAACTCCCTGCACCAACATCGGATCGAGATAGAGCCTGTCAATTTGTTCGTCCGTGAGTTTGATCCTATACCTTGTGAAGGTTATCATAGTATCGACTGGCGACTGACCTTCGTGGGAGATCGACACAAGCCCATGGATTTTTGCTTTAAAAGTCATATGGGTTGCAGTTAGTATGGTTAATATAAAAGAGCTGCGCGAATTTAGCAATTTTACTGCGATCGCCTTAATAAAATTCTTTGCCTGGCTATCAACCAACTCAAACCATCATAGGTCATCTCAAACCCCTATCGAAGAATTGAAATCCTTGTGTTGGCAGTTCAATCCTTTTTTGCATCAGTAACAAAATCAATTGATTAGGTAAAAAGGTCTCTCTCCGGCACCCATCGGCAAGACCTACGCCAGACCGGTGAAGACTCACAAGAGGATTGTATGTCTTTTTTAATGGTCTTGTGAGACTTCAACCGCCTTCGGTTGCTTCGCAAGTCTGTCATAGCTCTTGCGCTCCGGGTGCCTCCGTTCGGGAAGCTCCTGTGTCCTACAGATCCCGCACTCGTTCCTCTCCTCGCTCACTTCATTTCATTCCGTTCACTCGTCAATCTACTTCATGCAGGACTGTAGTCCACCCGCTTCCAATATCTGTCCGCCACCTGCCGTGCCGTTCTGCCCTTGTCTATTTTATTTGGCTTCCACTTCGTTCCAGCCATACACAAAGGTCTCACAGAGGTTTGTGAGAAAGGCTGCTTCGCAGCACTCTTTCTCACAGGCAGAACGGCATGGCGGTGGTGGCGGGCGCTCACCACATCCAGTCGTACCTCCTTCCTGTGGTTTCGCTGCCACAATACAGGCCACCAGAATATCATTGGGCAGTGGGATAGTATGTTGTTTTTATCTCTTACCTTTTCTACTTAAAGCTTCATTTTCTAAATCCAAGTAAAGTGGATCCTTGGAGAAAAGTTTTTGAAGTATTTTACAAAGTTTAATTGCTTCATCATACTGGACCTTATCGTAAGCTCCTAAGTCAATTGTAGCATTAACAAAATTATTATTTAGATCCCTATCATTCTGTCTAACATCAAAAGCCATTTGATAATACTTTGTTGCGATTTTTAAATCCTTTTCCGATTTGCTAAATGCTTTATAATAAGTTTGCCCTAACATTTTTACAGACTCGAAATGGGGTATTTTAAATATTGAAAAATGTTCGCCATTCACTGCACTTAATAACATTATTGCATATTTTATATTAGCAATAGTGGTGGGATTTGAAATTGCATTTTCAGCCCTAATACAGATTCTATTCATTTCCTTTTTAATTTCATCATCGTAAGTTGGCCCACTTTCAAATAGCTTTAAATCAACCAAATAAATTTTACAAATATGCGTAACTCGTTCAAGGAATATTTTGTATAATACCCCATTATTTGTCTCACTTTTTGTTTCAATATATGTATTTATCAAAGTTTCCGACTGATCAGCTTTTCCTGTTTGAAATAGAAATACACTAAACTCTATTACCTGGAAAGAATTCCATTCAGTAATTTCATCTAGCTTATATTTATTAACAAATATGATAAACTCGTTTAGCTTATGATGATTCAAGACTTCTACGAAGTCAGTATAATTGGCTGCGGTTAAGCCGCCATTTATGATCCTTTTTAAAAGCTTTATTTTTGTTTTTATTTTTATTCTCAAACAATCATATATCTTCAGAAGCAAAGCACCTGCTTCATAATCGTATGGGAATTTCTTAATAATAAGTTCACAAATTAATTTAGCTTCATAAACCTGATTATAAGTGAATAGGTAGTTTGCAAGTAAAAAAGCAATTTTTTTGTTGTGATATTTTATATTTCCATAAACGTTTCTCTTGCCCAGTAGACGCCTCAAAAAATTAAGGTTAAACTCCCACAATCGCTTTCCATCAGTATTACGTTGTTTGAAAAGTTTATTATTTCTTATTCCCTCTAACTCCTTCTCATTAAGGTTTTTTAACAGATTTGTAATCTTGATATTTACTCTAGCAAAAAGAACAATTGTGTGAATATTTGATTTGTCTATCTTCAAATTTTCAAAGAACATTAATTGAGCGCGCTGCATTCTGAAGAGCCGCTTTTTAAATTTCACTATTTTCTTATTATAGATGGAACTAGCAAAAAGGTTTCTAGCGGCAATATTATTAGAATCAATCCGAAAAGCTGTATATAAAAATTTGTATGCGATTTTGGGAGCGTTCTGTTTAAAGTAAATTCTGGCAAGCTCAGTATAGTTATAAATATTATTCGGCCTCATAGTAACAGCTTTCTCAAAACATTCCTTAGCAGATAATAACAGTAGTTGACTCTTATTTTTGAACTGTTCATGTCTGCTGCTATCAAAATATATCCCTCCCAACTGAACCAAGGCAAAAGCATCCCTTTCATCTAGGGCAATTATTTTTTTTAGTAGCCTGACTGCCTCAGAATGACCACCTTTTTCTGCATACAGTTTAGCCAGTCTTGTTTTGAAAAATAAATTCTCATTAGCAATTTCTTCTAACTTCTCTAGTTCATAGAAACATATATCTTCAGGCCTTCTAATCATTTTAAATAGATCAATTGCAAATCTTATTTCCTCTTTAGCTAGTTCAATTAACCGTGATTTTATTTTTTCAAGCCCAAATAGGTTTTGTGTCTCCCAATACAGCTTATACAAACTTCCTATTGGATACATATTTTTCGTATCTAATTTGAGTGATTCTTCAAAATATTTCTCCGCCTTTTTATATTCTTTTCTATTCAAATAGAATTCTCCAATTCGATGGAAAATCCTCGGATTTGTAATGTCAATTTCACTATATCCTATGAGGATGCTTATTGCCTCATCCCCTTTTCCATATTCAAGAAGACAGTCTACTAAATAAAAAATTGCCTTTGCTTTTTCTTCATTAATCTCGGAATAATTAGTAATAAACTTTTTTATAATTGCTATCCGTCTGTCTATTTCTAACGTTTTTCCTAAAGTTGAGTCCTTAAATTCAGAGCTTTCAGTAAGATTTCTAAATAGATATACCGCTTCCTTATTGTTTATACCATTTAGAAAATCTTCTAAAATTTGTTTCTGCCTCAACTCGGAATTTTCTACTTTTCTGAAATACCAATCTCCATTTGATTCATGCCTCAATTTCAAGTATCCACGATCAACGGCAATGGGAATATCGTTGTTGTTGGTTTCTCCAAGAGCTTCAAGGAACAACAGTGGATCCTTTTCATACGCATTCAAAATGAATTTACTTTTAAAATCAATTGGAACCGGTACACCATATCTATAAAAGAAGGCCACTATTTCATACAAGTGTTTTAAATGCGTGTAAGGTTCATTACTCGTAAAAGTGTGCCAGTCCTCCCACTCGAATTTATATGATATTGTTGAAACATTTCTTTTTAGATAGACAAGCAAGTTATAAGCGCAATCTATTAAACTAGGGGAGTTATTTTTACAGAAAATATCAAAACATTTCTTTTTAAACGAGGGGGATGAATTTTTAATTTCGCCACTTAAGCTCCGATAAAGCCTGTCGAATACTTCATTTTTACTGATCTTATTTGAGTTGGATAGATTAATAATAACATCAAAGTTTCCTTCAAATTGCTTCTTGCTTACAAATTTATTGTAACGAAATGATCGTTCTGCTACAATGAAGATGACTGGAGCCTTGGATGAAAATTCAGCGATATTTTCTCCCAATTGAATAAGATACTCCCGATTTTCGGGAGATACAATTTCATCTAAGAAAAGAAAAGTAGGTGTTGAAGTTTTTACTGCAATAATTTGTGTAAAAATATATCTTATAGCTTCAGAATCTGCTTTTTTAAGAAAAAACGAAGGGTATTTAACCGATAGCAGTTTACTAAAATGCCATAATAGGGTTGATTTACCTACTCCGCCAACTGTCATTATCTTCACTAAAACAGATTGACAAATAGCAGCTTTAGAAATAATTTCTTCAATACTTAATTCCTTATCACCTACCTCACCTTCAATTTTGACTTTAAAAATAGAATCCGGGGGAATACAAATTTCATTAGCGACAATCTTTTTAAGTACACTAGGGCTATTGTTAAACTTTGTGTAATAGTTCATAGTGTATTGTTTCTTTGGGGCTTCATCTAATAATTCTTTGTCAAAGGTTTCTTTGGTTATTATTTCAAAGTTATTGGGATTGAAATCGTTAGTCTTTTGACTTAAAAAAATAAGTTTTTTGTTTATTTCAGATATAATCTCAGAATATATAGCATTAGGACCCTTGGCTAAAAATTCATAATACTCAGTAAGATATTTGGTTTTATGTTCATCTAACATGTTTCTCCAATCCTGTAGCCCATATTCGTCAATATACCAAAAGACAAATCTTGAAACCCTTTCAAAATAGGTATTAAATTCTCTCTTATCAGCTTCCAGACGGTTTCCATGTGAAATTAAATTTCTAAGTTCCTTAATTTTATAGAAGAAAGTTTCCGCTTCATCTGCACTTTTCAGACCCAATTTTTTGGAGTCAAATATTAATTCTACTTTAAGCAAATGCTTAAACCTTTTTGCTATTGTATCCCCATTATTTATTTTAGCATTATAAATGATGCCTTTTCGCTTATATATGCAATATATTAGAGTCTCCAATAAGGTAAATAGCTTTTCAGCTTTTACATGAAGTGGGAGATCTGTTTCAAGAATGAAAAGATAATTTGCAAAGGCAACGCCTTCATCAATTTGTTTTTCATACGATGAATCAGAATCAATATTACCTTTTAAAAATACAGTTGTCATAAATGAAAGACGATTAAGTTGGTACAACTAAATTTATAATATTTGGATACCTGAAAATTAATTGCTTAGCTATTAAAGGATAATGGTTTGAAAGAATATTTGTATCTACTAATAAGGTTAATTATCCCTTTTAATAATAGGACAAATCACATAAAAAGAACCTCAATATTGACAAATCTTATTTCTTCGTGTAGCATCGAGATGCGCACTTTAGGATATTGGCCTAAGTCATAAAAATTAGATTAAATGGAGTTCCTACTAATCTGGGTATTCCATTTAATCTAAATTTTATGACAATTAAAGCTCTTTCAAATAATGAAAACGTACAAACATTTGAACTTCTGAAACTCGTTTCTGATTCAGAAAAGCTTACAATTGAAGCAGTCCCAGGAACTGAAATTATACCTATGGCAGAGGACCTCTTTGGCATTGGTGAACTTGATGAAATTAAATGGGCATTTAAGAATTATGAAGCAGATGATCCAGGTACGGCAACTGATAAAACTATAGTTGAAGTCTATAAAATGCAAAAACATCTGACTTTTACTAAGGTTTTTAATTGCTTAAACTGTGAAATTGAAAGTCTTTGTTTAACTCAACATCAAATTTTGGAGTTTATTCGAAAATATAGATGTTGGGTAAATAAACAAGGAGAGACAACTTTATTCCCATTTATTTCAAAGGGTAAAACATTCGTAGCGGTTGTTATTGCGCCTAAAACTGATTCAACCCAAATATTACATGTTAACTTATGTCATCTTAGAGATGAGGAACACGAGTGGTGGGTGCTCAGTAATGTTGTAGTTCCTATATTATTCAGGAAATAGAATGCTCTATCACCCGCAAAAGCGGGTGATTTTAATTCAAATTCCGATTAATTCAAAGAGCCTAAATAGCAATTGTTTAGAAAATTAGATGATTGACTTCTGTTCTGATTATTAATAATTTAGATAGAGCTCAAAAAGCTTATGTATTCTCTTCTGAATTCTTTCTCGAAATAATTTCGGAGAAATGATTTTTATTCTTTCTCCAAATGATAAAATAAGTCGTTCCAATTCATAATTAGGAATAACTTTTATACTCGTTTCAAATCCATGTTCTACTTTTCTAATCTGTTTTTGACTTTGATGCAATGGCTTTGTTTGAATATATGCTGCCTGTTCAGTATCAAGAATTAGTAGTTTTATCTCAATAGGTGCGATATTATACTTTGTAACACCAATAATATCTGAAAAATAATCATCCCAATCTATATTCGAAGATTTATACTTTATTGAACATTCCTCAATACTTTTAATTCGATCAAGTGCTAAAGTTTGCGTCTGGCTGGGGCGATATGGGCTGTATCCCAAAACAAACCACCTGGAGTTGTACTGTTTTAAATAATATGGATGCAACTCCACTTCATATGCGATAAAACTTTTGAAGTCCTGATAACTTATTTTTAAAACTCTTTTATTAACTATTGCGTTAAATAATGTAGAGATGTGTATAGCGCCTGCATAGTCTAAGTTGCTTTCGAAGGATAATACATCTTGTTCTGTTTTAACTAATCCTACTCTTGCTTCAACCATAGGAATAATTTCATTTATCCACCCAAATTGAGGTAATCCTTTGAATCTAGACAAAACCGTAATTGCTGCCTTTAGTTGCGAGATTTCTGTTTCATTCAACGGCTGATTGCTTATGGAATATGTAGGGTCGAGGTAGCGTAAATATGCGGTTCTTCCTTCCTTAATTCTCTCAATTTCTCCCTTATAAACCCGATATTCAATATCTTTTAAATCTTCATAAATAGTTGTCTTGCCTACACCTTGAGAAATGGGGTTATCCTCTAATATGGCGGCATTAACTCTTTCAAGAATATCTTCCCACGTCCATTTACGTCCGCGATTTCTCAAACACTCGTCGATGATTTGATATCTTAATTGAGCATTTCTATTTTGCGGCATAAGAGTTCATATGGCTTCATCAAATATAAAAATATAAAATAAGTAATTTAAAATATATTTAATGTATTTGTGTTCAATAAGTTCGGATAGGGTGAACTAATCAATGTGAAATTTGCTTATTCAGTAAAATTTTATAGCTGCAAAGACCTGCTAACAACTTGCATCACCCCACTAAACTAAAACGATTGGTTATGGAACACAAACGCATTTTTTGCCCTCCTTGTTTCTCCTATTGGCACCGAGCCATGTCCGATGGCTTCACCCACGATTTCATGTTTTTGCAAAATGGCCTATTGTATCATCCTGGTACGCAAAAGGTATACGGGCATGAAGACATTGCCTTTATTTCCATCGAGCCCTGTCTTTCCTGCGCATTGAGCACATACCTCATAAAAACTAAAGATGGGGTAGCTGGTCAGGCAATTGAATATTGGGAAAATTTCTCTCGGTAATTAAATCATTAAAAAAAGTAAGTATGAAAACACAGCAACAACCAACACACCGGCTGGTATTCGTCGATGATTTAGTGCATCACATCAATCAAGAGGTTACAAAATCACACCAGCACATTCTTCAAACGTCTGCCCTTTTTGAGGCACGGAGCTACGGTAACAAGAGTTTACCTGCGTTAGATGAATCATCGATTGAGCCATACCTGACCGGCCTTATAGGCCAGTATATGGCTTTAAAAAAGGATGTGAGCCTTAAACTGCAAGGTGGCCTCCAGAAGCTCTTTGGAATGGCAAGTATTACAGCCATGAATGAGAAG
>Ga0207671_10002459_pt1 | contig 19791 bp, 17 predicted proteins | sample KBSC24metaG_FD_184352 | JGI IMG/M metagenome (GOLD analysis project Ga0207671, IMG submission 184352) | Corn rhizosphere microbial communities from Kellogg Biological Station, Michigan, USA - KBS C2-4 metaG (SPAdes) (version 2) | ecosystem: Host-associated > Plants > Roots > Rhizosphere > Soil... | reverse complement strand
CAACCACTTCCCCATATCCTCCAGCCCAAACCCCCTTTGCTCCGCAGCCGTCCACAATACAGGCAGAGCCAGTTGCAACGAAGAGATCCCTCCCCAGGCCCGGATAAGATCGCCGCTATCCGCCTGCTTCATAACAGGCGGCGCCGGACTATGGTCCGTCGCCACAAAATCGATCACCCCTTCCCGCAAAGCCTCCCACAACCGATCGTTATTGGCCTTCTCCCGGATAGGTGGCGCACATTTAAAATACGTTTTCCCATCCCCGATACCTTCCGCCGCAAAATACAGATAATGTTGCGCCGTCTCCACCGTCAATGGCAGCCCCTTGTCCTTCGCGCGCCGGATAGGCTCGATGGAAGACGCTGAAGACAAATGCACGATATGCACCCGGCACCCATATTCGGCACACAGCCGTATCATCAGCCCGATCGCATCATCCTCCCATCGGGCCGGTCTCGACAAAAGATAATTCCTGTATGACCTCGCATCCCCCCCCGCCGACCCGCTCGCCGAAGAAACCCAGCCCGCCGCAGCATGCTCCAATTCACAATGCACCAGCAACGGCAGCCCCCGCTCCGCAATCACCGGCATCACCTTACGCAGATCCGCCTCCGTGACATTCGGAAACTCATCGATCCCCGAATGCGTCAAAAAAGCCTTGAACCCCAACACACCCCGATCGATCAACCCGCCGATCTCTTTTTCATTGCCCGGCACCACTCCCCCCCAAAAACCGCAGTCACAATGCAATTGCCCCGCAGCAGCCGCCAGTTTTTCATCAAAGGCCGCCACAGAGGTCGTGACGGGTGAGGCATTCAAAGGCATATCCACCAGCATCGTGATCCCACCCGCCACCGCCGCATGAGTAGCCGTGGCGAACCCCTCCCAATCCGTCCTCCCCGGTTCATTGATATGTACATGCGGATCAATGATGCCCGGCATGACCACCCTTTCCCCTGCATCCGCCAGTTCGACACCCTCCACCAGGGCAAGCCCGCCGACAATGCCCGTTATAATTCCCCCCGTCAAAAAAATAGTCGCCTCCTTCATGCCCTCAGGCAGAAGTACACGCTTGCTATGTATGGCAACACCCGTCGCTGGCATATATAAGTTAAAGAAAGTTAAGAATAATATTTATATTGAAGTATGGTAATCCGGTTAGATAAGAACGCGTATGGTAAAAATGCGATCCATCTGTCGAAGATCATTCGCCGCCCCCATCGTCATGAGATCAGACAGATCACTGTGGACGTATCACTGGAAGGCGAATTCGATACGGTACACACGCATGGAGATAACACCAACGTGCTGCCTACAGACACGATGAAGAATACCGTTTATGCACTGGCCAAAGACCAGTTCACCGCTTCCATTGAAGAATTTGGTCTCCACCTCGCGGCTCATTTTTTATCCAATAACCCGCAAGTCTCCGCAGTCTCCATCAACCTGACAGAATATTGCTGGGCACGAATGATCGTCGACGGGACCCCACACCCCCATTCCTTTGTCAACGGCGGCTCCGAAAAACACCAGACCCGGATCGACCAAAGCCGGCAAACCCTCACCCTATCCGCCGGCGTCAAAGACCTTCTTATATTAAAGACGACAGACTCCGGATTTGAGAACTATATCAAAGATCAATACACTACCCTGAAAGAAACAGCCGATAGAATATTCTCCACAGAATGCGACATCACCTGGACATACGAAGGTCTGCCATCCGATCCCGGTTCTCTATACAACTCCATCCGCGAAAACTTGCTCCGGACTTTCGCCACCCATAAAAGCCTTTCCGTACAACACACCTTGTATGCGATGGGCGAAAACGTGCTCAAAACATTTCCCGCAGTAAAAGAGATCACCCTCAAAATGCCGAATAAACATCACATCCTCTTCAATCTTCAACAATTCGGCATGGACAACAACAACGATATCTTCATCGCCACCGATGAACCCTACGGATATATCACCGGCACCCTCTCACGCTAAGATCCCTCGCCCCGTCATTCCCGCCCCGTCCGTCTCATTTCCGGACACTGTATACATCAAGACCGTACACCCGCACACCCATCCAAAATCACAACTGACTGTTTTTCAAGCAAGAAAGAAAGTTGGCACTCCGCTGGAATCTACTTTGGCACACCCGGGGACGCCCGGAACAAAACAAAAAAATCAAAACACTTTTAAAAAATAGTTTTATGAAACGCACAATCATCGTAGCACTCTTCTTAACCATCGCTACAACTTACAGCTTCGCCACACCCACGAGCAACCACAACGGAGAAGTAAAAACTTCTTTCCACCAGGATTTCAAGAACGCACAGCTCATGAGCACCGAAGCGTACTCCAACTTCACCAAGCTCACGTTCAAAATGGATGGCCAGGTTCTTTGCGCCTTCTATTCCGGAAATGGAGAATTGTTAGCCGTCACCCGTAATATCCTTTCCTCTCAACTACCCATCAATCTGATGCTCAGCTTGAAAAAACACTACAGCGAACACTGGATCACAGATCTCTTCGAATTCAACGGTAACGAGCAGACCAGTTATTACGTCTCTCTGGAAAACGCAGACAGCAAGATCACCCTGCGTTCCAACGGCGACAATTGGGAAGTGTATTCTACCACTAAAAAATAATACCATCGGCAAAAGGCTTCTCCGCAAGGGGAAGCCTTTTTCACAAGGTTAAATGTTTTTGTTGTATTATCTCGGCCGCAATACTTATAGCGATCTCTTCTGGTGTCTGACTTTGTATCGATAGTCCCGCCGGCGCCCGCATCCGCCCCAACCATTCTTCCGGCAACCCTTCCGCGGTATAATCGGCCAGCATCTTCCCTATCTTAGCCTTGCTTCCCAATAACCCAAAATACCTGAACTCCATCGGCAACAAAGCCCTCACAGCCCGGTCATCCGTCCGATAGCCCTGTGTCATCACCACCACATAATGATGTCGTCCCCCCGTGACAAGCCCTCTCAACTCATCATAGTCATTAACCAGTATTTTCTCATGCACATATTCATTCCTTGTCAATGATCCCAGCCCGCTCCTGTCGTCAAACAAGGATATATAAAAATCCATCGTCTGCATGATCCGGGATAGGGCAAGCGCACAATGCCCGCCACCGACAATAAACAGCCGGTCGATATACCCGGTTTTTTCCCGGTAGACCCAATCCGACTCCGATCGCTTTTCAAAATAAAAATTCTCCGCCGGCGCCACCCGCGAAAAGCAGATCCCCTCCGGCGACAGCTCCAAACACCCATTTCTATATTGCTCTATGGAAGATAAGATCTGTTCCACCGTTGCCGCATCCCCCGGACGCAGGGAATACAATAAAATAGTCTGCTCACCCGAACAGATCATGCCGCTCTGGTCGCGCACTACTTCTTTGTCATGCACCTGTCTGCGTATCGATAAGATATCCCTGCCTTCCCGGAGATTTTCCCTCACCATCTCCGTGAACTTATGCTCCATGATCCCGCCGCCGATAGATCCCTCCATCTCTCCCGCAGCATTCACCACCATAAAAAAACCGGCCCTCCCCGGGCTGCTGCCCTTACTTTCCACCACATACAACAATGACACGGGAATATTCCCCTGCAGACTGGAAAGCGCAAGACGCCAAAGAGACATTCGCTTATCCGGCAACATGTTTCAGTTTGTTTGAATACAGGCCCATAAGCGCTTTTTCAGGCGTTAGCGGAGCGCTAAAAGGTATATTGGCTGAAGGATTGAAAGCAAGTATCGCATTTCGCAAGGCGAAATAGGCGCCGATGCCATACATCAAAGGAGGCTCGCCCACCGCCTTACTCCGGAAGATCGCCAGGTTATCTAATTCCGTATGCAAAAAATCTACGGCTATCTCCGCCGGCACGGAATAAATATCCGGCACCTTGTAAGCGGATAACGTATTCGAACGCAAGCGGCCCGCCTCATCATACACCACTTCTTCCATCGTCATCCAGCCGATGCCCTGTACGATACCGCCTTCTATTTGTCCCTTGTCGATGGACAGATTCATGCTGACGCCGGAGTCATGCACCACTTTTACCGCATCAAAAGTATAACGGCCACGCAGACAATCCAGCGTCGCAATGACCATCGCGGTACCATATACATGATAGGCAAAGGGATGCCCCTTTTCTGTCTTTGCATCAAAATGAATGCCCGGCGTGGCATAATGAGCATGCTCCGAAAGGCTGACCCGCCGGACAAAAGCCGCCATCACCAGCTGCTTCCAGCTCATCTCCGCTCCCCCCGGTTCCAATGCCGCCACCTCTTTCAGCCGCTCCAGGATAGCCGTACACGCCATCAACGCCGCCTTCCCATTCAGATCGGCCGTCGCACTGGCCGCCGAAGGCGAAGTATTGGCGATCTTCCAGGTGCTCGTAGCCTGCACCTTCACCCACCCGGCAGGTATGGAAAAGGTAGCCGCCACCACCTGTATAATTTTACTATTCACCCCCTGTCCCATCTCTACCGCACCCGTGCTGACCGAAACGGTCCCATCGGTATACACATGCACGAGGGCCCTGGCCTGGTTCATCAGGGTCTTGGTAAAAGATATGCCAAAACACACGGGCATCAACGCCAGCCCTTTTTTGAAAAGTTTATTGGTCGCATTGAACGTCTCCACAGACGCACGTAATGCGTCTATATCATACCGTTGCTCCGCCTTTTGCCAGCAGGCAGGCGCCTCGCTGACCGCCTTTTGCCCATAGGGGAATTCATCGTCCGTCTGCAGTAAATTCCTTTTCTGGATCAACGCAGCAGGAACTCCCAGGGTCTCGGCTGTTTTCGCAATAGCCGCCTCTATGACAAACATGCCCTGTGGACCGCCAAACCCCCTGAACGCCGTATTGGGCGGCAGGTGCGTCCGGCAGCTATAGGCCGTAGCCCGCACATTGGGAATGAAATAGGAATTCGTACAGTGGAATAATGTCCGTTCCATCACCGCCGGGGAAAGATCCGCCGCTGCACCGGCATTCTGATAAAAGGTCACCTCATAGGCCAATATTTTCAGGTCTCCGCTCAACCCGATCTTAAAATCCGAAGAATAAGGATGCCGTTTGCCCGTCATGACCATATCGTCTGTGCGCGGCATCGCGTATTTTACCGGCAATTTCAGATGAAGACAGGCCAGCCCCACCAATGCCGCCCAGCCATTGGCCTGATCCTCCTTGCCACCAAATCCTCCTCCCAGCCGTGTTACCTCTATATCCAGCGCATGCATCGCCAGACCTGTCACCTTCGAGACAGCCCGTTGTACAGCCGTCGGAGCCTGGGTAGAAGAATAGATACGCATAGTTTGATTTTCCAGCGGTATGGCATATGCGCCCTGCGTCTCTATATACAGATGCTCCTGCCCATTGGTGTCGGTGCGGCCTTCGATGATATGTTCACACAAGGGCCATGCCCCATCGGTATCGCCCAGGCGGAAAGTACGGGGCGGTACGATCAATTCGCCTTTCGCCTGTGCCTCCCGGGCATCGGTGATCACCGGTAAAGGTTCGATATCCACTTTTATCTTTCCCACCGCATGCCGCGCGGCCGTTTCCGTGACAGCTACGACAAAAGCCAGGGGCATACCGCAAAAATGAACAGACTCTCCGGCAAACAAAGGCTCATCCGGCACGATGCCGCCAATCTGATTCTCACCGGTCACATCCCGGAAAGTAAACACCCGTACGACACCGGCAGACTGCTCCGCGTCGCTTACATCCAGCCGGCGGATCATCCCATGCGCTACCGGCGAACCAAACACCGCGCCAAACAGGGTTCCCCGTAGTAAAGGAATATCATCCAGATAAATGGACTCCCCCCTCGTATGTGCCGCAGCATCGATATGTTTCATAATAGATCCTCCGCGTTGAGCTCTTCAAACAACGTTAAAAAATGTGCTTTGATCAACTGCCCCAGCAACAATCGCTTATACTCCGCCGTTCCCCGCACATCACTGATAGGAGTAACTTCTCCCTGTGCCCTCTCCACCACCTCTTCTACTAACATTGCATCCGGCCGCCGCCCATGGGTTATGGCTGACGCCCCCTCCAGGTAAGCCGGCACAGCAGCGACCCCGCCCGCCGTAATATGCCCTTCCACGATCCTCCCCTCCGACACCCGCACCCGCATCGCCGTGTTCACACTGGCAATATCCAGACAGGTCCGCTTGCTCACTTTCTCGAAATGGAAAAGCTCATCAGACGCCGGCAGGTCAAAACTTATTTTCTCGATAAACTCATCGGGCTCTTTATCCAGCACCTTATATCCTTTAAAAAATTTCCGTAGCGGCACCTCTCGTCGCACCGACCCACTACTCAAAGTAAGCCGTGCATCCAATACCAGGAAAAAAATGGAGAGATCCCCGATAGGTGACGCATTCACAAAATTTCCCGCCACCGTGGCAATATTCCGTATGGGAGTGGAAGAGATTAGACGCGCATAGGATTCAAATCGGGGGAAAGCCCGTCGTATCACCGCCGATTCGAGCATATCCGTCACCGTGACCGCTCCGCCCATCACACATCGGCCGCCCTCTTCCACGATCCCTCTCATACCGGCTCTGCCCGATAAAAATTCCAGCTCCGCAGCCACCATCGCCGCATGTTGCTGGACATACAGATCGGTCCCGCCGCCCAAAAAACGCCCCCCTCTATGTAGTACTCCGTTCGGCTGCAGCCCCAGCTCCGCCAGCCGCCCGGGAATAGTAGCAAAATAGGCCGGCACGATCCCCTGCTCCACCAAAAAATTGATTCCCCTCTGTTTTTTGCCCGCCATTCCCCCCGCTCCCGCCCCCGCAGCAGCCGCCGCCGCATCCCCCACCGCTTCCACCACCCTCGCCAGCGCCCGCTCTATTGATTTATACCCCGTGCACCGGCAAATATTCCCATCCACCGACGCCACAGCCTGCGCCGCCGTCGGCTCGGCATCACTTAGACAAAAACCCGCCATGGAAACGATGAACCCCGGCGTACAAAACCCACACTGTGTCCCCCCTTCCTCACAGATCACCTGCTGCAAAAAATTCAACCCCTCCCCATTCAACCCCTCTATCGTAACGACATGTTTTTGATGCACATTGCCCAATGCCGTCAAACAGGAAGTCACCGGTCGGTAAACGACCCTGTCCCCCTTCAATTCCCCGCTCAATACTGTACAGGCGCCGCAGTCTCCCTCCCGGCAACCGATCTTGGTCCCCGTCAGATGTTCGCCATAACGGATCAGATCGAGCAACAGCGTCCCCGGCGGCTCATCCGTTTGGATCAATTTGTTATTGAGTATGAATCGTATCATGCAGAAGGGGATATGTACAATTTACAAAATATCCCCCAGATTGCCCCCCTCTGTGTTAAGGCGCCACCCAATGACAGGGACACCCCAAAAAAATAAGACCACCCCAAAAATGGTGGTGGTCTTGACCCTTAAAACAACCTGTCGCAAAACTTAAATATGGTGGTCAGCAGTCCGATGGGACCCACTGATAAAGCTCTATTATTCTGCTCTTTAACCTCGCTAACTATAGAATTAGTATTACCTAATTGTAGTTTTGTAACTACAAGATCTAAGTATTTTTTGACATAAACCAAAAAAACTCTTAGAAAATTTATAGACCCTGATAATCAACCACTTAATTTTCGCATTTTTGGACAAAACCCGGTTTTTGCCGGTATCACAATAACAAGCGGGCTGCCGCCCCACACCCACTGACGGTCGTCCCACACCTGCCGGTAGGATCCGGAACACCGCAAATAACGGGTTTTATCCCCCCCATGCCGGATGTAATTTTACCCTATAAATAAAAAACATAATGGCAACGACAACTTCATTTCTAAGCAAACCCGACGTGAAAGAACGTCTAAGATCCACCAAACTTCTCCGGAAGGACGCGTCCATCTTTGTGGAAAAATGGACGGCAGAAGATGCATGCGAACCCATCTATTGGCAAACCTCCGAAACACCGGTAGGTGAAGTCCTGGTGGCGGCAAGTAAAAAAGGCGTCTGTTTTCTGGGTTTTAGTAACGGCAATCGCCGCGAAGCACTTGCCGACCTCCACCGGCGATTCCCCTCCAACCCCATCGAAGAAAAACATACAAAATGGCATGAAGAAGCATTCGGCCGGATAAACCATCTCCGTCAGGAGCTTCCTGTACACCTGCATTTAAAAGGCACGGACTTCCAGCTCGCCATCTGGACAAAGTTAATGCTCGTCCCATTTGGCGGTCTTGTTACCTATTCCGATCTTGGCGATGGCGCCCGCAATGCAAGAGCCACAGGAACGGCCGTGGGAGCAAACCCGGTCAGCATTATTGTACCCTGCCACAGGGCAGTTCGCGCGGATGGCACTTACGATGGATACTATTGGGGACCCCAGCGTAAGAAAATGCTACTGGCATACGAGGCCGTTATATCAGGGGGAACTAACAATTAAATGCATCAGCCATGGAAAGTCAACAGGAATTAGATTATAAAAGAATCGCCGAAGCCATCAGCTACCTGAAGGATAATTACACGACACAGCCCCGGCTGGAGCAAGTGGCCGAACATATCCATTTAAGCCCTTTTCACTTCCAGCGCATGTTCCAGTCCTGGGCAGGCGTTTCGCCAAAACAATTTCTCCAATATCTCACCGTCGGACATGCGAAAAATATACTAAAGACCACCGGGGCTACCCTTTTCGATACGGCCTATGCCACCGGACTATCAGGAACAGGCAGACTACATGACCTGTTTATAAAAGTAGAGGGGATGACACCAGGGGAGTTCAAGAATGGGGGTGAAACGCTTCGCATCAATTACTCCTTTGCGGATACCCCATTCGGTAAGGTGATCGTCGCTTCGACGGATAAAGGAATATGTCACATGGCCTTCGCCGATGAAGGCGAAGAAACCGCATTGAAGGAATTAAAAGCTGTTTTTCCCAACGCCATATACAAACAATTCGTAGACAGGATACAACAAAATGCTCTTTTTATCTTTAGCCAGGACTGGAGCATGCTCGATCAGGTAAAACTGCACCTGAAAGGAACAGACTTCCAACTGAAAGTCTGGGAAACATTATTGAAAGTGCCGCCAGGCGGTCTGACCACCTATTCCGAGCTTGCAAAAAACGCAGGTTATAAAGGCGCCTCAAGAGCTGTCGGCACGGCCATCGGCAATAATCCCGTCGCCTTTCTCATACCTTGCCACCGTGTCATAAAAGCCACCGGGCGCCTCGGACAATACCATTGGGGAGACATCCGAAAAAACGCCATCATCGGCTGGGAAGCGGCATTGGCAGACAAGAATAATAATCAATAATCGCAACATGTTGACTATCAGTAAAATACGAACAATCGTTCAAATGCCGGATACCATTATTTGAATTTATACGTTAAAATAGCACATTTACCGCCGCATAAGCTGTACCATTGCGGAAAGCACGGTATCGAAAAGGGTTCGTGACTATTTAAAACGTATTATTTATGAATGAAGGAAAGTCTATTGCGCTTTGGACAAAGTATTTACCCGCCATCAGGATCTTGCTGAAAAAGGCCGTGAACGAAGAACAGCAGATCACGCTGAACAAGATCGAGCTACAATCCGTCGATAATAGAAAGAACCCCAATTTCTCCTTCAATCTGGAAATCTCCAACGGCAAAGTTGAAAACAGCATTGGCGTCCCCGCAATGGGCAAAGACCTCTTCTATGTGCTCAACGGCGACCAACTCGTCAGAAATTTTATGCTCGACAAAAAGATCATGATCAACATGACCCGGGCCTCTTTGCTGACTTTCCGCTGCAATTGATCGTAACAGCCCCTGGTGTTTTTATTTGTAAAGCCCTGTTTTATTCGGAAGACTTTAAGCTTTCCACAGGATTGGCAATGGCCGCCTTCATCGCCTGGAAACTAATGGTCAGAAGGGTGATCACTAATGCTATCCCGGTCGCGGCTATAAATGCCCATGGACCTATGGCGATCCGGTAATCATATTTCTGTAACCAATCCCTTAAAAAATATAGGGCGACGGGCGAAGCGATGACACAACTGATGATGACCAGTAAGATAAAGTCTCTGGACAGCAGCAGACACAGTTGAGATGCCGAGGCGCCCAGCACTTTGCGAATGCCGATCTCCCGGGTCCGTTGTTCCGCTATATAGGCAGCCATTCCGAAAAGTCCCAGGCAGGAAATAAAGATCGCCAATCCGGCAAAGATGGCGGCAAGTTTTCCCACCAGCAATTCCAGCGAGAACTTACTGGCATACTCCTGGTCGGCGAATTGATAGGTATAGGGAATGGAAGGGTTATATTTATTGAACAGGGTCGTCAGCCTTGCCAGGGCCTGCTCTGTTCCGATGCGGGATGATAACCGGTACATAATGATGTTGCGGGGATCGGGATTATAAAGGAATGCGGTGGGATCAGCCGGCGAGAAAGGCGACAACATCAGGGCATTCCTGGCAATGCCGACGATCCTTAGGTCCGATCCCTGAAAGCTAACCACCTGGTTCAACGGGTTCCTGATCCGCATCTGCTGAATAGCCATTTCATTGAAAATGACACTGGCCGTATCCGAATTGCTTTCAAAGACACGCCCCTCTTTTATCGATATACCCAATGTTTTAAAATAGTCCTCGGTGGTAATGATCGTACCCATTTCGATCGTTTCACCGGCCCGTTTCCCTGGCCATTTATTCACATCAGAATGCCAGTAAATATCGGTTGCCGGACTGGTAGCGGTGGTGACACTCTCCACCAGACCTCCCTGTAACATATCATCCCGCAGAGCTGCATAATTATGTCGCAGATCCTGGTCCATATCGGTCATCAGAAGCCTGTCGACAGCAAGACCTATCGGACGCTGCCGGGCATATTGTATCTGCTGATAAACAATTATGGTGCTGATGATCAGGGCCACGGAACAACTGAATTGCAACACGACTAATATCTTTCTTGGCAAAGTCCCTGCCCGGCCTGACTGCAAAGTACCTTTAAGCACTTTCACCGGGTTGAAAGAAGAAAGATAAAAGGCTGGGCGGCTGCCGGCCGCAATGGCGGTTATCAAAACACTTCCCAGCAGCACCAGCCAGAAGACAGCGCTGGAAAAGGGAATGGTCATATTAGCGCGGGTTAGCGCATTGAAGGCGGGTAGAACCAACATCACCAGCAGCAGGGAGAACAGAAATGCCATAAAGGCCAGCACTATGGACTCAAACAGGAATTGAAAAATGAGCTCTTTCCGTTGACTTCCTATGGCCTTTCTTATTCCCACTTCTTTGGCCCGTTTTTCCGACCGGGCAGTAGTCAGGTTCACAAAATTGATGCAGGCAATAATTAATACCAGGCAGCCGATGATGCTGAACAGCCTAACATAGACGACAAAACCACCCGTCTCCTTGCCATTGACATAATTGCCATACAAATGCCAGTTCCCCATGGGTTGAAGAATGACATTCGAATTCAGGGCGTTGATATTACCCTTTTCCGTCTTTTCGATATCTCTTATCTTGGGAGCTACCTGCGCATAGGAAATGCCTGGTTTTAATTTTACATATATGTTTAAGTTGTTATTGCTAAAGCTGTTTCTGCGGGTTTTCCGGACAGTGCTATCACTCGCCTCTATATAGCTGAACGGCACCAGGTAATTAAATCTAAATGTGGAGTTGGAAGGAAGAGCCCGCAGAACGCCTGTCACTTTCAGCTCATTCTTATTATTGAAATGGACCGTGCGGCCTATCGGATCTTTATCCCCGAATAAGGACTTTGCCGTGTTTTCAGTCAGTACGATGGAAAAAGGGTCTTGCAGTGCACTGGCAGCATTACCCTGTAATAAAGGGAATCGGAACATCTTTAAAAAATCACCCCCTGTAATAGATCCTGTCAGGTAAAGTTTTTTATCACCCACCATCAACCCATTCGGGGACCAAAAATTCCCTTCCGCGACGTACTCTATCTCCGGCACCTGGTTACGCAGGGCATCCGCCAGCTTCAGCGACGTGCTGGTAAAGTTCAGCGTATCTCCATTGGCGTTAAAGTTCCGCCTCACCTGGTACAATCGCTCATTATCAGGCAGGAATTTATCATAGGAATATTCATGTGCGACCCACAAGCCGATCAACAGTGCTACAGCCATTCCGGTCGCCAGTCCCAGGATATTCAGGGCGCTATACCCCTTACTCCTGGTAAGGTTGCGCCAGGCGGTTTTGAAGAAGTTTTTAGCATGGCTGATTAACCCCCAAGAAAATGCCGGTTTTTTACTAGCCTATTTATCAGCGGGTTAATTAATTTCTGGTCAACAAACTGTCCGGTTTTGATACTGGGAGTGTTCGCATCCCGGCACATGATATCTCACCCCTACTTCGACGGGAAGATCCCCGCAGGAGCGAGAATATGCTCTTTGCTCCATTCGGAAAGCTGTAACATGACCCCCGAAAGACTCTTCCCCTTCGGCGTGAGAGAATATTCCACTCTCGGCGGCACCTCGGCAAATACCTCCCTGTTCACGATCCCATCCTGCTCCAACTCCTTTAATTGCCGGGAAAGAACTTTCAACGCCATGCCCGGTATGGTCTTGTGCAGTTCCCCGAAACGGTATGGCCTCTCCAGCAACAGCCAAATAATGATGGGCTTCCATTTGCCTCCTATAATGTCGATTGCGCCTGTAATGGGACAGTCTGAAATGCTATGATATCTTTTTGCCATTTTTCTTTTCCCCGATATCGGGGCGGGATAAAATTATGACAAATTTGTCAATACTATACAAATAGGTAACTACTTGACTTTTATCCAGCATTGGGCGAGCTTTGTCTTTCAAACAAACAATTATGAAGATCATCATCATCGGTGCCACAGGCACCATCGGAAAAAAAGTTACAGCCGCACTGGAAAAGGACCATGAGATCGTACGGGTAGGCGCCAAAAGCGGCGACCTCCAGGCTGACATTACCTCCCCAGCCTCCATTGAAGACTTGTTTAAAAAGGTGGGACCATTCGACGCCCTGGTCAGTGCCGCAGGGGATGGTCACTTCGGCCCCTTGAACACAATGACGGATAAAGATTTCCGCAAAGGCATCGATAGCAAGCTCATGGGCCAGGTCAACCTCGTGCTCATCGGGCAGCACTATATCCGGCCCAAAGGATCTTTTACCCTTACTTCAGGAAGCGTCTCGGGAGACCCCGCCCTGCTCACTGCCAATCTGAGCGCGATCAACGCGGCCTTAGAAGGTTTCGCCCGGGCCTCGGCACTGGAATTGCACGATGGGATACGCATTAACGTGGTCAGCCCTGCGGTAGTGGAAGATTCTCCTGAGTACTTCCCCTTTTTCCCGGGATTTATACCCGTTTCTATGGAAAGAGTAGTCAACGCATACATCAGGAGCGTACTGGGCCCAGACACAGGTAAGACCATCGCAGCACACTAAGACCACAGCAGCTCCCCATAATTACTTCCCTTCCCGGATGTTAGCAATTTGATAATATCAGCACCTGGTCCAATATTGTTTGTCGGGCGTCTATATAGGAAATCATTACAGATTATGACGTTCAAAAACATTAGAAGAACAATCCTGCTCATGAATTTTGTCTATACCGGAATGTTGGTGATCATGACAGCCTGCATCGGCAATGCAGCGCAGGCACAGGCAAAAACACAACTACAGGCACAGAGTCAGACGCAAACGCAATCACAGCCCCAAACCCAGTCCGGCCATACCAATCCGTGGGCGCCCACGGACCTTGGCCCGCTGCCCCCCATCGCCAGTCTTACCAACGGCGTCTGGCTAAAAGGCGAACTGCATTTGCATTCGCGCCACAGCAAGGAGTCCTCGAACAACCCCATTGCAAAGGTCATTGCCTTTTGTAAAGCCGTCGGCATAGACTATATCTGCATCACCGATCACGACAACCATGTTGACGGCGACGTAGCGCACAACACCTGGGCCGATCCCGAGTTCAGGTCAGACTCGGTTCTTTTGTTGTATGGCGCAGAGTGGACGACAACCCGCGGCCATGGCAATGTATTCTCGGCCAGCCCTTATGATCACCAACGGTTATACGACGTTCGCGATCAGCGCGACATCGTCATCGGAGCGGTGAAGAAGGAGCTTGGAGTCCATCTGTCGGCCAACCATCCGAGTGGAAAGGATCATTTCGGCTATTCCTACGATATAGTCAACTCCATCGAAGTCTGGAATTCTGCCATCTGGTCCAAAAATGCCAACGCGATCATGATCTGGGATGACATGTTATCCTCCGGCCGCAAGCTGACCGGCAGAGGCGGCAGCGACGCACATCATGGCGCTCCGGAGACGCCCGCTCAGACAACAAAGAACAGCTATCAGGCGAAGGCCAACTACATAGGAACCCCGACCACCTGGGTATTTGCCACGACACGGACATCACAGGCGGTCATAGACGCTCTCACGAACGGACGGGTCTCCGTCAGCTCGAACCCCTATGCGCCCCGGGTTGAATTCTATGCCGACCTCGATCAGGACGGCAAGATGGACATGATGATGGGCGACAATGCCAAGGCCACAGGTAAAGCCGTCAGGTTCCGGGTTCAACTAACAGGAAACACTGTCCCAGGAACCTCCTATAAAGTCAGCATAGTGAAAAATGGCGACCCCTATGACACCCTCCAGACCGACGCGGCCGGCAAGATACCCACGGTAGAGTTCACCGATACACCGGCCACCATCGGCCGAACCTACTACCGCGTCACGGTCGAGGGCCCGTCTACCCCCTATCCGCAAGTTCCCGGGTCGGCTGCGCTCAGCGGCAACATGGTCGGGCTGTCAAACCCCATCTATTTCAATTTCGACCCTAACTTTTGATCGCGGCTGGGCCCCGTCCGGTTAAAGATCTCATTTGAATTTGACATTAAAAGTTCCGTTCGTTATAGTAATGATGGAGTCCTTAAATGCAAGGGCATTCGGATCAAAATAGTGATAGTCCGCCGTACCGTGAAAAGTACCGGAGATAGCCGTAGAAGAAATAGAAGTAACGGTGAGCGAGTCATCATAACTTCCAAATTGAATGGTATTCGAGATCCCGCCTCCTGGAGTGGTCAGGTAATTCAGATAAGAATTCGCTGCGTTGGGGTTAACAAGGGCTTGATTCGGATAAAGACCTGGCTTAACAGCACCCGACGCCGGTGTAATGAGGAATTCTAATTCCGGGAAACCGCCTGTGAGAGTGTCGGTACTACCCGAAATATCTATTTGTCCGCCGGTGGTGTCAACAGTAATGAACCCGTTAAAGGTCGTGGCTTTACCATTGATAGTAGCAGAGATCCCGTAAGGCGCTGGTTTTGAACTATTACTTTTTGAGCAGGCTACGAATAGAAGAATGAGGGCAAGAGCAGAAAATAAAATTTTTTTCATGATAAAGGATTTCCCCAAGAACGCAAAAACTGCCGGAATATTGCCGGTCCGACAATGGCTTTTCGATTACCCCGAACGGATATAAATGACCGAAAAAGGCCGTCCACTCGCCTCTACATCCCAGGCGACAAAAAGACCAGCTCCTCATTATTTCTCGCAAGGACCAACACCCTCTTCCCATTAGCGCAGGAAACCCATTTCGCATCCCGAACTTCGCCGGATATGGAAGGGAGACCGCACAGGAAGGAGAAGCCGGAGCTGCCGGGACCTCCGCCCCTGTAATCAAAAATGGATGGGATCATGGCATCATACCGCCCTTCATAAGGTAATACCCCATAAAAATTGCCTGCCGCCATCCAGGCCCTTCCCTCCTGAAAAGGATAAGAGATGAAAGCAAAAATGGGCGCGAGCTGCAGGTCTTCCGGTAGATCAACCCTGCGGAAATTGCCTTTTCCGTCATTCATAAAACAGGCAGAGCCCAGGGTCTCCGCTTTCAGCTCCCGGCACCCGTTGAACATATCCCCCAACAGGAATTGCACCGATCTGCCCGCCACCGCACTATAGCTGAGATTATTTTTCTTTAGCACCGGCAGCGCAAGTTCCAGCTGGTCCCTGCCGAGAAAAGGATATTCCTGCCCATCCATGGTATAGGCCATTATCTGCTCGAGGGTGCCGTTACCGTCAAAATCCTTTACGTACAGTTTCAATGGCCCGTTCCGCCCTGCAAATAATTTTGAATTATGTCCCCAATTCCCCGCCAGCAGATCCGCATAACCGTCTCCGTTGACATCTGCCGCATACAAGGTCTGCCACAAACCCGTTGACGCATTGATCTCTTTCCCCCGCAGGACTCCGTGATCGTTAAAAAAAACGTGCACGCCCATCCATTCTCCTGCCAGGACCAGGTCCATCCATCCGTCATGATCAAGATCAGCAAATATGGCTGAAGTCACCCTGTTCATTCCGTGCAAGGATATCACCTGCTCGCCCGCCACCACGAATTTTCCATTCCCTTCATTCAGCAACATCCATGAAGTTCCCCCTTCAGATCCATAGCTTTTCTGAGCAGCCAGGCTGCCGATAAACAAATCGGTCCTTCCGTCCCCGTTTACATCTGCCGCCGCCACGCAGGACTTGTTGGCAAGCAGAGACGGCAGGCCGCCCGAGACCTCCTTTAAATGGCCCCGCCCGTCATTCATATATAGATGGTCCGCAAGACGGGCATCCCCATCGGCGTACTCATTGCCCCCGCTGACAACATACAGATCCGGGTAACCATCGTTATTGGCATCGAAGAAAATGGCCCCAACCCCTTCCGACTCTTTGTTCTCCGCAAAAACGGCCGTATCCTGCCGGACGAAGCGCCCTGCTTGAGTCTGGATCATGAGACAGCCCGGCTGGCCTTTTGCGCCGCAGACAAAAAGATCATCGAGCCCATCCTTGTTCACATCGCCCACCGCCATGGCAGGACCCCTCGTGGATTCCAGGTGGGGGATCAGGTATTGCCTGTTGAAATCATTGAACGCATCCTCTTTATGTTTCCACCCCGCGGCGACTTGCTTGCTGACATCCTCACAAGAAACTTTCTTTTTAGGAAAAAAAACCTCCCTCCTGAAACCTCTTTGCGCATCCTGTTGCCGGCATAACAGTTGTTGGTTGGGCGCCGGCTTCCTGATCACCTGGTAACGCCTGTCCGGCCATACAACCAGCAGGCTGTCAGGCGCCGCGATGCTATCCAGCCCGAAATGAAGACGGGGTTCACATGAAGACATAAATCCCCTGGTAAGCATCAATTGCTCATATTGCAGGTGGCCCGCACTGAAAAGATAGGCCTTCACCCCGATGCCCGAGGTATTCATCCCTTCCCCACGAAAGGCCACGGTGAGATAGTTCTTCCCGGGCGCATGGTTTTGCAGGATGACAGCCGGTGCATTCAGCGCATTGATCACGATATCAAGCCTGCCGTCATTGTCCAGGTCCGCATAGGCCGCACCGTTGAAATAGCCCCTCAGTGGCGCAGTCCCCCAGGCTTCGCTCCTGTCTTTAAAATTCAAATGCCCATCCCCTTTTAACAGGTAAGGGTGAGATGCACCATCCGGCATTCTATCCAGCAACGCCTGCTCATATGCTGCCGGACTTCCAAACCGGCGGGGATCGCCGATATTGGAAAAGTACATGATAAAATCCAGGTCGAGGGGACGCTTGACGATGCCGCTGGAGATCAGCAAGTCCTTGTTCCCGTCATTGTCAAAATCCGCGAACAAAGGACTCCAGCTCCAGTCGGTAGCCGATACGCCGCCGATCAATCCCACCTCGCTGAAGCTCTCCCCATCGCCGTTGTTCCTTTGCAGACAGTTCCTGGAATATTGATGCTGGAAACCATTCTTTACGATCTTTTGATCATACACGTCCAGGTGCTCGCCATTGCCATAGGTCTTCAGTATTTTCTCATCGCCGGGCAGCATATCGGCCGTGACGACATCCAATTGCCCATCATTGTCAAAATCCGCTATATCATTTCCCATGGAATAGCGGCTGTAATGCCTGAAATGGGCTGCGCCACTCTCGGTAAAAGTTCCATCTCCATTGTTGATATAGTAGTAATCGTTCTCGTGAAAATCGTTGCCTACATAGATATCTTCCCAGCCATCGTCATTGAGATCACCTACTGCAATCCCCAGACCGTAGCCCAGGCTGCTTTGATAGATCCCTGCCTGTGCGGACACATCCGTGAATTTCCGCTGCCCGCCTGGGCCTTCGTCCCGACCCTGCCCGACATTTCGACCTATCCCGCCCCTCCGACCCTGCCCGTCATTCCTGTAAAGCCTGTCCCCCGCATAAGCATCGGGTATCCTCCGGTGACTGGTATCGACAATGTGCTGATTGGGATGTTCGGATTGGTTTAACAGGTAGCAGTCGAGATCCCCGTCATGATCATAGTCAAAAAAAACCGCCTGGGTGGAATAGCCGGAAAAATCCAGCCCATAGGCTTTGGCCTGTTCAGTAAAAGTCCCGTTGCCATTATTGATGAATAATTCATTATGCCCTTTGAATCCGTGCATATTGGCCAATGCACACACATAAATATCCAATAACCCGTCCCCATTTACATCCGCCATCGTAACACCGGTGCACCAATCCGAGCCGCTCCCCACTCCCGCCTTATCCGTGATATCCTCAAATTCAAAATTACCCTTGTTCAGATACAGCTTGTTATGCCCGGGGCTATTAGCCGTAAAATAAATGTCGGGCAATCCATCATTATTGATGTCGCCGACAGCCACTCCTCCCCCATTGTAATAATAGATATACTGAAGTATCCCGAGCCCCGGCCTCGCTGCAGGCACATTGGTAAAATCGATATGCGTCCGCGAAACAGGCAGACTGTGGAATAGGGTATCCTGCCGGTGACAGCCGGCAAACGTCATAAATACAATAGACAGCCGCAGCAGATGTTTTTTATGGCAAGACATAATTATCATTTCCCCCCGCCTCCAGCGGTTTAACAAACCGGAACACCGACTCCGCATTGTCTTCATAATCGATCAACTTCCCTTGCGGCGAATACAGCATCATAGCAGGATAGCGGCGGGGTTTGAACCTTACAATGAATTGGCTCAGGTTATCCTGCAATAACATCACATTCTTCCTCCCCTTCAACGCTCTGCCATATTTATCGATGAACAAGCTCAGTTTCTCCCGGCTTTCGAGGCTGATCACGTACATCGCTGCATTCCTAAAAGCGGCATAGCGCTCCCCGATGGCCTGCACGGCACGCTGACAATGTTCACAGTCCGGGTCCACAAAAAGAAAGAACAGCGGTTTGCCCCTCGCCAGGTCCCTGTTGGTGAACGGATTTTTTCCGGCACCGGAAAAACTGAAATCAGGAATGGTTTGCGCGGGTACCTGCGCCTGCGCTTTCAGCAAAAGGGAAAGAAGAAGACAGGATACCACAAAATATTTCAGCTTGCTCATTCTCTGGTGGATTAGCGTTGATGGAATGGTGAAAGGTCCCAGACCTTTATAGATTGCAGGACTGCATTTCCTCCATTGGCAAAAAGGTAGATGGAGTCCGCGTCCTCATCCGGGAAGATCTGCGTTGACAAAGCATAAAGGCCGCCATCGGCGAAAACCTCCAGCGAGGATCTGTCTACCAGTATTTCCAGATGAATGGTATTGCCTGCCCGCGCGGAAGAACTCAAATCGATGGTTTGCATCTCTTTTCCTGATTTGATCTTTCCCCCACCCGCATTGGTCCGGTCCACGACCAGCTGGTGACGGGCGGCATCATATCCAATACTGGCTCCTGCAATACTGCTGTCCCCTTCTTTTTTAGCGGCCAGCAGAAAACCTGCGACAGCGCCGGGGTCCACGCTCAGGTCAGCCTCTATCCAATAGGCATTCCCAGGCATCCTTTTCCATCTTTGCGC
>Ga0207671_10002451_pt1 | contig 19854 bp, 11 predicted proteins | sample KBSC24metaG_FD_184352 | JGI IMG/M metagenome (GOLD analysis project Ga0207671, IMG submission 184352) | Corn rhizosphere microbial communities from Kellogg Biological Station, Michigan, USA - KBS C2-4 metaG (SPAdes) (version 2) | ecosystem: Host-associated > Plants > Roots > Rhizosphere > Soil... | reverse complement strand
CCGAGAGCCTTTCGCCAGTTGGGTATATTGACGGGCCAGAACGATGAGTCGCAGACTGTTTTTCATCGGGCCGAGTCGAGCTCGAGGAGGGTCGGCATGCTCAAGAAAAAAGATGTTCCTTATTATCGTCGTCGTGAAGAAGCCGAACTTGAGCGCGCGGTACGTGCAGAAAGTGACGCCGCCCGCAAAGCTCATCTTCGGCTCGCGGACATGTACCACCAGGAACTGAAGCGACGCGAACGCATGCGTAACGACCTGGGGTGAGGCAACCGCAAGTCCGTTAGGCGGGGAGCATTGCAAAGCCACGCTCCCCTGCATGCGTGGGGTAGACCATGCCATTGGAGCGATGCCTGCTCTGCGGCCCCGTTAGGCCGATACAGGACCGTTCCACATAATGGAGCAGGCCGTTTACGCGGACAATCCGGTACTTGGCCATCAGCTTCGGCGAAGGTGCCGGATCACGGGCTGGCCGACTATATGAACATCAAATACTGCCTGTTAGGCTGATTCCGAGCGACGGAGAGCTGTCGTTACTACATCGCCCACGAACAGCAGCGGCGAGGTGGCGACAAATCGATCTGCGGGTTCTTGCGCACGATCACCATCTCGCGGGCATGATGCGACTGAGCTATCTCGCACCCGACATCGTCGCGGCAATCCTGGATGGGAGCCGACCAGCACGATGGCACGCAAGGCTGCTCGGGCGCAGGGGAGTACGGGGACCAATCTTTCGCCTTTCGGCTCGACCCTACCCAGCGCGCGGAGGCTTGGCGAAAGACATTTCGCCGTCGCCCCGGCTTTGCGCCCGCGCCATGCGGGGTGAGACACCGTATCGTTTGCGAAAATTCCGATCAAACGTACTCAGTTCATTGTAGCCCCACCGAAAGGCGATCGCGGTGATGCTGTGGCGTGCGTAACTTGGATCGATTATTTCCATATGGCACCGTTCCAGCCGTCGATCATGCACCCAGGACCAGAAGGACTCTCCCGAAGCTTGGAATGACCGATGCAAAGTTCGCACCGATATCCCGGCCCGTTCGGCAACCTTGGCCGGCGCCAATTCGGGATCGTCGAGCAGCGCCGTCGTGATGGTCTTCACGTTGCTCATCAGCTCGAAGCGCGTCCTGTCCAACCCGGAGGCCGCGCTTGGGGAGGTTCCCAATTGGATCATCGCGTTGACCAAAAGAGCCTGAAGCATGGCTACCTCGGGGTCCCCAACGCGGCCCTGTGGTTTGAGAACTGCTTCCATGAGGGCGGCCACACACGCACCGATTCCGGAGTCACGCGAAAATACCCGATCAAGGGCGATCTCTTGGCCATAAGAAAGAGCTTGAGCGAGCCTCCAAGGAATATGGAAGCCGTAGGTTTCGCTTCCACCTTCATCGACGTGATATTCGACGGTTTTCGAGGGTCTGATGAAAGCCATTTCCCCTGGCTGCAGGCGAAGTTCTCTGTCGTCGCTGACGAGCGTCAAACTACCTTGTTTTACGAACTGAAGGGAATAATCAGGTTGACGTGAGAAATGCCTGATCAGATAGCGATGAAGGAGCGAATTGCATCGATGTAACGAGCAGTTCAAGGCCCCTAAAGTAAATCCTGTCGACCGTGCGTCAAGAAGACCGCTTTCCCTGATTTCGTAAATGATACTTCTGTCTGCTTCGATTTCCGTATAATATCTTGCCAGCGCATTGGAATATTCCGCTGATCGAGCGCGCGCTGGTAGGGTTTCCGTCGAGAAATTGAGCATGCTCACCCCCGTTAGGCAATGAGTCCTGCGCCCAACGATGAGACAGATCGTCTTTTATGTCAATCTCGTGAATCAGACCATATATTGCCGGTCGCCTTGACGCACAATGTCGAATCCGGTGTCTCTAAATGCCATGATCCTGTGGCCGACTGGCACTAGGGTGGATCGTTAACGCAGCAGCTTCTGATACAGGACAGCTTTTCAGAGCCTTCGGTATCGCATTTGGGGACATTTATGGTGCCGGGGCGACATTCCCGTTCGGATCAACGACGTTCGAGCATAGGCTGGCCAACGGTACTCGCGGTATCGCTCACAGCAGCGCTTCCGGTCATGCCGAGCCCTGCGCAGGCCCAGCAACGCACAGCTGATACCGTGTTACGAAACGCTAGGATCTATACAGTCGATCAGCAACGGCGGACGGTCGAAGCTTTGGCCGTCAAGGACGGGAAAATCATTTTCGTGGGCGATGACGCGGGACTGAAGCCGTTCATCGGTCCCAAGACGATCGTCAAGGATGGAGGCGGGAAGCTGGTGCTTCCTGGCCTGGTTGACGCTCACATCCATCCTCGCGGCATCGTCGATTTCGGTGGCTGTAACCTTCACGCCACCGCGCACACACTGGCCGAGATTGCGTCGATCGTCGGCAAGTGCCGCAAGGATGCCAAGCTTGCGCCGGGCAGGTGGCTCGGGGTGTCGCAATGGGAGTATGCGGCAGGCAATCAGACCGATCCTAAGCATCTGACTCTGCGTGCCGCGCTCGACGAGGCGGCGCCCGACAACCCGGTCGTGATGACGGGCTGGGACGGTCACCACGCTGTATTCAACAGCGCTGCGCTGGCCCAAGCGAAAAACAATAAGGGGGAGACCATAGGCTATTCGAAGAAGACGCTTCAATCCGACTTCGCCAAGTACAAACCTGTCGTGGGTGTCGACAGCAACGGTGAACCGAGCGGCGACATTCAGGACGACGGCAGAGTGCCGATCGATACGTCGGAGGTCGAACATGACGACTTCGCCAAGCTGCTGGCGGAGCCGGAACGGCTCGCCGAACGACTCAACAGCGACGGCATCACGGCGGTCTGGGATGCAGCCGCTTATACCCAGAGTGGCATCTTTGGCCCCGGCAGCATCTACGACGTGTACGACAAGCTTCAGAAGAGCGGGCACATGAGCTTTCGCGTCAATATGGCGCAGCTTTGGGAGCCGGAAGATTTTCCTGACGCGGAAGGACGCATCGATTGGAAAGCGCTCTTTGCCAAGGCCGATGAGATCAGGAAGAAATATGCAGGCAATCCGCTGGCATCGGCGGATTCGGTCAAGATCTTCGCCGACGGCGACATGGAAGCCAATCCCAACAACGTTCCTCCGACCTTCGGCGCGGCACCCAGGCCGGTGCCCTATCTTCAACCGATATTCGAAAAGGACAAGCAGGGCTTCCTGTCGGTCAAGGACTATGTCGATGTCTCGTCACCTGAATGCGTCTATGCCCGCGCCAGGCCGAATGAGGTCGCATCGCCCGTCGCAATCGCCGACTTCATGAAACGATACGGTTTCCACCCCGGCCAATGCGCCATCTCTTATGGCATTACCCAACACGCGCCGTGGATCTTCGACGATTATGTGATGCAGGCGCATCTCAGGGGCTATACGATCCACATCCACGTCATCAGTGACGCGGCTGCGAGCCTGGCGATCAACGCGCTCGAAGCCGCGCGCAAGGCCGATGGCGTGACCACGCATCCCGACACGCTGGCGCATATCCAGTGCGCCACACCGGAGCAGGTCAAGAGGATCGGCGCCGATCACTTCTTCATCGCCTACACCTATAGTTGGATGTATGCCGAGCCCAAGGGCTACGATCTCAGCACCGTACCGTTCTTCAACAAGGTCCACGGCAACAGCTACGAAGCGCTGCACGATCCGAACAGCTATTTCGAACGCTGCACCTATCCTGCCAAATCGAGCAAGGATGCCGGCGCGATCCTTGCGGCGGGATCGGATGCTCCGGTCCTGACACAGGATCCCCAGCCGTTCGTTAACATGGAATTCGGCGTGACACGCGCCCGGCACGGTCTTCCTCCGCTCAGCCCGTGGGAACGACTGTCCATCGAGGATCTGATTGATGCCTATACGATCAACGGAGCGCGCGCGCTGAACCGTGACTCGCAGATCGGCTCGCTGGAGATCGGCAAGTCCGCCGACTTCATCATCCTTGATCAGAATATCCTGACGTTGGCCAAGACCGGCCATCCCGACAAGATTGGAGATACCAAGGTTTTGGAAACCTGGTTCATGGGGAAAAAGGTCTATTCTTCGCCGAAATAGTAAGTGATCCAGATTTCGTAGGTAATAATTGAATAATTTCCTCATTTTACCTGGCGCATCGAAAAAATCATTACGCATGATCTAAATATACTGATCGGCTGGGCCTATTTGCGATCACCCCCTTCGATATCACGACCGATATCGTCAGTATCAGGGGATTTGCTATTGGCTTGATATTCTACAGAAGCCGGCCCTACGAATAAACTCGATCTCGCGGATAACTGCTTGAATGGTCTTTGTGTCGGCTTCGGTCGTGCGTGCCGGTTTTTTTACGGATGACACGCTCAACTCATCGATTTCACCTAGGTGCAGAAGCGTGACGCTCCTCGCCCTCTTCGCTGGCACCACAAGCGTAGCTTCAGTCCCACAGCTCGATAACATTATGGTGTTCTTCGTGGGGGCCTGGACGGGATCAGCACAGGCGAGGTCAGCATCATTGCAAAGGGATACCAAATGAACGCGGATTTAACTGCAATAGGATTTTACGTTCTCACCCCCTTTATGCTGGTCTCTCCGATCACCGCTGCCGCTGCTCAGGACACAGCGGCGAAAGACGCCGCGTCCGCCAGCGCTCCACCTACATCCGCCGAAAGCACTTCACCGTCGTCGCCGATACCCGATACCGACAAGTCGGAAATCGTCGTCACGGCTACCCGCCAAGCGCAGGTTCTCTCGCGTGTTCCGCTCAGCATTAGCGCCTATTCCCAGAAGACCATGGATGCTCGCGGCATGAAATCCGTTGCCGACGTCGCGCGCTTCACGCCTGGGGTTCGCTTTGGCCGAAGCGCGGGAGGCTCCAGCAACAACATTAGCATCCGCGGCATCGCTTCCGACGCGGGCGCAGGCACGACCGGCATCTACATCGACGACACGCCTATTCAGATACGCGGCTTGGGCTTCAGTTCGGACAACACATTGCCGGCGATCTTCGATCTGGAGCGTGTCGAAGTGCTTCGCGGGCCGCAAGGCACGTTGTTCGGCGCTGGGTCGGAAGGCGGTACGGTGCGGTTCATCACGCCGCAACCCAACCTTGATCATTTCGAGACCTACGATCGAGTAGAGATCGCCGGCGTCGCGCACGGCAGTGTCAACTGGGAAGCCGGCGCCGCGATCGGCGGACCGATCGTTGCGCAGAAGCTCGGCTTCCGGATCAGCGCCTGGCACCGGCGTGACGGCGGCTACATCGATCATGTCGACAACCAAACCGGGATGGTGGACGACAGGAACATCAATCACGGTGACGTCACCGTGCTGCGGGGCGCACTTACCTATGCGCCCGCCGATGATCTCAAGATCAACCTCGGCATCACCTATCAGAAGCGAGTCACAAACGCATCGGACAATTTTTTCGTCGGCATCTCCGATCCCGGGAATGGAGTTTTCCGCACCAGTACCCCGGAATACCGCGGTAGCTACGACCGATGGTATCAACCCTCGCTGACCGTCCAATATAATACCGGCGGTGTCTCGATCACATCGATCAGCTCATATTTCAGCCGCCTGAACCGCACCGGTTACAGCGGTACGCTGTACAATCTCTCCTATTACCAGAAATGCTACCTGGACGGCTGCGGGTTTCACAGCACTGGGCCGGGCGGCAGCACCGATGCCAACCCCGGGCCGCTTTACCCCTTCCTGACGCCGACCGGCATCGAGAAGGGCTTGCCTTACTATCTCAGCCCATCGCACGTCACCAATACACAGCGGCTCGTGACGCAAGAACTTCGCCTGCAATCGTCGGACCCGAACGAACGTCTGAACTGGGTGATCGGCCTTTTCTACCAGCACAGCCGCCAACGCAGCACCGACGAGCTGGTTGATCCACTCGGAAACAGCTTCTTCAACGCCGTGTTTGGCCAGAGCCTCGAAGATTTCTTTGGCTATCCCCTGTATGGACAGGACAGCTACATCAACAACTCGGTCGCCACGGAAAGTCAAATCGCCGGGTTCGTCAACGTCACCTATGGGATCACCGAAAAGCTCAAGCTCGTCGCCGGCGGCCGTTACGCGCAGTCCAAATTCTCCGTCGTGAATTTCGCCGACGGTTCGCAAAACGGCTCGCGCACCGAAGGATCGGGCAAGAAAACCGACAGGCCCTTCACACCGAAGCTCGGCGTGAACTATCAGGCCGACCGGAACAACCTGTTCTACACTAGCTGGTCCAAAGGATTTCGCGCAGCCGGCGCCAACCCGCCTATTCCTGTCACCCCATGCGCGGACGATCTTGCCGTGCTCGGCCTGAACTCCGCTCCGGGCGCCTACAAATCTGACAGGGTCACGAGTTGGGAGCTTGGCTCCAAGAACAAGTTTTTCGGAGGCAAGGCCCAGATCGAAGCCTCGGTGTACACCTCGAAATGGAGCGACATCCAGCAGATCGTTAACCTGCCGACCTGCGCTCTGCGCTTTATCGCCAATGTTGGCAGCGCGCGCAGCCGTGGATTCGATCTTAAGGCCTCGCTTTCGCCATTGAAGGGCGTCACACTGGACCTGGCGGCCGGCCACACGGACACGCATTTCACGCGGGATGCGCGCCTGGCGCAGCAAGGCCAGATCGTGGTGCTGAACGGCGATGCGATTGAAGGCCCGCCTTGGACATTTAGCGCGGGCGGGCAATATGCGTTCGCACTCGGCGGTATCGACGCCTTCGTCCGCGGCGATCTTGAGTATCAAAGCCGGCTGCGACGTCCGACACCCGAACGCGATCCCGCGAGCGCAAGCTATGACGCCGGTTTGATCGCTCCGGACGCGACCACGTTCGTGAGTCTGCGCACTGGCGTGATTGTGCACGGCGCCGATATATCGCTATTCATCGACAACCTTCTCGACAGCGCCCCCCGCCTGGCTCTTGCTCATCAGGATAGCAGCACGCTGCTCTTTGAGAATGCGACTTTCCGCCCACGCACCATAGGTCTCACCGTGACGTACCGACGGTAGCATCCCGTCAGGAAGACATGATCGTCGATGCGTCGACCATTTGCCTCCGTACGGGATCGAAACGAAGCCTTCTGGCAAGGCGCTTGTCGCGCTTGCCGGACAGCGCGCTGAAATCATCTGCCTTGGGGCTGACCTGACCAGGCAGACTGAGACCGACCTGTTTCGTGACCAGCTGGCCGATCGGTTCATCAATGTCGGTATGGCCGAAGCAAATATGGTGGGCATAGCTGGCGGGCTGGCGCGCCTGCTATCTGGAAATCCTTTCATAGCGGAAAGGCTCCTCATCCCCCTTGCGCCAATAGCCGGCCAGATCGGGCTTCTCGTCGCCGTCGGTGTCATACCAGCTGACGTCCGTCAGGCCATCATGATCGTTATCGATGCTCCACATGTCGATCTTTCCGTCGCCGTTAGTATCGAGCAACCAAATGTTGGCCTTACTGTTATCATCCGGGGTAATCAGCACTGAATCCGCCTTGCCGTCGCAATCGGCATCGGTGAGTGCGTAGTTGGCGGGGATGGGCTTGGTTTCGCGCCATGTTTTGAGAGTCGGCGGTTCGCATTGCGAGGCGGCGACGTTCTTGACCTTTGGCTCGATGCGGCTGCCCGGCCGCGCCAGGAAGGCCCGTACGTCATCAGCGGAAATCGCGAAGTTAAGGCCCTCGCCTTCGCTCTTGAAGGCGTTGATGCCAACCACATGGAGCGCGTCGTCAAGCAGCGGGCCGCCCGAATTGCCGGGATTGATCGGCGTCTGCGTCTGGATGACGGTGGCGCTATGGCTGAGCTTGTCGTCCGCCTGCCAGCTATATCCGCGCCGAATCTGGCTGACGATGCCCTTGGTGTAGGTCCAGGCCTCGCCGGTCGGATGGCCGATGGCGTGGACGTCGCTGCCGACCGAGACTTCGCTGACGCTGCCGAGCATCAGCGGCTCGTGGCCCGGCGGCACCTGCGCGACCTTGATCAGCGCGAGATCGGCAACCTCGTCTTTCTTGATGACGGTCGCGGCGATGACGTCGCGCCGCGTCACCTGCTGCCCTTCCACCGCCGGCTTGAAGATCACGCCGACCGTCTGGAAATCGCCCACCACATGCGCATTGGTGATGATCGATCCATCCGCTGACAGCAGCGCACCGGAACCCAGCCCCTCTTCGGTGACGATCAGCACGACCGAAGGCGATGCCGCGCGATAGATCGTCACATCCTGCCCGCCGCGCATATGCGCGGCATCATCCTCGCCGACGCCGGAGAGCGCGGACGAAAAGCGCTGGAGCGATTTGGCGGAGAGCGATCCGCTGAGCCCGCCTTTCAGTGCCGCCAGATCGGGCCTGAACGAGCGCGGCGCCTGCGTCGCGCCGCCCTTCGGCAGCGCGCCAGTAATGACATCGGCTTGCGCCCATGCCATCTGTGAAACCGCAATCGCCAAACTCATCATCCCCGCCAGATGGAAACGCATATTGGGATAACTCCAGATGTCTCGGTTTCGAATTCTGATTTGCCCAATTCTGACGCTTAGCATCTTGTTCGGCGGCGGTGCCAGTGCCACGGCAGCGGACGTATCGATCGAAACGCGCACCGCCTATGAGAGATTTTTTCAAGGCGATACTGAGGGCGCCAAAGACATTCTGTCAAAAGGCGTTGCGGCTTCGGCCGATGATGTAAAGGCCCGGCAATCTTATCTCGACGCGCTGCTGGAAATCTGCAGCTATTCCGAGGACGATGATTGCCTCGACCATAATCTCAAAAACTATTTCGATGCCAATGATGCGATTGTCGCAAAGAACCCCGAACTGGCCTTGCCGCTGGCCCATCGACAATATTTTTATGCGGGCTTTCTCTATCACAACCGCGGTACGCACGCGCTCTGGCAGCGCGACATCCTGGGCAAATTCATCGGCACCGAGAACGAGACGCCCGCCGATGTTGAAATTTACCTGCGGCGGCAGGCGCTCGAAGGCTTCATGCGCGCCGATCTCGACGACCGCACCGGGGCGCTCCGCGCGGCAGACAAGCTCCTGTCGCTGATCGCATCAATCAAAAATCCGCAAGACAATCGCTTCGCCATCGCCACTTCCCTCTCGGACGCAATCTCACTCCTGTTGAAAATCGGCGAAGTCGATCGCGCGCGGCGCATTTACGCCGTGACCGGCAATGCGATCGCGGCCAACCTACCCCCGGCGTCGGTGCCCGCGATGATCTGGCGATCGCGGCAAGCGGACCTGCTCGATCAAATGGGGGACATCGAAGGGGCCAGACGCGCGCTCGACCTTTTGATTGATGCGGCCACCGCGGCACATATCGACGCAGACACGAAACTCTGGCTGCTCACAAGCGGCCATATGCGCCGCACGGTTTTCTGCGTGCTGCTCGGTGACGACAGTTGCGTGCAACGGTCGCTTGATGCGCATCCCTATGCCAAGGCCGCCGAAGCGCCCACGCCGGCCAACAACCCCGCAATGCTGGAATATCTCGCTGTGCGAACATTCGCCCGCGCAATCAAAGGAGCGAAGCCGGATGAGGCGCTTGTCGAGGCGCTGCAAAAGACGCCGGAATTTCCTGAGCTTTCGCAGCGCGACGCAAGCGTCGACAAAGTGCTGCAGCTGGAAGCGATCGCACTGGCGACTGGCAAGCCGGAGTTGCGGCGCGAGAGCATGGCGACGGCCGGCCGGCAACTGGCGGAGCTCTTTCGTAATAGAGCCCCCGCCACACCCGGAGCCTGGTATCGCATCAGCGCCACCGAGAAGATCATGCTGCAACTCGCGCTGATGGCCTCGCGCGCGCCACCCGCACCGGATGACGCACTGAGCTTCCGCTTGCTGCAACTGCTCGGCCGCAAAGGCGATCTCAACGACGCCGACAATCTCGCCGCGATTCTGGCTGCGCGCGACGCGGACGACCGCCGCACCATCCATCAGGCGCTGCGGCTCAATGCCAAGCGCAATCAGCTCGAACTGCGCCAGCTTGCCGCGCTCGTTGCGCTGCTGCCCTCGCAGCCCACCGGCCAGCCGCTGAGCTATGACTGGGCGGCGCGGAAGCCGCTCAACGATTATGCCAAGGATCTCGCCGCGCGACGCCAGCAGCTTCTGACGCATAATCCTGGCCTGCAATCGGCGCCGGCAGTGGAACTCAAGGCGCTTCAACAGGCGCTCGCGCCGAATGAGGCAGCGCTATCGCTGACCGGTGTTCCGGGCAACCTCGTCTATAGCTGCGTGCGCCATGACAGCGCGACGCTGCAACTGCTCCCGCAGGATTTCAGCACGACGGCTGCCGACATCAAGATCCTGCAACTGGCGCTGACCGCCGAACGGCCGCCGGACGAAGCGCTTGACACACAATATCCGGTCGCGGCGGCGGTGCGGCTTCATCGCCTCCTACTCGCGCCTTTCGCGAGCTGTCTCAAAGAGGGCGACCATCTGCTGTGGCTGGAGCCGCATGGCGAATTGCCGATACCATTGACCGCCCTGCTTCCCTCGGCACCGCCGAAGCTGGGCGAGGGCTATGATCTGTCCAAGGCAGATTGGGTGGTGAACCATTATGCCGTCTCTTATCCCGGCACCGCCGCGCTGGTCGTCGCCAACCGCACCGCAGCCGCGACGCGGACGATCGTCAGCCATGCCTTTCTCGGCGTTGGCGACCCGGACCTCGGCGGCCAAGCCGGCGACGGCAGCACAAAGCAGGCGATCGTGGCGCGCGGCGCTTTGCGCGGGCTCGGCAATGATTTCGGCCTGGAACCGCTGCCCGAAACCAAGGCCGAGCTGGAAGCCTCGGCGCGCTACTTCCCGGCCAACAAGATCCTCGTGCAAGGTTCGGCAACCGAGGGCAGCGTGCGCCGCGAGGTGCTTTCCTCCTACGGCCTGTTCTCCTTCGCCACCCACGGCCTGATCCGCGAGGAGATCAAGGGCCTGACCGAGCCCGCACTGGTGCTGACCCCAGTCACCAGCGCCAATGCGCTCGATGACGGGCTTCTGACCGCCAGCGAGATTGCCGACCTTGAACTGCCGGCGGATTTCGTCGCGCTCTCGGCCTGCAACACCGCCCATTATGATTTTTCTTCGATGATGACACAGGATTTGCCGGCGCTCGCCTCAGCATTCGCGACCGCAGGCGTCGCTGCGACGATGGGAACGCTGTGGGCAGTCGACTCCACCACCTCGCAAACCATCGTATCTGGCACCTTTGGTCGGCTGGGTCAGGATCGCAGGAGCGGGGCAGCCGAGGCATTGGCGCAGGCGCAGCGCGCCTTCCTCGCAAACCCGCCACGCAAGGCGATGCTGCATCCACGCTTCTGGGCGCCGTTCGTCATGCTGGGTGACGCAGGCGCACGGTCCGGAACAACACGCACGCCGTCGCTGCAACTCGATCATGTCGAACGGGTGACCAACGGTGGCGGCGAAATCCTCGCCACATTATCCGACGGGCCGCGCCGCTACGCCAACTTGATCGGCGAGCCGAAGGACGGGCGTTATGCGGGCAGTCTTCGCGCCACCAGCCCCGGCGGCGAGCTGTGGCGGACCCGTAACTGGAGAGTGGCGGCGGGCGACGTTTTGCTCAAGCTCGGGGCGAAGCTGCTCGCCGGCGGTAATGAATATCAGGCCGATCCCGGCATCAACCACGCCGTGCTGGAACTGGTCGACCCCAACACGGGCGCGGCGCGTGCGTCATGGTCGGGCCGGGCGCTCCTCCCAGGCGGCAGCCAGATATTGGGTAGCGCGCTCTACAACGGCAAGGCGATCATCCTGCTTGGCCCATGGACGACGACGTCTGCCAGCGCGCCATCCGCGCTCAAGCTGATCGAAGTGAACGAACAGCTCGAGGTCAAACCGCTGTTCGACATTCCGGCCGCCTATGCGCGGCTCAGCCGCGTCAGGATGCTACTGGACGCTGGCGGGCTACTCATCGTCCAGACCAGCGATATCGAGCAGACCTCCACCAAAATGCGGCGAGATGATTTCGACGCGAGCTTCTGCCCGCTGCCGGCGACGACGATCGAACGCCGCGACTGGACCGGGAGGCAGGTGCTGGCGAAGCGACTTCCCAGCCTCTCCGTCCAAACGCTCGCCGAGAGCAAGGGCGCATTGTTCATCGGCGGTGCGATCCGCAGTGCGTGCATCGATCAGCCGCATGCCGTCATCCTTAAGGTCGATGACCGGCTCGAAACCAGCCCATTCTTCCTTGAATCGCAACTCGGGCAAACGGCGGTCGAAAAGATCGCACCGAGCGCAGATGGCGGGCTGATCGCCGCGATCCAGCGCGAGAATATACTGGGCTTCAGCAAGCCCGATAGCGACGTGAAGAACTACATTCTGGCGCCGTCAGGAGCTAATCTCCGTTTCTCCGACGATGTGCTGACGAGCGGTGAAATCTGGGTCTTCGACGCCAAGGGCAGCCCGGTGCACCGCGCGGAATTGTCTTCGGGTTCCGACATCTATCTGCATACGATCGACATGCCGCGAAAAGATCGGATTTCGGTCGGCGGCAGCATCGGCGGGGAAGCTGCGTTTTTCGATTTCGAAATTGCGGCCAGCCAAAAGGATCGAGCCGCTGTCAGTCGATGAGGCTGATGCTCATCGCAAGTTCCCTGTTCTCGCCGGGCACGATCTCGATGATCCCAGGCTTGTCGCGAATGTCTCCATCATAGCCCACCGGATCGGCAAAACCCTGCCACGGCTCGATGCAGATGAAGCCGGCGCCCGGCTTGGTCCAGACGCCGAGCGTGGGAAAATCGGCGAATTCGAGCGCCAGGCGAGGACCTGCCGACGCTTCATAGCTCAACCTGCAGCTGTTAAGCCGGTCGAAGATGAGCGCATCGTCAATGAACAGGTCGTCGCGCAGCACCAGCATATCGCCCGACACCGGTGTGGGCTGCGGATCGGGCAGCAGAAGCCCGTTCGCATCGATACGGCGGATCGGCGCGGGCTCGTCATGTTCGAAGCGGATACGGTGATTCTCGCGCGGCTCGCCATAGGGCAAGGGCCACCTCAGCGCGGGATGGAAGCCGAAGCTTGCCGGCATCGTGCCGGCACCGTTGTTGCTGATGATGGCGGCGAGCTTGAGCGTGGCGTCCGCTACGGAAAAGCGGATGTCGAGCTGGAATTCGAACGGATAGATTGCGCGCGTCTCGGCCGACGCGGCGAGCCGGAACGTCGCCGCATCAGCCCCGCGATCGACGATCGCGAAGCTGGCATGCCGGGCGAAGCCATGTTTGGGCATCGCATAGCGGGTGCCGTCGAGCCGATAGCTTCCGCCTTCGAGCAGCCCGATAATGGGAAAGAGGATGGGCGCACGACCCTGCCAGAATGCCGGATCGCCATTCCACAACAGATCGCGTCCCCCGCTGTCGGTCAGAGATTGAAGTTCCGCGCCGCGCGACGAGATGGCGGCTTTGAGGCGATCGGAGGATATCGTCGCCAGATCGTCAGTCATCGGCACGCAGCTCCCAGCTATGGATCAACAAGCGGCTGGACGCGCCAACCCGGATTGCCGGCGGTTGGCTCCAGTGCTCGATCATCGCCCAACTTGGACCGGAGACCATGCCCGATGCAATCGATGACGGCCGTTGCACGATAAATTGCGCCGGCAAGTGAACCCGTTGCGTCCCTCTCCGTTTGAACGGCCGAAACAGAGACTAACATGGGTTTGTTGGGCCGACGTCGCCACGAGCGATGCCTCGGCGTATTTGCCGATCTGCCTCAGCGTCTTCAATAATTGGGGATGTGCGTTCCTAAATGCTTGCCGGCGATATAGCCGAAGGTCATGCCGGGGCCGAGTGTGCCGCCCGCGCCGCCATAGGCTTCGCCCAGCACGGCAGCCATGGCATTGCCCGCCGCGTAGAGCCCAGCGATGGGGTTGCCGCTCCAATCGAGCACCTGGGCCTCGCCATTGGTCTTGGGGCCACCGCAGGTGCCGAGCGCGCCGGATTCCATCTTTACCGCGTAAAAGGGGCCCTGATCGATCAGCCCCAGCGTGCGGTACGGCGGATCGAAAGCGGGATCGCCCCACATGTAGAAATTGTCATAGCTGTTGTCGCCGCGGTTGAAATCATCGTCATGGCCGTTGCGTACCATCTGGTTGAAGCGCGCGACCGTCGTCGCCAACCCCTGCGGCTCGATCCCCGCCTTTTCGGCTAGCGCCTCCAGCGTATCGGCCTGGATCATGTAGGGCGGGATCGGGCCGCCGGGCGGCGAGGTGAAGGTGGGGTATTTGCCTTTGTAGCGCTGATCGATGATCAGCCAGTAGGGCAGGTTCGCATAGCTGTGGGTGCCCGCGTCGAAGACGTGAAGTGCTTTGCCCATCGCATTGTAGTTGGCGGCTTCGTTGACGAAGCGCTTGCCCGCACGATTGACCAGGATCGCGCCCGGCCGCGCCCGCTCGTCCGATCCCAGCAGATAGTTGGGCTTGGCAGCGCGGTGCTGCGGTTTGAATTCGAGCACGCTCTGCTGCCAGAAGGCGTTCTGCATATTGCCGAGCTGCGCGCCTGCCTCGATCGCCATCACCAGCCCGTCGCCTTCATTTTCAGGCACGCTGACCGGGCCGGTGAGCGGGCCGCGCAGGAAGGCTTTGACAAGCGTCTCGTTCCATTCGAAGCCGCCGGTGGCGATCACGACGCCGCGCCGCGCACGCACCCTGAAATCGCGGCCATCGGCGTCCTCGGCGATCACGCCGATCACGCGATCGCCAGCCTTGACCAGCTTGCGCGCGCGCTTTTCGAACTCGATCGGAATGTCGCGATCGAGCACGGCCTTGAACAGGGCGCCGATCAGCGCCTGCCCCAGCCCGCGATAATCATGCGCCTCGCGCTCGGCGAGCGTGGCTTCGTCGAGCGTGCCGTTGATCGCTTCCATCAGGCTGCCGCGCACCGGATAGGCCATTTTGGTGGGATTCACCCGCGCGGCCCATTTGCCCAACTGCTCGAACGAAAAGGCCTCATTGTCGAGCGAGCGCCCGCCCTCGGCCTTCGCGCCGAGCAGATAGGGCTGATAATCGGGAAAATCGGCATAAGCGTGGAAGCGCACCGGCGTCTTTTCGGCGAAATAGCGGATCATCTCCGGCCCGCGCTCGAGGAAGGCGCCCAGCGTATCGGGATCGAGCGCCCCGGGCGCCAGCGCATCGAGATAGGCGACGACATCCTCGTCCGAATCTTCGATGCCGGCTTCCTGCTGGTAGAGATTGTTGGGGATCCAGAGCATCCCGCCGGACATCGCGGTGGTGCCGCCGACCATGCCCGATTTCTCGAGGATGACGACATCCTGCGCGCCGAAATCATAGGCCGCGATCGCCGCTGTCAGCGCCGCGCCGCCCGAGCCCAGCACGACGACGTCCGCCTCCCGATGCCAATTGAGGTCATCCGTCATCCCGCTCTCCTGTGTCGCTTGGCGCAACACTAGTGTTCAGGCGGGCGAGGCAGCCACTCCGAAATGTCCTAGGGTGTGCGGGCTGACAGCGATGCCTGGAGGGCGAGGCTTCCTAGTCGATCAGCCGAAGCGGCCCGTCACATAGTCGCGGGTTTGCTGCGCGCGCGGGTTCGAGAACAGTTCTGCGGTGGGGCCGAATTCGATCATCCGGCCCAGATACATGAAGCCCGTATAATCCGAGATGCGGGCGGCCTGCTGGAGATTGTGGGTCACGATCACGATCGTGAAATCACGCTTGAGCTCCATCAGGGTATCCTCGAGCTTCGCCGAGGATATCGGATCAAGCGCGGATGCGGGCTCATCGAGCAGCAAGACCTCCGGCTCGACCGCGATACCGCGCGCGACGCAAAGCCGCTGCTGCTGGCCGCCAGACAGGCCGAGGCCGGAGCTGTTCAGCTTGTCCTTGACCTCTTCCCATAATGCCGCGCGCTTCAGTGCCCGGTGGACGATCTCATCCATCTCGGCCTTCGGTTTGCGCTGGTAGAGGCGAACGCCGAACGCGACATTGTCGTAGATCGACATCGGAAACGGCGTGGGCTTCTGGAACACCATGCCCACCCGTGCACGCAGCCGGGCAAGATCGGTGCCCGAGCGCATGACATTCTCTTCGTCGATCGGCTGTTCGCCCTGGCCGGTCTCGACCACGAGCGAGACGCGCTCGCGCAAGCGCTGCAGGCTCTTGCGATCGGTCAGCACGTCCTCGCCATCGAGCAAAATCCGGCCGATCGCATGCTGGCCCGGATAAAGATCGTAGATCCTGTTGAGCGCGCGCAAGAGCGTCGACTTTCCGCAGCCCGAAGGGCCGATCAGCGCCGTGATCTTGTTGCGCTCCACGGGAAGGTCTACGCTGAACAGCGACTGATTCTTGCCGTAGAAGAAGTCGAGCTTGCGTGCCTCGAGCGCGAGATTATCGCGCGCGGGCCAGGTCATGATCGTATCCTGCTCGGATTTGGCGAGAGTGGTGGTCATGCGCGGCGGGTCTCCCGGGCGAGGGCACGCCCGATGATATTGATGGATAATACGGCAACGGCGATCAGCAGCGCGCCCGCCCAGGCGAGCCTGCGCCAATCATCATAAGCGGAGAGTGCGAACTGGAAGATCGTGGTCGGCAGACTGGCCATGGGATGGCTCATATCGGTTGAGAAGAACTGGTTGCCGAGCGAGGTGAACAACAAGGGCGCGGTCTCGCCGCTGATGCGTGCAAAGCCCAGCAGCCCACCCGTCACCAGGCCGGCGCGCGCGGATTTCCAGATGATCTTGCGGATCACGAAGGATTTGGAGGCGCCGAGCGCCATGCCGGCCTCCCGCAGGGCGCCGGCCTGAAGATTCAGAATATCTTCCGTCGTCCGGGTCACGATCGGCGTCGCCAGGAAGGCGAGCGCGACCGCGCCTGCCCAGGCGGAGAAGCCGTGGAACGGCCGAACCAGAAGCTCATAGACGAACAAACCGACGAGGATCGACGGCGCCGAAAGCAGCACGTCGTTGAGGAAACGCACGACATGGCCGTAGGGCGTATCGCCGCCATATTCGGCCAGCCAGGTACCCGCGAGCACACCGACCACCAGCGCGAATATCATCGCCCAGGCGCACATGAAAATCGAGCCGACGATCGCGTTCGAAAGACCGCCCACCGAGCCTGGGGCTGGCTGGGTCATCGTAAAGACCTTGAGATCGAGACCGCCCAAGCCCTGTTGCACCAGCGACCAGAGGATGAGGATCAGCGCCCCCAGCGCGATCAAGGTCGCAAGGCCGCAGGCAACGACGAACGCGCCGTTGAGGAACTGGCGAAACATCATGCGATCGAACATGGCCGCTCCCTCAATATTTCTGGCTGCTGAGCAGCGCGCGCGCCACCGCCAGCACCGAGAAGGTGATCAGGAACAGCACCAGCCCCAGCGCGATAAGCGCGGCCGTGTGCATTTCGCCGGTTGCCTCGGTGAATTCGTTCGCGATCGTGGAGGCGATGGTGGAACCGGAGGCGAATGCCGAATCTGGAAAGGCATGCGAATTGCCAATGATGAAGGTGACGGCCATCGTCTCGCCCAGCGCACGGCCGAGGCCGAGCATCACCACGCCGACCATGCCGCGCCTTACATAGGGGATGATGATCGAACGGATCACCTCGAACGGCGTACAGCCGAGACCATAGGCAGCCTCGCGCACCTGCGGCGGAACCGTCAGGAACAGCTCGCGGAACACTGCAGCCATATAGGGCAGGATCATGATCGCCAGGATCAGCGACGCTGTGAAAATATTCGCGCCATTGGGAACACCGGAAAAGATCTTGTCCTGCCAGGAGCCCGGCTCGGCATTCATGATCAGTGGAAGCTGCACATGCTCGGCGAACCAGGGGGCCAGCACAAACAATCCCCACATGCCATATACAATGGATGGGATGCCGGCGAGCAACTCGACCGCGATCGCAACCGGGCGAGCAATCTGCCGGGGGCAGAACTCAACGAGAAAAACCGACACGCCGATCGCCAGCGGCAGCGCGATCGCCAGCGATACGAACGAGGTAACGAGCGTGCCAACGATCGGGCCGGCAGCGCCATAGACCTCCGTCACCGGGTTCCATTCGCTCGACGTCAAAAAGCCCAAGCCGAACTTGGCGAAGGCCGGCCAACCGCCGATAGCGAGGCTGATCACCACTCCGGCGAGGGCCGCCATGAGCAGCGTCGCCGCTGCGAAGCAGGCCGCCTGGAACAGCATGTCGCCCATGCGCTGCCGAGGGTAAATGCGAGGGGAAGTGCTCATTGCGGACGAAAACGCAGTAGGGGAAGGGGCATCAAAATGCCCCTGCCCCTGGTTCAACACTGCGGGTGTGCTACTCACCGCGACACATAGACCGGCTTTCCAGCGGCCTTGACGTTGATCGCCCACTGCTTGCGCACGAGCGCCTTAACCGTGGCAGGCAGCGGTACATAATCGAGGCTGGCTGCGGCTGCGTCACCATTCTTATAGGCCCAGTCGAAGAATTTGAGCACACCCTGGCCAGCCGCAGCATCGTCCTGGTTCTTGTAGACGAGGATGAAAGTCGCGCCCGTGATCGGCCAGCTGTTCGGGCCGGGCTGGTTCAGAAGCAGCAGATAGTTGCCGGGCGCCTTGGCCCAGTCCGCGCCAGCGGCCGCCGCTGCAAAATTGGCGGCTGTCGGCGCCGGGAACTTGCCCGCGCGGTTCTGCAGCAGGGCATAGGTGGCGTTGTTCTGCTTGGCATAGGCATATTCGACATAGCCGATGGAGCCGACCGTCTGTTTCACGAACGCAGACACGCCGTCATTGCCTTTGCCGCCGAGACCAAGCGGCCAATTCACCGAGTCGCTTGCACCGACCTTGTCGGCCCAAACCTTGTTGGCCTGCGTCAGATAAGAGGTGAACAGGAAGCTGGTGCCCGATCCGTCCGAACGGTGAACCACGGTGATCGGCAGATTGGGAAGCTTCAGGCCGGGATTGAGCTTGGCCAGGTAAGGATCGCTCCATTTGGTGAGCTGGCCCAGAAAGATCGCGGCAAGCGCGCCCTGGTTGAGCTTGAGCTGACCGGCCTTGATACCGGGCAAGTTGACCACGGGCACGATGCCACCCATCACGGTCGGGAATTGATAAAGACCCGCTCCATCAAGCTCCTCGGGCTTGAGTGGCTTGTCGGACGCGCCGAAATCGACCGTCTTGGCTTTGATCTGCTTGATGCCGCCGCCGGAACCGATCGCCTGATAGTTCAACCCGACCCCCGTGCTGGCTTTATACGCCTCGGCCCATTTCGAATAGACGGGCGCCGGGAAAGTCGCTCCCGCGCCGGAAATGTCGGCTGCTTTTGCATAGCTGACGAGGGAAAGGGCCGCGCTCAGGGCGACCACGAGCTTCTTCTTCATGGCTATCTCCAGACGCCGGGCGAGAGCCCCCCGACATCTTCGGCCTAGTAATCCGAGATGACACTAATGTGACAGCGCAGGAGAAATCCAAAACCGGGGCGACATCGCGTATGGTTTTCTGCACAGCTCAAGACTGGCCGCCATATGGCTATTCGTCTCTAGCTCCTGTCTGCGATTACTGTCGGTAACATATGTTTGCTAAGTTATTGCTATGATAGACAAAGATGAACTGAGCGGGGTGCGCAGGAGTTCAACGGCCGGCATTGGGCAGCGCCGTGGAGGATAGTCGCATGCGAATTCGCCATCTCAACTGCGGAACCGACTGTCCCTTCGGCGGAGCGCTCTTCGATGGCGTGTTCTAGAGTCGATCTGATTCAGATTGACGCATATCCTGCGCCTCGGACGTAGTTTGCGCATTCGTCTGGGCTGAAGTGATTGAGCAGGGAGCCGATGCGTCGCCATGTGGCCTCGACGGTTCGCTCGTTGGCTTTCCGCAGCAGGCGCTTGAGCTTTGCGAACATCTCTTCGATCGGGTTCAGGTCGGGCGAATAGGGCGGCAGGAAGAAGAGCTTGA
>Ga0207671_10002447_pt1 | contig 19865 bp, 10 predicted proteins | sample KBSC24metaG_FD_184352 | JGI IMG/M metagenome (GOLD analysis project Ga0207671, IMG submission 184352) | Corn rhizosphere microbial communities from Kellogg Biological Station, Michigan, USA - KBS C2-4 metaG (SPAdes) (version 2) | ecosystem: Host-associated > Plants > Roots > Rhizosphere > Soil... | reverse complement strand
CAGTTGGATAAACCCCGCTTTGGATGGATACATTTTCAATCCCATAATCCTTCAATTCCTCCTGGAAACCTTCGGTAAGTGTTTCCATGGCAAATTTAGAAGCCATATAAGGAACCATGAACGGCACCGTAAAACCACTGGCACCCGTAGAAAGGTTAATGATCAATCCATCTTTACGAGCCCGCATGGATGGCAATACTGCATTGTAAGCACGCAGCACACCATAAAAATTCACTTCGAACAGGCGCCTTACCTGGTCAAGCGTATAGGCCTCGGCCACGCCAAAACCTGCTAAACCAGCATTATTCACCAACACATCAATCTGGCCGTATTTGGTAAGGCTTTTTTCAAACGCCTCCTGAACAGAGACATCGCTGGTTACGTCAAGCTCTACAACATCAACACTCGGTAGTGCAGCCAATTCCTCAGCAACCGCCTGGTTTTTGCCATTTGTACCGCGCATGGCGGCTATTACAGTATGACCCTCTTTTGATAAGGTCTGGGTTATTAATTTCCCGAACCCTGTGCTGGTTCCGGTTACAAAAACTATCTTTTTCATTATTGTTATGTTTTATTTACATAACAAAGGTGAGATTAGTGCAAAAGCTGCTAAATGATATAAAGCAGAAAATTGTCTTGACATTTATCAAGCGTTTTGGCTTTACTGAGTAACAGTAGCCTCGCTTTGCGGTTTAAGTTTAGATACCATCACAATGATCAGTGCCCCGAAACCCGCCACAATGCCAAAAGCCCAGCGTAACCCAGCCGCCTGGGCTATAAAGCCTACTGCCGGGGGGATAATTAAAAACCCAAGATAACCTACGGTTGATATAGCGGCCAATGCCTGCCCGGTGTTCATACTTTGAGATTTACCTGCCATACTAAATACCAGTGGCACTACACAAGATACCCCCATCCCCACCATAGCATAACCTACATACACAGTATAACTGTATGGTAATATGACAGAAAACAGCAATCCGGCCAATATTAAAATACCACTAAAACTCAGAACCTTTTTTATGCCTGTGGATGCCACCAGCCTATCGCCGGTAAAGCGCCCAACGGTCATGGCTACCATATATACCACAAATGCCGCCGTTGCCGCTGGTTTTGAGGCATGGAGCACTTTCTGGAAGTATATACCGCTCCAATCGTACATGGTATTCTCACAGGCCATAGAGGCAAAGCAGATCAATGAAAACTTGATCAGGTGCTTATCAGGCAAGGTAAAAACAGATCGATTGATCTTATTAACTGGTTTTTCGTAGTAAGCATGAGGATAAAAGATCAGTGTTATAATGATCATACCTATTCCTACAAATAGTAAGTGGTAAGATGGAGCTACATTAAAAGATACCATCAAATACCCCACAGCAGCGCCGGCAAACCCTGCCATACTCCAGATACCATGAAATGTAACCATAATAGACCGGTCATAAAAGCCCTGTATGCTCACGGCCTGTGCATTTACCGACAGGTTGAATATATTACGTGCCGATCCGAAGAAAAAGAGCAGCACTACCAGTTGCCATATATAAACTGTAAAGCCTGGTAAGCAGAGCAAAAGGTTAAAAGCAATAGCGCCCACCAGCATAATACTCCGGCTGCTGAAATGCTTCAACATTTTTGCGGTTATGGGTATAGTAAGCATCAAACCAATGGGCAAAGCAAATAATACGGCCCCTAACTGCCCCTCATTGAGGTGTAACTGTTGCTGTATTGATGGTATGCGTGAAGCCCACGATGAATATCCAAACCCCGAAATAAAAAAGAATACCCCACAGGCAATTCGTAATTTCAATTTCCCGGGAGCTGTAACCTGATCCATACCTGTATTAAAGTGGCAAAAGTATGGATAATTTACAAGTGCAGCTACTATTACTTTAAAGTCATTTGCTTGCGGATACGGCTTAAAGTTTCGGGAGAAATACCCAGGTAAGACGCGATCATATTTTGCGGAAAACGCTGCAGAAATTCAGGATAAGTATTCATTAGTTCGTTGAACCTGTCTTCGGCAGTTTGACTGATAGATGAGCGTATCCGTTTTTGGTGGGATATATAGCTCCGCTGATTCATTTTTTCTATCATGGCATCTATAGCGGGGACCTTTGTTTTTAATTCATCCAAATGTTCGCTGCTTATCTGCAAAAGCTCCGTATCTTCTATGGCATCAATATCATAGCTACAAGGCGTTTTAGTTGTAAAACTTTCATAATCAGCCATCCACCAACGTTCAATACCAAACCGGACAATATGTTCAACACCTTTGTCATCTACAGAATACTGTCGCATAGCACCTTTGGTTATAAATGAAAGATATTTGCAGACATCACCCTCCTGCAACAGATATTGTCTTTTACGCAGCTTTTTGGGTTTAAAGGCGGCTTTTATCAGTTCAAATTCCTGATCCGAGACCGCCATCGACGAGTAATCAACAACATATTGTAAAAACGTTTGATACATAGCAAACAAATATCAGTATAAAGGCAATGTGACTCTTTGATAAAATTAAGATATTACTTTACTAAAACAGAATTATCCGTTAATTGCAATTTTGAGCTATTTGTTTGTGCCAGCAGGTAAATAGCGTTATTTTTGGTAACACAACAAGCCTTCTATTAAAAAAAATGAAAACCAGCAGCATGACCTCTGAACCTACTTATAAAGCTGCCCGGGTTGTAGCACCTTCAGTTGAAAGACATTTTAAACATTTCCATTCTTTGGTTAATGCTAACGCTGAAGTAGATGTTGCCGCCCCCACTCCTGATATCAGTATCATTGAAAATATAATCGATATAGCCTTTTGGGCAAGTCTGCGCCGGGAAGAAGGGTATTCGCCAAAGTTTACTCTGGCATTCCTGCCCCCTGAAAGTGCAGGACAGCCCCTGTTGTTTGGCCATAAAATACCGCTGGCACCTAATATCCTGACCAAGTTTGCCTCAGCGGTTCAGCAACCGGGTATTCACTTAGGCGTATGGGTTGAGGACGGCGAGCTTTATGTTTGGGGTACCACCCTGGCTATACCCGCTTATTGTTTTGTATTGGAAGTGATAGAACCTGGCCTTTTGGTGATCAAACACCGCCGGGTTGACGGTTTTGGTAAATTTGTGAACATTGCTATTTTAAAAGGTGATGATATTAAAGTGGTAGACGAACAAGGCTCAACCCTTTCTGATTGCCCCACCATACTCACTTCTATGCTTGACTTTACGCTGCCATCATCCTGGAACGATCCGGTGAATGTGTTGGTACAGTTGGCAGCTTCCATGCAGGCACACCGTCGCGGTGGGATCTTGCTGGTAGTACCATCAGGAAATGACGACTGGATGGAATCGATCATTACACCAATATCATACCCGGTAGCTCCGGCCTTCTCAGGTCTTACCGATCTGATGATACACGAAGGGATCGAAAAATACCATACCTCCTGGCAGGAGAAACTGCGCCGGGCTGTTGATACCATTGGTGGACTAACCTCTATCGACGGAGCAACAGTAATAAACGATAAGCACGAGTTACTGGCCTTCGGTGCCAAGATCGGCCGGTCGTCTAAAAGCGTTCGTGTTGAGGAGATCATTGTTACAGAGCCCGTAGTTGGTTGTTCTACCAAGATAATTCACCCGGCACAAAACGGAGGAACAAGACATTTATCAGCCGCTCAGTTTGTATTTGACCAAAAGGATGCCATAGCACTGGTAGCTTCACAGGATGGCCGGTTTACGGTTTTTGCCTGGTCGCCGGTGGTTAATATGGTGCATGCGCACCAGATCGATATCCTTTTACTGTAATTATAAATAATCAATGAGACTAGTCCTGGATTGAAAATTACTTTAACAAAAAAGTGGGTTTACATGGTTTACATAATTCATGCTTAAGGTGACGCAACTCAGGTGGTGGCTATTTTTATTCTCCTATTATTTTATAAAATGATGGGATGAAGACTTACGAAGTTTTAAAAACTTCGTAAGTCTGAGAATTTTTATTTAAAACCTGAAACCTATTGATATATAAGGCAAAGCCCCTTCCTTAGAAAAACCAACCACACCTTCAATTAACACCAATTGAGCCGGAATGAGGTAGATACCACCGCCATAACCATCATGCCATTGGTCGGATGATTCACCCGGTTGCCAAACCCGCCCTACATCATTAAAGCCGATGATACCTAAGGAGCCCGGCAATAGGTATGAGCTAAAGTCGAGCACTTTTAAACGCAGCTCCAGGTTATTGTAAGCAATAGTTTTGCCCGTGAATCTGTTGGTATGAAAACCTCTGAAATTTTGCGCTCCTCCCAGCTTCATCAGTTGAAAGTAAGCCGCATCGCCTACTGTAGTGCCCAGGCCGGTGCGATTGGCTATGACCAAAACAGAATCCCTATCAGGGTTTAAATAAAAACTAAACTCAGACAGGATCTGTCCATAGGTATTATGGCTGCCTGAGCCCCCACCGGAGAATCCACTGATGGTTGTATTCCACAAAACCCCTTGCGTGGGTATAATCAGCTTATTACGGGTATCCAGCCGGGCATTGGCGGTTACTCCTCCATAAACTTTGGTACCAAACACCTTTTCATTAGGATACGCCTGGTTATAATCATTCAAAAAACGTTCGGTGTTATTAGACGCCTGACTATTGTAAAATTGCCCGGCTATACCTGCACTTATTCGCCAGCTACCATAGGTATGGTGTAGGGAAACATCGCCTGTAATATAATCATACCGGTTACGGTAATAGGATATCTTGTGATCATCTTTATTTTCGAAAACGGTATTGTTGCCTATCCCAAAGAAGTTACTCAGGTTATTTGGCCCCCTCGACAGTATGTTAATACCAAAATCATTATTACCGATCAGCTTTTTCCACTCAGCCACATAAGTGAACAATAACGATTTCCGTTCGAGCGAATAATTGGTTAAAAATTCTTCCCTGAAAGAATAAGGTTCTTTGCGGAACCCATGCTTTTCATAAGAAAAACCACCAATAAGCAGTATACCAATATCATTACTGTAATTAGCTAAAATAATAGGTTCAAAGCGGTCGAATTTATAGCTGGTTTTATCGTAACTGTTAACAGTAGTATCAGTGGATGTTTTATTTTTCGCCTGCGATGCTGCCGGCAGCTTATTCTGCTGGTCGGAACGGTCATAGATGTATAGATTAGACTTATTATGCAAACTGTCGCTTACGGCGAAACTATCCATGCCATCCCCGCCAACCATGCGCACTTTGATGGACGAAGGCTGACTCCCTGTTACTGAAAACACATCATCACCGGCAAAACCATAAAGCCTAATTTCTTTGGTTACTACAGGTGTAAATGTACGGTGGTAAGTTACCTTATCAATACTCCCATCTTTTTTGATCTTGTTAACCGTCACGGTTAAATTACCATCCAATTCGTTATGAACAGTGAATTGATCCGTTTTATCACTTGCCGGGATCTCCACCTCGCGCGATATGAAGCGATAATATTCCAACGCTTGTTTGGCAAGCCCGTTGCGACGGGCTATCATTTTATTGGCTATTTCTTTACCCGAAAGCTGATAAATGGTATCGGGCATCAGTTTCATGGCCTTGTTGATCAGCTCATCGGTCAATTTGGATTGCACAAAGCTGATCTGCTCTTTCCAGTCATCTTCACTCAATTGGTTTAAAAAATACCGATCAAAATAACGGGCATTAAAGTTCCAGCCGTTGATATCCCTGATCTCGTTGCTATAACCCTGAAATTTTGATTTTAACCACTGATGGGCTACTATCCAGGGCAATACACCCGATGTTTTGTAATATACCTGGTCGCGGTCGCGGGGTACGGGTTCATAAACAGTTTCGTGCTTACCGTCTATTTTTTCCCAGCGCCACTGATCCTCATGCCTGTCCCAGTCGCCCAGGAGCATATCCAGCAGGCGCGCCCGTAAAACCGTCTTTTCATTAACCCGGTTATCATTATCCTCCTGCAGTTTTCGCTGCACCTTTGCAGTATTATCGGTTTTTTCGGCATCAAGGGGTTCGCGCTCCTCAAATAAAAAAACCTGGTTGGCAAAATCCTTCCTGTAATCGCCCAGGGCGGGATCATCAGGCACATAAACAATTTTGGGGTTGGAGTGTGGTACACCCAATGCCTGGGCCAGCGGTGGCACGGTAAGCGCCGAAAATGGATGTGCTGCCGACACCTGATCCTGCAATATATCTTTAGCAACTGTAGGTCTTAGATCAACCGGCAAACCCTTTTCTGGGTATTTTTGAATGGTACGCAATACCCATTGCTGCCCAGTAGAATCCTGCAGACGCAATGATTTGGTTTGCTGCCCCCCACCCTTTTGCAGAATTTTTAATCCACCTTTTTCTGAAGCGATATGAAATATGGGTAACTTAACCGGTGCAGCCCAAAGCTTCCGGTAACTCTCGCCAAGAAAAAACCGGTGCGTTTTGCTTACATCATTGTAGGTGGGCTCAATAGCCAGTTTTATGCTATCGCCTGTAACCTGTGCCTTTAAACGTTGTGGGCCTAACAGAAAAATTCCCATCAAAAAAAGGAATAATACTTTAAGCACGTTTTTAGCAAGCTGCATGATATGGTTTTTGTTTTGCAATAGTAGAACCACTGCATATTACAAAATAGTTTTATTTTTCTAAAGCTATTTCGTAATTAACACCAACCCTAAGCGCTTTTAAACCGGTAACACCCTGTAATTCTTCTAATTCAAGCTGTTCCAGATCATCCAGCAATATGTTCTCTTCCTGTAGGTATTTTATATATTCCAGGTATTCGGCTGCCTCTGTCTGGTTAAAATAAACCATGGCTATTTTACCTGGCTGGGTTAAACGTTCAATGGTGCCGGCTATTAAAACTTTATCGATGCGTTTTTTGACCACCTCGTACCTGATGTTATAGGCACCTTCCACATCAAAACGCCTTTCGTCATTTCTGAAACTGATATCTATAGGGTTTGAGTGTATAAATATCAGTTGTGTGGTTAGTAAAGGCCTTGAAAGTTGCTCGGTTAATCCATGCGTAAGCCTGGCAATTTCGGCCATTGATTTAAGTTGCCACAAACGGATATTTTTTAAATACAGCACATCAAACATCTTTTCAGGCGCTATAGATTGCCCTATATAAATATCATATTCCACCCCATCGGTACGGAATTTTTCAAAATAACATGGGTATGATCCCTGTACTTCTTCCTGCACCTGTTCCAGGTAGTGATTGATGGAGGTATTGATGAGTTGCATGGAAGCCTCCAGGTTACGCCTGTTGGTAAACGATACTCCGTTCTCTTCGCCAAGGGAGTCAAAATAGCGGTCGATCACCTCTTTTTCATTGGGGTAATTCTTCCGGAAATGATCAAGGAAAGGATTAACCTCATCATGCAGAAAACCGTCGAGCATCAATTCGTCATTGGTGGTGATAAAGCCGTTTACTTTTTCCAGCCATTCTTCACATTTAAATATGAGCCTGTCGGTCAATGTAAGGTGGATATGTTTTTTTAATATCGTCAGCGTTTCCATAATAATGGTCAGCAGGGCCTTTAGATCCTCCTGTAAAGCACTATTACGTTCAATGGTGGAGTTACGGATATCAACAGCACCAAATAACGGATAAACATTATCAAAAACTACGGTTTCTATTTCCTGGTTTTTCTTTTTCCGGTTACTCTTCTTCAGATAATTCCAGGCAACTTCATTAAACTTCCACTGAACCGATGGTTGTAATGAGGTAAATTTATCTTTAATTATGGTCTCTATACGGAAAGTAAACTGATCTATGCTATTTTGCAGTAACTGAGCCACTAAGGGAATAGCAGTCTGTAATTTCGACAACAACTTTTCATAAAACACGATCTCCTGGTAAGAGTACACTTCCATGATACCCGCCATCTTTTTGTTGTAATAAACCGGGAAGATACCATACGATTTGATACCAGCCTGTTTTAAAACATTTAGAAAGGGATGCTTTGATACCTTCTCGTCGGTAAGCGATCTGAAAAATACAGGTTTGGGGTTTAGCTTGTAATCGTCGGTAATGGCATAAAATGTTTCTTCGGCCAGACTAAACTCTTTTGCCGATGAGATCAACACACTCTGCGAACATTCATTGGTATCGAATATCAGTTTGTCGTTAACCGTCAAAAATGGCAATAAACCAAACTCAATAGCCGGGTTTTCAGAAAGGGTTTTAAGTGAGTCGATGATCAGATCATACTGATCAGTTTCATTATTAGAATGATTAACCAGCTCATTACGGATGTTTTCTATAGCATGGGGCAGTGTTATATCTGTAAGAGTTATCACCGTAAAGCCCTCAAACTTAAAATTGGTAAGCGGCAGTATATCCTCTAAAATATCTATCCCTTCGTAATTATTAATATAGGGTTCAATGGTATCAAAATTGATCTCGGGCAAGTCGCCAACTAATTTTATATTGACAAACTGCGTATTGGTCTGGATGTTATAATATCTTGAAAGCCCGGTTTCAGGATCGGAATAGGCAAATAGCAGCTCGTTTTTTGATACTGTCGAAAAGCCATACAGGCGTTCCAGTATCAGATTATATATAAACCGCTTTTGCCGCTGACTAAATAGTTCGCCCTGGCTAATATTTACCGCATGTAAACCAGAATGATGACTGGAATGGAAATCAAAGAAAGCATCGGTACTAAAGAATATTGTTTCGGGTACAGGTGTGCTTAAAGCCCAAAAAAACTCTTGCTCATTTAAAATAGGTGGTGTAAGTATGCTGTAGATCAGCTCGAGCATTTCCCGGTACTTTTCAGCATCTTCCGGGTGCATATCCAGATCAATACAGGTATCTTTTTCAAATTTATTTAATACATACCTGTAAAACTCACTTTTAAGTGTTTTTTCGGTTTTTATGCGCTCTTTTAAATGATCCACGAATGGATTAAATGACAGGCAAGTATCTACCTGGCATAAAAAACAGTCATCCTTATTTATATTTAAAATCTCTGTGTGCATTACTATATAAAATTACCCTGCTAAAAAATCTAAAAACTGTTGAAAGATACGGGTACTACCTTTCTACGGATTGGCTGGCTATTCTTTTATTGTCGCTGATTTGTCACAACGCTTAAAACACCTTTGCCTTGTCAAAGGTATAACTATCAATGACTTTTGTAAGTAACGGTTTTGTAATTAAACAATAGGTATTGTGCTTACTATCAAAACCATAGTATTAATTTAGTCATATTTCTTGGGTTTCTGATACTGCTTGAACAGCTTTTGATTAAACCAATGCCCTGCGTACGCCGTACCAATGCCCACAGCTGCCCCTGCCAATACATCTGTTGGGTAATGTTTACCTAAATACATCCTGGAATAAGCTACAGAAGAGGCCCATACGTAAGCAGGTACAGTGACATACCACTTTTTATATTGCATAGACAACGTTGTTGCCGTAGCGAAGGCCAGACTGGTATGCCCTGACGGGAAAGACTGGTTATGTGTGGGGGTATTGACAAATATCACGTCGGGGTATCTATCAGCCGGACGGGTACGGTTAACTGATATTTTAATCAGATCAGTAACCAAGATATTTGCTCCCAAACTGATCATAGTTTCAACGGCATTATGTTTCACAGTAGCATTATTACTTGCCAGGCCATAAATTAAGGTACCAAATGAAGCAGCACCTGCCACATAATATGCAGAATTACTGGTACCACGCCAATATTGCGAAGTTGGATATCTCGGATTAATACCTTTTAAAATATTAACATCAAGATTTTGTGCTAAGCTACGTCCGGGATTTATAAAGACAATGGGCCATATTAAAAACAGGAAAAACTTTTTGCTTTTTATCATTAAATTACTTTGTATAGTTAAATTTTAATACGTTACCTGCACTTACCAGATCCCCTTCGTTTGAAATGTAAAGATTGTTATGGTCATCAAACGCAATGCCCTCGGGCTGATTAAATAACTTTGGGTTCAGCGGATAAACATTTTTAACCTTCCAGGAAGCATCGGTAATCATCAGCACTTTGTTAACCGACGAAAGAACGTACCACTCATTGGTACTCAAGTTTTTGGCCAGCGCCGACGGGCGAAACGCGCCCTTCTTTTTACCAGTCAGCTGTTGTTCTATTTCTTTAACATTTATACTAAAACTACCAGCAGGTTTAACCGTACCATCATTTTGCAATTTTAAAATATAACCGCTGCTTACCTTGTTCTTATCACCATCACAATTTTTACAGAGTACGTATAAACTATTTGTTTTTTCATCTGCATACATGCCTTCGTACTCTCCGGTTGGTACCACATCTTTTACTTTTTTTACACCGGGGATCTCTTTATTCCTTACCTGGTTAAACGGAAAAATGAACAATGTACCATCGCTGCGTAATATGATCATGTAATTATTACAGATCGCGATATCTTCATAATCACCCGATTTGGCGAAACGACTTTCACTCACCTTTTTATCGCCTAATTTCAAATAATATACATTGCCATTTTCATCCTCCTCCGCATATAAAGAATCGCTTTTACCATGTCTGAAAGCAATACCTGATATCTCCGTTAAATTGATATGCATGTTATATTTTACCGGTTTATTCAGATCGTACCCCCTGGGGTTTACGATAGCTTCAGGTTTAGTGGTGCATGACATTCCTAAAAGTACCGCGGTACCGGCAATTACCATCATGATCAAAGCAGCAAGCTTCCCCTTCATTTTGTAGTTTTTAAACTTTCTCATCAATTTTGTGCTGTAAAAGTTCATATATGCCCCGTTGCGAATGTACCAGGGGTTCGTGTTTTTCAATGCTAACGTTTTGCAGTTCCTGATTGAGCATTACAGCCTGTACATTATCATTTAACTGCAGATCGATGACCTGCATGATCTCGGCCCTGATGTTCGGGTCGTAAACCGGGAAGCACACCTCAATCCGCCTGTAAATATTACGGTTCATCCAATCGGCCGAGCCCAGGAAAACCTCTGGTTCATTATTATTGTGAAAAATAAATATTCTTCCGTGTTCCAGGTAACGATCAACTATACGACGAACGGTAATGTTCTCACTCATTCCCTTAACTCCAGGTATAATACAGCAAATACTGCGTACAATAAGCGATATTTTTACCCCTACCTGCGAGGCTTCGTATAATTTGGAGATCAATATACGCTCTTCCAGGTTATTTAGCTTGATAGTGATGGCAGCCGGCAAGCCTTTTTTTACGTTGCCTATCTCCCGATCGATCAGCTCAAGGAAACGTTGCTGTAAATTAAACTGGGCAACCAGTAAATGTTTAAAATCAATAGGATAGCCTTCGGAGGTTTTTGCTTTTTTACCCAGGAATATGAACAACAGCTCCATTTCACGTAATAGAGCCGGATTGGCCGTCATTAAAATATGATCGGTATAAAAGGCCGCTGTACTTTCGTTAAAGTTACCCGTGGCCAGTAGGCCGGCATATTTAACCCGGCCATTCACCAACCTTTTTACCAAAGCAATTTTAGCATGTACCTTTAAGGCCTTATCACTATAGATGATCTCGACGCCGGCAGCCTTCATTTTTTTGGCCCATTTAATATTATTGGCTTCATCGAAACGGGCTTTAAGCTCTACCATTACCCTCACCTTTTTGCCATTGCAAGCCGCGCTGATAAGGGCATTTACAATGCGTGAGTCGCTGGCTACACGGTACAGGGTGACTGATATTTCCTGCACATCCTTATCAATAGCCGCTTCATTAAAAAACCTCAGTATGCTGTTGTACGATTGATAAGGCGCATGAAAGATATGGTCATGGTCTGAAATATGATCAAACAACGATTCCTTATCTATCAAACCCGTATTGACGATAGGCGGCCAGCGACTATAGCGTAAAGCAGGCAAACTAACAGGCAGCCCCATCAGATCTTTCAGGTTATGATATACGCCCCCTTCTACCACGCTTGAGCCCTGCAGACCCAACTTTTCGGTTATGGAATGTAGTGTGCGCAGCGGGATACCCGGTTGGTGCAAAAACCGGGTGGCCATCCCCATATCTCTTTTTAGTAATTGTTTTTCGATCTGCTCAGACAGGTCGCCATGATACTCATCCTTCAGGTCGAGCTCGGCATCACGGGTTATCTTAAAGCTATAACATCCGCTTACGTTTTCGTTGGGAAACAGTCTGTCAAGGTTATACCTGATAATATCATCCAGAAATATAATATACTGTTGGTCATTTGCCGATACGCTGTAAAAACGGGGTAACTGATTGGAGGGTATATTAAGCAGTATTGTTTTTTCCTTTTCACCTTTTACGTCAAGGGTGATTAAGAAATACAAGCGGTTATTTTCCGGAAAGAACTTTTTCCCGGTTTCGGAAAGATCAATGGGCTGCAGAAAAGCCATTACCTGGCTAAAAAAGTAATCGGTTACTTTATCCTGTACAACATCCGGAAAAGGTTCATTGAACAGCAGGTTTACCTTATTCTGTTTTAGCAATGGTATCAACCTGCCGGTAAATACTTGTCCAAATCTCTGTTGCTGTCGCTCAATCAGTTGCTGGGCTTCCAATAAAACGTCTTCTTTTTCGTGTGCGGCACCTTTAGCCAGTTTGTTAACAGCCAGTATAACGGGCATCCTTACCCGGTAAAATTCATCAAGGTTAGAAGAAAATATTGAAAGAAAATTCACTCTTTCCATTACAGGCAGATCTTCCTTTTCGGCCTCCAGCAAAATGCGTCCGTTAAATAGCAGCCAACTCAGGTCCCTGTCAAAAAATGAGTAATGATCCATAAAAGCAGATGTTTTGTTTAGCAAATTATATCAGTGATGAGATCAGGAACGCGATTACCGAGATAATAAGACCGAACATGAATACATTATACGAAACCCGCAATAGTCTGTATTTTTTACCAAGCACAACACCCTGCGAATAATTATCGCGAATAAGACTACCGTATAAAAAATCTTTATCATCCATCATTTTCACCATGCCGTCACTATAATCATTTAATGACATGCGATAAAAATTACCAAAGAAGAGCAGGTTAACTGTCTTCTTCTCAATATCCTCGGGTGAAAAAATGCCCGGAGGAATTGAAGGCCGGGTTGACAGGATAGAGAATATCATGGTAGTTAAACTTACCGTAAGCAGCATAAACGTAGGTATCAGCAGGTTGGAATGCTCATCGAGCTTGCGCAATACCAAACTGATAATAGCCGATAAGATGATGGAATTCACCGTGATCATGATATGGGCCTTATTGTCGGCCATATCGCTTAAACGCTGGTGGTTGGCCGAGCTTATACGGAACATCGTTTCGATACCTCTTTCGGGCTTATCACTTTTATGTTTTTTTTCATGATGATCCTCTTCTTTAGCAAGAGCAGCTTCCACATGGTCTGTTTCCGCTACTTTTCCGCCTTCAGCTTTTTCCTTTTTTTCGGCTTTCTCTTCCACTTCGGTTTGTTTTTCCTTTAGTTTTTCCAGGTTCTTTTGCTTCTGGTCATTTAGCAGCAATTGGCAATAGTCTGTAAAGTAATGGTGCGATTCCAATAACTCGATATTACCTCTCCGCCAGGTTTCTTTATCAATTTCCACGTGCCGGCAAGCTTCCAGCTCCTTGCGCATCATCTTGCTTTTTTCCCTGAAATCATCTGTACCCAGGTGAAACAGATCGGCGTCGCACAAGATTTCTTCCAGCTGGTTAGTTGGTTTCTGAGGCATTTCGGTAGCCATGATACAGGCATTTACCTTATCAATTACCGCGTTATCTACCTTTTGCTGTTTCAGGAAATGGGTAGCATTCTCGGTACTTTTTACTTCATGATTGCTTTTATCAACAAAGTAGCCGGTGTCATGAAACCATGCTGCTGATAGTACTATAAAAAAATCCTCGTCAGATAATTGATAGTGATTGGCGATCTGTGTGGCGGCAGCAACTACGTCTTTGGTATGTTTAAGGTTATGGTATGCAAGTTCGGGATCATCATGCACATCAAAATATGATTTGACATAATGTTTTACCTCTTCTAACAACTGTTGAAATTTCATGATAGCTTTTTATGGTTAAAGTAATCAAATTTATTTTAAAAATTAATATTTCCAACAGGCTGCTAAATGTTCGTTGGATATTATTTGATGCAGCGATCCAAAAACTTTTTAAACCCCTGATTTTAACACTTTTCTGCTCGAAAATGGGGTAAAAACGTCCGAAAATCCATTCAAAACCATCGTTTTTAACACTTTTTAACAAATTTTAACACGATTTTGATATGTTTTGAAAGGTTTAAAAAGTATTAATTTACTGAGTATCAAATAACTACATAAAAAACAGTCTATTTTTATGCTATTTTATCCCTTTAACAGAACGGCCTTGTTTTCTATATGAATAGAAAACAAGGCCGTTGCTTATACAAATATACGCAAAATAAAAAATCGATAGCAATAGGGCTAAGCTATCTCTCAAATAAGCGTTCAATGGCAGAATCTTCGTTGAGTATTGGAGAGGAGTCTGTTCTATCACTTGGATAATAATCGTCATCATGATCTCCATAACTTTCCAGCACTGATTCTAAAACACTTTGCGAATCAATGTCAGCATCTTGATAAAATTGTTCATAATAATCCAAAAGATTACAATCACTCAAAAAACTTAGATAGTCATCAGATATTTTTTCTTCGACAATTGATAGCGCCCTCTCCTTATAACCACTGTAGTATGCATCATGAATACGATCCTGTTTGCTCGATAGGTCGAGATCATCACAGGAATACAATTGATTGACCCTTGATTTAAGTGCTGCCAAGAATACTGAATCATTAGACCAATCTTCTTCATATAGTTCATAGTAAGCAAATATCCCCAGCACATTACTAATATCGTAACTATCGCTCGCTGATTCTATTGCCGCTATAAAAAATTCTTGCCAATATTCGTTTATATATTCTTGTGTACTGCTGTATTCATCAAGCTTGTTTAAAACAAAACGCAATTCCAAATGATTAACGTTTGATGAAAATGAAAGATCGGTTTCAGTAATAATCTTAGCTAATCTTTCTTCGGTAATCTGAGTAGGAAAATATTCTAGTAAAATATATAATAAAGTTATATTTCCAACCATTTCATCTTTACTTGACGCCAGTAAATCAGGGACTAATAAATTGAACTGAGGATAATATTGTTTAAGCTGCGCTTCCGTAAGTTTGATTCCGTTTGATGAATCCGACCGGAAATAAGCGGTAATCTGTTTAAAATAGACAGCAGAGTTTAATATTCGTTTGATCTCGGAAAAACGCTCTTTTAAAAAATTAATAATGAAATCGGCTATCGATGGGTTTAGAAAACTAAATGTCAAAAGTCCCGTATTCGTATTCTTTTCACTTTTAATAAAGCCATCTAATAATTTTTTCAAGGATTGTTGATAAGCATCACTACGTAAAATAAACCCGTTTTCTTTTATCTCATACGCATACCTCCCATCAAACGCTTTTTCTAAATGGTCGTTTGCGACATTGTAGCCGCCCAAACTAAATAAAGTCATCAACAAAAATTTTTCCTCTTCATTTAATTGTTGATCATAGGCAAAATGCCATATTTCCTTCGGATTGTCGAGACTGTTAAAAATAAATTCCTCTGTTTTCTGAATAGGAACATTTTTTAACTGATTTATTGAGGTGATAAATTCAATCAATCGAGGGAAGTAATTTTTGTGGTTGATAATCTTAAGATAATTCTGAGATTTAAAAAAGACATCGTATTGTTCAGCGGCCATCCCAGAATGAAACATATGATTATATAGAATCTTTGCTTTATCTAGTTTGGAGTAAGATTTTATTTCAAGTTCATATTTAGAAAGGTCTGCTAACCCAGAACGATTAAACTTTTCGAAGCGATACTGAGCCTGTTTTAATATAGTAGTTCTTGTGGTCATTACCAGAAACTTATTGGTACTAGATTGGATACGCTCGATAAAACTCAGAATTTTTCCTTCTGAGTTTCTGGGATTTATTATCTCAGAAAGGTTAGCACCAAAAAAGTCGTCAAAAAATACTATCTGTTTTATATCTGGAGAATTACTCAAAACATCTTCCGCATCCTTTAAATGGTCATCGACGTAAATAAGTTCATACCCATTAGCAAGTAAGTCGCATATCAATAAATAAGATATGGTTGTTTTACCTATACCCGGTTCTCCTGAAATGATTAAAAAATGATTTTCTTTCAATTTATTAACCGCAATATCAAAGTTGCGTGTGGGTACGTATAAACTTGCTTTTTTTAAAATTTTATCTTTTACAAATTCAGACCGTCCGTTTACGCCGTTGTGCAAGATTAATGACAGTACATTGGTACTTGTCAACCATAGTTTATAATATTTCTTTTCAATATCAGGATATTTGGTAATCAAATTCATTATTCGATCCCTCCCGTAAACATCTTGTGAATTCTTGATAAACGGCTTCATTTCTAAGACAATCTCATCAACTTGTCCAACACTCACATCTAAAGCTGTCATCAAGATATAGCGTTTAGGTTTGTCTGAGAGCTCCTCGACTTTATCCTTTTCTTTTTTAAGTTCCGCTTTTAGATTTGAATAAGTCGACCGAATAAATCGCTTAGCCTGAACGATGACCTCATTTTCAACATTACACGCATAACGAAGATCAATTCCTTTGTCCCTACCCGTTTTAAAAATCTGAAATGAGAAGCCAAGTTCTTTTTCTAAAAGATCTTTACATAGTTCTTCAAATTCCTTATCATTTAAAACTTCGAGGTTATATGATGCCATGTATGTACTGAAAATAACATTAAATCTAACTAAAAAATCAGGATTTAATCGTATAAAAAAAGCCATCACACAAAATGAGATGGCTTTTTGATGAACTGAAAGTATGTTATTGTCCGCTGCCCAAGATCGGCGCAAACTTTTTCATATAATCATTCAACTGTGCCTGTACCTTTTTATTGATATCGGCTTGTTTGTTTTCCTTTGTAAAATCGGCTATACCGTTTAGCAATTGCAAACTGATCTGCACGTCGCGCATGTTTACGCTGCTGGAATTATCCGATAGCAGGTGATAGTTGTAATCCAGCTGATCGATAACATAATCATCAATGCAGTTGGTAAGCCTTTTCCCTAAAACCACATCATTAAGCTGAAATGCCAGTTGAGCCAGGAATAATTTACGACCGGCCACATCGATATATGGTGTAATATCGGGCATTTCCTGATCGTATTTATGCAGCGCTTTTAGGGCCAGGTCATTATGACCTTCCTGCATCAGGTTTTGTATCAGGTCAATAAAGGTTGATGCCATTACCGGGTAGAACATGGATGTTGACTCATGATCCAGGTAACGGGCATTTTTAAAGTTCCCGAATTTAAACTTGTTCATGATGTTGTTGTACATCACCATGGTATTGGTTTTACCCAGCTGATCGCGTTTGGTGGTATCTTTTTCAAAAGGGATCAAATGATAGGTAAAGCCTTCTTTATACAAATAAGGTTGTAAACCGATCAGGTTATCGTTACCAATGGTGGTGGTAAAGCAAATTGGCCTTTTCCAATGGTTGTGGGCCAAAATATCCAGCATAGCCAGGTTATCTTTAGTAACATAGTTTGATGTGAATTTCCAGTCCATCACTTTAGCGATCTTATCTTTTTGATCAGCAGTAACCACACCATTTTTAATTACCTCATCAGGGTCAATGGTAATTTTAAAGTTCTTACTTGGTAAATAGTTACCCCAGTCGCCGCTTTGATATTGTACCTGGGCGGCCCTGTCATCTGAGGAGATAAAATCAAATATCTCTTTTACTTCCACAGGTCCGGCTATTTTACGGTCGCTGTAATAAATAACATCCCTCACCCCTTCCTTATATTTATCATAAGGCATGGTGATAGGCAATGGCTCCGACTGATTCATTTTTCCCTGCATCTGGCGGATGTACCAGTCGCCGGTAAACAAGCTCAGGTTAACGATGCGCACATCCGGTCTGATGCCTTCTACCTCCTGATCATACCACAAGGAGTAGGTGTCATTATCGCCGTAGGTAAATAATATAGCATTTGGCGGGCAGGATATGAGGTAGTTATAAGCCATGTCATGTGCGGTCCATTTGGTTGAGCGATCATGATCTTTCCACTCCTTACTTGCCAACAATACCGGAGCCAGCAATAAACAGATCACGGTTGACCCAATTGCCGCGGTATTGGCATTGATGTATTTACGTGCGAATTCTGCAATAGCAATAACGCCCAGGCCAATCCAAATGGCGAAGGCATAAAACGAGCCTACGTATGAGTAATCACGTTCGCGCGGTTGTATGGATGGCTGATTAACATACAACACAATAGCGAGCCCGGTAAAAAAGAATAATAGTAACACGATAAGCGCGTCCTTCTTTTTACGGTTAAGGTGATAAAAGGCACCTATTAAGCCGATGATGAGCGGCAGGGCGTATAGTGGCGTATAGGTAGTTCCTTTAGTTACTGATTTTGGTAAGTTTTTATCAAAAAGACCCGTAGTCCAGTTACCGTCGATACCTACCATACTGGTTTGTCCGTCGGCATCATTGGTGCGGCCTACAAAATTCCACAGGAAATAGCGCCAGTACATCTGGTACATTTGCCAGGTGGCCATAAATTTCAGGTTATCACCAAAACCCGGTGCCTGCCCATCAGGAATGCGCAGCCATTCTTTGTAAAATTGAACGTCGTTTGGCTCCGTGCTGTACATACGCGGGAAAGGCGTAGTATGGCTGTATTCGGTCTCGATTTTTTTACCGGCATTTTCGTACTGAGTTTTTCCTTTACGGTAAATAATGCTGCCTTCTTTTTGATCTGTAACGGTGGCATCGTAATACGGGCCACTCAGTAAAGGGGTTTCGCCGTATTGAATACGGTTTAAGTAACCGTAAAGTGTAAATGCGTTATCGGGGTGCGAGTTATTCAGATCGGGATTAGCGGTGGCCCTGATAGGTATATAGGCAAAAGCAGCATAACCAAAATAAATAAAGGCCACGCATAATAAAGCTAAATTAAGCGTTGGCTTTTTAGCACGGATACTATATATAATACCACCTACAAGCGCCACAACAATTAACAAAATAAAGAAAAACGCGCCGCTTCCAAAACCCATCCCCAATGAGTTTACAAAGAAAAGATCAAAATACGCGGCAAACTTTATAGTGTATCCTCTGATGCCGTATTGAACCAGCCCCAGGATCACAACACCGGCTAAAAATGTCAGGATACCGTTTTTAACTGTAATATTTTTACTTCTGCGAAAGAAGTATACCATGGCGATAGCCGGGATAGTTAATAAATTAAGCAGGTGGATACCAATAGATAAACCTATAACATAGGCAATAAAAACCAGCCATTTATCGGCCCCTTTTTCATCGGCATGGGCATCCCATTTTAATATGGCCCAAAATACAATAGCGGTACACAGGGATGATAATGCAAATACAATAGTTTCAACCGCCGAAAACCAAAAAGTATCGGTGTAAGTAAAAGCCAAAGCGCCAACCAGGCCCGCTCCCATGATCAGGATCAGGTTTGATTGCTCCACCACATCATCGCGTTTATTTAAAAGCATTTTTTTAGCCAGGGCAGTTATTGTCCAAAACAAGAACATGATAGTTGCCCCACTGGCTACTGCCGAGCCTAAGTTGGTAAAATAAGGCACTTTGGTATTATCGCCGAATGATAACAGCGAAAACAGTTTGCCCAACATGGCAAAAACAGGGTACCCGGGTTGATGTGCTACCTGTAAACGGTAGGCACATGAAATAAATTCGCCGCAATCCCAAAAACTTACGGAGGGCTCAAGTGTTAAAATGTAGGTAACAGAAGCTATAACAAAGCAAAGCCAGCCTAAAAGGTTATTGA